>Ga0194119_10001649_pt1 | contig 40127 bp, 36 predicted proteins | sample TA2MahC100mmetaG_FD_148620 | JGI IMG/M metagenome (GOLD analysis project Ga0194119, IMG submission 148620) | Freshwater microbial communities from Lake Tanganyika, Tanzania - TA2015018 Mahale Deep Cast 100m | ecosystem: Environmental > Aquatic > Freshwater > Lake | place: Tanzania: Lake... | reverse complement strand
ATAGCGTGTCTTTGTTGATAGGTAAGACACCGCCATCGGGTAGCTTCAATTCATCAGGTAGTTCTTCTTTTATCCGTTTGGCTAGCCGCTTTTTCCGTTCTTTAGGTTCAACGGGAGGCTTGGGGGCGGGCTTGGGGGTGGGGGAGGGCTTGGGGGTGGGGGTGGACTTGGGGGAGGTGGTGGGCTTGGGGGAGGACTTGGGGGATGACTTGGGGGAGGACTTAGACTTGGCAGGGGGTGGTTCAACCCCATCTACTTCAGCATTGATATTGACCACAACATTTATGACGGCTCTCATGCCTAGCTCTTGGGGAATGGATAGTGCTTCAATATCAACCTTAACGCTAGCACTTGAGAATGCCCCCTGTAGAGCAACCTTAACTTCGGCAGAGAACTGTCCTGTAGCCCCATAATCGGAATTATTTTTGGGTTTTTTCTTTTTTAAAGAAGATAGCTCCGATTGATAATCTTTTAGGGCTTTGGGGTGTTGTTTCTTAAATGCGGTACTGAAAGACACCTCTACTTTGGTTTTAGTGTCTTTGTAGGTGTTCTCTTTTAGGTTTTCTTTTGCTTTTTCAGAAAGTGGTTGATCTTTTTTAGCTCCTGCTCGATGGGCGAGAGAAGCTATGCGATCATTCAGTTCAGCTATTTCTTTAAGAATAGACAAGTAGCCCATAATGAACCCTTACTCAGACAAGTAGCGAGCGACTATCCGATGTACGAGAGAGGCTTTTTTCAAGTCTTTATCTTGTGTGGTGTCTTTGTCATTGTCGAGGTCTTTATCTTCGACTTTGAGCCTTCTTCTCATGCGGTCTTTTCTAGGCGGTTTTTTCTTGGGTTCCGTCTTGATGAGAGAGGCGGCATCCCTTTCTTCCTTTTCTACCTGAGATAGAGTAGCCAATCGCACATGGGGGCAGGTGTGTGCCATCTTGCGTACATCAAAGGACAAGGGGAGAAAGTCTTTCCTCAGCTTCCGTAAGACCTGTGCCAGCATCAAATAAGCCTGATTGGCACTATCCGTATCTTTGGTGTTTAGCCACAGACCCTGTAGATCACGGATAATCTGAGCCTTCCCATCAAGTAGTTTACTATATTTGAATTCTTTATCGAGTGAGATGGCTTCTTCAAAGAGGGCTTCGATAGTTAAAAAGTGTTTTGAGATGCAGTCGGGACACCTTTTACGGGCATTATTAAGGTGATCTTCTAAAAGGACAAACTGCTTACAAATTTCTCTAAGATTAAACAAAGGGTTCATTATGGGTAGTAGTCCCATAGACTTCTCATGGTTGCTCATAACCGCACCACCTTTCAGTAGGTTATGAGACACGACTAGATAAACGGATTATTAGAAGCGACCCCCATCTTCATCGGCGGGAGGGTTGTATTTCAGACCCAAGTTTCGGGCAATACGCTCAATAGCATCAGAGTTCTCTGCTATCTTAGAGCCAGCATCTCCATAAATCCCTCTCAGCACCTCATTGAACTGAGAGTCGTTCAAGGTGAACATATCTCTCTCAAGTTTGGCTTTGGTGGTTTGGGGATCAATATTTAGCAGCTCTAGGATAACATCTATATCAAGAGAACCCTTTTGATATAGATTGAACAGGGCATCGAAGGTGTCCTGATTGTCTCGTAATCCGAGGCGTGTAAAACTCAAAGAGGGATGGATAACGACTTCTTCACCGCTATCATCTTCTTCAATGAACCCCATACGCTTGCACATGGGTTTGAGGATATTCTCCTCCACCATCTCTTGGAGCACCTCACGCATGAGCATATAGCGTGTGTTAATCACCTCAAGATTGATTCTGTCGCCTGAGTAGCTAGACTCGCCCGACAAGAGAGACTCTGTAACGCCCAAGCCTGCGTACATCTGTCTATCCGTCATATCGTATTCCCCCGACAAGTCCAACAAACGAGAATCAGCACCCATTTCTTCCCAACTCACCTGAAAGTTAGCGATGATTGAGTAGTCAGGGTCTTGTAGAGCCAAATCCACTTGATCTCTTAGGGCTTCCACATCTGCTGCATCCATATCTTCTGCGTAGACCAAACGGATAGGTGTCATATGGCGAGAAGCGATAGATGTTTGTGCTTGTCTCAACTTATCGCGATACACCAAGATACGGAGACAGCGTTCAAGGATAGAGTGACCTCTTGGCTCATACTGAGACTTCTTTCGAGCCATGAAATAAACAAAGCTGCCCGCATCAGGATCAGTATTTAGAGGAATGTTCCGACCATCTCGGATAGCTTCCACTACATCTGAGGGCATTGATTCCACTACCCTCATAGCTGAGGGGTCTTGCATGGTAGCTCGCTCCACTACAGCTTTTGTCTTGGAGTCGGGAATAAGCTCCACTATCTTTTCCGTGGTGAAAGGAAAAGACTCCATGTGTACCTGTTCGGGAGGAAGAACACGGATACTTGTCCAACCCCTGTAGTTCTTCTTTAACCAAGCGTAGGCTCTCTCAAGTGAATCGGATAGTTCCTCCCACTTTTCCACCGCTTCCCCTTCAGGGGTTAACACATTCAACTTTTTATGTGTCACGCTTTTGGGCATATCGGGATTGTTATCTTCGCAGAAAACAAAGACCTCGCCTAATAGGTTGTACTCATGAAGTATCTCTATGAGCCTGTGCAGTAGACCCACTCTCTTTGCCCACTTCTCACAAAACCTGAGGGATTCGTAAGCCATCTCCCTATTCTTCGCCTTGGGAAGACCTAAACGGATTTTGGATAGTGGCAACTCGGTGTGTAAGTCTACAGCCTGTCCGACAAACGGATCGGTTCGATAAAAGAACCTAAAGTAGTTCCGTTGTTCGTCCTGAGACTGAGGAAGCTCTAAGAAATCTGTGGATAACTCAGGCGAGTAGAAGTTCCCGCCTCCGCCCATCATGGAGCCACCCGTTGTCATAGCTACCTTTACACGGGATTTCATCTCCGTTGGAGACAACTTCCTTGTACTAGCCTTTGACTTGGGTTTTATTTCGGCTACAGGCGTGCCAAGAACACCATCATCATCTTCGCTCATGTTGCTCCTTCTTGTGTTTCATCACAGCCGAAATGACCACCTTAAGCAGCTTATTATGGTCAGGGTTCCCGCCAAAAAACTCTACCCACCGACCGCCCTTATTCATGTAGATCGTGGATATTTCGTCTAATAGACTATCACTAGGATGCTTTTGCCCATGACTTAACTCAAGTATCCTAGCAATCACCCTGTGATCCGCTTGCTTACGACTTTTAGGATAAATAGGTTCACTCATTTTATCCATTCTCCTTGGTTAGGATAAGAGAGTGTGCCTATAGACGGATTATGAGCTGCCCCCAAAGCGTTTGTTTATTGCGTCTCTTAGGGTTGGTCGAGTAGGTCTTGGTGCAATACGCCGTTCATCACTCCCACCCTTAAAATAAGAACCCTGAGCCAAGACCTTAGAACCTGCCATCAAAGGATGTCTAGACGATCCGCCAGATAAAGCAAAATGCTTTTGTGTGCCTATATGATTAGACGCTACCCATATCATACGCACTAAGGCATCCGACATATCGTCATGTTTACCTGCTACCTGTGGTGCCTCAACGGAAATGATGTTTTTAGAGTGTACCGTAGCCTGTAATTCTAGTAGTTCCAACAAATAAGGTTCATGCCCATTTATATCAGGGTCAGGCTTATTATAAAGCCTTAGGCGTTTATCCCACATCATATCCTTAAAGTTTTGAAACATTTGAGAAGTGAGTTGCTTGGTCATGTTCACCGAGACCATTTGCTTCAAGCCTCGCTTCTCTAGAGCCTGTTGAAGGGGTATCCCTACCCATTGGTCAAAGATAGCCTCTGAAATGTAAAACCTCTTGCTCCACCCATGTATCCAATCTGCCACCTCATCAAAGTCCAGCCGTTCTTTATCCTTAAACTTACCCTCCCCTGCTTTTATTTGATCCACCAAATCTAAGATGATCTTGTCTCCCTCTAAATGACCAATCGCTATTGCACTTGCGTCTCCCACCAAACCCAAGTCTATGCCCATGTAGTGTGGCTTCCTCGCAGGGGCTGATGTGACAGGTCTTAGCTTAGGATCGACACACTCATACAAGTCTTCCTCTTTCTCCAACCAACCTCGCGTTCTATCCGTAAACTCACCTCCATACTCAGTAAAGAATACGGTAGGGTTTTTCAGATAGTGTTTTTCAAACTCGCTAGCGGGAACCGTGGGATTAACTTCCCATGTTGGTGCCTGTACAGCTAAGATGTTATCCGATGCAGCACCTCCCTGCATACCTATTTGAAAGAGATTGTAGAAAAGACCCTGTTTGCCTAAGGGTGAAGAAATAAGGATAACCCGACCTTCCACTTCCCCAATTGGTTTGGTGGGATTTATGGGGTCTTTTGGAGAATAAGCGGATGTTGAAGGAACAACTGCGTTGTAAACTTCTTCTGCCCCTGATTGCCCTTTATCCGTAAAGTGTGCCACCTCGTCCAAGATTACACAGATGTTACCTGCACCACGGAGCCCCTTAGCTACGCATGATCTAAAAGTCACTTTAAGTGTGGCTTTAGCCGATGGGTCATCTAGGTATCTTCCGTACTTATCCACATCCGCAGGTGTTTGGAAACGGGCATAACTTAAAGTGTTATTTGCCGTATAGGGACCGAAGAAAGAACAATTGCGATAGTGTCCCGATACCTCCTGATACAATAAACCCGCCTGATCCTTATCCGTGGCTACGGAAATAATCTGTATGTTATTCGAGGCAGGTAGCCCATAGTATTTCTGAGGGTCGCCTTTTTTGATGAGCTTGTATGTTTCATAAGCTGCAATACAAGCTGAGATGGTCGTATTGTGGTTTGTAAAACCATTTCCGATAAACATCGAACCTTCAGGAACATTTAGGTCATATACCTCACATTCACCCTCTGTAACGGATTGAACAGGATCAAAAAAGTAATCTAAATCCAAAAGGCTGTTGATCTTGGCTCGCACATAGCTCGGAGTATCCTTTTCCTCTAGTATCCGACCTAGCTCTAATTGGCTGACCTTTTTATTCCCATTACAAAAAATCTTCCTTATTGAAAGATGCTGTTTTAGAAAGGGGAGCAAATAAGGAACTCCGTCTATGGGATGTGGTGACCGATAAGACAGATTCTCAAATTGTTTATCCATCATGGATTTTTTACGCTGAGTTAGGAATCCTATCTCGTTCTTGAACTTGAGCTTAGAGGCTGTTCCCTTTACTCTAACAACCCACTCAGTCTCTCTAGATACTGATGTGTTGGTCACTATCCCAAAATTTAAGAGCAATGCTTGTACATCATACGCTAGTTGCTTTGAGCTAGTGGAAAAGCATACGCTGTTCCCTGTGGCAGAACCATCAGTTTCAAAAAGACCCCTCAGATATGCCGCGACTACGCTCTTTGGAGAACGCATAATAGTAAATGGAACCCTCTTATCATAGGGGGTCGCTTTAATACTCCACCCTATTTTATCCATGAAAGAGCGGATCACCTTCCCATAAACATAGACATCACCTACATCTATGCCTCTCTTGTCCACAACATAAGATGCTTTTCCGAAAATAGCTTTCGCTTTATCCAAAAAGATATCTTTAAACTCAGGGTCAGCGGTAGTTACTCTTAGGGCTCTCTTGTTTGTCCAATTCCCATCCCCTGAAACTACCCCAAGTAGCTCGCCCCACTCCTCGGTTAAGAAGTCGGGCATCCCCACAAAAGGGGAACTTTGGTAGGGTCTAAGGTCTACATACTCTTTCGCCCACAAGTTACTGCTTCGGTTAATACAAGCCAAGTCCCCCGCTTTGACATCCCCTAAGTACTTCCAAACAACTTCACAATCAGGTGTAAGAACTTTGATCCTGTGGTTATCCGTCCCTTCGATGAAGTATCCGCTTTCTGTCATAACGGCTTTGGTGGGTTTAAGTCCACCTTTGTAAAAGAAGGCTGTTCTCCGAACATCTCCCCTCTCTTGTGCCACCCGTACAGATAATGGCTGATACTCCAGCCCATTATCCGTGATGTCCCCAAGAGAAGATATGGGGACGATACCCATATCTGTGGGGATGAGGGTATCTCCCCTAACGCATTTGCCTGATCTACGCCCAATGGATAAGATCATTTCTCGTCTTTGTTTGCCAGGGATCACTTCACCGATATTGCATCGTCCCTCTTCAAATAGGATTTTCAGATATTCTTTTTCCGTCACATGGCGAGCATTTTGCCTTCTCCAATCCGTGATCGTAAACCTCTCCGTATCATCTAGCTCAAGCCCATAGTGAGCCTTTAGGATAACCTTCTGAACAGGGAACAGGGTCATTTTCAGACCCCAAGGAGCTTCTACAAACTCAATGATATCTGCGTTGTGTTCTGATTGCTTCCCTGCTTTTGCACTTGCCGCTATAGCGACCGAGGATAAACTCATTTCTCGTCTTCCATCGCCTTCTTAGCATCCGCTATCCATTCCTGCTCATCAACCAACTTTCCAAATGTTGCGAAGATGCTTTCCGCAAGTTCAGGGCGACAACCTGATTCATCACACGCCCTTCTGAAGGTCTCTGCTATGTGTCCAAATAGCTTCCTAAATGCCTTGGACTCTAGGTCGATGGATTTAGAAGATAAAAGTTCTCTCTTTTTTATCCATGTGTCACCCACAGCCCTTAACGCATTCACCCTTCTCAGAGAAATCTGAGAAGTAGGTTCGCCCTTTCTCTCGGCTTCTTCTCTCTCAAAAGCAAGACTTGCCGCCTCTTCGGATAATCCCTCAATCACTCTCGTCAATACATCTGAAGATTCAGGATTCTGTCTCACCTGACCATAAACGATATCAGTATCCAATTTGGAAAACTTGCGTTGATTGAGATTATTAATTGCCGCCTGAGGCGTATGGTACATCGGTGGCTGAGAAGCTGTCTGAGGAACAGGGGCAGATGGATTAGAAGCAGGAGAGCCACGACCAGGATTGCTGTACATGACAAATGGCTCACCCGTTTTGGGATTTAGAGATATTGTATCCGTAGGCAAGACCTCCGCTGGCTTACGCCATATGGTTTTCCCCAACTCATCCTCTACCTTAACCCTAGAGGCACCTACAGGAATTGGGATACTTGTCATGGATATGTGCTCCTATCAGCTAGAAATCATAGGGGAAGTGTTTTTTGGACTGATTACGAGTGCTACAGCACCTGTATTAGTAGCTGTAGCGGGATCGTAAAGAACATTACCATCTAAGTCTTGGATAATAAAAGGAGGGTTCCCCGCTAGTAAGTCCCAACTAAAGGATAAAACTTTAACGAAGATGGAATCCGTTGTCCCTAAGGCTGTGCAGATGACCTCGTTTAAGTTAAGAGGGTCCACAGAGGCTTTTAACCCCATGCCAGACTCATTAAGTACAAGGGCTAGTTCTGAAGCTACATCGTTTACATTTCCCGCACCCCCACCAATCAAGCGAGCTAAATGATTTCCCACTTGGAGGGCAGGAACTCGATCCTGATCAAACATCCCCGCAGCTTGAACTTGTATCTCGTCATAATCATATTTAGTCGCTCCACCTAAATTCACATTCCCGAAGTCCACGGACGAAACCACTATCCTAATTCCCGTTTGATTAGGTGTGGCGATGCCCAACACGGCATTACCCAAGTGTGTGGTGATGACTTGCGTCTCAAATGCCTGTCGGATAGGTATGGGGTTTCCCGCTTCACCTTTAGAAGGATCAGAAGGTCTAAGGTTATGACCAACCAACATCTTGAAGCGAGGGGATGTAGCCATGCGGTTTACATATGAGGGAAGCATATCTAGGACTCCTTAGACTTCAAAGCCGCCAAATAACACATCCCCCAATGACTTATTGGATACTTCCTCGCCTATTTCAACATGGTCGGAAGGCAAGAGTCCAAACTCATCGGGATCATAATCGTTCACGAATAGAGAGGCTGTTCTATCCGCATCAGTACCATTAGCTAGACGGATATTTTCCTGCTGAAGTGCAGACAAACTATCCGTTATTTCGGATGGGGAATCTATGAGTACCTTGTTGTACTTTTGGCAAGTGCCTTCGACATTAAAGACGCAGGTGGAACACTTACCCACTCCTAAAAGAGTTGGGATTTGGTTCGACCTGTGTAACAATGCCCCCTTGTCACAGCCCTCAACACCTTCCGTCACATATGCTCCTGCATCCACATAAGCATGACCCGATAAGCCTTCATGTTCTGTTCGTAGAGAAGCTATGCGTGTGGTGTAGGTATCCAATACCTTTTGAGAGAAGCGGCTAGAGAGAAGGACATCTAGTTCCTGCCCTGCTCCACCCTCGCTCATCTTTTGACGAAGCCAAGTCGCCACTTTCATTTCAGAGTCGGATAACCTTTCCGACTTCTTAGGCGTGATGATGTGTGCCGTTTCTGAGCCCTCATAAAACGCCCTTTCTACCTTCTCCGAGGCTACCCTAAATAAAGCCTTGAGTTGGAGTTCAGGCTCTCCCACATGAGAAGCCACTACCCTTCTTACATCATCCGCAGAAACCAAACCACTATCCAATAGCTTGGACATCTTCAGTCTTACGGATTCTTCTCGTTGTTCAAAAGTAAGCTCGGTTCGGGTTTTAAACTCGGTGGCGATTTTCTTGGTGCGTTTGACCATTCGATGTTCTTTGAGGTCATACTCGTGGTACTGAGAAGCTACTTTTGGTCTCGCTACAAAATCAAAGACCCTACGAACTCGATCCTCAGGGGTCTTTGACCCTTTTATGGCGACCGCCACCTCATCATGAGTAATCAAACCCGCTTTGATCAAAAGACCGACTTTCTCTAAACTTCTTTGTTCTCTGCCACGCTCTGTCCTACTTGCGGCTTCTTTTAAGCCCAAAAGATCAGAGTCCTTCTTCTTAGAGGCTTCCTTTAAACCCAAAAGGTCAGAGTCGTTTAAAAGAGCAACTCTCGTGTCTAGAGTGTGGGCATTTTTGCCAATGCCCACATAGGTAGATGCCTGATCTTCCGTAAAGTTATCCGCTGCTCTCTTAAAAGCAACCTTTACAGCATCCTCAGGGTTAGACCTGTGTATTGTGGCTATTCGCTCTATGTCCTGCGAAGACAACAAACCTGTGGAAGCCAACCCCTTTAACTTTTCGCTGGCTGTCTTTACTCGTTGTTCAAAAGTAAGCTCGGTTCGAGTTTTAAACTCGGTAGCGATTTTGGATTTGGTGGTCGTATGTAAAGATGCTTCCTTGCCTGAACCTTCATAGGTGGAAGCCTTGAGGGGCTTAGACGCTAGTTCAAACGCTTTCTTCACATAAGCACCTGCTTCTGTAATGGATTGGATAGACGAATACACTTCTTTGGTAATCAAACCAAACTTAAGAAGTTTATCCACCTTGTCGTGAGCATCTTTCCACAACAAAGCGGACGCTCTCTTTTTCATATCAGGCAGTTTATCCAATTTGGATTTTGTGGGTGTATGCGTCTTTACCCCTATGCCCGTTCCGTCATATGTAGATGCTTGAGTGGGTGTGGTAGCCAAATGGAACAAGCGGTCTATTTTTTCTTGTGCCGTCTTGGATGTTGTCTCTGTGACGGCAGTAATTACTTCTTCATCTAGGAAGCCCTGTTTAGCTAACTGAGAAGCAATACGGGCTAGTTTCTTTTCCGTCTTAGTTTCATGTCTATCTTCGTGTGTTGCAATAAAGATGTGTTCTTGCTGAGAGGCTTCGAGTTGTCTTCTTGCGTGATCAAGAGAGATGAAGTCGCTCTCATTTCTCTGAGTGGGGAACCATGTTTGGTTCGCCTCATGCCTTGTCACCCTGCCCTCTATCAGATCAATAAAGGCAGTTCTCACTTGCTCCTTATGAGAGAGAGAGGATGCAGTCTTGACCCCATAGGATTCTAGTCTAGGCATGAGAGTGCGGGCGACTTTTGACCAAGGGATATCGTTTACAGATGCAACTATCTCCATACCTAGAAACCTATCGAAAGCACAATCCTTATTGACGGGAATGATGTACATAGCGGTTTTGCACCGATTGTGAATCACCTCGTCCCAACGACCATTAAATAACCCTGGGAAATGTGCTTCTTTAATGTAAACACGACCATGCAGTCCATATTCATCCTCTAGCTTTAGCTTAAGTGCCAAAGGATTTGAGGCATCCTTTAACACCGAGGATAAAGACTCGCCATATGCCAACTTCCGATGAAGTTTCTCTGCCTGATGACGGATATCATCTCCAGGGAGATTGGATACTTCCTTGTATGTGTTTTTGTACTTCTCATGGTGGCGTTGATTGTTAGGGATAATATCCAAACCTGTAGTGCTTTCAGTACCCCAAGCCTCTTGCAGGTTTTTGAACTGATTGACTTCAGGGTTTTCAAACCTCCCCTGAGACAAGTGTTCTAGGATATCCTCCATGGAACGCTGTCCTGATAAGTCAGGCTTAGATTGGGTAGCGAGCCATGAGTGATCCACAAGAGCAATACTTTGGCTCGCGTCTTTTGTGAAATCCTCTAGGTCTAGGGGCATATCCACCTCTACCCCATCAGGCAAAGAGGACTCACCATTCCCACCCATAGGGATCATCCCACTTGGTAAAGAGGATAGCCCCTTGGCTTCAGGAAGCCTTGCCTTCTCATAAGGTCCAGCACCATACTCGGTGTCGAACTGAAACCCATCCAACATATAGTTAGAGCCATGCTCAAGAGAGTACCCCCCGTTCGGAAGATAACTTGATGCAGTTTTCTTAGCCATTTGAGGTCTCCTTATTTCTAGGGGAAGTGAAGTCCCTGCTTAGTCCCTCTTCATCGGATTCTTCTTCTTCTTGTTTTGCCCATGCCTCAGGGTCATCTTTAATATCTTCAATATCCTCCATCACCTTCTCCACCATAGCCTCCTGCAAGGCTTTCCAATGGTCTGCCTTTATCTCGTCATAAAGCGTATCGGATAACGCGGATAAAGCCTCGACAATATTCATGTATTGCCTCCTCATACCTTTTATTTCCATGATATACCCCCTGCCACCAAGGTTCCCATCAGGGCTTATATCTCGGCTCTTAATCTTAGCAAATACGCTGTATGCACTCATAGCATGACCAAGTGCCGATAATGTTGCCCTAAGTACCCTCGCAAGGTCTTTACTGCACCTTTTATTGAACACATGGTTTTTATCCATTACACGCTGACTCGGAGGATGTTGTCCCCATGCCCACGCAGATGAATCATCTCCATGATCTTTGATGAACCTTACTTCACCTGCGGTCTTTTTAAGACCTTTGGGTTCCGATGCGGTCTTAGACATAAACCGATCAGCTACCCTCTTAGGGTCGGCAGAGTTAGACATAATTCAGACTCCTAGTTGTATAGCACTACCCCAAATATAAACGCTCTAAAAACTATCCAACACAACTCAATCCCTAAAGGTTTAATACTCATGCACTAACGAAACCAGAGTCCGAAAGGATAACGATAATGTCGGAAGTATCCCTCAAAACATCTCCCAAAGCGGTTATCCTAGACACTTCGGTTTTAATCTATGACCCCCAATCAATGGTCGCTTTCCCTGAAGACACTCAAGTTCTTATCCCAATCTTTGTCATCATGGAACTAGATGTTCTCAAGGACACCACCAAACAAGATAAGTCCCATGTAGCACATCTCGCTCGACAGGCATCTAAACTTATCCTTGAACTTCAGCCCATCGGAAAAGTCAAGGTTATCGCCAACGCAGGAGAACTAGACCTCAAAGCCCTCGATCAAGCCTCTAAAATCAGATATCTTGATTTACTTATCCTTCAAACTGCTATGCACCATAGCAACAACTATCAAGTCACTCTAGTATCCAAAGATGTAAACTTACGCATCCTCGCAGGATGTGTTGGGCTTAAAAGCGATGATTTCACCTCCGACACAAGATCGGATAACACATTAGCTTCCATCGCCATAAAAGAGTTTCACCCCGATCTCAATCTTGAAGCTGACCTGATCGGCTCATATTGGAAAGGGGCTACAAGACTCCCCGAAGATTTCTCTTACGAGAACTTCCACGAAAACCAATATGTTTGGTTCAACGACTTCAACAACAAACAACATCTCTTTCAGCACAAAGATGGGGCTCTCTATCCAATAGACAAGGATAAAACCCGCACCAAAGATGCCAAACCCCGAAACATGGAACAAAGGGCAGCTCTTGATCTACTCTTGGATAAAGATGTTCTCCTTGTCGCTCTAGTCGGTAAGGCAGGTACAGGAAAGACATATCTTGCCCTCGCCGCAGCTATCCATCAGTCCAACATCTATCAAAGGGTCGTCCTCTCAAAACCTGTCGTTGATGTCGGCAACGGAATAGGATTCCTACCAGGGTCACTATCCGAAAAGATGGAGCCTTGGATGCAGAGCTTCTTCGACAACCTTGATCAAATCAATCCCATGTGGGACACCAACACCTTCGGCGGAGAAAATAAAGAATCCTTCCTTGAGAAAAATCACATCGAGATACAACCCATCAACTCTATCCGTGGTCGTTCTCTCAAAAATGCCTTCATGATTATTGATGAAGCCCAAAACCTCACCAAACATGAAATAAAAAGCATCATCACTAGAGCGGCTGAAGGCACCAAAGTTATCCTCTTGGGAGACCCAAGCCAAATAGATCACCCTTATCTCACCGAACGCTCTAATGGTCTAACCTATGTCATCGAGAAAATGAAGGGACACCCTATCTTTGGTTGTGTCTCTCTTAAGAAGTCAGAACGCTCTACTTTATCCGATATTGTGGCGGATATGCTTTAACCCCTACGCCTTCTTGATCTTTGCCTCAAGTAGGAGGGTTTGGCAGGTTCAGGTTCAGGTTCAGGGGCAGATGATTCCTCCGTCTCCTCGACCTCCCCTAATAACTTACAACTCGGCTTAGGATCATCTTTACCCTTGGGATACATGGTCTTAACGCTTACCTGCTCTAAGGTTAAACCAAAGGTCTCTATAAGCTGAGGAAAAAGATACAAACGCACAATCTGTGCAGCCTCAAACTTTTGACCATCTGTTTTTAAGTATTCCTCAATCGTCAACGCCTTTGAGATGGAAAATTTCACCACCTCCCCATGCTCCTTCTTCTCTATGTGGAAGGGCTCATAAAGCCATTCCTCATACGCTGATTTGCTGATTTCGTTACATCTCGGAATAACCGACAAAAAATGCCCTTTATGTTCCCCCGTTACCTTGTACCTCGCATCCCCATCAGCAGACCCCATAGGTCCGAGTCTCTCATACAAAGCTGCTATATGTGCGTAAATCCACTTAAAGGCTAACACTTGACGGATACCCTCTAATAAGAAGTCCATCTTGATCTCACGAGAATCCAATCGGGCTTGGGTGTGAGGACTCAACTCAACCTTAACTGTTGATTTCATCACGCTGATGGTCTCAAATATCGTACTCGGATAAGCAGCTCTCTCTAACTTCTTGTCTAGGTTTAAGGACTTAACGGGTGGAGTACCCTTCGATATCATGGGGGTACTATTAATCTCGGATAAGAGCTTATTATATTCCTCTTTCACGCGAGGGTCTAGATTCGCTAAATTCTTGGGATCAGTCCCTAAAATGCGATCTGCAATACCACAGGGTCCTAGACCTAGAGGAGGGTCTAAGTCCGCTTCTTTCTCTAGGCGAGCTATACGAGAAATAAGCAACCCTATCTGCCGATTCTCATACGCCACACGCACCATTGCTCTCTTTATGTTATCCATTGCCTCACTCCTTTGATTGACGAGACAACGGATGAATAAAGGAACTATAAGTCTTCTTTATCCACCTGCTCAAGATAAGCCAAAGCACACTCCTTAGCCCCATTTGAAGCCTTTACACTCCGCACTCTATCCTTTAGAGATAAATGAGACCAACCCGTAGTGGCGACTTGTTTCATCTTCTCGACTATCTGTTCCATTCTCTCTTTTGAATCCTTTTCCCTTATCGCCTCCTCCACCTTGAAAGCCTCACTCGCAGGTCTAATAGGTACATCATGGCGGATAACGGATAAGCCAGCTACGCTGACGCTCACCTCCACTACACAAGGGGATCGGTCTAAATCATCAAGGTGCAAGGCACCTCGCGTCAAACTACCCACATTCACCACATAGCCACCATTCGATAACCTCGTTATCCCTTGATCCTTATGCCAATGACCAAAAAACCAACAATCCACATCAGGGATACTATCCAATAAATCATAACCGACAATATCTTCGTTTTCAAACATACTGCCACCTGCACCTGAGCGGGCTAATAAGTGACAAGCCACAAACAAGTAATCCTCAGGTCCCTTTTTAATATTCCTCAACCGATCTAAATCGTACTCTGTTCCGTGATAAGGGACACCCACTATCCGTAAAGAAATGCCCTCTTCATCCGTTACGAAAATCTCTTCAGAGTCACCGAACTGCCTAAAAACCGATGCTGAAAACAAAACGCTCAAGGGCTGTTCAGGTAGATATTCGATATTTCCATACTTCACATCATGATTACCCACAAGGGCATATACAGGACAAGGGTAATCTTTGTGTGCTTCACAAGCTGAACGAACCAAAGCATGGGAGTTCCGAGTGGGGGACTTCACATCAAAAAAATCCCCGCCGTCTAACACCAAATCTACTGATAAATCCTTTGCCTTTCGACCTATCCATTTCAGCTTATCTACAACATCCATAGACCAATCCCCCGTCCTCCGTTTTGGGGTTCGGTCGGCTAAGTGAACATCAGTCCTCCACAGCACTTTAATCATGTCTCACACTCCCTAGGATTACTTCATGAAGTTCATCGCACATACGAGTATATATGGACACATCGCAAGAACCGAAAATAAGTTCTTGGTCGCTGTTATGCCTTTTGAAGATCAACCCCCCTGCATCTCCTCCGTGACACATAAAATCCGTAAACACGCCACACTATCCGAAGATGCTTTGTTGACGGGTGGTGTTCTTCTCTTTGAGAGCCAAGAACAGGCAACACAAGTCGCCCTCGCGTTCGAGGGAGTATCCACTTCTGAATTCTATGTGAAGTTGTACAACGACAAAGGCGAAACCATTTGGACAAACATCTAGAGTGGCTCCCCCTTTTCGTTTAAAAGTCCCTTCGTGTAAAGAGCATAAAGCTGAATCCCTATTGCGGGGGCAAGTAGTGCGTTCCAACCTATGGATAAAGATTTAAATATCCAACCTCCAGGTATACCAGGGAAGAGCAAGGATATCAAAAATCCAATTCCGCTCTCGGGGAGTCCCGATAATAAGTCTGACCAAGAAATGAGACCTAAAAATCCTTTTAATAACTCGGAAATCTTCCAACTCACCTCCGTCACATTTATCCAAATCACCCAATAAAGGTACGACTTAGCAGGGATAGTTAAAACCTTAAGTAGTGGATGCCTCTCTAAGAAATGGTCTAGCCAATCAGCTAAATTCTTAGCTGTACCAAGAACGGGCTTTACTACCTTGCCTAGCCATCTAGAAAGCTCTCCCCCAGCTCCTCCATTCTTTTTAAGGATAGACTGCACGATAGATGTTAGTGTGGGAGCATCAGACGCATACAGAAATAGAAAGTGTAAAATCTTGCTGTCTTTCTTCAGCTTGCTCTTAGCTCCTTCCCACCACTTAGCTCCTTCGTCCAATAATGCCTGAAACTTTTTGGATAACTCCGTGTACAGCTTGATCGGATTGGTTGTAGTTATCCCCAACATATCCTTAAACTTTTCCCATAAATCAGGTGCCTTCTGAAATGCCTGATAAATCTCTTTTAGCTTCTTCCCCAATCCCTTGATGATCGCTTCCTTATCTAATCCTGCACATCGGATAATCCCTTCCCCAAAGACGCTCAAGACATTCTCATCTATCTCTCTCACCTTGATGTGTGCAGTCCTCCCTGTAGAGCTTGTCATGATAGCCCATCGAGAAGACTCTAAAACATACGCTTTTCTAGCTAGGTACACCCTAGCTAGTTTTTTTGGGTTTGTCATTCCCTTACTCCTGATTGTTGTGGTCTAGCCTGATTGTTTAATAAATTATTAATGGATAGATTTGAACGACCAAGAAGGAGAGCCTAAAATGATGAGAACCGCAAGTGATGTCTTAAGAAGTCTCGAAGCCCGTATCGCTCGCCTTGAAAGAAGAGCAGCAGAAGTGGTACTCACGCCAGAGGTCATCGAGAACGAGTACGAAAACGCAAAGAAGTTGAGCCAAGTAGACCCACAGATTGCTGCCGCTCTCATTCACGCAGGTGACAGAAGCGGGGACAAGATTAAGTCTCAGAATCGCACTATCGCTGCCGCTGCCCTTAAACCTTCACAAACCACCATGCTACCTGGAAACTCTTTGTGCATGATTGTTTGGATGATCAACAACAATAAGATTGACCCAAATCTTGGTGCTATCATCTCTAACGACAATTTCATCATGGACGGACATCACCGTTGGGCAGCAATGATTCTTCTTTTCGGTAAGGCTGCAAAGGTTGGAGGCATTCAAGTTGACCTACCTGGAAGTCAACTAGTTAGAGTTCTGAATGTTGTCACAAAAGGACTTTATTCGGGAAGAAATGGAAATGCAGGGTCGGGTGATATTGGAAACTTCAATCCTGCATATGTTGCAAAGATGTGCAGAGAGGCAGTTGAAAATGGACTCCCCGCAGGCATTGGTGGTAAGTTTGGGTGTAAGGCTGAAGATGTCAAGTCTGCCTTCATAAAGCAGTTTGGTGATGTTGAAGTTGCTATCCGCACTTTATCCGAAAACGCCAAGTACATTACAACAACAGTCCCATCTTGGGCTCCTGATCGTAAAGATATGCCTGTCCTTGACGCAGACAAGGGTGAGGTGGACTTAGCCGCAGGTATGCTCTCCCGTGGTGAGGTAGAGGTGTTCCCTCCCTTTCCTGAGGAGCAAACCGTGAAAATTGGCAGCCGTAGGAATTTCCGTAGAAGCTACTGAAAACGCTTGGTGTACTTATCCGCCACGCAGGACGCACACCACGCATTAGGTTTTGTTTCTACTCGGTCAAATCCATACCCCTTTACAATGCTCACTAAACCGCTCGACCACCTGTAGGTGTACCCCCTCGGATGTGAGTTCACATCTAAATGGATAGTTATGGGGCAGGATGGGTAAAGCCTCATGAGGGATTGTCCCACCGAGATAGAAGCCTCCATCTCGGCATATACCCTAGAGTACAAATCCATAAAAGGTCGTAACATTGGTAGCTTCTTGTGAAAACACCTGCCGTGATATCTCTTATCGGGGGACAAAAAACATACAGCTACGACAATAAGCGTCCCATTAGCAAATGGTTGACTATCAGCACCAACCACCACATCTAACTTGGAAGTGTCGCGTAGTCCGTTCCCGATCTCAGTTAAGAAATCTTCTTCGGAATATGTCTCACTCCCTCTTATCCACATAATCAATGCACTCTCAGGTTAATAAATCACCGAGCTTTATACCTATCTCGTGCGTTTAAATAGATCACTCATGGCAACCACCTGCCCAAGTCCTCCTACCACTTCATCCCTCAAGGAGGTCGAGGGAGTCACCCTCAAAACGGATACATCCTGCGTCCTCTTATTCTTTTCAACCAAGTCGGTAGGCATCACGCCGCTCTCGATGGCGGAAGCGAGCTTCTCTCGATTCACGGAAATCACCACTTCCCCAATCAAAGAAGGATCAATACCACGCTCCTGCATATCCTTCAAAAGGGTTGCCTCGTCATATGTAGAACGAATCTGATTAAACATCGCTACTCGCCCACTCGGCAAGACAATCAAGTCATCCACTTCAAGAAGTGTCCGCAACCCTGCTACCTCTTCCTCAAGATTGTCCTGAAGTACCTTTATCCGTAACAGACGCTCTGAAATCTGTGTCTTATCCATTTTTACACCTCAATCACCGAGGGGGGATTCCCTCTTCAGGTAACAACTTATACAATAGTTGTTATATCACAAATGCTATAATGCACACCAACCGCCTCCCTATGCCACTTGGTCTTATTCCGAAGAAGAAGGGTGTCAGGGACTAAGCGGTGTAGGAAGCCTTTGACGATATGGGTTTTCACCCTTTCCCCATGTAACAGGTCACAGGGCTGTTGGTGTGCCTATTCGTTTTGTATATGTGACGGACAGAGACATAACAAGGGGAATGACTTTGATGTTCGAGTACGAAAAGAAACCTCAGCGAAGGCTTGAGGAATACTCTCTCACCAAGATGAATGAAATCTGCATACCCGCACACATATGGACAGAGCTAACGGATAACTATACACAAGAAGAATTGACCGACCACTTATCCAATATCATCAGTACACTTCCTTTTCCCTACGCTAAATACACTCCCCAAGATGTGAAAAGGGATTGGCTAGATATTAAACATGATGTTCTAAATCCCATAGAGAGTGAGTGGGGACTACCTAGAGTCTCTGTTAAAAGCACCACTTATCAAGGGAGACACCTTTACTTCGCCCCCAATAATAAGGGACTTAAAGTATCCAATCAGTTTGTTGAACCGACTCGTTGTGAAGCTGGACATATCCAATACCCTAGCCCCATAAGACAATGGACTAGGGAAGGCATGAGCAGTAAAAGGTTTTTTCTTCGTCCCCTGTGGACTTTAATGAAGCCAACCCAAGGTGTGGATAGTAGAGTCTTGCTCTCTTGCATCGCTTTGTCAGGCTATGTGGCGAGTCAGTTCAAGCCCGCACTTGCCAAAGGCTTATATGACTTTTTTGGGGCTAAGAGGGTCTTAGATTTCTCCGCAGGGTGGGGGGATAGATTGGTTGGATTTTTAGCTAGCGGAGCGGAGAGTTATGTGGGAATAGACCCGAACACCAAACTCCATGAACCATATCAACGGATAGTTGACTACTGCGAAACGGATAAATCAACCCGATTTATCCGTTCTCCTGCTGAAGATGCCGATCTCTCAGGTCTAAAGGTAGACTTTGTATTTACAAGCCCTCCGTACTTCGACACGGAACGATATTCAGAAGAGCCGACACAAAGTTGGAAAAGATACAAAAGACTAGACGATTGGTTAAATATATTTCTTTTCCCTGTTCTTAGGAAGAGTTGGGATTGCCTAGAAGATGGAGGCAGGATCGCTATAAACATATCCGACAAGGTTAAGGGAGATGTAAAGATTTGTCAGCCCATGCTCGATTACATGGAGAGCCTAGGTGCAACCTATGAAGGCGTAATTGGATACCGAATGAGTAAAAGACCCGGTAGCAACTTCTCCACATTAGATGAACTATCCAATATGGAGATATTTTGTGTGAGCCAATCTTTATTTGGAGTAAGGGAGTAGCTCCTGAACCTAAATGGATGCCCGATAACTTTTTCGGCGTTTAAAGTATCCCAAGTGCTGTAGTTTTTTTATTAGATGGGTGTAAGAGATACCCCATCTAATGGAGAACCTAAATGAAGTCAGGACTTTTGCTTAACAAGAGGAACGCTCACCTCGACCGCTACCTCGACCACAAGGGAACGATTGAGATCACCATCAGCAAGATGGAGTTTAAAAACCTACAGACCCACTTCACCCGCTACTTCCGTCTCCCGCTCAACTCTCACAGGTATGCCATTATGGGGGAGACCCTCGTTTTCACGATGAATCTCCCTAGTTACGCGGGAGAGAATGTGGTAGGGTTTTTGGATAGCCTCTCCATCTCTTTTGATGTTGTTGAGGCTTGATATTTCATTTATCACGGCTCCATAGGTTGGATAATCCCTAACCCAAACCCATCCGGTCATATGGAGCCACCTAAATGATCAGAAGAACTGCAAGTGAAGTTTTACACGACCTTGAGGTGAGAATCGCCCGCCTTGAGGATTCTAGCTCAAGCCGCACAGCCTCTGTGCTAGACATTCTGAGAAGCCTCCCAAGGGCAAAAGAGATGCAAGAGGAGTTCAGGGACACCCTCTATCCTAATTTTCGTAACGGACTTGCCAAAGTGATTGAGAAAAAGTCTGTAAACCCCATCAGAATCCCCGAAGTATCTGGGGAAGATAGACCCACAGTTAGCATAGTGGTAGAGGGGACTAGATTCTCATGGCAAGATGTTTCTGAAACTGACCTGGCTGCGGGAAAGCTCTTAGTTCCATACACTATAGGTGTTAGGATGTTTTTCAGAGCACCAAAACCGGTTAGTGAGATCGTAAAAGTAAAAAGGGGTTTAACGGGTATCAAACAGTTTTGGGGATATACCGTCACACCTGACGACATTAAAGAAAGAACAGAGGTTATTACTGCTGTGCAGTCTTTCTGCAAGAAATTTGGGGTGACCTACTCAAATATAAGTTTCCCTGCTGCGGATAAGAAGAGCGGTGTTTACCCCTCGATGTACGGAACCCTGACGGTCATGTTCGACCTAAGTCACTACCTGTGAGATAAATGTCGGTTGTTCTACAGGGGTTGAGTGTGGGTGGCGGTCAGACTAGGTGACGACCGCACGACACAAGGGGAGATGACCTTGAGAGGGCATATGGGGTTCTTGCTTTTTATCCGTAGTATTAATTAATAAAACGAGCCAAGACGAGTTACTGACTCAAGGATTAATCCTTTTATAGCCCCCCGTTGATATAACCAACGGAGAGCCTAAATGGATAACAAGTTTGGTAGTAAGAATGTCCCTGTGGATGAGAAGCTGTGGGCTGAACTTCAAGCTCTAGCTAAAGGGGAACGGAACAAGCCTGTTGTCCGTGGTGGGGAGTCTGTCAATCCTGTTAACGATGGAGCAGGGTTCCGCACCTTTCCTTCCGCTTACGCGAATGGTTGGGCTTTGGCTCAGTATAAGCGTCTAGGCGGCAAGTGGAAAAAAGAAGGTTCTGAGTTCAAGATGCCTCGTAAATGGGATTTATCCCATTGTGAGGATAAACCCTGCGAGGATATGGGGTTTTCTGAAAAGGCTTCTTGTCGCCCCTATAAGAACTGTTATGGGAAAACATCTGCCGAAAGAGTGGCGGAACGCTATGGAGCGAAGCGTGACGACCCTAAACTCAAGAACACGGGTAAGGGGGGTTTAGGTACTTGGTTCGCAGGACATGGCGGAGGAGACCCTGAAGACAGAGCTACTTGGGGGGATTGGGTCGCGATTACGCCTGTAAAGCACACGATCAAGAAAGAGGACGGTGAGGATAAGACTTATGAACCCGGAGATATTGTTGGCCCATGTGCCGTCTCTAGTGAGAAAGAGTGGGCTTCTGTCACAGGAAACGGAAGTAAGCCCCTCAAGTGTATGCCCCGAGAGAAGGCTTGGGGGATGCCCAAAGAAGACAGAGCTGCCCTCGCTCGCAAAAAGAAGACGGAAGAAGCGAAGCATAAAGGAAAGAAGCCTGTTAACACTCCGACTTTTAGTGAGGATGCTGAGAAGGTAAAGAAAGGCTCGGATAGAGTATCCGATTTCCATCGGGAGGTGATACCTCCCGACTCTCTGTCTAGTTTATCGAATGGGTCGGTAACAAATAAGGATACTAATCCTGATGGGAGTGGGTCACATAGTGCATTACCGAATGGAGACTCCGCTAGAAACATCGGTCGTCCATCGCCTGACTCACCTAATCTCAAATATCGGAATTTGGATAAATCAGAGGCGAATGGGAGAACCCCTGCCAACAAATTGGATATGGGTTATGTGAATGATAGCGGCAGCGGTTCAGCTAGGGTTATCCCTTATGACAGCGGCTTCGCCAATAACTCCTCTTCAATCAGAAACGCAGGGTTAAAAGCGTTAGCGAGTAAGATAGCCGCTCGCTATATCCAATCTGCGGCACAACCTGCACAAGACCTAGGTGGTGTGCAGACTTGGGTAAACAAGACACGCCAAGATCAAATAGAGAATGACACATCTGCCCCTGAGAAGGGTCGAGGAGATTCGGAAGACGGCAAACCTCAAAGGGATAGAGTTTTGCCGTTACCTGATGGACACCCTAAAGGGAGAGATGAACAAAGGGCAGGTCCTCCTGTGATGAACACGCCTTCGGATAGTTCAGGTGCGTCTACATCTTATGGGAAACAGCCAAATCCAAACGCGATACCGAATCAACCTGATGGGAAACCCCTACACCAACGCCCGAGGTCTAGTGGATTACCTGGAGATCAGTACGGACATCCGTACATAAACCAACAGAACACCACAGGTATGAAGAGGCGTACCGATGATATCTAATGGATTTTGGGATACGGATAGTTATGGGAACCTGATTAAGGTAGCCATAATCAGCGTATTGCCTCCTAGCAACAGGCAAAGAAAACAAAAGGGACAAGTTAAGAGGGACTATCTTAAGCGTAAGCGTAAGAACAGAAAGAACAAGACAAAGATTAAGCTGCGTAGAAAGCGTTATTACAGGCTGAACAAGAGACGGATACTTCGTTATCAGAAGCAGTATCGGGATACTCCGCACTTGTTCAAAAGATATGAAGGGGGAGGGGTTTCAACAAGAGGACAAAAGAACGAAAGGGATAAAAAAGCTATGAACATGGAGTCTCAATATAGGGAGGCTATCCGTAATGTGATGGCGAGTGAGATGGAACTAGAGGGGGGATTAGCAAGAGCCCCTCGTCATCAAATGAAGCGTATGCTTCAGAAAACTAGAACTCTTCGTAAGCGTCCTGATAGTCAAAGACGCAGACAGATGAGAAAGACTTATCGTAAAAGGGTAAAGTCGGATGCGAGCTTCAGGAGATATCGTAAAGACTATGCTAAGAAGTATTACAAGAAAAACAAGTCAAAAATCCAACAACGCAGGAAGAGAGCTAGTGAGATGAGCAACAAGTTATCCATAATGCAGGCATTACTTGCGGTTCTGAGAGCGGCACATTGGTCGCATTGGACTTCCCATTGGCAGGTAAAGGGTAGCACCTTTTATGGGGATCATTTATTGATGGAGAAGCTGTATGGGGGGCTTGTAGATGAGATAGATACGCTAGCAGAGAAGATTATTGGGGAGTTTGGATCAGAAAGTTTAGATGCCGTGGATCAGGCACAGATGATGACATCTAATCTGATCACACAATCAAGGGGCGAGAAAGACCCATTAAAGCGAGCATTACAAATAGAAGAGAATCTGCAAAAGACCTTAAAAGTATTTTACGAAATGTTAAAGCAACAGGATCAGATGAGTTTGGGTTTAGATGATTATGTGATGAGTCTAGCTAATGCCCATGAGACGAACTTGTATTTACTCAGACAGAGACATCGCTAATGTTTCACCATCTCACACTAGCGGTGCGTGACCGCATCATCAAAGAGTTCAGGGAGTATTGGGCAGATCACCCAAGGTATCCTGATCTTGCTCAAAATATACAGGGCAAGTTTTCTTTTGATGAACGCCCTCAGTTTGGGATGGTCATCAAAACAGGTGGGGCAAGCAATGTGGTTTTATCCAATGATAACTATATTGGAATAGTAGAGGGTTATGTATCTTTAGCTCAGATACCCCCTTATCGAGGTAAGTCGATAGAGTGGGTCAGAGATGATATGTCAAAAGTCCCTGAAGAAGGGGTTTATGTAGTATCCATTATTGAGCCGACAGTAGAAGTAGAAGACCCATACATAAAATATGCAGTTATCCAAAAGTATCGTAGGGTGCATGAAACAAATTTGATGTTCACATCGGATACGGAAATATCCTTATTGGGGGAGCCGATAGAGAACTCTTTGAGATTGATAGAGTATCCATCAGGCAGGTTATTGTCTCAGAGTGAGTACACGCTAGAAGGTTCTGTAGTAACTTTAGCTGAGGCTTTACCCTCTGCCAAGTTAAGACTAGAAGCGAGGTACACAGAACAGGATGCACAAACAGGTCCATATGCAATACAGCCAGCATTGGCATACAGAAACTTGATTAATGGGGTGGTTATTGCTTTTGGTAGGGAGCTAGAAGCAGGGGATAAAATGGCTGTGATGGTGGAGGGAAGTAGACAACAAGTAAGTAAGGAATATGGAGGCAGGTGGGATATCAGCGTGGATGTTGATTTGGTGACTAGGGATGTACATTCACAAGCCGACATAGCTGATAGGACGGTCGTTTGGTTATGGTCAACACTCCGTCCCAAACTCTCTACTCTTGGATTAGAACTATCCGATGTGAGTCTTGGAGGTGAGGGGGAAGAAGCGTATGACGACAATGGGGATGATTATTTCTACACGGCTTCCATCAGCTTCAGTATCCAAGCTGATTGGTTTATCCATTATCCATTAGTGATACCGATTTTATCCGTTTCGACAAACAATGTAGTGCCGATGCAGTTACTGCCTATGGGTGAGCCTATTGTGGGTATAGGTAATACGGATGGTTTCAGGCAGAGGATTATTGGGTAGTCGGGTTTAATAATCTATCTATCTACTAAGGCTTAAACAAAGAGCATAAGCCTAGATGAGGAGATAGATGCCAATCCTTTCGTATCAATGCCACTCTTGTGGATTATCTCAAAAGAAACGCACACCTAAGGCACTAGAGAGTGTTACCTGTGTGTGTGGTTCTCTTGCTCTTCCCGCAGAGGTAGGGGAAGTGAGCGTGGGATTCACGACAAGTGTGGTCAACAAGCAAGGATTGGTCAAAGCCCAAGATAGTGGGATGGAGTCATTCGATTTGAACTATGATCGAGTGATCGGTGAAGATGCGGCTGAGAAGTGGGATGTCATTTATCATCGTAAGAGGGACAAGATAGACCTATTGGAATCTTCCAAAGGCACCTCGATGAAAGATGTCATGAGACTTCCCGATGGGACTTATGCTGTGAAACCTAATGATAGCGTAGCGTTCCGTGAAGAACGACTCCGCAGGATCAAACTATCCCAAACACCATACAAGTCACAGGAGTAAAGAAGATGGCTATTAGAGGCGGCTACGCTCCCCCAGGTGTATACACCGAAACCGTGTTTGAAACTCAGACACAACCGAATATAATTGTCACGGGTAAGGTTCCCTTACTCATAGGGACAGGTAGAGAGACTATCATCTCCAAGGGCAATACCCTAGTGAGAGGTAGCTCGGCAACTATCGACCAACGCATTGTGGAAGAAGATGCCACAGGTCGTGCAATTGTTGCCGTCAACCCTGATGACTCTTTTGAGCTAGGTGAGTTTGACGGAGAAATCACTTCTTTTGTCGTTCGTAACTTACCCATCGTCACGGGAGACGGTTCTGCCACAGTTGCCACTACCCCCACATCAGTTTCCGTACTGATCAATGGTGTCGCCACGGTGGTGTTATCCGTAGAGGGAACCACGGGTGTAGTCACCATCGCTGAAGCTCCAAGTGCTGAGGATGATGTGAGAGTCACCTACTTCTTTGATCGTAAAGATACACTCATCACGGAAGAAGATTTAAGTACGCAAATCACATCTACCCAAACTGAACTATTGGGTTCCGCAGGGTCTTTTGCATTTAATGCTTCCACTAACACCTTCGTAGTCACTTGTGATGGAGTGTCGAGCGTTCTTACACTTCCCCTTGCTGACGGAACAGACCGTCTTGGAAGTCTTGATCGCGTTGTTGGTGTCATCAATGCGGCATCTGTAGGTTCTCTCTCGGCTACCACATACACCGATAACAATGGATCAGTAAATCTCAAGCTACTAGCCGATGGTTTTATCCGTATTGGTGCAGGGTCGGCAAATGGTGGGATGGGTCTTTATCCTAATCAGGTGGGGTCGGAGCGTTCGAGTGTGTTTTACACGCAATTCACTCCAATTGTGGATGGCTCTAATAGCGGCATCACCACCACAGATGTGACAGACATCATCGTCAAGGTGGACGGTGAAGTCATCACACCCACATCTCTAGACGGACAAACAGGGGCGATTACCTTATCCAATCCCCCTAGCGTAGGTTCTACTATCCTAGTCACCTATTACTACAACACCTTCAGAGATCAGTTTGATTTTATCCCTGGTCGCGATATTGTGTCCGTAGACAGGGTTTCTTTGGTGGCGAGCGGTGGTGGACAAGCCGCTCAGTTTATCGAAGGTGTAGATTGGGTACTGCATGATGACAAAATCGTGTGGGGTACTGCCACCCTCGTATCTGAGGGTGCTATCCAAAACGGCACCACACCTTTCGGCACTATCCAAGTTCTATCCTCCCTCAAGGATGAACGAGCCTTTATGGTGGAGTGTTCACCCGTAGTGACCACTTCTGTTGTACCTCCAAGAGTGTTGGCTAACACTTTCCAATTACCCCATCAGCCCACAGATGGTACAGGTACAGGTACACCAACATCGCGTACCGATCTGATTCAGGTTCGTTCAGGGGTATCCATTTCGGATGCCTTAGACAAAGACCCCTTAGATGTGGTGAGAGTGAACCCTGCCAACTCGCAGATCACTATCTCCTCAAGCATCCCCGCTAGTCATAAAGTCTATGCAACCTTCTACTACAATAATATCCAAGACCAAATCGCCTCCGTGGGCGGTGGATATGTGATTAGAGTAGAGAGCGTCGGCACATCAGGCATTGGCACCTACTCCATGACCAAAGAAGGTGTATCCGTTTACGGTGTCACCTTTACAGGAAAAGGCTCCGATCTCGATGCCGTCACCTTGAACTTCCCTTCGGGGTCAGAAGTCTTATCCGATGCTAGGATAGAAAACGGAAAGCCCGTTTCAGAATTGGTCAGCGTAGAGCTAGCTGATTATGATGAAACTTCGGCTATCTTTAACTTCACAGGGGCATCCCCCTACTTCCCCGTGCTCGGTTCTTCGGATACCCTTAACCTCGAAATAAACGGAACCTCACTCAGCGTGGAATTGGGGGACTCTACCTCCACAGGTATCCGTCATCCCCTGCCTCTGCATTTGGGCGAACCTTTACCTTACACGGAAGAATCCAATAAAGGCGATTTGGGGACAGGGATTGCCTCTAGCTTGAACTTGGTTGTAGACGGTGTATCCCTTACAGCCACACTAAGCGGAGATAACCTAGATATTGATGATTGGGTCACGGCTATCAATACGGAAGCCGCTTCTGCTTCACCCATTTATGTGGGTATGGGTCGTATATCCACTCTAGATATTGCATTAGGTACATATCAGAACTTGAAATTCCATTACACGGGTAGCGTAAATGGAGCATCAGGGGACATTACTGCCGTTATCCCTGTTGCAGGCTACGCTAATGCTTCCGCCTTGGCTACCGCCATAGACGCGGCTATTTCTAATGCCATAGCCACTTTTGTGTTTGGACAGCCCGATTTCACAGGCTTGTCCTTATCCGTAACAGCGGACGCGAGCGGTCGTCTTGTATTCACACTAGATGGACTTCCTAATGGCGTTGGCACTACGGACGAGTTTGGCTTCATTGAGTTTATCGCAGCTGACGACACTACCTTCTGTTCAATCGCGGGTCTTGATGCTGATACTGCAACAGGTGGAACCCAAACCAAATGGGGCGTTCTTCCCATAGCAGCTAAGTCATCTAAAACCACTTCTTCAGGTGAAAAGGTAGACCGTCTTATCCTTAAGGGCAGAATGCTTCGTGGTAACTACTACTACCCCCAAACAAACTTGGGGATAGCCATCAATGGCGGTACGGATACTGAAAAGGCAGGTATGCCCTCTTCACTATCCATTTCCAATCCATTGTCGGTTGTGTCTTTGGCAAGTGTGTTGTTATCCGTAGGTTGGAGTGTACAGGTAGGATCATTACCTGCGGCTGTGTTTTATGACGGCTCCGATGTCAACAATCCCGTTAATGATCAGCTTGTGTTATCCATTAATGGGGTAAGTGTAGTAGTCAACTTTACAAGTTCGGGTGCAGGGGATACACTTGAGCTACAAGACATCAAGTCTGAGATAGAGGCAGCTATCACGGCAGCTTCCGCTGATGCTGAAGTCGTCATCGAAGGTGCGGGTCTCCGTGTGATCTCGACCTATGAAAACACTAATGCAAGTATTGTTGTTGGTGCTGGGTCGGCAAATGACACACTAGGCGTAAGTGAGGGAGACATCGGCTCTACAGGTGTAGTCACAGCAAGTGGCGTTTGTTCTGCTCTCATGTCTCACACTCGGGCAGGTGGAGACATTGCCGTAGTGTTGTTCTCCACAGAACCCAAGTTGGTATCCCTTGACACTCGCTTCACCTCTGAGGCTATCGCCTATCCATTTACGGATAGGGTAGGCAAGACTTCGGTGGTGATTGAGAGCCTTACATTTGGTGTATCTAGCTACATCACGATAGTGGGAGGAAACGCAGTATCCACAAAGGGGAATGGATTTAAGATTGTTGCGAATGAAGGTGCTGTGGGAGAAGATGCCTATCAGGGATTTGTCGTCACATCAAACAATCCAAAAGGCTCAGGTTCGGCTAATACATCAAGTCTTAACGATGGAGTTGGACAAGATGGTGTTGTTGGACAGACCTATGTGGACAGCGTAACAGGATTGACCTTTACCTTGCTCCCAAGAGACGGCGGTCTCATGTACCCCACAGGGGCTGATGCCACACTATCCTTCTCGGTGGGTAAGACAATCACCACTAACGCCAATATCCCCGTAAACATGATTTACGGAGTTAGTCTGATTGTATCCAATACCGTAGGGGCAGAGATTGGCGATACTGCGGTTGTGGAGACTTTCTTCAAGGGAGGCAAAGAACCTAATATCGGTCAGGTTTACTACCTCGATTTCACCCGTCTACGCACTCAGTTTGGCACTTCCGTATTCACAAACATGGCGGATGTGCTCGCTACTTATGGAGAAATCAGCCCACAAAACACACTCAGCCTCGGGGCGTATTTGGCGTTCTCCAACGGAGCAAGAGCGATTGCCCTTCATCAGGTGCCATTGGAGGCAGGTAAAAACACCTTAACGGAACAACAAGTTTTAACCGCGTTGGATGCTATCGAGGGCGATATCTCTGATGGTTTGTCCCCGAATGTAATTGTCCCCTTGTTCCCCGCCACTTCCTCCATCCTCGCCTCTATTTCTAACCATGTGGATATACAGAGCAGTATCCGTTATCGTTCGGAACGGAGAGCGATTCTTGGATTTAGAGCTGGCACTCAGCCCCGTGAAGCACAGGCTCTTGCAACAGCTACTGCCAACACCCGCGTCTGCCTCGTTTATCCTGATATCGGTCGTGTAGCCTTCACCGATGCAAGTGGGGTGTCTCAAAACTTCCTTGTTGATGGTTCATACTTTGCCGTAGCTCTCGCTTGTGCTACCACATCAAATGCCGTTGATCCCGCAACACCTTGGACTAATAGAGCTATCCGTGGCTTCACCGCTTTGGGGCGTTCTTTAGATGCGGTTGATGCAAATCAAACCGCTAATGCAGGTGTCACCGTACTGAAGTCTGAACGAGGTGTCATATCCGTAAGACACGGCTTGACCACGAACATGACTTCTATCCTCACGAAAACCCCCACCGTTATCCAAATTGCGGATGAAGTTCATCTAAGAGCTAGGGATACCCTCAATCAGTACATCGGGGTTAAGTTCTTACCCAATGTGGTGCCTCAAATAGAGGGTAAGGTTAATGCCATGTTCAAACAACTTGTCAGCGAACAACTTATCTCAACTTACACAGGTCTTAGCGTTACACAAGACCCTAATGACCCAACCGCTCTTTTGGTCGAAGCCTTTTATAAGCCCGTATTCCCCTTGCTCTATATCCAATTCACCTTTAATGTCAGAAGCAGCCTCTAATTAGACACCTAGGGGAGAATCCCCCAATATGACGCGGAAGGCTTCCTCCTGTTTACTGCGGAGGTCTTCCGCTTCTCTTTTATTCAAACCTATAAATTGGATAGCTCCCTTGTTTTGACACACCCTACAATCTATGGCTGAGACCACTTGGTATTGTAAGGGGTAATATAATCTACACTTATTACATTTAAAGTATCCATATGGGGTGCTTGATGTTTGCATATTTTCACCTAAGGGGTAGTCATGAGTAGGGATTGTAGAGTTCAATGGAGACTTGAAGAAGATGGCACTAACAAGTCTTGGAGATGTGTTGCCCATTTAACACCTACATCTTGGGTGTGTGAGGCGATACATAAATGCTATTACGCAAATTGTCCCGGCAGGAGCAATACAGGTAAACCCCTCACAAAAGAGGAAATGAATATCCATAAACTCCGCCGAGAACTCGAAGAAGATTTTATCCGTAAAGGCACACCCCCTCAACCAACCCCCCCTAAACCAACTGCATCCACATCCGCTACTCCAAAACCCAATCCCTCAGCACCCACAACTATCCATTACTGCTCCGTTGAGAAGTGTAAGAAACCGATCCCTCCAACAAGGAAGTCTGTGAAGTATTGCTCGGAAAACTGCCGAAAAAACGCTTTCCGTGGGAAGAAGAAAAAACAACCGCCCACTCCCCCCTCCCCACCCACGCCTATCCACATCCCACCAATACTTCAAACTTCAGTTTGTCAATGTGTCGGCTGCTCCAACACAGTAACCACTACAAAGTATTGTTCATCTTATTGTCGTAAGAAGGCATTTAAACAACGGCTACGAGGCATTTTCCCCACTTAGGGTTTAAGGTGAACAAGCCCCAAACCCGTAAACGAACCCGTCTCAAACTTAACACGATCTTTCAGCGTCATTAAGACCCTCTTGACATCTCGCTCTACCTGCTCATTCGTGAACTTATCCATTACGAATGAGACAACATCATCATCCAACTCAATGTCCTCAACACCCTGAATCTGAGCTAATGCTCTAATGACTTCTTTGGGGGATGTGGCACAAATAACACGAGCCGCTACTCTCATGCTAGATGCACGCATATTGAAGGGGGACACGGTAGGAGTAAAGAAAAGAGACCCGCCTCTAACTTGCACTTCTAACCCAGGGATACGACTGACCCCCCTACGATTAACTAAGTAGGTCTCCCACAGGTAATGTGCCTGATCATTAGCCGTGTATGTAATATACTCATGTTCCATTGCCCTAGGGGGAATGAACTCTACTTCGTTAAATCTAATCTCAAGGTTTTTTGCCGATCTGATGATCCTGTAATCATAAAGCATTTGATCCGAAGAGTCGTTGATTGCTTCTTCTACCTCGTTCTCGGCTGTGAGGAAGAGTTCCTGTAGGTCTAGTGTGGCTGATCTTCTCATGGGGTTCTCCGATTCGTGGACTATGTGGGGTTCAGGTGTTGGATTGAACTTTGAAGCCTGATCAACAAGCTCTCGGTCTTCGTGTGATAGTTGTTGCCTGTAAAACGCCTCTCCCATCGTTATAAGGGCATAGTTTGTTCGATCTAGCCCTCTTTCCAATTTGGAAAGGTGCAAAGGGATAGCCGCAAAACTATCACCACAAAGGCGATACATCGCCTCTTTAACTTTGGGGTGATCTTCTAGTGCTGTGAGTATTTGGTTCAATGAAGAACGGACTAGATGAGCCTCCACTCTAGCACCGCTCACCCCCTCGGTGAGCAGAGACCAACTCGCTTGACTAGATGCCCGTTTATCCATTTCGCTCACCTATACCTTGATCGTCAGCACAAAGGGAGATCGGAGTAAAACTATCCAATCTCCCTTTGTGCCTTGCATAGATAATCTATAAAAGCTATGACTTAGCCTCCCCTAAACCCAAAAGTTACCAATCCCCCCCGTAGAGGGGGTTGGTATTAGGCATATATTCGGAGAATATGGGATTACCGCTCTTGTCAGTATGTAAGGAGATTTCGACATCTAGACGCTTACCCGTAAGAAGGTTAGTCAAAATGACATCCGCGAATACGGTGTACTTCAGATGTGAATACTGAGGCAGGGGTGACTCCCCCGCATAATTGATATCAATATCTGAAGCCCCGATATTGATCACATCTCCTTGTGTCTCAAGGTCTAGTTCATCGCTAAAATGTGCTAGTAAGAAATCAGCAAGGGCTTCGCTGACTTCTCTCCGAGAAATGTTCTGCCAACGGGCATACCGCTCAACCATAAAATCAGCTAGCTGAAAGACATTCATGGTCTTAGCTGCGATTTTACGACCGCCTTCGAGGCGAGCTACGCGAGCCTCAAGACTTCTTAAAACTTCACCGGCGGTTCTTCTTATCATATATATAGGGCTCCTCAGCAGGGTGTTCGGTTTAGACTAGACTATAAAAGAATAAAAGTATCCGAACACCTATAATAGCCTATTACCTAAGGTGAGAACCCCAACCAATCCTTCCACAAACATCGGAGGTGTAAGGTGCTGACGAAGATTATGGCGACATACACACACACGCACTACAAGAGGCGTGATATGCAACAGATTATATTCCCTCTTAGTGGAGGGAATAAGTTATCCGTTATAATGGGGCGGTGGTGTTATTCATCACCGAGTGAAGATGGTTTCGCTAAGGCACAGTTAGACGACTATGTGGAGGTGGAGGTGTCTGCTCTCAATCAAGAAGGCATCCTTTTCAGGCACGAGGGCTTGAACTACGAGGAGAATACTCACCTACTGCCCTATTGCAGTTTGAACGACCTTGAGAAGATTCTAACGCAGTATGGAGAGAAGAAGTAAAAGGGCTAACTGAGGGGTGGGAGACTTATTGGATTAAGAGCGTATTAAACACCACCCCAACCCATCTGCTGTTATCCAACCCATCTGCTGTTATCCAACAAGGGGTTGGGGTGGCATCTACTTCGATGAAGTTTTTGAGAGAAGCTAACGGGTTTAGGCGTAAAAAGACGCGATGTACTTCTGAAGGTTATCGTAAGACACAACCCAAGAGTTACCATAACCTAAACTCATTCCCTGACCAAATGATTTATTCGCATCCTCCACTAGTTCGACAAGATATCTCTCACCACCCATAAGATTGGTCAGTCCAGGGTATTTGGTGTCAAGAGACTTGACCAAAGTCTTCCCAAGAAGTGTCCTAAACTCAAGGCTCTCCTCCCCGCTAAGTTTAGTGCTTCTGTAAGAACCTCCCATACCCTGCCTCCATTCACCAAAATACTGCAACTCAAGACTCCGTGAGAGGATGTTAATTACAGCGTTGTCTCCATCCTTTTTCCCCCATACAAACAACTCCGTCGAGGGGTTATACAACGGAATGGTTATCCCTTTGAACTTAAAGCTCGTTGAGAGTAGGGTCTTTTTGATACGATCAAAGAATAAATCAACGGAAGGTGTGGGGTCAAACTCGGGATTTAATAGCCCCTGACCCCTAAGCGAATCCAACACCCACTCCTGTAGCTTCGCATAGTCCTTCCCAACTCCATGAACATTAATAGAGTTGGGCATCTTAATGGTCGTCTCATCAACGGGGGTCACACACAGAACCCCATTAGGAAGCCCTGCCACATTAATGTAGGCAGTATAGTAAGGTGTCCCCTTCATGTTCCCCAAGTCTCTCCGTATTTCCGTTTTTTTGGGGTCAAAAGACACGGAAGCAGGGTCTTTGAAAAGACTTTGAAGGGACTTGACGACTTTACGAGCGAAAGTGCCTAGAGTGCGAGGGGCTTTCACAACTGCGGCTGTGTGACTTGAAGCCATACGCATCGCTTTTCTGATCTCATCATCTATTTCGTACTCATCAACCTCATAGCCCAACTCTTTGAAGAGTAAGGATAACTGCCTCATCAAGAGAGTTTCCTTTTTGCGGGCGGCGGCAGGTGTGAGCATCCCATCCTCCCAAAGATTTTCGGGGGAGAGTTGCATATAGATGCTTCTGATGTCTTTGAGTATCTGTAGCTTGGTTCTCATTTATATCTCCTTTGGGTTCTCTGCCGAGACCCACAATAAAAGGTCTACCGAGACCCATTCTCCGCCAAGAAATTGGAAAGAGTGGCGATACCCACAACATTGACATCATCATAGTGATTCGTGGGGATGATAACCCCATCACGGATAAAATCGCCCTGAGGGCTGAGGATAGCGATCTCAACCTCCTCGTATCGAGACATCTCGATAGGGGAAAGATATTGCCGAGGGCGGCTGTAGGTGCCGTTACCAAAGATAACACTCAGGGTGTTCCCATTGGTCAGGGGAAAGCGATACCCATAAAACATCGTGTTGGGGTTGTCGTTGGAGGTGTTCTTGTAGGTGTTGATGATATCAATCATGTTCATGGTGTCTCTCTCTTTATCAGCTAGGGGTTGCTCCCAAATAATGCGGGGCTAGCTGATTTGGGATAGAAAAAGTTTCAAACTTTTGTTCTGAGATGGTATAAGAGAAGTGTCAGACGCTCCCATCGTCTAGTCTGGCCTAGGACACGGGACTTTCAATCCCGCGACACGGGTTCAAATCCCGTTGGGAGTATTAAAAGACCCCCTCAGACACTTGATTGCCTGAGGGGTCTTTTTCATTTCAGTACCCGATACCTTCGGGGTCAGTACACGACACCTTCGGGCTCATCTTCATCTGCGGGGGCGGTGGGGGGATCAATGATTTCGCACTTCACGCGGCTTACGGAAGACAAAGCGTGAGCAGCCTCGATGAACAAGAAAGCATTGGATAAATCCCTATCGCCAATAACATAACCTGAACCTAACTCAATCATTGTAGCGACCGTAGCATCAAACTTATCCAATATGTACTGACTTCCTTGTTTGGTCACTTGAGTGATCATGAAAGGGTCATCATAGGTAAGAGTCACTTCGGCAGTAGATGGACTGAGGTCAAATAGGATAATCGTAGTAGCCATTAGAAAGTCCGTTTCTGAGAGACGCTTCTCTCGCTTTCAGGGATATGGACAAGCCCCTTAACTATATTGTATCCGAAAAGGAAGAACTTGGGATAATTCTTAGCAAAATCCCTAAGAGAAGATGGTGTGGCGAAATCTTGAACGGTCATCGTGACTAGCTCCGTAGCAGTACTCTGGGTATAGAATTTACCTGCGTACTGAGAAGGGGCATTCTCTAGAACAAAGTTCTTCTCGTCTCCGTGAAAATCATCCGTCCTTGGGGGGTCTTTTATGTGTTGTAAGAAGAACATGGTTACATAATCTTGAACACTCCTTGAGTAGTATTCAAGGCTGTGCATCATCTCATGCACGGCTGTCTGAGGTGTGTCTTTAATATCGAAGCCGATCAAAGCAGATTTATTCCGTGTGTTGTTCCACGCCCTGGCACGCATACTCTCCGAAAAGTACAAATGGAGAGTCTTCAAATCAAAGCCTGAATACTGCTGACAAACCCCTAATGCCCATAGCATCCCCTTTAAAAGTTGGACGACTCGTGGGTCTTTCCCATACTTCTTATTAAAAGTGGCTGACTTCCCATGACCATCTCTAACTGATCCTGGAGCTAGATAGTTCCCCAAAACATCCGTGCCATGAATATTATTATAGTCTATTTTAGACCCATAAAGTCGTACCGTAACCCCTTTCGCAAGAAAGGCATCAAGAAGACCGTCTACGCTTTGAGGGGAGTCGGAGGGGGTGATGGCGGCTAAAGCATCAAATCTTGCGTCAGTTTCAGAGAGAGAGGTATCCGCAGTAAGTTCCTCTACGAGAGACTCATAATGCTCCTCTGGAGCCTTTATCCCCTTCATGGAATAGGAAAAAGTATCCGCACTTGGTAGTTCTACAGACGATAGCCACACGGCAGGTGGGAATGGTCCTGAGGGGGTGTCTATCATGTCAAAGATAGTTCCCAAACCTCTTTCCCTATCCCATTGCCCCTTACTGAGAACCTTGATTACATCGACGAAAAGATTACCCGCAGAATTTGTTAGGAGCAGATTTGCGTATTTGTCGAATACTTGTTTGAACTCAGGGTTTTCTTTATAGAAGTACGCAAAAGGGTGGGAGTTAGACAATTTTGTATGTTTGTCGCGAAAGATAAAATTATCATGACTACGCTCTATCTCTTTAAGGAAATCTGCCACATCTTTTGACTCAGCCGGTTTACCATGTACAGAGGTCACAAGCTCGGGAGTTTCCCTAAGAGTTTTAAGCAATAGGTTCCGATAAAGTTGTAGCCCCTCCATCTTGATGGGAACCAAATCATTTAACAAATGATGAACCGTGATTTTATCCGACAGATAAAACAAAGCGTTGATTACTTTCTTATCCTTTAAGGAGGCAAGGCGATCAATATCTTCGTCACTTAACTTGTCATCAGATAGTGTCCCAAACGGAAGTGCCGATTTTAGTACAGCCATAGCCAAGGGTTTAGCCCATCTCTTCTCTGCGGGCTTTAGGTCCGTAAAGTATTTGAACAGCCCTTTCTTGATTCTGAGAAACGCATCTTGAAGCTGTAATAACAACCTATCTTTTGAACTCTTTTCCTCAAAGAGTTCAGGGAATTGATCAACGGCTTGGGTCATCAAGGAGTTAAATTTATCCGAGACCGCAGTCTCTATCCCCCTGTTTTGAAGATACTCTGTCCTACCCCTCAACCTGTTCATTGGTAGATTCGAGCCCGTAAACCTGCCTGGGTTTATCATCTCCGTCCTAGATAATACCTTTTGGTAAATGCTAGCCTTAGCATCTACAGCAGGGATACTAAGGATAGCTTCGGGTACATCCACATTAGGGGGAATAACAATAGGTGGAACATCGACTACAGGCGGAATGGTAGGTAGTCCACCCTCATTGAATAACCTAGAGATGAGTAATCTAAGCTGTCTGTCGGTGTTGATCTTAAACTCTAATTGGATATCAATCAGCTCCTCTGCATGACCATCTCTCCATGAAAGGATGGCGAGAGCGATTGGGCTTGGGTCTGAGAATATCTTCCCTCCCATCCAACCCCCGACCTCGACAAAAGACACTATCTTGGTCGCTTCCGCCAAGAATCTCCTAAGTTGAGAGGGGTCAGTCTCAATAATCTTAAAGTTCCCTCCAAGAGACTCTATCTCGAAAGCACCTTCTTTTCGGGTCATCAACCCCTTAGATTCAGCTTCCTGCACCTTAAAGAAGTAGAAGTCATACTCCTTACCCTTCTTCGCACCTTCTATGTGATACTTCGCATATGGGGTCTTAGCCTGAAGCTCAAAGAAGTTCTCTAGCTTCTTGGGACTAAAGACTTTTAGTCTTGGTCTACCTGAGTATTTATCCATTTGGGGGCTCCTTCAGATTGTGAGGTATAGGTCGGTCTTGTTCTCAATTACTTTTTTGAGTTGGGACTCAGGCACAGACTTCACCACAGAGACCAACTCTTCTCGACCACCTTGAGAGGCAAAAAAGGATAACTCATATCGGTTCAGGTTTTTGGTGATCTGAACCTTGTTTGGGCGATTGCTATCCATGTCTAAGGGGAAAATCAAAACAACCCCGTCCACCTTTGACAGCACCACCTGAAGACCTGTCGCTTGAGTAATCTTGCGAAAGCCTCCGAGAGTATCCAATATCCGCTCAGTTAATGGGTCGAGGCTTGAGGCTATCTTGTTCCATTGGCTCATGGCATTTCTCCTTTATTCTGCGTGCCTTATTTGATAAACAAAAAAAAACGCTGTTTATCCAATCTCTGAGAGGCAGGTAGCCCTCCGTTGGAAATGTATTTTTTTGTTACTCATTTTATGCGTGAGCATAGGAAAAAAGAGGTGTCGTATGTATCAAGCCAAAAGAGTTATCGGAAGCTCTACTTATCAACTCTCAGAGATAGATAAGAAAGTGGTCAAAGCCTTCGTCATGGAGAGAGAAGCTGATGGGAGAGTACTCTTCTCAGACGGAAGAACTCTTGTGAAGCTCAACTCAATCTTTGCTCGTTGGATTAATGACAAGATTCATATCTTATCTGAGGAGGCAACCAAGTCGGATGATGTGATCTTGAGATTTCTTATCAAGCAAGCAGGTAGAGGCATGGTTCGCTTTAGCTATGAGCGACAAGGACATCCTGAGCCCACCTTCTTCTACAATAAAGAGATCAATGCCTTCCTACATAGTGGCAAACCTATTGTTGTCTATCACGGCACAACTTCCGACTTCAAATCCTTCACCGCTGAAAGTATGAGAACTCAGCTCTTAGAACAAGAAGCGTTTGTAGGCAAAGGATTCTTCTTCTCAGTTAGTAAAAAGACCGCCACAAGATATGCTCACGCTCAACGAAATGGGGATGTCTCTTATGAGGAGGTGTTTCCTCTTTTAAAGAAACACCTCCCCAAAGAGATGTATGCGTTCGCTGAATATGTCTATCGTCAAGGTTGGGACGATAATCTCGATGAGATTTTGGAGTCAAAAGCACGAGGTCTTACAATCTCTGAATACCTAGACACCTTCGGTATTGACATCAATACTCTTGTTGATCTCCTTAAAGGCATAGAGGGATCAAGAACTCGCCAAGATACAACTAACAACACAAGAGATCATGTGTTTGATCTTTTAAGTGGCGGAGTGGGTACATCAAGAGGTAGAATCAGTCTACTCTTAACTGAGCTTGGTATTGACCCCTCACCTATTGAGCCTAGAGTTCTTACCTGCCTTGTAAGAGCGGATAATGTGAAACTTGTTCAAGACCTTGCAGAAGCAAAGAGGGCTCAACATGAAGGCTATGACGCAATAGTTTGGAGTGGTGGAGAACACCTAGTGGATAATCAACCAGAGGTTGTCACTTTCAACCCTAGAAATATACAGATCATTAAATCGGAGGTGGTGTCGTAAGCCATATGCTCATTCTTTAATGAAGTAAAGTATCTATTCCGAAATTGGTAAGAATCTAACTTCTTATAAGGGTTCAAATATGTCACTCTTTTCTGACCTAGTTGTCGATGCCCCCACAACCGAGGGTATCAAGTATGCAGGCTCGAAGTTAAAACTTTTGCCCTACATTCTTCAATTGGTTGATAAGGTAAAGCCCCGCACGGTTCTCGATGGTTTTTCTGGCACAACTCGCGTGTCACAAGCCTTAGCTCAGTCAGGCTACAGAGTAGTTGCAAATGACATTTCTATTTGGTCAGAGATATTCGGTATATGTTATCTGCTCAACGAGGATTCAAAGGAGCATTACCAGCCGATGGTCGATCATTTGAACGCCCTGCCCGGTCGGGATGGATGGTTCACCGAGCATTATGGTGGTGAACCAAACAGCGGATGTTCTGTTGGTGTTGATGGTCAGAAAAAACCGTGGCAAAAACACAACACTCAGCGACTCGATGCAATACGGGAAGAAATAGACCGGCTTTCTTTATCGAAAGTCGAACGGGCCGTGCTGCTGACTAGCCTTATTCGGGGTCTGGATACCGTGGACAGCACTATTGGTCATTTCTCATCTTATCTAAACGATTGGTCTCCCCGCTCCTACAACAAACTAAAGTTGCAAGTCCCCCGTATCTTTCCTCAAAGAGAAACGCATACTGTAAAACGCGGGGACATCTTCGACTTGTTGCCAACTACTGAAGTAGACCTCGCATACTTCGATCCACCTTACGGTTCAAACAATGAAAAGATGCCGCCCTCTAGGGTGCGATACTCAGCCTATTACCACCTGTGGACCTCGATTTGCTTGAACGACAAGCCCTCGATCTTTGGGAAAGTTGGACGCAGAGACGATAGCTCCGACAAAGTGGCAGGTTCTCGGTTCGAAGAATTTCGGAAGGGTGATAGCGGGCGATTTGTCGCCGTTGAAGCCATCGAACGGATGCTCGCGGAGGCTCAGGCGAAGCACATAATCTTGTCATATAGTTCGGGCGGACGAGCGACGGCCCAAGAACTGAATGATGTAATTAAATCAGTTGGCTCTGTTGTTGAGTTGCTTGAAGTCGATTATCGAAAAAATGTGATGGCTGGAATGCGGTGGACCCACGAGTGGGTCGCTGAAGCCGAGAAGCCAAACAGGGAGTTTCTTTTCCTCATTGAGAAGTCTTGAATGATAGTTGGGTGAGACAGTCGCGATGGCGTGGTATGACTCTCTTAGAGAGCATTACATTAAATCGGAGGTGGTGTCGTAAGACTTACCCCTATGCTCATTCTTGTTCTATTGGCATTTCTAGCGTGCCTTATTTGAAACGGGTACCCTTTTTACTAGACACATCTGAGAGGCAGGTAGCCCATGCCTGAGGGTAACACCATGAATGAAATAAAACGCCAAGTTCTTGTCCCCATAAAAGACAAACTATCCAATAAAGAGGGTGTGTTGGCTTCCCATTCAAGGGGGAAATATCCAACCCGATTTGGATACTCGGATAAGGAGTACAAAGAGTTACTTGAGCAAGAGATAGATTGCTTAAGAAAAATAATCGCAGCGATAGAGAAAAACCCGTTCTAAGTGTAGTA
>Ga0194119_10001648_pt1 | contig 40134 bp, 28 predicted proteins | sample TA2MahC100mmetaG_FD_148620 | JGI IMG/M metagenome (GOLD analysis project Ga0194119, IMG submission 148620) | Freshwater microbial communities from Lake Tanganyika, Tanzania - TA2015018 Mahale Deep Cast 100m | ecosystem: Environmental > Aquatic > Freshwater > Lake | place: Tanzania: Lake... | reverse complement strand
TATTTCAGGCGGGCCGCCGAACAGCGGGAGGCCGAGGAGTGCGAGGCCTATGCGCTGCAGTTCGAGGGTGAACTGCAGGCTGCCGGCCAACACTTTGCCCGTGCGATGAAGCCAGACGATGCATGGCGTTGTTTTTGGGATTCAAGGTCGTGGGCAGATTTGGAGAACCTCGCAGCGGCGCATTCGGGCTTCCGGCCGCTTCAGACGGCAACCGTGCGGTACATGGCGACGAATCCGCGCACGCTCGAGGACGTAGCGCGCTTTGCGACCAGCATCGTCAATCTTGCCGACACGATCACACCGGGCCCTGCCTGGAGCGATGCGATTCAACAGTTCGCCGAGGATGCCCAGAAACTCTCGGCAAAGTCATCGTCTGGAGATGCCGCTCCGATTGCATCAGCCCTGGAAGTGCTTTTTGAGGCAGGAAATGCCGAGGTTGGTCCTCTCGCCGCAAAATTGTTCATCCAGTCGGGCAACCGGTTGAAGGCCAGATCGATTCTCTCGAGTCTGCCGGGCCCGATGTCTCCCGACCGCGCTCGATTGTTTGTTGAGATCGAGGGACTTCCCGCTGCGCTGGAGAAGCTTGCGGAGGCCGGCTTGAACGCCGACATCCGAACTGCGTGGATCGAGAAAGGTCGGCCGTATTCAACTGATTGGACTCCCTATGTTCTCGCTGCGCTGAGCGACCCCAAACAGGTCGTGGAAAGAATCGGCGTTTACCTCGACCTTGCAGACTTCCCGGCTGCCGCTGCTGCATTCGAAGGACACGGGAACTGGGGCGCTGAGTATGCGGAGATTGCGACGCAGATACTTGTGGGTCTCGGTACAACGCGTGATATCGACGCTCTCGTTGATTTCATCATGGCCGTAAATGAAAAGCGTCTGGGTCGTCTCACCAAGGCGCAGATGGTGGGAGCATCTGCTCAGGCTCTGGCGTCATCGTTTGAGGTCATCGGCTGGGGCCTCGAAAATGACGCTGATATGCAGGCCCTTCGACGGTTCGTTGAGAGCGCTTATAGGGGTGGCATCAAGATCGAGCTTGATTCACTTGAGCCAGAATACGCCCCGGCCCTCGGCGCCCTGATGGAGTTGTCGAATTACCACCGCTGGGCCAGCCGCCTGTATCTCAAGTTCGCTGGGGCTTCCGATCCAGGTCTGCGGAACTACTGCCGCCGCAGGTACCTCTTTGCTGTGACTGCCTTCCTGCAGGAGACCGACTCATCACGGACGCGGGAGCGTGCCGAGCTCCAGGATGAGCAGCATCAGTTGGCAAAGCGCTGGGGTATTGATCTTGATCAACGGCAGCATCGACGTGCGAGCCGGGTGGGCGGCCGCAATGTGGCGGATTCCGCACCGCAGCCGAAGGGTTCGCTTGGTGCGACCAGATGGTCGATCGGAGACAGTGACTCGGTTCTCCGGATCGACATCGATGATGGTCCGCGGGACATCCTCGTCGCAGCAAGGGTGCCGTTGCAGGGGGGCGAACCCCGCACGACCACTGGCGTTATCGAAGTCAGCGGTTCTGAAGTTCGGTTGACTATTGAGCCAGATATTTTGGTGGCGGTCGAGATTGGTTCGGAGGTCTACCTGACGGTCTCGGATGGTGGCGAAGTCCTCGGAACAGTCCTGATTGCTCGTCGATCAGGATCGGAGTCGCCAGGAGCTCCACGCAAGGATCTCCAACGCAGTCGTCGGACCACCCAGACGCCACCTCAGGGGCAAAGAAACCAGGGAGCGCGTCGGGGCATTGCCCCATCGCGTGCTTCCGGCGGCGCTGCAGCTGGGGGGTCAGGGCAGTCGGCGGGTCGTCCTCCTGGGCCATCTGGCGAACCCCCGAACCGCAAGGTTGAGGGAGCGGCAAGGTCGGTTGGACGTCCCGTCAAAGTCTTCAAACTGGCGCAAGAACTGGGTTCGACACCACTGGAGGTTCTTTCGATTTGTGAGCAACTGGGATTTGGCAAGAAACGGGGTAACGCTCAGCTAACGGCAGAGCAGGCTTTCCAGATTCGCCAGACTTTCGATCAGCGCAGCCCGTAGGTGAGACATGATGTGGGGTCAATCTCCTGGCCTCAGATCTGGAGACCCTCGCAGATCCGTTTGGCCAGACCGGTTTCGCGCCTTGGATTCGTCTGGATCGCTTGGGCGAGTGCCTTTGGAGATCCGATAATGACAAGTCTGTGTGTTGCACGTGTCGCAGCGGTGTAGATCAGCTCGCGCGTGGCAAGAGGTGACGTATGTGGGGGGCAGACCACGACTGCAGTCCTGAACTGCGAGCCCTGTGCCTTGTGGATCGTTGTCGCGAACGCAAAGTCACAGTGGGGAACCGACGAAGGTTCGAAGTATCCGATCTCATCTGGTGCTGCCGCGGGTTCGTTGGTTTGTGCATCGCGACGGGGGATCACGAACGCCGCGGTGGGTCGCCCATTTCGGTCAACAACGATGCCGGGGTCACCGTTTGCGAGCCCTGTACGCGGGTCGTTTTTTGTATTGACGAGAGCCGTTCCAGGCGCATCAATCGACAGAGGGACGCCGAGAAATGCGGCCACCGACCGGTTCCATTCGCCCACGCCGAACGGACCCTCGCGGTGTCCACAGAGGATGCGCGTCGATGCAAGCAACCCGAGGGATGTTTCCGCATCTCCCGACTTTGCAGCTTGGACTGCTGCCACGAGGTCGTGCAGGTCCGTTTTCAACTGGGGTATCAACCTTGCTGAGAGTTTGGAGGTAGGTCCGTCGTCTGGCAACTCGACCCACGTGATCTCTTCGCTCTGCGCCCGCAGAAAATCGAGGATCGGCGTGACGTAGTCATCGCCGCCTCCGTCCTTCTCGGGGTTCCGCAACAGCGCAGCAAACTGTCCGATCCGGTTCAGCGTGCCGTCAGGTCCATTCATCTGGCGGCGGTTTTCGGTCAGTGTCACTATCGGAAAGTGATGCTTGCCTGCGCTGAGCCTTGCGATCTCGGGGAGAACCGCCCCGCTCTCAACGCTCTTCAGCTGTGCCCCGTCACCTACGAGGATCAGTCGGGTTCCAGGTGAAAGTGCCTCAAGCAGGCGGGTTGCGAGAGCAAGCGAGACCATCGAAAACTCATCGACAACGATGACATCGTAGGGAAGCGTGTTCTGGCGCCCATGCCGGAATCGCCCTGGATTCTGTCGTCGGGTGCCGAGCAGGCGATGAAGTGTTGTTGCACTGTTGCCGGTGGCTCCGAGATCGCCCGCATGTTCCTGGGGAAAGGAGGCACTCCGTAGCGCCTCACTGATGGATCTGCCCATCTGCCGTGCGGCCTTCGCGGTCGGTGCCGCAAGCGCAACCCTGAGCGGTACACCGTCGTCCTGACGGTGAAGCTCGTGTTCGGCGTGCAGAAGATGGAGTATCGCCGCGATCGTGTAGGTCTTGCCGGTTCCCGGTCCCCCTAGGAGAACCATCGTGTCGCGGGTGAGTGCCATGCGCGCTGCCGCGCTCTGCAGTCCGCCGTCCTCGGCGCCGAAGATTTCCCGCACAACGCCGTCGAGGGAGGGGTCGAGGTCGCGCTGCGGCGCCGACAAACGGGGCCGGAGGCGGTCGGCCGTCTCACCTTCGTCGGTCCATTGCCGGGTCAGATACAGGTGGGTGCCGTTGAGGACAAGAGGCTTCGTGACGCGCTTTTCGGGGGCGGTGTCTGCCGAGGATGCGAAGGGACCGTCCAGCAGGTGGGCCACCCACTCTTTTGTGTTCCGCGGCCACGGTAGTTCCTCTGCAATTTCACCAGTCACAGGTGACTCGATTTCCCTCTCGACCATCGCCTGGATGGTCGAGAGATCGGCGCATACATGGCCGCGGGATGGTGCCCATACAGCGGCGGCCACTGCCAGATAGTCGGATAACTCGGGCCGGTGGGTTGAGCCGAGCACGCTGCGCACAATGCTCACACTGGCGTGGAACTCTGCAGTACTGAAGAGGCCGGCGTTCCTGAAGCGCGCAAACTCCGCGGTCTGCCGGCCAAAGTCATCAGTGTGCGAACTCATCTGGTTCCTTCGGTAAAGAGTTCATCGAGTGAAGTGATCAAGCCTTCTGTGGGTCTCCAGAAATAGTGACCAAACTGGTGTCCGTCGGCAGCGTCTGTGGCCCCTGTCAGACCCCGCAGAAAGAGATAGGACGTTCCTCCAAAGTGGGTGTGGAAGTCGTAGTCGGCGAGACGCAAGCGGAGGTAGCGGTGCAGAGCGACAGAGTAGATGAGGGTCTGAAAGATGTACCCGCCCTCGATCATGGCTTCCTCCAATCCTGCATGTCTGTAGTTCTGCAACGGCGAACGGTCTCCGTCTGAGTGCAGCTTGTTGGTCTTGTAGTCGCAAACGATGAACTGCGGTGTCGCGGTTCCGATTCGGAATACCGCATCGATGGACCCGGTCATGTAGCCCGCGACCCGCATCCTGGATTTGGCAGATTGGCGGAGCTCTCTGAAGTGTTCACTGACCCCGTCCGGCAGCGACTCTGAGTCGATGGCAATATCGATGAGGGAGCGGAGATCGAATGCGCGCTCGGAGGGCAGTGAAAAGTCGAACCGTAACTCCGACAGTCGGTCGTGCCTTCCCAGGTCGGCCAAAGATCGCCCCCCGAAAGCGTGTTGAAGGGCGCAGTTGATGTTCATCGAAAGTGCGGACGCGAGCTGATCGCACTGGGAAGGATCCCAACTCGGGAACGCGCGTTGCGAAATCGACTGGAGGTCAGTTGTCAGATCCGGAGAGGCTGGATCGATTTCATCGAGTATGCGGTGTACTTCGTTGCCGAAGTCTGGGCCGGCGGGCAGGCCGCCCCATGCGAAGTTCGGCGATTCGTCATGCACAACCTCCGAACCGACGTTGTACTCATCGAGTACGCCGGGAAGGTCATCGGTGGGTTCGGCTTCGTCTCGGGCATACCTCAGTTCGTCGTTGACTGACGAGTAGGACCACCGCCTGTGACCATCGACCGCGATGGCAGGTGTCACCCTTGCAAATGTTGCGGTGCCGACTTCCGTCGTCTTGGTGGTGATGTCCCCGGCTTCTGTTTGTAGTGGCTGCCGGCTCAGTTCATTGTGTCGAACCTCGCGGGGGAGGGTTAAGACCTCGATCGTTCCATCGGAGGTGCGGGCCAGATCCTGGAAGTACTCAAGAGGTTCCCTATTTTCTGGGCGTCCATCGCCGATGGCGGTCGCGGCTTTGGCGGCAGCGAGGAAAGGGTCCGTTGGATTGTTGCTAAGCGGCGACCAGTAGCAGATGATCTTGTGCATTGCGCGCGTAAAGGCCACGTAGGTCAGCCGACGGAGATCGGCCTCCCTGTCTTCTTTCGCAAGATTGTCCCGATCATCGGAAAGACGCGGGATGTAAGGAGCACCGCTCTCGGGAACGACAGGCTCATAGAGCCACTTGTTCGCTTCAGCGAATGCTGTTCCGGCATCGATGGCGCGGGCTGCCCCCGGGGGGGTCGCTCCTCTGAGTGGGAACACGTTTGGCTCGCCCGGGAGACGTTTGGTGGCGTGTGATGGAAGAGTCGGCAGGATGACGATCGGGAACTGGAGTCCTTTGCTTGCATGGATTGTCATGACCTGCACGGCGCTCTGGTCGGTCTCGATCCGTCGCTTCTCGATCTCCGAATCTGGGTCTGCACCGTCGATCATCCGCGCGAGAGCTGCCAGGAATTCTGCTGGTCCTGCTGATGGGGGCAATTCAGGTGACGCGGCAAGGATCTCTGCAATGTGGTCCAGATCTGTCAGATTCCGCAGCCCGTCGTTCTCGGGGTCTGCGAGAACTCTGCGAAGGAAGTCGGCATGAGATCTGTAGTGGATGTACAACGCGGTGATGCCTTGCTTACGGAGGACTTCGCCACGTGTGGCACAAATCTGAGCAGGTGTTTGGTGCGGGTCGCCGTCAGTGTGCATCCCGCGGTCGGCTTGGGCGAACCAGGACAGGGCGTATGTTCGGGCGTAGCTTCTGCGGTTTGGGTAGGCCAAGGCACGGAGGAGGATCTGCCACTGCCGTGCTGCCTCTGCCGTGAAGACACTGCCAATTTTTGGCGTAACTGCGTTTATTCCCCGCTGCCTCAGCGCGCTCACGAATTCTGTCGCACCGGCTTTGCCTCGGACGAGGACCGCAATGTCGGCAGGGGTTAGCGGTCGTGGTTCGGTTCCTCCCCGCTCAAGGATTAGTGCGCCGTTCAGGAGGTCGATCACGCGTGTCGCGACATCTTCGGCGATGTAGTCCTTTACCTTCGGCGAGCTATTCCACTGGCGGCACCGGCCTGTCGTGGAGTCGCGAACAGCTCCGAGCTTTTCGAGCGGCGGGACATACCTTATTTCGAGGGGTTTGCCCGGAATATGTGTCGACTTGTGGGCGTTCGGGACCGCACTGATCGCACTGCGTCCACGTGATTGATCATGTTCGACTTTTGTGTACCCGATCCGCTTTCTTTGTGGCCAGCGCTTGCCTTCTGGGTTGATGTCGTACTTCTCGGCCACGAAGAGCTTTTGTAGAGCGGCGAGCAGCGGTGCATCGCTCCGAAAGTTGACGGCGAGCTGAAACCTTTGATCCGCAGTTTCAACGGCTGATAGGAACACCTCAAAGTCGGCGCCGCGGAAACGGTAGATCGCCTGCTTGGGGTCGCCCACGGTGACGAGCGTCAGCTGATCGCCCGACAGTTCAAACAGCGCGCGGAAGATTCCCCACTGGTTGATGTCCGTATCTTGGAACTCATCAACCATCACGACCCTGTACTGGGAGGCGAGCTGCTTCATGAACCTGATGTCTTCGGGTCTGGATGAAGTTGTTAGCTGATTTACCAGGCGGATCATGTCGTTGTAGGTGATCAGCCCGTTTGCTCGGCAGCGCTTGCGTATCTCGTCGACGATTTCGCGGGCAAAGTCGGAAATGAACTGTGCGCGTCGTGTTTCGGAAATCCGATCCTTTCTCTTGTCCTTTATCTTGGAGGGGTTGTCCACTGCCGCGAGTAGATGGGTTGTGGATGGCGGTAGCACCAGAGCCCCATCGTTCGACAGGATTGTTGTGACAAGACCGCGCAGATTGGCGAGCCAGCTTCGAAGCTCCGAAGTGGATTTATTGGTGAGCCAACTCCAGATCTCGCTCGCGGGCGGGGTGCTCCCGTCGCCTTCAGACTTGATGTGTAAATCGTGTCCGATCCGACGACCGACCATGTCTGTGATGACCTGGTCCAGAATTCCATTGATGTCTCGCGCGACTTTGAAGTCGGTTCCGGACGACCCAGCCATGCCGGCTTGATGGAGGACAGCTTGGCAGAAGCCGTGGATTGTATTGATCGACACCTCGTCGTAACGCGAAAGGAACTCTTGAAGCCGCGCTATCGAGTCGTGCCGGTCGGCGGCAGCCATCATGTGGGACATCCAGTCGGCAGCTGGTTCGACCCCAGTGAGGGCCTTGAGCGCCTGTTGGCAACGCCTTCTCGTTTCGACCCGGAGCTCCGCGGTTGCCTCGTTGGTGAACGTGACCAGGAGAAACTGGTCGGCTCGAATGCCTTCCTCGGCGACAAGTCTCGCAACGGCAGTCGTGAGTGAGTAGGTCTTGCCGGTACCCGCGCTGGCCTCGATCGAAACCTGCTGCCCAAGCGTGAAGAGCTGGCGCGCTTGAAGGTTGAAGTCGGGAAGTTCGTCGGTCTGCATCTGCTAGTTCACTGTCGCCGCTGTTTCCAGAACCGTGCGGTGATACGTGCCCCACACGAGGTCCGCGAGGAGATCCACCTCGGGAACTTCGCGCTGGGTCTTTGGGCCGATCACCTCTGCCACAAGGTCATGTGCTGCAGCTGATCCAGGTTGTGTCAGATCACGCAGATGGCTCATGGACCGACCCCGCAGATACCAATCGATGGCCGATGACCTTTGGGCATCAAGCGTCAGTTGATCATCGATCTTTCCATTCGACGATCGCCGTGACTTTGGAGTTTCCGCAAGCTCTTTCGACGCAAATGGGAAGAAGGGAATGGGTCGGGCAGCTCCGACTGTACAGACGAGCGCGACGGCGTTCAGTACCTTTTCGGCGTTCTTCTTCCGCTGAACTTTGGACTTGCCGCTCATCGAGATCCTTCGAACATCTGCCGGCCCTCCCGCCTCGGCGGCGCGGCTCGCGAGGTAGCCGACGATTGGGTGCCCATCTGTTTGGAACGTGAGTGCGGCCACTTCTGCCCAGATTCGAAGGAGCATCGATGGCTTGAACCTGACGAACTGTGCCCGCACAAACTCGAGTTGGGTTCCAGAGTCATTGACGCCCGGGATGTTCAATCTGCGTGTCGACGGATTGGATGGTATTTCGCAGTCGACCTCCGTTCCGGTGAGGTGGTGGAGATGGGCGGGAATCGGAGTGAAGATCGCACGGACCTCCCGTGCAGTCTCTTCTGCGGCAAGTGTCCCGAAGTGTCCAGAAGGCAATAATTCGGTGAGTGGTCGAACCCGTTGCCAATTGCTAAGGGCAGACTCAAGCCAGGTTGTCTGACCTGAATCAAATGATGAGGCGATGGTCTCCAGTAGTCGACGTCCTTCACGTGCCTCCGCCCTGGGGTCGAGCGTGACGGGCAGGATTCCGTCACCCGATATCGACCGATCGCGCGAGTTGGCGCCCCCGTCCGGCAATGCGGGGATGTCAACCTCCATGACTTCTTCGAAGTAGTAGGAGATTGGGTCGGTCAGGAGTTCAAGAATCTCACTGGTGGCGTTCAATGCGGTTGGGGAGGGTTGTTCATCGTTCTCGAGAAGGCGGAGAGTAATTCCCTGGTCTACCCCAGCTCTATCTGAACGGAGTGCGCGGTTTGCGACGACGGACGCTGCATCAAATGTGAAGACGGTCCGTTCCTTTGCAAGGCCGGGGGTGAGCGTTCTGTCATCGAAGTTGTGTCTGGGATGGGCCGTCAGCACCTTGTGGTCGCCGAGGGGAGTGCGTGCATCAGCCATCACGGCTGCGGCGGTTTCAAGAAGTTCCTGCACGGGTACCGGCAGCGGAACCGTTTTGTTCGAGTTGATGTCGTTGCCGTTACAGGTGATGATGACGTGGCTTCGTGCGGCCATCACCATGTTGAAAAGGTTCTGGCGTCCGCGGAGCGGATATATGGGTTCGCCAATGCGCGGTACGAGGGACAACACGTCGTCTCCCCCCGAGCGTGCCGCTGTGAAGACAGACTCCTCTGCCCCGATGAGGGCGATTACGCGGTAGGGCACGTGCGCGAGGTCGCTGAAGTTTCTCACCGTGATTGACTCGAACGGCGACCAGAAGCCCGCGGAAGCGTGGTTCAGGTAATTATGGGTGACACGGCGGAGGTCTGTCACCGAAAATCGAAGGTCGAGAGCACCAGCATCTTTCGCATCGTTGCGGAGTCTGTCAATTGAGCGTTTGAGTCGGATGAGGCTCTTGGCCCGGCGGCGTGGAATATCGATGAAATTGTCGACGGCCCACTGGAGTGCATCGCACCACTTACCTGCGGTTAACTCTGATCCGTCACCTACCAAGAGTCGTTCGGAAAGCGTCTCGACACGACCGATGAACTCGGCGAGTTGACCTGCCACCGCGACTTCATCGAGTCTGATTCCGTCGAATGGAACGATTCCACCTGGGCCCTCCACATCGATTTCTGCGGGAACCGCGATGCCCATGAAAAGTCTGTCGAGAGCCGACCGCCAAGTGCCGTTGTCAACGTCTTCAGGCACACTCCAGCGGGCACGGGATTCCGCGTTGAGCCCAAATCGGATGCCGAGGAGTTCGGTCCAGTTCTTGATGACGTCGAGAGATTCGCCATCGAAACCAAATTTGCGCTGCAAAGGCGGTAGGGCGAGTGTCTCGAGAATCTGCTCGGCGCTGCACCGCCCCTCGGTGAGGCCGATCACGGCGTCCAATGCCTCGCATGCCTCGTCCAAACGGGTCCCAGATCCGCCTGAAACAGTGATCGAGAGACGCGGGACAGATGGTGAAATGGCTTCTTTCGGGTTGAGAATCGCGTTCAGCACCGGCGCGACAGTTGTTGTGTCGCTGCACAGAACGAGGATGTCGCGCAGGCGAAGGGATGCGTCTTGATTGAGAAGGTGTAACAGCGCATCGCGGAGCGCCTCGGCTTGCCGCGCGAGGCCGAAACAGGCGTGGACCTGTAACGAGCCGTCGCCCTGGGCAAGCCTGATCGGCAGATCGGAGTCTGATAGACCCCGCGAGGGCGGTGGCGAGTCGCGGATGATGCCGTCCTGAATCTGGTGAAGCAGCGAACTTGTGCGCGGCACCGGTTCAACCAGGGTTGCACTGGAGGCAACGAGGGCCATTGACTCGTGCGCGAAGGCAGCCCATCGGCTGGCAAGCGGATGGGTGATCTCAGACTGGGTGGCGTCATTGCGCGGTGAGAGTGCGGTTACGGGCGCAACCGACCGACTGAGGGGGTAGACCCAGAACACGGCCACATCGCAGACGGTCCCGAGTCGTGTAAGGACGGACGATGCTGCCCGGGTCAACGAATCAACGCCGAAGACTGAGATCCGCTGTGGCAGGTCGGGTTGGGTCAGAGAAGCCGAGAACGCTCCGAAGTCGTCGAATCCGCGCGCAGCTGTTGTGTGATCCTGAAGGTTTGTAAAAACTGCACGATAGAGGTCGGCCTGCCATTGGTGGATTCCACCGGATTCAATCTCGTACGCGAGACCTCGTGACCAGCCGACCAGCATTTCGGGGCGGTGCGAGGCGTACCTGTCGAACAGTTCGGCGGTTCGACGGGAAGCCACAAGCGGCGAGTTGAGAAACGCGGGAGGAAGGTTTGGGACATGCCCAGATCTCACAACTGTCGCAATTGACCACGTCAAGCGGGCTTCATCCCAGGGAGAATTGCTCGTGCCGAGTGGGTGCTGGGGTGATGCATTCACGAGATGGCGTGGGTATACGAAGCGGATGTTTGCCGCAATGCCGTTCAACTGTCCCTGGTGACCCAACTGTTGCGCGAGCTGGTTCCTCAGGAAATTCGCCATGTCTTCGGAGGGCACGAGGATGACTTCTTCGGTGAATGGATCTTTTGGTGGGAGCCGAAGACGGGCAGCAAGGAGTTCAACCAGAGGTTCAAGATCCGGGCACCGATACACATCCACCAACGTATGTTTCCACAGGGGTGACGCAGTCCCCGGTGGTCGTCGACGGGCACGTCACAGTCGGGTTTCAATAGGCTTACTTCGTGCTGGACAAGCGGGGAATGCCCGTTCCCAAAAGCGACATTGTGGCGTCGAATATGCGGCGGATGCCCACAAGGGGAACGAAGCCAGAGGTCGCGCTTCTGCAGGCTCTCCAGATCCGCAACTTCCGCGTCGAGACTGACCGCACGGACCTACCGGGCAGGCCTGATCTTGTTCTTCCCGTGCGTCGGGTCGCCGTATTTGTGAACGGATGTTTCTGGCACGGTTGCCCGAAACACTTCGTCGTCCCTAAGAACAACCGTGGCTGGTGGATTGAGAAAATCGACGGGAACCGTCGGCGTGACCGACGGAAGGCCACGCACCTTCGCAGGCTCGGGTGGTTGGTCGTGACGGTGTGGGAGCACGAAGATCCCAGTCGGGCCGCTCAGCGGATCCAGAAACATTCGCTGCGTCGGTCTGTGAAGCGTCACTCGTAGCCGAATAGCTCATTCATCGTTGCGGTGAATCCTTCCGCATCTTGTGGAAAGGGGATGTGTGTCGGAAGTTCATCATCGATCAGACGTCGCACCTGCGTGGTGATCCACGGTTCGACCGCGAGGTGAGCGTCCGCAAAGTCTACTGCCTCGACGATGTTGATTGAGAACAGTCGTTCGTACCGGTAGAAATGCTCGGAGGTATCGAAGAGTTCAATCTCAAACGCCAGAAGATTGCGGAGACTCTCAAGGAACCTCTCGCTCCGTGGATCGAAATCCTCATCCTCGTTTGGATTATCGGGTGCGTGTGACATGAAGGCTCCTTGTGTGCGGCGCCGGGGCTGGCGCTGTGAAGTTGAACGGCACAAAAGGATCAGTCGCTACATGTCACCGAAGATACTCCAAGGGTGTTCGGGATCTCGCGGGTTGCGGACTAACTACCGTCGGGTCATCGGCAAGGCTGCGTTAAGAGATCAGTAATCTGGTTGCTTTTCCGCTCTGTTCTTCAATGATGCTCCTCTCTTCGATGAACTCTGGACTCAGTTCAGGGAACCAACTCCAGACTGTCGGGAGGTCATTGCGTGGCTGTCCGTTCTTGGACGAGAAGCGATCAGCATCGGAGAACCCGTAGTTGAAGAGAAAACGGCATTTGTCGTTCATGATCAGGCTTCGGTGATGCAGGAGATTAGTGAGGCGACGTTCCACCGATTCGTTGCCCAATTTGTACGCAAGCACCGACACCTCGAGGCCGTCAAGCGACAAGTCAGACGTAACCTGTTCCAGGGCGTCAGAGATTTGGTTGATCGAAAATGGAGTCTTGCCAGGGTCAATCAGAGTATGAATGACTGCAGAAGCTTTCCTGTCGTTCCTGCGGCATGCTCCATCAATTCTTGAGAGGAACCAACCGAGGCCACTGTCGGTCGGAGTGGGTGGGCGACCGCCAAGAGTCCGCCGACTCAGCAGCCGCGACGAGTCTTGGAGTGCATAACAGTCGAACATCGTGAACGTTCGGCTCTCGGGGGGGAGGGAGTCGATGACTGGTAGAAGGCACATCTCCCAAAAGTCGTCTCTGTCGGCCACCGTATGTGCGCCACTCCGGATCCGGGAACGGAGGTCGACCATGGGGGCATCAACAAACTCCGGTAGCGGGTACTTCGGCGGCTTCGCATGTGGCGCCGCGTTGTCAACTCCAAGGATGATCTCTGGTTCAAGGGTCAGATCGATCTCGGGTGGCGCAGGAGCCAACCTCCAAGGTTGCCGACGTTTTTCTATGTCGTCTTTCAGGCGCCCCCTGTACTGTAGGGGCAGTGAATCTCTGAGGACTGCCCAGTCCCCGGGTCCAAAGATGAGAAGAGCGTTCTCTCTCAGCACCTTCAGGTAGGTCGATACTGCGCCTGATCGGGTGAGTTCGTCCACGGCCTCTCGTCCAAGAGATGTCTTCGTGTACACGGCTCAAAGCCCAAACTCTTCCAGGCGTTCGTCAAAGAATCCATGCGGCCATGGCTTGGCAAAATCTCCGCTCGGATGAATTGGTAACTCGATAACCCTTGATTCGCCACCTGGCGACTGATCGATGTAGAGGACTTGTACATCTTCGGGTGCAAAGGTGCCCTCCCTCACCCGCCTCAGGATTCTGAGCATGAGGCTTTCACTGTGAGTTTCGATCAGAAATTGTGCGTCGTTACCACTCTGCGCTTGCTGAATGAATACATCTGCCAGACGGGCCTGCATGGCCGGATGGAGGTGCAACTCCGGCTGTTCGATGCAAATCAGGCTGTTCCGAGAAAGCACCGATTGGGCAATCAAAGGGAGCACCTGGCTGTATCCGACTCCGACGTCACTGGGTGATAACTCGAGGCCCGTAGCTTTGTTCTCGAGTGAGAGATAAATGTATGACCCGACTACGTTCTGTTCGCCGAGCCTGCGGACACGGAGTTTGTAGGGCAAGTCCATGAGGCTCAGGCAGTTGTTCATTTCCCCGACGAGAGATTTGTTGTCGTTCATCAATGACAACATGTATTGACCTGTTGAGCCAACGTGCCGCTCGGAAGTAGGGGTGTAGCGTTCCAAGCGTTGGGGCTCCTGGCGCAGGGGTCCGAGATGCGAGAGATTCCGTACCGCACTCCGCAAATGTCGCTCCATTGGTCGCACTATTTCGGTCCAAGTGTCCGCGACAGTTCTACCGGCCGCCAGGGGCATTGTGTCGTCGAACTCTTCGAGGACGCGGCGTCCATAGTCTTTGATCGGCGAGCCACGACCTGATTCGACCCCACCAGTCGCAGATCTCATTATGCATCCAGCGAAGAGGGTCGGAATAAGTCCACCCCGAAAGATGGGGAGGAAACCGGCTTTGTTCTGCAAATCCACAATCACCTGATCAGTTGATGCGAACAGGCCCACATCGTCGCTCACAAGCCTGCACCAGTCATCAACGTCATCTGGCTTGAGAACAAACAGGTTTCCATTCGATCTTGTAAGTCTGTCGAACCGAAGAACGTATTCGCCCAACCGAACATGCACTTCCAGTGGTTGCATGTCGCGGTCGATAGTCCACCTCACCCCACCCTTCAAGGTCTCGGTCCGGCTCCTGGTCTCCCTGACCGCGGGCCAACTGAAGTCAAACTCCGTGCCGAGTGTGATGGTGAGGGTGGGGTCGTGTGAGAAAACCGTCGTCGTAAACGAACCGAGATCGACCGAGTCGCCAGAAAATACGAACGTCCGACGGCGACGATCTTCACCCCCTCTAAGGCTCTGCTGGAGAAGCAGCAGGGCTTTGAGGATCGAAGACTTGCCAGCGGAGTTTTGCCCGTAAAGCAAGGTGATCTTGCTGAGGGGCACCGAAACTTCCTCGGAGAAAGCCCGAAAGTTGGCGAGCATCAACTTTTTCACAGGCGTAACGGCCATAGTTGACAAGGCTAGTTTGTCCTAGGGTTGGGAAGTGCAGGCCACTTGTTTGTGGCCGGGAGGCGGATGGTGGACCAGGCATTCAATGTTGACCAGATGATCAATTCGATCCTCGACACAATCAAGTGTGTTGGGGGTGATCAGGGGGTCGTCTACGTCACGGTTCCCATCACCACGGGGCTCCGTGAGTTTCAGCTCATGAAGGACCTGAAGTGCTCCCGTGAGTCTTTGCGCCAGGATTACAACGGGGATTGGCTCGATCGGGTAAAGCGCCCCAATGAGGCTGACGCAGAGGCTTTCGCCTTGTTGGTGCAGCTCAGGTTTGCGAATCGTCTGGTGCTGAACCCCGCAGCCCTGCAGGTCGACGGCTGGTCGCAGGAGAATTACACCAAACTGTGGGATCAGATCTTGCTGGAGTTCTGCGACACGCTGGTGGTTACACCTGATTGGGCGTTCAGTAGTGGAGCGCGCGCGGAGGTGCAGCGGATGCTCGACTTGGGTCGTGAGATCGTCGATGTGTTCGGCAAGCGAGTTTCGGTCGAAACCCTGATGACGGCTGATGCTGCGACGAAGGGGCGGCTCGGATCAATGGGCTGGGAGTCGGGCGAGATTAATCAACGCCTGCCGAAAATGGACTTTGGACGAAGAGCCAGTTTGATGAAGCGGGACCCACCGCACGCCGCTTGGAACATGACGATTACCTGGATGCTCAGTGAACGGCGCTGGCAGCAGCGGATTCCCGAGTTCAAAGATGACGAGCGAACCCGGGGAGACGGAGCGCGGGGATCGAAGGGGGAGTGGCATCAGCTTCTGTGGAAATACTTCGAACGCGCTCAGAGGAGCGGGATCGAGTCGAGCGCCGGAGGAACCGATCTTTTCATTTTTGTTTCACTCGGCATTGCGTACCTCGAATCAGTGATGCACGTGTTTGGTCCGTTGCCCGAGCCTGGTCTGCCCGGAGGTGAAGCAGTTGTCGAAGGTCGGCTCGATGCATTCGACCTTGACAGAAACGAACGTTTGGCGTTGGCCGCGGCCTGGTTGCGACGCGAGTACTTCTACACGAGCGAGAAGTACTCCAGTGATGACGACGACGATCACACCCGCAGGTTTGGAGTAGAACATGGTTCGTGGTGGGATCGGCAGTTGAAGCTCTACTGGGCGCGAGCATTTGATAGGGGTCTTGACTCGCTCGCAGGTCGCCAGCAATTGGGCAAGTTTGTTTCGACAGCGATGAATCTGGCCACCAGTCGCGTGAGAGTCATCGGCGTGCCGTCCGTACCGATCCGCAGGTCGGCCGAGGATCTCCTGCCATTCGAAGAGGATGACTGAGTCATTTCGACATCCGTCGGTGGAATTGAATCCTGACTACCAGTGGGCATGTTTAACGAGTCGGTGTGGCCCGATGAAACCTACATGAACCTTGGCGGTGACGCCGCGGGTGTCGTCAAAGAAGTAGAGACGCGGAATAAGCCCGCCGCCTCTCATCTGGATTTTGATGTGCGCGAGCATCACGATCAGGCCAGTCGGGTTCACTTGAGTGGCCACCGGGAACAGCCGCTCGGAAAGTAGCTCGTGATCCCGTTTCGTTGACTTTCCCTCGTGGGCGGCCACCTTGGAGTCGGGGTACATTCCCGTCTTCCCACACCACGTGATGAAGTCGGTCGTCTGCTTGGTCGAGGCCGCAAAGACAGCAAAACTCTCGAGCGCGCTGAGTGCGCGAGCCAACTCATCGGCCCAACTGCCTGAGTTCGGGCATCGGTCAAGGAGTTCGATGTCCCTCTCTGCAGCTACGGGAATTTCAACTCGCTTTAGATGGTGGCGCGCCGCTGCGATTGTCGCAGCGATGGACCGACTCCGCAGCTGTGCCGGCGGATCCGCCAGCGCAAGTCTCGTCAATTTTTCCTCTAGGCGGCAAATCTCCCGACGGCTGTCCTCGAGCATTTCGTTAGCAGTAACCCATGCCTCGATGTATTCGTCGTTCTCCCTGCGTAGGCGTTGGAGCTCATCGTCAACATCCAAACCATGGAGATAAACATCGGATTCATCAACTTCTGCGAGTGGTCCGAGCAAAGGTTTGAAAAGCGACCACTCCTCCGGAACTCGGGGCCATTGAGAGGACATTCCAATCCGCCGGGCCATCAAGAGCCCTGCTTCACGTTGGTCGTCGCCGAGTTCGTCCTCGCTGATTCGGTACGGGGCTGGATTCGTCGGCGCACCCGACGAGCTGCCCATGACAAGCAAGACATCGCCCGCAGCGAGGTGGAGATCGGCGTCCACAACACGGTTGTACGTGTGTAGCTGCCGTTCCTCGACTGTCGCAACGCTGGCCATGGCCGCAAGGGTCTCCGCCGCCCGGGTTGCTCGCTGCATCACGCTCATGCGCTGGCCGTCCTGCATTGCAAACAGTAGAAGGGGTATCTGCCGTTGAGGGTGCTCCATCCACTCGATGTAATCAACCACAGCTTGTGCGTCATCGAGTTCTCTTGGTTGGACTTCGAGCGGGTCGGAGCCGATGCGGGGTTCACCCCCGGCGAGAAGCAGGTTCTTAACGAGTGTTGGCGCGCTGATTTCACGCCTCCATACGTCGGATAACTCCGCATGGACATCCACCCAGAACGTGTTGTGTTGCTTGGTCATTAGGGACGTCGCAGTCGTAGTCCATACTTCATCTGTCTCGATTTTCTGCTCCGTAAGGCGGATACGGACCAGTCGCCCTACCTCCGTCTCAAATGACCATGTATCGAGCGAAGAACCTCCTCGCGTCCGACGCTCGTTCTCTGCTGGTTCGAGGTTGGTTCCCCGTGACCGAAGCCAGTTCAATGTCTCATGGAGCAGCGCCGTCCCGGTGTTCAGTGAATCATCTATCCATACGGATCGGTACACGAGCATGTTTCGAGATTAGTGAGTCGAGACGTCTTCTGTTTTCCGTCGTCTGGCGGAGCTCCTTGATGGTCACACCGACTGCTGATCGGGGTATGGTCCGCTCCGCGTCGACCCTGTGGCGTGAAGAACAGTGGAGAAAAGCGGGTGGGACCAGCGGGACCCGCGATGGTCAGTAGAGTGCGACACCCCTCAACCATAATAGGTACATCTGCAAGTAAATCCGCTCGACGTGGGTCGAGGGCTTGCAGGAAAGAGCAGGAGGCCCATGTCTTTGTCCATCGAACACGACTACCTTTCGTCGGTCCACCTTGAATCCCGACCACCGGACCCTGTGGCGTGGTGGCGGCGGATCTGCGACGTCACTCCCAATCTGGCAATGAGCGGTGGTCTGTCCCACGATGACGTCGAGGCGTTGGGGCAACTCCGTGAATGGGAGGCGGCGGGGATCACCGACTACTTGGCTGTCCACGAGGAGTGCAGTGACGGCGATTTTGTTGCAGAGCACTCCCACGTCCGGTTTCATCATTTCGGGGTTGACGATTGGGGCGGTCGCCGGAATCCACGTTGGTTTGACGGTTTGGTCGCGACGGCGCTCGAGGTACTCGCGCAACCTGACAGGAAGTTGATGGTCACTTGCTGGATGGGGTGTAACCGCGGCCCGTCGGCGACGTACGCAGTGCTCCTTGCTCTCGGGTGGAAGCCACTCCCGGCTCTACGGGCGATCCGTTCGGCGCGTCCGATCGCGGGCACTATCTATGCGGCAGATGCAGTTGAGTGGTGGGTGCGGCGCAATAGCGGCAATCCCGAACAGATCGCTCGCGCGCGTCAGGAGGTTGACCGTTGGTTCGACAGGCATCCCCTTGATCTGCGCTACGTAATCGGAAAGATCGGATCTCGTACCGGCTGACCGGGCCCCAGCGCTCGTTCTTTTTGTCAAATTGGCGGACGATTTTGTGGGAAAATCAGGTCGGGGAGGGGACATTGGACGCCAATACGCAGGAGAAGTGCCGGGCTCTGGCAAATGAGATCTCGACAGCCCGAAAGGCAGCAAAGTCCGCAGCAGAAATCGAGGCGGTCCTGGCAAATGCCGAGTCTGCGCTTGCTCAGTGCGGTGGCGTTTGGGCATTGCAGGGCGCGGCTGCATGGGTTCTCCGCGACGCACGGACGAAAGTAATTCCGCAGGGGACGCCGGCTGCCGACACTCTCACCGTCGTGAAGAGAATCGGCGAACTAACCGACCCGAAAAGGTACGGGCCTATCTCATGCTGGGTCACCGCGGTCAATGATGTTCTTGTGCAGTGGTCGAAGAGCGGAAACACCGCCGAATTGGCGGCTGCCGTCGACCTGATCAGGATTGTTGACGATTCGCAGCTCATGCGCGAGCGTGGAACCTTCAATGGAAAAGAACAGCCGAGTCAAGCCGAACGATTCTTCGCGACTGCCACGAAAATTGTCGCAAAGTCCCAGGGCAACGATGGACTTCTTGTCCGCCTCGCCGAAGCTGCACTGAGTGGCGATATCCAGCTCGGCGAAGCTGACGGACGTTGGATCCGCTACCGGCTGGCAAAGGCAATTCTCGACGCCGATCCCCATCGCGCGCGGGCGCTCCTTGAAGAAGCAGCGGAGGGCAGCAACGAATCGGCGATCCTGCGGCTGCTGGTCACAAGCCTTCGACGATGTGGTGAACCACAGAGAGCACGGGAAGTTGTCGAGCAGATTGTGGCCGAGATTGATGCCAATCAGATCAAGTTCATGGTGAGCGCATTCAATGATCTCGCAGAATTGAGCGACAATCCAGAAGTTGTCGAGCTTTCGCGGTCGGTGGTGCACCTTGAGCGGAATGGCGACGGCGGCATGGAGCTTGCTCAGGCGCTCATGAGATTGAGGCGCCTGCTCGGTTGACGCTACCGCTCTTCGGCGTTGGTTATTTTCGGTACTCGAGGCAACGGTCAGAGACCGGACAGTTGCTGCACTGCTTCGCTGTAACACCGAGAGGGCCGCGTTCGGCCGAAGGCAGATAAGCATGTGACAGTTGTGCGGCAAGTCCGGACGACTCCTTGCGTTCCTCGCCACTTTGAAGGGCGGCACGGTAGGCGCGCGAGGAACGCTCTTCTGCAATTTGAGCAAGTTCATTGCGGTGTGGATCGCGCTTTTGTTGAACGATCGTCTCCCGCAGATTCCGCAAATTACGGTAGGTATTTTCTGCAGACTTAGCTGATATTCCAATGGTGAACAACCATTGCCAAAAAGCTGACTTGTCGTGGTTTGGGGCACCCTGCTCGATGATCCGTCGACTGGTGCGACTGCTGAGTCGCTGTCCTTCGGTCAGATGGCGGAACAGTTCGTCGCAAAGCTCTGTGGAGTCCGCGACCGAAAGGCCGTGGTGAGCTCGAACTGCCGCCGGAAGATTTCCGTAGAGAATTGATTGCATGTGGGGCTTCGTGAATGCCGCGCTTTCGCCGGTCACCCACTGCAGCGCAAATCTCCGTTGACAGAGAATTGACGAGGCAACTACTTGGGAAGGGAGTTTCTCGATAGCCGTGGCGACTTCGACAGATGTCGCCTTTACTTGTAGCGGCAGGGGGAGTGATAGGCGGTTCATCGATTTCGAATCGGCCACGGTCTCAATTTTTATACCTCCCGCAGCGGCAAACACCGCCTTTTTGTGATCCGCATTCTTGATCCCTTCTGAGGCGTCTGCCAGAAGAGTCATGAGCGGAGAGGGGCGCAGCTCCTCTCGGTCGAGCTTTGCGATGTAGCTGATTGTTGCGGTATCTGTTCCACGAACCGAATTCAGCCCAACCCAGAGCAGATAGATGTCGCTCAGTGGTGCGGTCTGGACGCGGAGATCAAGCAGGTGAACTGCGGTCTCCTTCGGGGGGCTGTTCGGTGAGACGTCAACCAAGCGGAATGGCCAACCCAAACCTGCGGATTGTCGGGGGAATGACAGGTCCGAAAGGTTGGCGAGATGCAGGCCACCGGCCGAAGGTACATAGGCAAAACGGTCAATTGCTCCGAATCCCCTGACCAATCCGCCATCGTCTGATCCCTCAAATGCGATCGGAGCAGCGACAAGCATCTTTACGATGTCAGCAAGGTCCGTTGCATAGGTTTCGACGTTGGCTGTTCGCAGCCCTTGCACGCGGGCCTCAAAATCTTCGCGGTGTTCATCAGCGATCGTCGCGAGACCACGGGCAGCGAGCGCTTGAAGATGCTTCGTGAATTCTTCGAGGCTGATCTTCTCATCCTCAATGAGGCTCTTCCCGAGAGAGTTGATCGTCTGGATCAAGCCGACAACAAGGTCCGCGTCTGCGCGCGAAAGGTCGCCCCATGGCAGAAGCCTCCAGAAATTGTCGGCCTTGTCCTCGAGTTCATCACGGGCGCCCGCCCCCGATGGGGCCAGATTCATCGGATGGATCCTCGTTATGAGAATGTCGCGCAGGTTTTTGGCGCGTTGCTCCCACTCGTCACCAACTGAACAGCCCTCAAAGAAGTCGAGGATCCGGCCAAAGACTCTGCCCGCGTGGAGCGGGTCGTAGGGACCTGACGCGTAGGGAAGTAACCCGCCTGAGACGATGTCGAATAGCGCCTCCCGCGAGAACTCGACGGTCCGTGCCCCGTTTGTGCCGTGCTTGATGCATTCATGGATTCGGACGAGGAAAATGCCAAGGGGAACGCTCGAAAGGTCAACGTCGCCGAACTGTGATGTATCGACGAACCGGCCAACAAGGCGGTCCAGTGCGCGGGAGTTCGGGGCAAAAAGCGTGGGTTGGGCGGACCGAGAATCTGGGTCCTCCTCACCGTTGGTGTCGTCGCTGTGGGGAAAGCACTCCTGCACAAAGCTCACTGTGTTGCGCATTTCGAGAAGGCGGAGTGGGGGACTGGGACTGGTCTTCACTGATTTTCCGGCGAGTGCGGCAATCAGCGCCTCGGCCGCGGGAGACACTGTGGCTGCGCCAGGTCTTGGTGGGAACTCGACACGACCGAAGCCGAGGTTCTCGCTGAAGTAGTGACGCCAGGTTTCGAAGACATCGCTCGACCCATCGTCCTGAACAAGAAAGATCTGCGTGAGCCAATCGGAGGCCTCGATCGACCTGAAGACTGCCCACTGCGGTGGGGTGAAGAAGTGGTAGCCGTGTTGAAGTACAACGCACCCGTCTGCTGCTCCAAACACATGGTTGAGACAGTCTCGGAGTGCGGCTGTTGCTCTCTTCGCTGCGCTGCTCTCACCAAGCGCATATTCGTCTGGATCAAGCCACAGCTGCTCACGGATACGGGGAAGTCTCGGGTTGTCTTGCTCCAATGACTGCCATACCCGCTGCGCCGCTTGTCCAATTGCTTCGGTTGGTTGGAGATCAGCGGGTGACAGTCCACATTCCACAAGGGTCCGGATCGCGGCGGCAAAGTCAATCCAGCCGTTTCGGAGCGCCCGCCGGACATTTTCGGAGCTCTGCGTATCCCGTCGGAGGTACTCCGACAGCTTCGTCATTGTTTCGATGGAGCCGCCCATGTACACGCCACTCGCGTGGCGCTCCCATCGGGTGATCCGCTTCTCGTAGCCCAGGAGCGCCCGATGACGCTCAGCCTCGTCTTCAACCTCGAATACTTCCTGAAACGCCTCCCAGTCGGGATACGCGTAGTCATCATTGTCAGGATCCTCCGTGAGCATCGTGATGAGGTGTGCGATCTGAATCGCTTGTCGCCCGCTACGCCGGAGTTCCTTTGATATTGAGGCTGTGGCCGCGATGTGAATGCAAGTGTCAAACTCAACTGGCTCGGGCTGAAGGTCGGCAAGTGCTGCAGAAAGGTCGGGGAACATGAGCGACTGGAAAGCCACGGCACGCATCATCATTTTCTCTACCGTCCTGCGATCTCCAGCAGTCCACCCCAGGTGTCTGCGCCGCGCTTACTCTTGGTATAGATCGCGAGAGAATCCCGAGCTCGAGTCATCGCAACGTAGAGGAGACGGGTCTCTTCCTTTCGTTGCTCCTCGCTCTCGTGCATTTTTGACGACGAGGATGGGTCGAAGTTCTGGAGCGTTGAGGATCCTGTCGCCTTCCACTCCCACAGAAGTCGCGCGTTAGGGCTGTTGTCATCGCGAACCACGGAAACAAGGCTCGTGGCCTGACGGCTTTCGAACGCGTCCCACGTCCTCGGGATGAGTACGTGCGTAAACTCCTGCCCCTTTGCTTTGTGCACAGTGAGGGCCGTCACAACACCTGTTTCCCCGTGCTGTGGCTCATCCTCCTTCTCGTTGGTTGCGATTTGCAGCCGTACCCACTCGAGGGCTGAGAGGAGTGTCGTTGGGCGTTCGGCAACTGCGGCATCCATTAGGACAATGAGATGTTCGAGGTTGATCTGGTAACGCTCGCGGTCGCGGGTGTCATCGGTAACGGCGGGCTCGCGGGACCAAGACTGGGGTTCAAACTTTTGGTAGCAGTGCGCCAAGAGCGCGGCTGGATTCATGACATGGAGCAGCTTGTTGAGCGAGCGGAGTCTTCCCCGAAGGGGTTCAAGGTCTGCGGTGTGGAGGTCCCGGACGGCGTCATCGTCGAATCCCGTTAGCCGGTCGCTCCATGATTGCAGTTGGGGTAGCGCTTGGTTCCAGAGGTCTTCGTCGGCGTCGAGTCCGCCGGGGTTTGTCTGCTTGCTCGCGATCCCCCCCAGCCATCGTGTTTCACACAGTTCGAGCACAGCTCCGGTGTCGTCAGGAGACGCGATCGCGTCCAGAAGTGCCCGTGCCTCGACAACCGCTTCAGACTGAAAGAAGGTGCCTCCGATCAGGACGTCGCAGGGTAATCCTTCATTACGGAGTCGGTCGCGGACTTCATTCGCTGTCCAGTTCTGCCGACAGAGGATGCCGACATTCTCCTTTTTCTCTGGAGCGGCCTCCCAGCGGCGCTGAATGTCCGCAAGTAGTTGTCGTACATCTGCAACGACGTGGTCGAGATACTCGTTGGCATCCACTTCCTTTGTTGTGAAGCGCGTTCCTTCGCGCTGGCGCTCGACCTGTGCCTTCAGCGCGCTTGACGCGCTGTATTCGAGGTGTGGTGATGTTGCGCCTTTGCCTACCGGTGCCTTTCCCCATTCCTCGAAACACTCATGTAGCGACCCAAGAAGCACTCCGCCGGTGCGAAAGTTGCGGACCAGTCCGAGATTGAGGGCGGCGGGTCGTCGCTGGGCTGCCATACGGTACTCAAGAAGGCTAAAAGCGCTGCCCTCGGCGCCACGGAACCGGTAGATGCCCTGCTTGACGTCGCCAACGACAAATAATCTGGAATCGAGCCGTGAGCTGAGTTCGAGCACGAGATCCATCTGTTTGCCGTCGGTGTCCTGAAATTCGTCGACGAAGAAGAATCTCGGCACGCCGATCCGCGGTTCGCTCGAGGCAAGAAGACCCTGGTAAGCGCTAGGCACCAACTGATCAACAGGCAGGAGGCCTTCCTTGAGGCAGTGCGCGGCAAAGTTCCGACCCGTCTCGAGAATGACATCCCGTGCTGTTTCGGCAAATCTCTTGTCGACACCCGCGTCTGCATCATCAACGCCCCAGTCGACCTGATCTGGTTCGTCCTGCCCGATTGGCATTACCTGGATGCCGTTGTTTGTCAGCGCCTCCCAAATTCTTTCGAGGTGTTCAATCCATTCATATGCGGCCGGAATTTTCGGGTCTTCCGATCCACCATTGTTCGGAAATTCACCGAGGAGTTTGATGAGGTGGGGCGAGAGTGCCTGGTGCATGATCCGACGCAGCTCGAGGGTCTGGGAGCTGACGGCGAGATTCGGGTCAAAGCCGATTGCTGTGGCTGACTGTTGAGTGACATGCCGCGCGTACTGGTGGATTGTTGTTATCTGTGTCGTTGCAAGTTGCGTCAGCCAGGGGACGGCGGCAAGCACGCATCTCGGACTGAGTCGGCGACGGAGGTTGAGTACCCGGGCGAGCCGCTCGCGCATCTGGGCGGCGGCTTCGCGGGTGAACGTGACGAGAACGATGTCGTCGAGGCGCAGGTCGTATGGGTACTGCTCGATACCGCGCTCTTCGATGAGCGCACTCGTCGACAGCAGGTAAAGGATCCTCTCCGCCATGGTTTCGGTCTTGCCGGTCCCCGCACCCGCTGAAATGACGATGTCGCGGTCTGGGTCGGAGTGAACCACTTCGTACTGGCCAACATTGATTCCGCCATTGTCATCCGCTCGGTCAAGTGCCGCCCGAACGTTGGCGGGCCAGTCGGGAAACCTCAGCCCATCCGCAATGCCATCGACGGCCCAAAAACCTTCCAAGCCATCGATGTCCGCATACGACCACTCAAGGAGTCGAGACCCGATGAAGTGCAGGTACTTCTCGCTCAGTTCTCCGGGTGGTCGGTCACGCGTGACCAGGAACACGCGGATTCCATAGTCGAGCAGACCCAGAAGCGGCTCGACATCTTCCCCAGTCGGGGCGATCCTCAGAACCGAATACCTGGGAAGTTCGGGGACGGCGATGTCGCTGCGCCGACGAAGAACATCAAGCGCAAGCATTGGGTCGGCGATGAGGGTTGCTGCCCTGCTGTCGGCACTGGCCGAAAGAGCGGTGGGTCGGCGAGCTTCCAGTTCGGCGATCTGGAGTTCACTGTCAGAGATGGGTTCCACGCCATCTTCGTGATTGAAGTGGGAGATCGTTGTGCGGTCGACTGGTAGCAGTGGACCCGGCACGATTGTCATCGCACTCTCTGGCCAAATCCACGCGTCAACAACGTCGCCGTTGACGAGTGTCTTCTTGGCGCGACGTCCTTGTCGGGCGAGGGTGGGGACGGTGATCTGCAGCCATCTGGCTTCTTGGAGATGGTCGGCCTCAAGTCTCAGGATGACGAAAATGCGGACGCTGCGGTCGCGGTGCAGATCGCGGTAGTCATCAAAGGCGTCCTTTTCGATCCAGAACTCCCTCTGCCCATCAAGCAGGTTGACATCGGCTCTTGTCCGGTATTTGACCTCCCACCATTCAACCGTGTCACCTTTGGCGGCGCGGATGTCCGGGCGGCGGACCTGTCTGCCGTCGCGCAGGAACTCAAGCGGCGCGCCGTCGCTTCCGTCTTCGCGGTACGGCGGAACCAGATCTACGTCCCAATTCTGCTCTTCCAGCCATGCAGCCCACGCTCGCTCACACTGCCGCCAGATTTCGTCTTCTGGGTCCCTCGCGCTGGGCGACGAATTCACGTCGCATCGCCTTTCGCTATTGCTGTACGGGCGTCGGAGAAGTCGGCTTCAAACCTCTCTGGGGTGCGGACCGGGTCAAGCGGGCCATGCTGGAGCTTTGTCCGCCACGCCTCGCCGACCTTCTCGAGCACGTCGAGTGGCATCGCCCGTGTCATGCCCCAACGCGCAAGAGTCTCGGACAGTTCGGAGTAGAGCGCCCGCCACAGGTCAATTTCGCGGCGCAGGCGGTCGAGTTCCTCATTCGGCAGTTCTGGTTCAACCGGGGCTCCCGAGCGCTCTGTCGGGGCAGCGACAACGCCCCGCTCAAGCTCCCGCAGAAAATCTTCTTGTTCTCTCTTCGGTCGTTGGCCCCTGTCAGTCCTTCGCCCGATACGGACCCGCATCTCAGCCTTAAGTTCGTCGACGACTCGGTGGTCGGGCAAAGCGAGTGCGTCTATCGCAATGCTCCTCAGCTCATTGATTGACTTTCCGGCATGGATTCCCACGACTTCCAAACCCTAGCAGCGGGCATTTCAGCGAGTGCGCGGCGTCGAATAGTCTCAATGGAATGTCGCACATGGACGATTTCCGTCGTGGTGTTTTGAGGGCCGTCGCTGACCTTGACGCCCGATCGATTCCCTGGCCGGCGTACCGCAAGACCATCGACCAGATCTTGGGTTCGAGTCCGACTCCGAACGGCCTTTATGCTCTCGGCGCCTCACTGAAGAAGGTTTTCAAGTCGGACCCGCGTGGTCGCGGACCGGGCGAGCTGAGTCGCGGTGGGGCCTCCTGGGAGATCCTCGTCAGTTGGTACCTCAACCTGCTCTTCTGGGGAACCGATGCGGTGGTCGTGCGGCCGAGGGCTGGCCTTGTTCCGAAGGTCATCAGTGATGCACTTTCAGTCCGGGTAAAGGGTGTGCCGACCACGAAAGAGACAGATCTTGTCGCATTTTCAGTCCCGTCTGGTCCGAATCTGACCGGATCGGCGGTCTCCGACATGGATGACGCGATACGCGCGAACCCACAGGACTGTCGATTGGGCGTCATCCAGTGCAAGACGAATTGGAATGACAACGCACAGATTCCCATGCTGTGGAACGTGATCTACTCCGCGAAGAACCTTCAGGTACCGAACGTAACTGTCGGCGTAAACGGGTTTTCACCCGCAAGTTTTTGTGCTTTTTCGTATGCCTTCGTGACCGTTCCGACCAATACAGAAAAGAACGGTAAGGATCAGTTCAAGGCAACAACAACGGCAGTGGTTCGGGTGTCGGGTCTCTCTGGGGGGAACTACTGGGGAAACCCCTCGACCGTCAACATCGCTGACCAGATTTCTGAGTACTGCGGCCGTAACTTCTCACCGGTTTTTGTCGGGGGAGTGCAGCACCATCTTGCGAAGAATGTGCTTGCGGACCCGGCGGTGTTGAAGATGTTCTTGGACTTCAATTTCTGACGCCTCAGCATCAACTTTTCTTCGGCTGACTGGTGAGGTGCCATCCCCGCCACAGTGGGCACCCGTAGATCCGGCTTTCGCGGTGCCGGCAACCTGATCGTTCAGAGCCTGCCATGGCGGGGGTCAAAAGTGCATCGAGTTCGCTGCCGAACCTCGCCTTGCACTTTTTGCCCCCCCGGGGCTGTGGCATTACCGTCAGGCTGAGGTTTCGTTTTGTCGTGTCTGAAGACAGCCAGGAAGGGCTGTCGACGGACACCCCTCGACTAATCTTGAGAGCGTGAACGATGCTCCAGCGACCCGTGGCAAGTACGCCAAATTTGCTGACAACCACTCTGACTTCTATCTCGCCCGGCAGGGCCGTCTTCCTCGAGTTTTTGACTTCATCGATCTCTTCGCGGGCATTGGTGGAATTCGCCTTGCGCTCGAAGACGTGGGCGGCCATTGCGTCTTTTCGTCTGAATGGGATCCGCATTGTCAGGAGACCTACCGGTACAACTTTGGTGAGGTTCCGTTTGGCGACATTCATGCGGTCGATCTCAAGCAGATACCGCGAGCATCGTTGCTTGCCGGGGGCTTTCCTTGCCAGCCATTCAGTTCGATTGGCCGCCGTGAGGGCTTCGACCATGAAACACAGGGCAATCTCTTCTTCCGCATTATCGAAATTCTCGACAGCCAGCGCCGTCGGCACCGCCCCGTCGACGCGGTCCTCCTCGAAAATGTTGAAGGACTCATAACTCTCCGCCACGATGGCCGTCTCGTCATTGATTCGGTGATCGCCGAACTCGATCGGGTCGGGTACCACGCGGAGTACCAGATCCTTGACGCTGCGGATCACGGAGTTCCCCAGCACAGGCGCCGTGTTTTTATTGTGGGTCTCAGGAAGAAGAAATATGGCTGTGGCCCGCTTATCGACTGGGATTTTCCCCAGTCCGAGACCGCAGATGTTGGCTCGGTCATCGAGAGTGGGGTCGAGGGCTACTCGATTTCACGTCATTTGCAGCGCGTCTACATGGACAAGGTTGACGACGGCCGCCCGCAGAAGGTCAATGTGCGCAGTACCGGACCTGTCAAGACGCTTGTTTCGACGTACCACAAAATCCAGCGACTGACGGGAACTTTTGTTGAGGATGGTCCAACAGGTCTTCGCCTGCTCACGCGGAATGAGTGCCGAGCGATCATGGGCTTTCCATCAAACTTCGAAATCCCGGAGTGGGTTTCGCGTACGCAGGCGTATCGGCAGTTCGGGAACTCCGTCACCCCGCCGGTTGTCCGCGAGGTGGCACGCCGACTTGTGGGCCGAATGGCCGAGCATGCCGACAAATCAGGTGACTATGCGGCCTTTGGCGACGAGGACGCATTTCGACGCGTTCAACGTTCCCTCAATGCTGCGTAAGCGCACGCAGTCCGGAACCGTACGCCTGTGCCCTGAATGTTTGCGAGGGGTTCTCAAGAGCCACTCTGGGTAACCCAAACAACGACAAATGCTGTGCCGATCCACTCGTTGTCACCACCGACGTCAGGCATGACGGAGACCAGACTCCATCCCTGGGTTGCGCCACGGTTCAGAGTTTCCTCCAGATCCTCAACTGGGCATGTCTCAACCCGGTACGTGTCGGCCTTCCGTGACTGGGGGGCCGGAGACTTTATGAAGGCGTAGACGAGTTGCTGCGTCTCAATGGCTGCGTTGTCGAGTTTGGTGGCATACAACCGCGCCCCGCGGAAGTTTGCCGAAGTTGCGTCGGCATCCGACAAGTCTGCGTCGGTGAGATCGGCGCCTGTCAAGTCTGCGCCGGTGAGATCGGTCTCTGTCAGGCGGGCTCCCGTCAGATTTGCCCGAGACAGAAACGCCCCGGAGAGGTCGGCGCCTGTCAAGTTTGCGTTGGTGAGGTCGGTCTCTGTCAGGCGGGCTCCCGTCAGATTTGCCCGAGACAGAAACGCTCCGGAGAGATCGGCGCCTGTCAAATCTGCGCCGCGGAGGTCGGCGCCCTCGAGCCAGGCGCCGACAAGCATTGCGTTTACCAAATTTGCTGACGGGCAAATCACGTAGCCATTCACCACCACAGGTCGAAATCTAGGGCCTAGGACAGGGAAGGGAAAGAGCCCGACTCCCACCTCACCGATTCACGACCATTTCCATACGGTATTTTGTGAATGCCGAGGTTGTCTTGGCGGAATTGAGGGGGCGCAGTGGGTGGAGACGTGATCATCGGAAAGGCCTCAGCCGAGCCGTTGACGGGTCCCGCGTTGATGGAAATTGCGCGAAGTTCTGTCTTCCGCATCGAGGGTGCTCTCGGCCCACATTATGGGGGGCATGGAACTGCATTTGTCTACAAACAAACCATCACCTCCGCTGGATCGACGTACTACCTCCTGACAAATCTCCACAACTTTTCGGGTCTGCTGCCGAAGGCGTACGAAGCCGCTTCTGTGTTGGCGCGCGACGGTGCTTCGGAGGACGAATTTCGCCTCCGCTTTGCAGTCGTAGAAGGCAGCACCGAGCTGCCGGTAAGCGAGATCATCTGCGTTCGCGACGCTTTGTTCTCGCACGCACGTCCGTATATGCACGATTTTGCTGTCTGTATTGTGAAGTCACCGCGAACCGAACCTCTCACGATGTTTGCACTTCCGTCTCTGGAGGTTGCACGCGAAGGAGAGCAGGTCTTCGCGCTCGGGTACCCGCTCGATACAGACTTGGGAATCACAGAGGGAATCATCGGTCATCTGTATCAGGATGAAGTGAGGGACAGCTCTCATACGTGGATGATCCAGCACAGCATCTTGATCAATCCGGGTAACAGCGGTGGACCAACCGTTACAGCACACGGGAATGCCGTTGGAATTTCGACATGGGGTTATGGTTACGCCCCGGGCCTGAATTTTTCGGTCAACACAGCGAAGACGGTTCAACTCTTGGCTGATCTTGAGCTCATCGAGACCATTGATATCGGAGCCCTGTCGATGCGCATCATCCGGCGGGCGGTCGAGGAGGCCCGTTATGGGCGCTGAATCGTCCTTTCCCACCGTCGAGGACTTGGCCGAGCACGTCAATGGGGTTCCCCTGAAGGGACTTGTCGTCTCTCCAGATGAGGTGTGGTTTCCCTACTCGGTCGAGGCCGTGAAACTGATACGCGAGGGATTGCTGCTCGCAGCGCGGAACACCGCAAGTGTGCATCTTGAAAACATCACCGGAGACCAGGAGGATCAACACTTCTCGTTGCTGCGAGTCGACAACGTAGAAACGCGGCATTTTGTGATCGATCAGATCCGTCAGGATCGCTCGGACGCCCCGGTCTCCGTCGAGGGGCTCCTTGAAAAGCACCAGCGAGAATGGCGTCGTACATCCCTCGATCCCGAGGAGAACAACCTCCGTCTCGTCCTGCATGTCTCGGAGAGTGGCTTGGAGATCGATCTGCCAATGGCTGCTGCGGGGCTACGTGGTTATGGCGTCACGGTACGGGGACGGTCGGGTGTCACAATGCTGGGCGAAGTTGCCTATCTGATGCGGCGCGAGATCGTTGAGGAAGTTGTCAACCGCGGGATGGATTCGCAACATACTGACAAGTACGCAGTTGTTGCTGGCAGCCATACGCTTTATCGGCAGCCATCGCTCGACGTGCTGATTGATGTAAACGCGCTCTTCAGACGGCACTTCGGATTGTTTGGATTCACGGGCGCCGGCAAGAGCAACCTTCTCAGCACAATCGTTGCAAGGTCAATGTCGACAGACGATGGCGATCGTGAACCCTTTGACGCGAACATCGTGCTGTTTGACGTCAACAACGAGTTTTTCGGCCTTCTGGTGGATGTCATCGTCCATTTTGATTCGCACGTGGTGTTCCTTGACGACGAGGTTGGTGGGTCGATGGGCCAGTTCCTCGGTGGCGATTTTTCAGCCCGAGACGCTGCGGCTGACGAGTTCCTGAGGACCACGACCCTTCCACGCGAGGTTTCTGCACTGCGGCAGTCGGAGCGGGGTCAGGAAAAGTTCCGCACGATCGTTCAGAGTCTGATGTCGGCAGGGAGATTCAAGCGTTACGTAACGGCATCTGAGCCACTCGCTCTCGGCTATTACCTGGGGATGATCGGAAAATACGCCGACGATCTGAAATCCAAGCTCCGCGGCGCAGGTCAACAAAAAAAACGTGAAGCCTGGTCCACGGTCATTTCGTCGCTGTCGAGTCTGTTCGACGATACAAACAGGCGCGTTGTCGGGGAAGACTTCAGGGTTGTCCATAGTTTCCTCGAGGCGGTCGAGTCTTATTGCAGCACGGACATGGCTGTTGAGGGAGTTGTTTCGGAGCTCCTCGGGCAGCACGTTCCAAAGGGTCAGAAAGACAAACACTATGCAGATCTCCTGCCGGTGGTTGGGCTGCTTCGCAGACATGTCAGGGACCTCGCCAATGGAATTGAAGCGCCGATGCCGCTGCGCGGTCACGGAATCGATCTGTCTGGACTCGGGGGCGCGCTCCACGACAAGAAACGGACGCTCATCATCTTTCTTGGTGCTGAAAACACGCTGCGGATGTTCTCCGAGAAACTCGGCTCGATGGTTTACGACTCCCGTCGGCGGGGTGGCGTCGTCGATCCGGCATCAGTGTTCATTTTTGACGAGGCCGACATCTTCATACCTGGCCAGACCGCAACGAGCGATGACGGGGAAAAGGAAGCGATTAGGGCATCGAAGAAGATCGCAACGACATTGGCCCGGCGTGGGAGAAAATACGGGCTTGGCATCGGCATAGCGACACAGCGAATCACTTACCTTGACACCTCAATACTCGCGCAGCTCGGCACGTACTTTGTCGGCAGACTGCCGAGGCTTTCGGACAGGCAGAAGATCACTGAAGGATTTGGTGTTGACAAAGACAGCCTGCAGGCCGGCATAAACAATGTCGGGGACTGGGTAATCCTGAGTCACACCGCGGTGGGTGACAAGGGCAATCCAATTCCTGTGCATTTCAGCGACGCGAACCGCCGCATCTTGTCGTTCGTCACGGAGTTCGAACTCAGTGACCACCCGGATCTGACCAGGAACATGAAACAGTTCGACTGCATGTTTGACCTGCAGGAAAACTCTGCATCATTTACCAGGCCGGTATTAACGACGGATCACTTGCCGTGAGGATCGGGCAACCCGTTGCTGCCTTCAGCGCGGTGGCTGATGGGTGAATATTCGGGTACTCAGTTGCGTTCACTCTCGAAGTTTGCAGAAGAACGCCTTGGTCACATGTGTATGCGCTGCGCAACCCACTTGACGGGCGGATCTTTTACATCGGCAAGGGTGTCGGAAGTCGGGTGCTCGCACATGCGAACGGCGTTCTGAGTGGCGGTGATTCCGCGGAGACCATGAAAGCCCAGGTCATTCAGTCGATTCTGTCTGCGGGTAAAGACGTTGAGGCCTTCATCATTCAGCACGGGTTGGACAATGACGAGCATGCCTTTCAGACCGAGAGTGCCCTCTACGGGCTGCTTGCACTGCTCGACGGTGGTCTCGACAACGGGCGCTTCTCGCTGACGAATATCGTCAGTCCGCCGGGATTTGAGGAGTTCGGACTGCGTTCAGTGGACGATGTGCTGGCCCAATACGGGGCTCCGGCCGATGGATCACTGATTCCGCACAACTCTCTTTTCATCAAGCCGACCGAGACCTGGCGGAAAGGTATGTCGCGCGACGAGCTGTGGAGATACACGCGGGGCTGGTGGCCCTTGAATATCCAGCGCATGCGGTCGATCCGCTACGTCATTTCGGTACCGAACTTTGTGGTTCGGGGAGTGTGGGAAGTATCGGCTGAGGATTGGCGACATCAAGGGCCGGGTGACAACGGGTGGGATTCGATTCTGGAAAAGCGGGCGGCAGGCCGTGAGAATTCGCCACGGTGGGGCTTCGGTTCCTTCAACGACGTGACGGAGTCCAAATTCGGCGAACTCCTCAACAAGAGCGTTGAACACTTCTACAAAGCAGGGCAAGGGAAAAGACCGAGTGTCATCTACCTCGACGATTCCAAGTTGAAGCACCTGCTGAAGACGTCCGGGTCGGAGGCGATCTTTTGGAATCGAAATTTGAGATGATTCGTTCAGGGAATGGGGAAGCATGACAAGTCAGGTGCGGAATGATGTACCAGATCTCCGTCGTCGGTATCTACGGGTGACTTGGGACTCGGCGACCGAGCAGTTGATCCCATATCCCCATCAGGGCCTGACATTTCTCCTAGGAAAGAACGGTTCAGGGAAGACGACTCTTCTCCGCGGACTCAAAGCGCTTTCAGAAGGGGTCCACGACGCGCGATGCCATGTGTGGGTGATCTGTGACCCGTATTCCGACACCCCGGGGGATGAATGGTCCGCGTTCGTCGAGTCACTGCCTGACGATGAGCGGAGCTTTCCTTCGATTACGTCTTGGTATCGGACGACGCTTCTCTACCTCATGCGCGAGCGTCTCTTGACGTCAATGCCGAGGCCCGTTGGTGGACCCTTTCGGTTCATGTCGGGCTATGACATTGTCATGAATTTCGGATTCGAGGACCGTCACGGTCTGAAGGGTCTGTCCAGAACTGACGGTTCGGTGACGAATTTGGTGCCCTGGGAATTCGGTATGCACGCGACCGATCCGCTTTCCGCGGAGCTCTCGATTCCGTTGACGCGGGCGTGGCTCTTCCTCGACTGCCTCACGGGATGTGATTTTGAGGAGTACCACGGCCCGGGTGACGCGACATCCATCAACGACTGGCTGGCTGATGAGAATCGTCGAGATCTTGTTCGAGAAGCCTTCTGCCAATTCGCTGGCTCGGTTCAGGTTGAGTTCGCCATGAGGAAGGCTGATCTGGGGCAGTCGGCGTCATTGCATTTTCGCTATCTCGCCGATCGGCCGGAGTCTGGTCCGCTCGCCGATTTCCTCACCATATGCGAGGCAGAGATTCAGAGGTTCCCAAAAGTCGACGCAGCTGAAGACTGGTCGTACGAACTTGTGCGACGTTTTCCTGATGATCTCTTTCGAACTGTGGTTGGGCCGCTCGGTTCTCAGGTGGCTGGGCCATGGTTGCCGATTGGAAACGTACCCATTTGGTCAGGATCTGTTGAAGAAGCAGTCTTCGTACCGACGCAACTATTGCGAGGTGAAGTTTCGGTAAGCGAGCTTTCTGACTTGGCTGAGCAGGTATTGAGGAATCAATTCACGGTTGATGATGTCGAAATCGGCGCAGATTCCATTCATGTAGCGCTGTCGGGGCTCGACCCAATCCGAAGGTCATTGGAAGAGGTCGGTGGCTTTGCGGAAGCCCTGGACATTGGAATTGGTGGCCTCCGCCTGGAGGTGAGCGACGACACAGATTCTGGGGGTTTAATTTGCCGTATCGCCGCTTCATTGGAACTTCCGGTTTCCGCGAAAGTTGAGTGGTATGACGTTCGCAGCGGATCGTGGCGTTCGTTGTCAGAGGGTTCAGCTGGGCAACGTCAGATTCTCGCCCTGCTTCTCACTTTTGCAAGACCAAATTCTAAGAGGAACGAATTGGTGTTATCAGATGAGTTTGACCGGGGATTGCATCCGACAACGGGTCGGGCTCTCGCATCACTGGTCGACGCGCTTCTCCGCAAGCGTGGCGGGATTGGAGTCGTTTCGACGCACAACGCTGATCTCTCCTCGGCAGTTTCCAGTCCGAACTGGTATGCCACACGTGGCGCTGACGGGGCGTTCCGTATCGAGACCGAATTGAACCCAGGGTACGAGCAGCAGATACTTGGCGTTCCCGCAGACGAAGTTGCGCGCATGAAGAGATTGGTCCTTCTCGTCGAGGGCTACATGGATGTACTGGTCCTTACGCGATTGTTTGGGGATGATCCTTATCTCAGAAACAACGTCCGCATCGTCAGCGCAAATGGAGCCAAGAACTTCGCGACGGTGTGGGACTTCCACCTGGCAGACTCTGAAACGCCGATCATCGTGGTGCACGACAAACGTAGTATGGAGTTGGAGTTTGCGTTCTCGGAACTGAAACAAATCGGTTCGTCGGCGGATCCATGGACCGAGGCAGGGCTTCGTGATCTGATGAAGAGTCTGACGAAGGGGTCTCACCCGGCTGCAGGTGAAATGAAGGCGCTGGACCAAATACTCCAGAAGGTCGTGGCGTCAGGTGCTGTGGGGCGGGTTGAGATTCACGGCCTCGATGTGGAGGACATCGTCGATTGTTTGCCAGAGAGGCATTTCAGGAAGGTGGTTCGATGGGCGGATGCCTACGCCACAGCTCGTGCAGAAGGTCTGGATGGTGTTGCGTTCAAGAATCGGCACGGGGTCACGGTCGAGGCCGTTGAGCGCGCCCTGGCTGATGCGGACTTCCAGCCACACCCAGAGTTGGCGAGGCTTTACGACAAGGTCTGCCGTTCGCTCGGCTATAAACCACTTGGCGATTAGCCGCATGTCTGCGCGAGCGTGATCAGCGCCTGCGGAGTCGGCCAAGGTCTTCCGGATCGCGCTGAGACTCTCCTGGAACGATTGCGAGAATTGGGGCAAGGGTGACTCTCCCCAGGTTGGGTACGTCAAGCACGGCGATCTGCTTAGCAATGATGTCGTCATGCCAGCTGTGGTCTGATCGGACCACGCCGAGCAATTGTTCGCGGATCCGTCGGCCCGCATAGCTGTATCCGCCGCGGAGGAGCCGCACGTGCTCCCAGGCATCATGTGGTGGGAACCAGCCGGCGACTGTGGCAATTCGATTGAAGTCGTCCTCATACCTCGGACCTATCGCAGGATCACCCGGGTTCGCGCGCGAGATTTGGGCCTGTGGTTGGCTGACGCGCAGGCCCGCCCGATCGAGTGCGGTTTTGAACACGGGGTCGTGGCGACGACTCCAAATTGCTGCCTTGTAGTCGGACACCGTCTTCCTCACGGTTTCGAAATTTGCAGCCTGACGTTCTTTCAGCCAATCAGCGCAGTAGACGTCACGGAGATGTCGGTCTTGTGTCCCCTCAAGCAGGATGAAGATGTCCCCAATATCCACGTGGTTGGCTCGGTGTTGATCGACGATGTCAATTTCGTACTCCGAGTCGTGGGGGATCCTCAACGGCTTGGGACCAGCATCGATGCCAAAGCTGATCCAACGATTGTCGGGTAGCAAGAAGTCACGGCATCTGACCGCCTCGGCCGACGCAGTTTCATCGGCAGGCGACCAAACCGCCACAGATTCTTCTTCGTCGGGAAGAACTGAGAAAAGATTCTGAGTAAATCCGACATCTGATAACACTCGGGCATCAAGTTGTGGGTTGTTCGGGTTGCTTTCGTAGAGTTCTGAATTGAAAGTTGACGAGCCGCCCCACGAGATCACAATGATGTGCGGAGACATCGGCGCATTGAACAGCCACGCAACGTGACGCGATCGCTCTGCGACCGGGATCCGCCAGTCGGAATGCTTCTCTGCGGGTCCCAAAACGATCGTTACGTCACATGGTCCACTTTGACGCGCGGTGAAAAGGGGAAGGACTTCCCAGGAAATTCCTTCAGGGCTGTCGAGCCCATTCAGCGCATCGAGAGTGCCGCCTACCGCACGTGGTTTGACGATCACCCTCGTCTTCCCGGCTCTCGGCCAGCGGATCCGACTCCGGTTCGTGATCATCTCCCCAAGTGCGAGCAGCCCATGGTGGCGTTCAGCATGCAGCGCGCGGACCAGTTCGCGGGTCTGGATTTGTATGCGACCGAGTTCACCGTCAGCGGGTGGACCCCAGAGCTCTTCGGCACCGAGATTCAGCGAAGGATGGTTCGGCGCAACGAAGGATGAGAGGAGCAGGTCCCGGGCGGCAATCCAACGTCGGAGATCGTCCCGAACAGATTGTGATTCCGGATAGGGGTGGGAAGCCGCCTGTAGGGCCTTGATCGCTGCGAGGAAGTTTTCGAACGCGGGCCAGCTTACGTTTCGGAAGATGATGTCGGGTTCGCGAGCGTGTTCGAACCTGGTCATCGTCGACTGCAATTGACGCACTGCAGCGCGCCTGTCCGGAATCCTCTTGCCCGCACTCACTCGTCGTCCTCGAATTCATCGAGGTCTCCGATCTCCGCCAGGGTTGGGCTCTGAGCGGGTTCAGTAAAGGCAAAGGCCTCGATGCCAGCTGGTCGATCTGCATCGACGAGACGCTGGAGGGTTGTGTCTTTCCTCAGGTGTCCAGGCGCGGATAGAAGAGCCATCGATCCCTTGACCCGTCGGTTCGCAGTGATGACGCGGGGTCGACGCGAGAAGAGGCTCGCAGCCAGCGCGCTGTTCGTGTTCCATGAAGTCACCACAGTCAGGCGGGGTGCCAGTGGTCGGATCCAAGGCCGGTTTGCGCCAACGCTCTCATCGAGCACCATGTAAGGATGGAAGAGCATCTGGTCACCGTCAAACACGCCAGGTGTCTCTCGCGTGAGCAAGCTGAGCGAATCGTCGCTGAACCAATCGGGTGCGGCTTGCAGGAGAGCCCTGCGTTGTTCCTGAATGTATTCACGTCCCCGTCCAATGATGACGATTGGACACAGGCATTGTGCGGTGTATGTCGCGTACCACGGGCCCCTGCGATTGTGGGCGGTTTCGTTCTCAAGACTCCGGAAGGAATCCCTGATTGCCTGTGACATGCGGGTCGACCGTCGAGTATCTGGGGCATCCGCAGGAGTCCTGACCGCTATCAGTGATGTCTTGAGGCGTAGGTCCTGGTGCGCGAGTCTCCAGCTGTCGCCTTCATCTCTGAGCTCAAGATCGGTGACCATATAGGACGGATCTTTGTGCCATGTGGTTACGACCTCGCCGTCCTCGAAATCCGAATCAAGGTGCGGCTCGGCCGAAAGGGCTCCGGCTGCCAGCATCCAATAGGTGAAACGCCCTGTAGGCAGGGAAAGGACGATTCGGGAGGTCTGTTCGCCAAAATCTCTTGTCGGCAGCTCAGCCAGACGCTTCCCGATCTGTCGGAGGTAGATCGCCCAATCGGGTATCGGAATCCGTTCCCTCACGGGAGGGGATCCTTTCAGAAGTTGTGTTCGCCTGTCCATGACCGGACAAATTGTGTTGGCAGCTGGACTGTTGGGTCGGGCTTGTCGAAGGTTCGGGTTTTTACCGGCGCATGCGTGTCACACCCTGCTCGTAGTATTGCGTCACGACGGGGATTCTCTGCGCCACCAGGCTTGAGGAGGACGATTGAGCGAAGAGGTTTGTGGAGTCTGTGACCGGGGGATCGGCCACGAGGTCGACATGGATCTGGAGGATCTCCCGTATTGCAACACGAAGTGTCGTGTATGCAAGACCATGCTGAGATTCAAGGGCACTCAGGACCGCGAATGTTGCGGTCACCGGTATGTCGGGGAAGACCTCTTCCGCGCAGATGCCTACTACGGCGCCCATGACGATTATTCGGACGAATGGGACGATGCTGAATTTGAAGACTGGGGTGAAGATTCAGACGGGGAAGAAGAGGGCTGAACATCAGAAACGGTGTGTGGCATGTTCTTTTTTGCAGGACTGACCACCACCCACCCGTCGCCCACCTCCAATTTTGTGAAGGTGGACAGGGTGCTGTGACTCGGTTCTATGCCACACCCCGCACCTAGGTTCGGCACATGGGTAGGGCTAAGTGGATGGGGGGTTTGCTGGGCCTCGGGGTTCTGGGCGGTTGCCTGGGCCTCCTCGAGGAACCGGCAAGCCCTCCAGCCATGAATTCGACGACATCGTCGTCGGTCTCGATTGTCAAACCGATCGTGCTGTCCTGGACGTCAGTCGCGGGGACATCACCGTCGGTGAGTTCTGTGGCGACGACCGCGGTGGTTCGACCTTCGGCCGGTGGGGAGGAGTCGGGTCCCACGGATGAGATCGACTGCGAAGAGGCCGAGGAACTCGCCGATTGGGGCGCTTACGAGGCGGGCGACATCGCGGATTACTGCGATTACGGGCCCGACCCGGGGGAATTACCCGACGAGTTCGACTGGGATGAGTAGGTCTAAATTCTCGTGTGTCAGCCCTCGGCTAGACCTACACGCGCGGGGCCCTTCGTGGGCAAGAAGGGAGCGCAATTGGCATTCGAGACGAGGAACCGGAGGTCGGCATGATGACCCCGGAAATGATGGCCCGTGAGATCGCCCAGGCGTTCTCCACCTGCCGTAAGTTCAAGCGCCTCACGCCCCAGGCACTCGCAGAGCAGGCCGGTTGCGACTTGGCCGTGGTCAAGCGCATCGAATCAGCCGATTTCGACGCGTGCTTTGCATTGCGTGAGAGGTACTCGGACACAGCATCCATCGAACGCCGACTGTGTGATGCAATCGGTCTGACGCCGGCCATGTGCATCGTCTTGGACGACGGGATCATTTTCTAGATGGGTCTGTTTACGTTCTACTTGGGCTACCGCAAAGGTCGACGTCGGGCCGAGCGACGCGCCGAGCGCGAAGCGTGGTGGGCCGATGACGCGGTCGACGAAGACGTCTGTGACAACTGTGGTTACCGGGAGAGCCAACACTCGGACGAAGGGTCGTGTCCCGACTACGAAGACTGAGGGTGGAATGTCGAAGTGGTTGCGAGGCAACTGGTTCGCGGTGTCCTTGGTTGCGGCGCTGTTCTTTGGCCTCGGCCTCGGCTGGGTCGTCAGCCGGGTGTCAAAGCCCACGGTGGCGCCCTTGGTAAAGGAATTGAAGGCCGTCGGTTACGCGTGTGATCCTCTGAAGAAATCAAGTGATGGAATCATGAACACGTTCTCTGTATGCGGGAAGTGCGGGCATGGAGAGTAGTGAATTCAGTGATTATGCCGGGGTTTGCGAGTCAATGGACACTCGCTGGATTCACCCCAAGCGATTACGCACGATGGAGTGGCATGGACCCTGAGTTGGCGGCGGAATGGAGAGAGGCTGGCTTCGATTCGGAGAGCGACTCCAGGGATTGGTTGAACAGAGGATTTATCGCAAGTGATGCGAAGTCGTGGCAGTCGATTCGTGGTCTCACGCCCGAGGCCGTCAAGTCTTTGCGGAAATGCTTGTAGGTCTTGGCTTTGCGCCCGGTCGCTGCGGGCCGAAAAGAAGGGGGTGGGTGTATGACGCCGCCCCATGACAAAGGCACAGAAATCCAAATTGGTTGTAGTTGAGTCGCCGAACAAGGTGAAGACGATCGAGAAGTTTCTCGGCAAGGGCT
>Ga0194119_10001646_pt1 | contig 40135 bp, 62 predicted proteins | sample TA2MahC100mmetaG_FD_148620 | JGI IMG/M metagenome (GOLD analysis project Ga0194119, IMG submission 148620) | Freshwater microbial communities from Lake Tanganyika, Tanzania - TA2015018 Mahale Deep Cast 100m | ecosystem: Environmental > Aquatic > Freshwater > Lake | place: Tanzania: Lake... | reverse complement strand
GCTGCCAAAAAGCATCGGAAACAGCCCATGACGGCAACCTGGACATGCACACCTCCTTCGGACTTTTTTTAAGGTATGCATGCCATATTATTTGCTAAATGTCAAGCTATTTACGGATAAGCTCTTAGTGAAAAACTCCGGGTGGTGGAGGCTGTCCGGGAGTCGGGGTTGGCGGCCCGCACTGCCAAGCAGTAGGGGCCGGCCCTGGTCTTTGGGCGCCTGTGGGACCGGCAGGGGCTCCCCGACCTCCTCCGGAACCTGGCTCAGGACCGTAAGTTCGAGTTCGATATAGAACGGGCTGCTTTTGCCCTGGCGCGGCCGCGGCTGTGCGCGCCCGGTTCCGATCCGGCCGGCTCTTCCGCCTGGACCTGAACCTGTTCAACCAGACCCTGGATGTGGTGTTCATCGACACCACCGGGATGACACCGCCATAGGCCACATCGTGCCTCCTTTCTGGCCCTGCGCCTGGAGGTGGATCTGCAGCAACGGCGTGATGACCGGGAGGCCAAGGTCTCCTGGCCGGACCTGATGCGGGACTTGGGCCAGGTGCACTCCGTGCTGCTGGAACTTGATGGCAATCGTTATCGACTGCGCACCGATATGGTGGGCGCGGCGCACCACGCCTTCGCCGCCGCCGGGGTTCGGCCGCCTTCTTCGGTTACCCATCTGGGACCGGTCAGTTGAAGCCCAGACCCTGGACTCCCAAGGCGTGTAGTGCCAACCTTTTTTCAACATGGTTTAACTCACTGATAATCCAAAGCTTTTTTCATCAACTGTCGAATTTGAGTCATGCGTGCGTTGATACAAAATCTCCTGAGATGCCAGTATGGTAACCAGAAAAATCCGGCTAACAGACAAAGAAATTTTAATTTTATGACATAGTTTAAGATTAAAGGAGGATATTGCAGGGTTGGCAAATTTGGGTAAGAGGTATAAAATTTCCCCATTAAAGCCGGCATAGCTCAGTGGTAGAGCAGCTGATTCGTAATCAGGTTAGACACTACCTGATTTCAACTACTTGGAAGCCTCTGGGTGCATTTTGGTTGCAAAACCCAGTTTGGTGAGAGCCTGATCCAGGTGGGCGGAAGAGAGGTGGGCATAAATCATGGTGGTCTTGATTTCGTGGTGCCCAAGGAGTTCCTTGATGGTATAGAGATCGACGCCGGCCATGGCCAGGTGGCTGGCAAACGTATGGCGCAAGTCGTGTAATCTCACCTTACTTAATCCTGCCTTCTTGGCTGTCCTCATGAAATGGTGGCTAACCGCATCGGGGGTCCACGGAAAGAGGGGCCCTATCCGGTCTGCCACTTCCTTCAAAACCATTTCCAGGTCCTGGCTGATCCTGACCACCTTGGGGTGCCGGTTTTTTGTTCTGGGAATGGTAATCTGCCTGAGATCCCAGTCTATGTCCCTACGAGTAACCTGCAGGGCTTCGCTGCGCCGGCATCCGGTAAGTAGGAGAAAGAGCCAGAGGTTGCGAAAATGATGGTCGGTTTCCGCCTCCAAAAGCTTTTGGCTTTCCTCCAGGGTAAGGAACCTGGGAGGGGCCTTTTGAATGGCCGGCATCTTGATCCCTTTGAAAGGGTTGGCCTTGATATACCCCCACTCTACAGCTTTGGTGAAGGCAGCTTTTAAGTGACGGAACCAGATGTGGAGGGAAGTCCGGCTGACGGAGTGGGATAGGTCGGCCAGGAAGCGATCCAGGGTTTGCCGGTTGATTTGTTCTAAGGCGATGTTTTTCTTTAAGTATTCTGATAACTTCCGTAAGGCCAGTTCATCAGTGCGCCAGGTGGAACGGGCCTTCACCTTGCCGGCGAATTCCAGGTATTCCTCAGTAAACTCAGTCAGGGTCTTTTGCGGCGGCTTTCCTTCGATGATCTCTATGCGGCGGTGAAGATATTCCTTCTTGATCTTCCGGAAAAGCTGCTGGGCCAAGGCCGCATCTTTGGTCTTGAGGGACAGCTTCTTCCCCCGTTCAAATTGCACATACCAGGTGCCATTCTCTCGCTTGAACAACTGCATATGGATGTTCATAGCCCGGCTCGCTTCCGAATGTCAAGCAGCAAAATGGCTTCTTCAGATGAATCAGGATTGGTAAGGCTATCAGCGAAAATCCTCCAGGTGGGACGCCTGGCTCCCGGCCGTAGATTGATGGCCTTGATGCGTCCATCCCGGATCATGGTCCTCAAGGTATTCCGGCACACCTTGAGACTGGCGCAGGCTTCAGAAATGGTCAGAAAAGAAGAGGACATATGATAACTACTCAATTCCAAAATGATTTCTTTATATAGGTCATTATGTCCCTTTTGTCAACCTAAAAAGATTTTCTGTCCCACAAAAGGAGACCAGAGGGAGGATTCGGAAAATGGACGATGAATGGTGACACCGCGCAATTGTACAGTATTACCATTCATTTCCTTGGGTTATTGAATGGGCGGGGTGATGATTTCCGCGAGATGAGAATGAAGCTTAGATTTTTTGGGTCACCAGCACCTCTTCGCCCAGCATGTCGGTGATTTTGACGGCGACGGTGGTTTCGCCTGCCGGGGCGGCGAGGTTATATTGTCCTGCCACGAGGTCGCTTTTCTTGGGGGGCACATCGGCGCAGGCGACGTTGAAGACCTCGCCGTTGTAAGCCAGGTCGATCATGACGCTGTCCACCATGGCCCGCCGGTCATCGATCTGGGGGGTAAGGAGGCCGGACTGCTGCTTCAGGCGCTCGATGATGGTAGGGGAGATGAAATCCTGAATCTCCACCCTGATCTTGCCCTGGTCCCGGGTGATGTCCACCCTGGCGGTGGCGGACTGATGCACGAAGAACTTGCCGTAACGGGGATCGGTGCGCAGCTCGATCACCTCGATTTTGTTGGGGACATCGCCCTGTTTCCGCAGACGGTTCCAATCCTCCAGCCAGCCGTCCGCGGCGGTCTCTTCTCCCAGGCAGACCACGCAGATGTCCCGCTCTTCCTCGGGGCGGGCCGACAGTTCCCGCTTGATCTCTTCCAGGTCCAGCAAGGTTAAGGGGTGGCCGAAGGGCACGATCTTGACCAGCTTTTTTCCCAGGGCGCCGTCGAAAAAGGCGTCGGTCTTGGTGCGGGTGATGCCGAGGTGTTCACAGGCCAGGTTGACCGCCTCATTGGGCTGGATGGCAAGGTCGTAGTCATTGACCCTATAGACGGAAAAGGAAAACTGGGCAGGAGGTTGATCACCACGGGCTTGATTTCCACCTTTACGCCGTCCGGCAAAGTCTTACCTCCCGCTAACGCTTGTCCCACAGCCTTCTGGAATTTTAGGGAACTGAAATTCTCTCACGGCAATTTTCAGTTTTTGGCAAATTTCTGAAATGTGAAGCTTCTATATTGCAGAAAACTTTAATCGGTCATCTGCTTATGAAAGTTTTGAACGCAAAAGTTTAACCTCGCCATCAGGTGATGATCTCCCAAATATCCGGAGCATAGAAAATCTTATCATAAGGAGACTCACCTTTCCGCCTCAGGATTCCTGCGGCCACCAGCTTATCTATATTAACCTTGGCGGTATTATAGGCGGACTCCCAGAAGGCTTTGAGCCTGGGGAATGGTCAAGATGGGCGTCTCGAACAGGCTGTCTGCCAGGCGGAAGAGTAAGCCGGGGGACCGCTTCTGGGCCAACCGCGCCCGCCACTCCTCTTGTAAATCCTGGAGGCGCTTGGCCCGCTGGCCGGCATCCCGAGTCTGCTCCGCCACCCCCCGGAGAAAGAATTCGACCCACCGCGGCCAGGCGCCTTGCCGGCTTACCCCCAAAAGCAAATCGTAGTAGCCTTGCCGATGCTTTTCGAAAAAGGCGCTGAGATAAAGCAAAGGCAAGGGCAGGAGGTCCCAGTTCACCAGCAGCAGAGTGATCGCCAGCCGGCCGATGCGACCATTGCCATCCAGGAAGGGATGGATGGTCTCGAACTGATAATGAATAAAAGCCAGGCGGATGAGTGGGGGATAGTTGTCCTCGACGTGCAAATATTTTTCGAAGGCATCGAGGGCTTCCTGCATTTCCGGTACTGGCGGAGGCACAAACTCTGCATCCTGGATAGTGCAGCCTGGCCTTCCGATCCAGTTTTGAGAGCGGCGGAATTCACCCGGGGTGGCATGTTCGCCGCGCACGCCCTCCATCAGCCGGGCGTGAAGTTCCCGCAGTAACCGCAAGCTCACTGGCAAGGTATCAAGGCGCTTCAGGCCATATTCCATGGCCCGGACATAATTGCCCACCTCCCTGACATCAGCCTCGGGCGGAGGAGGTTTAACCTCGGTAAATAAAGGCAGTTGGCCGGCTTCATAGGCATAAAGGTCGGTTAGGTCGGCCTGGGTGCCCTCGATCCGGGAGGACAGCACCGCCTCACGGCGGATAAAGGGGGCGATGAGCAGGTTGGGATTGGGCATGGTCCGCCCCAGGCCCGCCAGTTCGCCCAGGGCCCGGTCGGCATCTGAAAGAGTGCGAACCAACCCCTTATCCAGGGGCAGGTCCGGGGGCAGTGACAGGGGAAGAAAGGCCAAATAAGCTGTCTCTCCCTTGCCTACTTGAAGCAGGCGTCCTGACGGACTCTGGCGGAAGAGTTCCGGGTTCATGGGATTTCTTTCCTTTTCACAAATAGTCCCCAGTATTCCAGACCACTTTAATCTACTTCACCCAGCTTGTCCACGACCAGATCACCCGGCCGATGATGGGGTTGTGATCCCGTTCCTTCTTCATGACGATCGGCTCGACTTCCGGGTTGTCGGATAGGAAAAACCAGAACTCCCCGTTTTCTTTCACTCTCTTGATGGCGCAAGCCCCCTCGTGTTGCTCCAGGCGTACCGCATAAATGGCCCTCTTGTGGATGGCGGTCTCGGTTGGGTCGATGATCACGATGGAGCCCCGGCGGATAGTGGGTTCCATGGAATTGGCATTGTTGGCCAATTTGACGGCACGAAGATTGTGGTGCTTGCGTTTGCCGATCTCGGGCTTATACACCCAGACCATGGACGTAATGTAATCCCCCGGGATCGCCCCGGCGTGCCCGGCGGCGATGTTGCCATCTACCATGGGGACGGCAAAATAGTCATCGACAATCAAGCCTTCCGGGGGGCGGTCATATTCTCCCACCAGGCTGATGACCGGTTGCAGGACCTGGGGTGGGGGCTTGGGGCCGGTAAGGAGATCCTCCAGGGACATCTCGAATCCCTCGGCCACTTTTTCTAAGTAGTCCATGCGCCACCGCCGTTTTCCCTTCAAAAACCTGCGAAAGAGAGCCGGGTCAATCCCCAGGCCTCGGGCAAAAGGGGCCAATTTAGCCTTGCGCTCCTTTAACAGCCCCAGGACACGCCGGGAGATAAAATCCGGGGCTGATTCCTCGCTCTCTTCATGCCACTCCCGCATCGCTCTCCCTCCCTTAATTTTTCCCGCGGGCTAATCCGCTATCGGCCCTTTTCAAGATACCTCTCACACCAGCCTCCGTAACCTACCGAATTCATTTTAGGACTTATTGTCCCCCAAAGTCAATAAAAAAATAAGATACTTTATGAAAATGTCCTATAGGCTATTATGGCAGAGACCGAAAATTTTAAGCTTGACAATCAGGGACATTATGACCTATATAATGAAGCCATGAAAATGAAGATTCCCGTTAAAGTGGCCGACCGCATCGGGGTAGATCGCAGCTATATCAAGAAGATCAACCGGGGTATCCGGCGTCCGAGTCTCAAGACCGCCAGGAAGATCATCGAGGCCATGGAGGGCGTAATCAGCCTGGAGGACCTGCGCCCGGATATCGTCAACCAGGTGTATGAACTCACCACCGCGAACAAGCAGACGGACTGAGCAGTCCGCAAAATCCCTGGTTGCTCCAGGGAACTTGAAAAATGGCATGATTTTGTCGGGATAAAGATTGGTCACTGAGCACTCAGTGAGTACTCGCTGAGTGCTCAAGATGTGTAAGAGATGGTGGATATGGTTGTCAACGGAGTCTCTTCCCATGGCTGAGGGCCGCATGCTCAAGAAGAAAATCAGCCTGAATGAGGCGGTGGCCGACTTGGCCAACGATACCCACCGGCTGCTTTTTACCTGGGGAATCGCTCACCTGGATGTGGAAGGGAGGATCACCGGCAACCTCAGAGGGTTCAAAGGCCTGGTTACTCCCTTGCTGGAACATATCACTCCCCAAGTGGTGCTGGCATTCTTTCAGGACGCTGAAAGCCATGGGTTAATCCAGCGATACCAGGTTGATGGCGAGTGGCACGTGCAATATCCCAAGTTTGCCAACAATCAGAAGCTTACCAAGACCAGGGAGGCAGCTTCCAGGAGGCCCCCGCCGCCCTCTGATCATCATCCCTCCCCTTCAGGTAAATCGCTCAGTGAGGACTCGGTGAGCAGTCAACAAGAACTCAATGAGGGCTCACTGAGTACTCCGGACGAAGTTAAGTTAAGAGAAGTTAAGGGAAGGGAAGAGAATATACAGGCTAGCGCCTGTGTCATCGGCGAGGCCGATGACCCCCCTGCCGCTTCTCCTCCTTCGCGTTTAAAGCCTGCCGGTTTGATGAAGCTTTGGAACGAGTTGGGCTGCCGGCCCACGGTATCAGAGCTCACCGATGACCGCCGGAAAAAGGCCAGCTTGCGCCTGCGTAAAAGAGGCGATCCTGACTGGTGGGAGCGGCTCTTCATGAAAGCCAAGGCTCTGAACAGGGACTGGCTGACCTTCGACTTCCTGATGAAAAACGACACCAACTGCCTGAAAGTGCTGGAGGGCAATTATGACCGCGACTTCGACAACCGGGGCAACGGACGCGGAGCAAGGCCGGGTCAATCAGGGCAACGGACGCCTCGGGGCTATGACCAGCGGCGGGACCAATACGTCGTCGAGGTCCCCGATCCGGACTGAGATGGAAGTGGATGACGAAGGGCGGGCCCGTTGTCCAGACTGTGGCGAATTTGCGGTCGAGACCATGGTGAGCCCCTTAACCGGCAGCCTGATCAGGCGGGGGCCTTGTTGTGAAAATTGCCAGGGGAAGCGGGACGAGGCGGAAAAGGCGAAAGAAAAAGAGCGGGCCCTGGCCCGGGCCCGGTTCCGCCGGGAGAATATCGAGTCCCTGCTTGCCAGGGCCGGGGTGAGCAAACGCTATTTGGGCTGCTCGCTCGACAACTACAAGGGCAAGGTCCCAGAGCGTCGCCCAGCGTTCATCACCGGTCCGCCAGGGATTGGCAAGACCCACCTGGCGGTGGCCTATCTCCGGGAGGACCTCCTGACCCAGGGAGAAAAGCACTGCCGGTTCCTGCGAACCGTGGACCTGCTGAAGTCGATCCGGGATTCCTTCGATGACCGCAGCGGCGACTCCGAAAAGCGGCTGCTGGACTACTACGGGGCCCGGGTCCCCTTTCTGGTGCTGGACGACCTGGGGGCCGAGAAGGTGAGCGACTTCGTGCTCCAGACCCTCTATGACCTGCTGGACCGGCGCTACGGGGAGTGCCTGGAGACCTTGATCACCAGCAACCTGACCCTGGAAGAGCTGGCGGTGCACTACCTGGGGCACGGCGACCGCCTGGCCTCCCGGATTGCCGGCATGGGACCGACCCTGATCCTGCGGGGCAAAGACCGGCGCTGGCAGGGGTAACTGACAGGAGGACGTGATGCTCGAAGCATTCAAAACTGCGTTTGCCGCCGGCTGGGGTCTGATCGCCGCGGTCTTGTCCTTCGTCCTAATCGTGGGGCTGGCGGATGCCGTAAGCGGAATCGTTAAGACAGCCAGGATGCGGCAGAGGATTAAACGGCGGCTGGCGGATTAAGGAGAGGATGAGATGGACTGGCTACTTGGTTTACTTTTTTCAAAGATCGGAGCGGTCTTGGCCGGGGTCCTGGGGGTCCTAGCTGTCTGGCTACGGATGGTCTTAATGAAGCGCCGGGCCGATAACGCGGAAGCCCGGGCCAAGACCGCGGAAGCCCAGGTGGAAATCCAGAAAGTGGAGGCCGAGTATGCGCCTAAAATCGACCGGGTGGAAGAGGCTGGCAGGTCTGGGGACGCTGCTGCTGTGGCTGACAGCATCAACAGGATGTGGGGCGGCAAGGCCGGCCCTGAGTAAACCGGCCTGGCCGCAGCCGGGCCTCCGGAAGGCCGAGGCCCTGGCTCACCCCAAGAGCGGGGAGCCAGGCGTCTGGGAACCGGCGTGGAGTGTGGCCAACGGCGTCAAATACACCCTGGAACTGGAAAAACGAAACCGGGAATGCGACCTGATCATCGACGCCTTGAGTAAGTGAGGGAGATGGAAGCTCGACTGATTATTCCCGGCCAGCCCGCCACCAAGAAGAACTCCCAGGTGGCCCGTTGCGTCAATGGCAAGCCGGTGGTCCTCCAGTCCAAGGCCTACCGGGCTTACGAGAAGGTGGCCCTGAAGGCCTTGCTGGCTTGCCCCAGGGCAGAATTTCCGGGGCCGGTGGTGGTGACCGTGCACTACTGGCTCAAGGACAAGCGGCGGCCGGACCTGAACAACCTCATGGCGGCCACTGCCGACATCCTGGAGAAGGCCGGGGTGATTTCGGACGACCGGGAGATCGTCTCCTGGGACGGCTCCCGCATCATGGGCACCAGCCCCAACCCCAGGGCGGAGATCACCATCAGGGAAGCGGACCGGAGGTTTTAGGGGATGGATATGAAACTGGAGTTCTACGTGGGCATCCACGACATTGCCCAGTTTTTGGGGCTGCATTGGAAGACCTGCGCCCGCTACCTCCGGGAGGGGAAGATCTCTGCGGCCCGGAAAGACAGCCTGGGCCGCTGGGTGCTCTCGAACCTGGATTACTACAGGAGCCTGAAGGATGTCCGGGAAGCCGAACCCGAAGCCTGAGCCCAAGGTCTATGCCGGGGTCAAGTGGGGGCTGCTTCAGCCCACGGTGATTCTGGTGGCCGAATACGCCCCGGAACCACAAGACCACATCAAGATTTTCCGGGAGCTTTACCGGAAGGAGCTTTACCTGGACGAGTTCCTGGCGGTGGGCAGGGAGTGGCGGGAGGAGTTGAAGATCAGGAGGTTTTTCTGCGACCCGGCGGAGCCGGAGTTCATCACCCGCATGAGAAAAGCCCGGCTGCCGGCCGCGGCCGCGCCCAAGGAGCAAGACCTGGCCCGTAACTTGATCAAGCAGCGCCTGGCCAACACCAGGGAAGGGAGGCCCGGCGGCCTCACCATTTCAAAAGAATGCCGGAACACCATCCCGGAGTTTTTGAAATACCACCAGCCGGAAGGGAAAACCAGGCCGCTGGAGGCAGACACCCACGGAATCAAGGCTCTGCACTTCCTGGTGCTGGGTCTGAGCCTGGAGGCGACCCCGAGAGTAAGGTGGATTTGAAAAAGAGGAGGAATAGATGGCCGTGATACCGTTTCCCAATTTCAAAGGCGCCGAGGAAGTGAGCGCCGAAACCATCACCATAACGCCGGAGCACGCCCTGGAAATCCTTGAAAAATACAAGGCGGCGAACCGGCCCCTGTCCCAGGTGCACGTCAACCGGCTGGCCGAGACCATGAAGAAAGGGGAGTGGCTGCTGAACGGCGAGCCCATCATCTTCGACAAGGAGGGCAACCTCATTGACGGCCAGCACCGCATGTGGGCTTGTGCCATGTCGGGAGTGGCCATCACCACCCTGGTGGTTTACGGGGTGGACAACGAGGTCTTCAAGACCCTGGACATGGGCCGGAAGCGGTCCACCAGCGACATCGCCGCCTTGCTCAACTACCGGGACCACAAGGTGGTGGGCGCGGCGGTCTATTACCTGTGGAAATACCTGAACCAGGCCCTGCACCGGTTTCTGCCCCGGCCCAACAACTTGGTCCTCTACGAGTTGCTGGAGGAGCACCGGCACATCGAGTACAGCGTGCCCTTCGGGAAGAGGGTGAAGCACCTGGTGCCGCCCAGCATGGGCGCTTTTTGCCATTACGTCTTTTCCCGGCTCGACCAGCAGGACGCCGACCGCTTCTTCGAGGTCTTCGAAACCGGGGAGCACCTGACCAAGACCAGTCCCATTTACTGGCTCCGGGAGCGCCTCATCCGGATGCGGTCCAGCAAGGCCAAGCTCCCGGATTACGAGGTCATCGCCCTGGCCTTCAAGGCCTGGAACTATTTCCGGCAGGGGAAAGAGGTAGCCCACCTGAGGTGGTCCAGGGGGCAAAATGAAGCCTTCCCGAATCCTGTTTGAGAAGGGAAAAGAGGGTCTGCTGCCATGATCTTCACCAGCAACTTCAAGATCGCCGGACACCTGCACCAGGCCGTGGCCATCTCAAGGGGGTTGCCCCGGGGCTGGCGGGGACGGGTTTACCGGCCCCTGGCGCCTTCCTGGGCGCTGGTGAAAATCACTGATCCTCAGCAGTTCATCAGGCTTTACCGGGCGTAGGTATTGGACAAGCTGAACGCCGGACAGGTGCTGCAGGATCTGGGGGGCGATGATGTTGTGCTCCTCTGTTGGGAGCCGCCCGGAGAGTTCTGTCACCGCCAGGTGGTGGCGGCCTGGCTAAAAGCTCAGATGGGGATAGCAGTGAAAGAGTTTAATCCCAGACTTCGAAGCCATCGGGAATGGCTGAGGCGGATGGAAGGGGTACGGCGATGAGTGAGAAGAATCAGAGGCCGAGCACCCGACGTAAGGCGGCTTCAACCTCTGGCATGCAGTTGCAACGGCCGATCACCTTATCGATTTCCCTGGGGAGGACTGTAGCCAGATGATCGGCAACGATGACGGAATCGGACAAAATCCCCATAGCCAATCCTTCGGGACTGTCTTTCTTGACCAGCACCCTGGTTTCTCCGGTGCGTTCCAGGTTGGAGGTAATTTGGACCACCACCCTTTGACTCAACCCGGTCTCCACGGTTTCGTCCTGGACCACCAGGGCTGGCCGCTTTTTATATCTGACCAGGTCGGAGTAAGGGAATTTGACGAGGATTACGTCCCCCCGTTTATAGACGGTCATAGTCCTCCATCCCTGGGGCGTCCCAGTCTTCTTCAAGAGCAGCCAGCCGGGCCCGCGTCTCTTTCGCCTCTTCACTGCTCCAGCCAAGGTCGGAGACCAGCAGGGGGGCCGGGGCAGCCTGGGCTTTACGTCCGGACTTGCCTTTGGGGGAGGTTGCCTCTGGAGAGAGGTCCGTATTGCGCATGGGAATTGTCCTCCTATGCTGTCAATTATAAAGCATTTTAATGTCTTGTCAAAGCGAGGGGAAGATGTCCTTCATCGGCTCCATCAATGCCGAGACCAGGAGGTGGTTGGGGAACAACGGCCCAGCCTTTGACGGTCTGGAGGTTTACGTGGGGTGCTCCGGGGCCTTCACTGTGGAACAAATCTTGTCCCGGTATGCTCCCAAGGCGAAAATCCGGGGAAACGACGTGAGCCTCTATTCGTCAGTTCTGGGTGCCTACTTATCTGGGCAGCCCTTCAATCTTGCGGTCCGGGAAGAGAAATTCGCCTGGCTGGAGCCTTACCTGGGTGACGTGGAAGCCAAAGCCGCCGCGGTAATGGTGCTTTTCGAGGTCCTGAAATACGAGAAGGCGGACAACCTCTTCAAAGCCCGCCATTGGGCCCACTATCTGAACAACTTCGAAGGCTTCCACCAGGCCACCGTTGCCAAGCTCCGGGAGAGAAAGAAAGAGGTCCGGCTGGAAGGCTACACGAACAAAGACATTTACGACCTCTTGGAGGAGATACCGGAGGACTCAGTAGCCATCGCTTTTCTCCCTACCTACGCCGGGGGCTACGAGCGGATGTTTAAGCGCCTGGAAGAAATCTTCGACTGGGACCGGCCCAGTTACGGCCTCATCGATGCCGAGCGCAAAGCCGCTATTTTGGGAAAGATGAAAACCAAGGACTACCTCTTCCTGGACGACAAGGAGTGGCTGGACCTCCCCCTGGTGGCCGCAGTGCGGAAAGCGCGGATGAAGCCGGTTTACGTCTATTCCAATATGGAAGCCCTGCGCCGGGGAGTGCTGAAACAGCAGCGCCACGCTGAATTCGTGCCATTTTCCCGGCTGAGTGATGAAGACGAGATCAGGCAGGACTCCAAATTGAGCCTGATCCCTACCACCAACCGGGTGGTGAACTACTACCGGGACGTGTACCTCTCCAAGGGGGTGGGCATCCCGGCGGACGGCGAGGTCCCCCTGGTGGCCGCGGTAGACGGGAAGGTCTTCGGCTTCCTGATCTACTCCCGGATGCAGGGGGGCGGCGACGTCTACCTCCTGGCCGACTTCGTGGTCAACTCCGGCCGTTACCGGCGCCTGGCCAAGCTCCTGCTCCTGGTGACCCAGACCCGAGAGGTGCGGCGGTTGCTGGAAGAGAAATTTCTCCTGGAGATACCCAAGTGCCGCACCATGGTCTTCACGGACAAGCCGGTGTCCATGAAATACCGGGGCCTCTACCAGTTGGCCCGGCGGGACCCGGGCAAGCTGGTCTACGAGACCGACATGGGCATCCTGGATTTAAGCGAGGTCATCCCCTTATGGCTGAAGAAGTTCGAGAAGTCCTGAACCTGCTCAACGAGAAGCTTTCGGGGCTTTTCCCCTACCGGCTGGAGTTGGCGGCACCGGGCGAACTCAAGCTCCTGGAGAAAAATGCCCGCTACATGAAGGCGGAGCAGTTCCAGACCCTGGTGGAAAACGTCAAAAAGGACGGGAACCTGTCCTCTCTGCCCCTGTGCTACCGGGAAAAGGACGGCAAACTCCGGGTCCTCTCCGGCAACCACCGGGTCATGGCCGCCCGGCAAGCCGGGGTGGAGCAGGTCCTGGTGCTGGTAATCGCAGACGAAAAGGACATGGACGAGCGCCTGGCTATTCAGCTTTCCCACAACGCCATCGCCGGCCAGGATGACCTGGTGATCCTGAAAGAACTGTGGGAGAGCATCAAGGACGTGCAGGCTCGGATGTACGCCGGGTTGGACTCCGACACCCTCAAGGCCCTCCAGGGCATCCAGTTCGCGGCCATCACCGAGCAACGTCTGCGCTACAAACTGACCAGCTTTCTGTTCCTCCCCGAGGAACTGGAGGACCTGGACCAACTGCTCAAGGAAACCTCCGCGGCCTTTGCCGGGGATGCGGTGTACCTGGCAAATCTCAACGCCTACGACGCCTTCTTCGACCTCATCGTGCGGATCAAGAAACGCTGCCAGATCAAGAATTCCGCCGCCGCCTTCCTGAAGCTCATGGAACTGGCCCGCATCGGTTTAGAGCAACTGAAGGAGGAGGAAGCCCGGCAGGACGGCGAAAGCTCCCAGGAGGTTTGTCATGGGCTGGGCTGAAGCGTTGCTTCCCTACCGGGGCTCCGACGATCCCCAGGGCTTCCTGGGGGCGGCCCTGCTGGCCCAGGACCAGACCCTCTTCCGCCTGGCCGCCACCTGGCCCCGGGTGAAAAAGGTTCTTCCGCCGGAGCCAGGGGAGGAGATTGACCTGGAAAAGATCTGGGAGCAGACCAGGGTCGATTTCGACGACTGGGCCGAACTGGCCCAGGTGAACTCCCTGGCGGCGATCAGTGGGTTCCAGGTGCTCAAAGCTAACGGAGTCGTTTTCCCGAACGGCAGCCTGTCCTACCAGGCAGAGGCGGTGCTGAAGCGAAAGGCGGCTTCGGCATTCATGACGGCAACCGGCATCAAAGGGAAGGATTTGAAGTGATGAGTCGAACATGGCAAGGTCCGGCGGGGCGAGGCTTGGCAAGGCATGGCGTGGTGCGGCGAGGCAAGGAGAACTGAAATGAACCGCAATCTGGCCATCTTCGACTACCGCCCCGGCGGGGAGCTCTATCTGGGCATCGACTTCGGCTACAAGAACCCCTTCGCCTGCCTGTGGATTCAGCCCATCGAACGGGGCGAGCGGGTGCTGGTGCTGGACGAATACTACCAGCGCTACCGCACCACCCTGGAAAACGGCAAGGCGATCCTGGCCCAACACCAGGCAAGCGGTTACGGGACCATGACCGACGCCTTCGCCGACCCCTCCGACCCCGACAAGCGGGCCATGCTGTCGGACATCCTGGGGATCGAAGTCAAGGCCCCCAGGCGCCCGGTGGAGGTGGGCCAGGAGCTGGTGCGCCGCTGGCTGAAGGTCAGGCCCGACGGCCGGCCGGGCCTCCTGATTCATCATCGCTGCAAAGAGCTGATCTCGGAACTCAAGGGCTACATGGTCCACGAACCCGGCAAGGGCCGCCATCACGCCCTGGACGCCCTGAGATATTTCTTCGCCGGTTGGGAGGGAGCCGCATGAACGCCCCCGCCTGGTTGCGCTGCGAATATTGCCTCTGGTGGAAGTCGGCAGGCGAGCCCGGAGAGGGTTGGGGCTGCACTTATGCCGGCCCACCGAAACCCATGTCGGCATTTGACCGGTGCCATCTGTGGATTTGCAAGCGCTGCTTCTCGCCGTGGAACGTCATGGTTTTTGATGGGGATGAGGTGGTGAACCATCTTCACTGTAAACGCCTGGGCAGGGCCAGACCCAAGGTTAGGAGGTGAACCTGTGGGTTCGCAAAACCCCCAGGGGGAGGACCAAATCAAGGCCATTTCCTGGCGCCGTCGGGAGCGGGCCCTGAAGATCCAGGAAATGTTTGATAGAGGCGCCAAGGTCAGGGAAATTGCTCAATATTTCGGCATCTCCCGGCGCATGGTGCAGAAGGACCTCCGGGTGGCTGAAAGGCTTAACCGGGAGATGGTGGAGGGGGTTAACCAGGGCGAACTTTTGGGGCGTAAAATTGCCTTTTTGGAGAACCTGTCCCGCTATGCCATGCGCCAGTGTGAGCTCAGTCAGAGTGAAAGTTCCAAAGTGGGGTGGGCCCGGTTGGCCAAGGAGACCCAGGACGTGCTGATGAAGATTTACCAAAGCACCGGCCTGATCACCACCATCCCCACCCGAATCAGCCTGGAGGAGGGCAACCCATTTCAAGACCAAGAATTTAGAGCCAAATATACCAAGTTATTATTGGAGGCTCGTAAACGCGGGCTACCCATTAATGGTTTGTAAAAACATAAGCCCCGGCTTGGTGAGGCATGGCAGGGCAAGGCTCATCATGGGAGGATGTCTTAAATGAAAAAGATGCAGGCAGCCCAATTAGTTGAGGATTTCAGTTTGTATCCTCGATCACAGGTGGACGGGAGCCATGTGCAAAGGCTATCCGAAGCGCTCTTGGCAGGGGAAACTTTACCGCCAATTATCGTTGACGAATCCGGCCGCATCATCGACGGCTTCCACCGGCGGCGGGCAGTCATGCGCGCCTATGGCGATGAGGCCGGAATTGAGGTTGAGGTCAGGCGTTATGCCAACGAGCGGGAACGCTATCTTGACGCCTTGCGGCTGAATGCCCGCCACGGCAAGGGGATCACCGGGGCCGAGTTGACCGGCGCCATCCTGAAGTCTGAACAATTCAAACTTGAGCCCATGGTGGTGGCTTCGGCCCTGGGCATAACGACGGACCGAATCAGCATAATCCTCCAGACCAAGGTGGCCCATATTAAACAAGCGGTAACGGCCCACGGCGCCAAAGTGCCTCTTAAACGGAGCGTGCACCACTTGGCCGGAAAAACCTTGACCAGGTCTCAGGCAGAGGCCATGGACATGCTGCCCGGGCAGCCACAGTCACTGTTAATTCGGCAGATCATCAAGCTCATTGAGACCGGCAGCCTGGACCTGAAAAACGAAAAGGTTGTCAGCGAACTGGTCCATCTTCGGGAACTTTTGAACAGTTTGACCTTGGAGAAGGTGGCTTAAGGTTTCTGGTGGGGCAAGGCTTGCCCAGGCGGGGCCAGGCAAGGCTTGGCGTGGCTTGGCATGGCATGGCTTGGCTTGGCATGGATAACAAAAAGCGCCCCAGGTAGCCCCAGAATAACCCAAACTGAAGCAAAGGAGAGAAAAAGAGCATGAATCTGGCGTTATGCAAATTCAGGATCACCGGCATTTTCCCCTTGCTGACCCACAACCCGGCGGGGATGCAGCCTAATGCAAACTCACCAAAAGTTAAAAAAATCCCTACCCCGGAGGATGAGGCCCGGACCGGGCTGTACCTCGACGATGACGGCAACTATTGCATACCCTCGATTGCTTTCCGGTCAGCCCTTCTGAACGGCCTCAAGGGGAAGAAAGTGGGTCGATCCAGTGCCGTTTCGGTGTTCCAGGCGGCGGTGTTCAACGTGGACGAATATAGTGTGCTCGTTGACCCGGACACCGGCAAACCTCTCAGGGAATATTGCATCGACACCCGTCGGGCCATCGTGCAACGCAACGGCGTGTTGAGAAGCCGGCCCAAATTCGAGAAATGGGGCTGCCATGTCCACCTGGAGGTTGACCTGGATATTACAACCCCTCAACAGGTGGAAGAGGCCTTGAACATCGCGGGCCAGGTCATCGGGGTGGGGGATTTCAGAATCGAAAAGAGAGGAACGTTCGGGAAATTTACAGCAGAATTAATGAGTTGAGCCAGGCGGGTCGGGGTCAGGCGCGGCATGGCGTGGCGGAGCGCGGCGTGGCAAGGTCCGGCACGGCGAGGCGGGGCATGGCGTGGCGAAGTTTCAATTTCATTCTAGGCTGGGCCCGGCAGGCTTGGGCGGGGTGGGGCGTGGCGTGGCTTGGCAGGGCAGGGATCAATGATTTTATCGAAGAGGAGGAGCGAGGATGGCAAACTGCCGCCATTTCAAAGCCCGGAGCCTGTTTGAGACGGAAGTCTGCCGCTACTGGGAGGACCGTAACCCTCACTATCCCGGCCATTGCAAGCCCCCCCAGGCCATGATGTGCGAGACGCAAGGCCGAAGATCTACCATCAGGGCCGACAACGACGACAATGGCAACCCGGATTTAGTTATTTTCTCGAAAAATCAATATGTTACAATAATGGCAAACCAATTTTACAATAAGGTCAATTCCCCACTTGACCCCCATAACGGGGGGCCAGGTAAGCGCGGCTCCCACCCAGGTGCCACCTCCGGCCCAACTTTTTCGGGGCCGACCGGCAAAACGGGAAAACCCACACTAATTCTATGTTTCCCGGGTTGCGTATACATCCGTATTCGGGCGAACACGAAACCACCTTACCAAAACCATTGCCTTCCGTATCGCCCGTATTTTACCCCTACGGGACGCGCAGGCGGGAGACCCATTGGGCGGCGGGGTCGGGCAAAACCGGGGCTTTGGCATACAGGTTGCTAACGTGCGATTGCTCCCGCAAAGGCATAAATCTCTGATTTGGCAAGGCTGGGCTGGGTGTGGCTTGGCGAGCCGTGGCAGGGCAAGGCAAGGCGAGGGTTTCATGAGTGTGGGGAACACGATGACAGAGATCAGGCAGCTTATCGAATACCACCAAACCTATGGGTTTGCGGACGCCGAGGAGTTGCTTGATTTTATCCAGATCTTTTGGGGCATCCACATCCCCCGGGCCAGGGTCTGCCCGGAGCACACTCCGCCGGCGGAATACGTCGTGGCGGCCTTTTTCGAGGAGGTGATGGACTGCATCTGTTGGGCTAATCGCAGCGGCGGGAAGACTTTTAACGGGGCTTTAATAAGCTGGTTGGACTCAATTTTCAAGGCCAACTGCGAAACCAAAATCCTGGGCGGGTCCGGAGAGCAGAGCCTCCGCATGTACGAGCACATGAAGGGCTTCATCACCCTGCCCTTCCAGCACCTGGTGGAAGGGGAGGCCCTGCGCACCCGCACCCACCTGGTGAACGGTTCCAACATCCAGATACTCACCGCCTCCCCCAAGAGCGTCCGGGGCCCCCATCCTCAGAAGCTTAAACTGGACGAAGTGGATGAGTTTGAGGACAAAATCTACGACGCCGCGCTGCTCATCCCCAAGTCGGCCCATGGGGTCCGGGCCGGCGTGCATATTTACAGCACCATGCACAAAGCTTACGGCCTGATGAACCGGGTGGTGACCGAGGCTGCCGAGAGCGGCTACAAGCTGTTTAAATGGTGCATCATCGACACCTTACAGAAATGCGAAGATCGGGACTGCGAAACCTGCGATCTGTGGGAGGACTGTGAAGGCCGGGCCCGCCAGGCCGATGGCTTTTACCCGGTGGAGGACGCCATCTCCGCCAAGCGCAAGGTGTCCAGAGAGACCTGGGAGTCAGAGATGCTGTGCCGTATGCCCAGCCAGGAGGGACTGATCTATAAGGAATTCGACTTGGCGATTCATGTAGTATGAACAACCTTTAAGCAAAAATACTTAATATCTCCTAAATAACGCCTTGAAAAATCCCAATAGCAGCGGGCAAGGGTGGAGTTTTGCCTTGTTCCTGAAGTAACGCAAAATATTACAAGGATAGTGAGAATGTTGTAATGGTATAAATAATTGTATTTTGCCTCATCTTATTGTCAAGTAATTTATACCGTGTAACTTATTTCCCGTATTACAAATAAGGAGCGAAAGTTGCGGTATCAGGGTAATGGTCAAAAAAACTGTCTTTCCATGTTGTATTCAGGTGTTAGGAATTACAAAAAAATAATACCTAAAAGTAACTACTTAATCGCACTACGCTATTTCCTGGCATTTTCTGTGTTAAATGGCCTACTTAGGCATACTGAGTGCATCTATTCTTATTGAATCGCAACCAAAACCAAACCAAAAAGGAGGCCAACCTATCGAACAAGCCAAGCCGTCAAAGGCGCCACCAAATAGCTCACAGGGACGGACCAGGGGAGTCGCCGGTCCATAAAAAATCTCCCCCGACCCAAAAGTAGAAGGCAGACCTGGGAGCCCCGGAAGTCGGAGCGGGAACCTGAGATAGCAATCAGGGGAAAAATAAGAGCAAATACCCTGCAACCAGGCCAATTGAGGCGGTGAGAGGGTCCCGGCCCACCTGGAGCGGTAATTCAACCCAGGTGAGAGGCGGGTAGGATGGCAGAACCGAACATACTGCCTGGTCTTTTGAGTTGACTGGAACTCTGGTTTTTCTTCTTTGACCCACAGAAGAAGGGGCCATCGGAGCCCTTAAATCCGAAGCGGAGCTAAGAACCGGGAACGAGGCGAAACCGGGAGGCGAGCCGAGGCTAACTGAGGCGAAGGCCAGCCGGAGGGTGGTGCGTGGGACGGGACCTCCGGAAGGAAGGGGCGGCGAGGCAAGCGAGCGGCAATAGCAACCGGGAAGGGCGAAGCGAAACCTTACATCAGCGGGCGGGCGGCCCATAAAGCTCACGGAACATGGCTCTGATCGGGGGCGCAAGCAACGCGGTTTGTGCCCCTCATTGAGCGCCATGCTCGGATACCAGAGGAGAGGACAAAACGATGACAAAAGCCGAATTGAAGCGGCAACCGGTGAGCAGCCTCAAGCGGATTGCCAATTACCTGGGCATTATGGTTCCCCGGGACTTCACCCGGGACGACATCTTCGATACCATCTGCGACCGGCTGGGCAGCCCCGAAGAAAACCGGGTGGGCTGGCGCCTCCTGGATCAGTGGAAGTAGGAGGGCGAGGAAATGGCGGAACAAGTCACCAATTGCCTGGGCGAAAGCTGTATCGGCTGCCGGCATCTTCATCTGCACCTTGGCCAATATCGCTGCTTCAAGGCCAGGCACGCGGCTGAAGGCGAGTTCATCTGCTTTCCCAAAATCGGCACCCAGTACCCCCGGCCGATTCGAGACCGGGAGAGATGCTACAAAGCACATTAGGGGGGACTATGGACCTGGAGGAAATGCGGGAAGATCTGGAAATTATCCGGAAGGCCCTGGAGTTGATTGAAAACCGGGCCTTCTCCGTCATGCAAAACCTGGATGCCCACGACGAAGGCGTCCCCATGGAATTCATCGGGCAATTCAGGAGAGCCCATGAGGAGCTGGCCGACATGGTCAATCACCTGGCAGACCTGGCCGGTTTGGAAAAAGAAGAAGAATAAACCCACCTTTGACCCCTGCCTCGAATCCCACCCCCACGGGGGCCCGGTCCACCGGGTCCCCGCCCTTTTTTTGCCGCGCCTCTCATGGGGTAAAAAAACCCTTTTTGGGAGGCACGGCATGAAGAAACTGGTTGGTGCTTATGGAAACAAGGGTAAGGGCAGGGAACGGGAGATTATCCCGATTCCTGAAGGCGTCACTGAAGTCAGGGAGGTCATGGCTTTGTTCGATTGCAGCTACCTGACCGCCAAGGCGTCGCTGAAGCGTGGATTTTTTATTGTGGACTACCTGAAGCGGTCCATCTGTCCCGGCCCCCTTGACCCCAAGGCTGCCTACGGGATGGCCTGGTGCGTGTACCGCAAGAAATTCGAGGGCAAGCTGCCCTGGTATCTGGACGCCAAAGAGTTGGTCCAGGAGGGTGTCCTGATGCTGTTGGAAATGGCCGGGCACTCACGGTTTAAGGAGGGAAAGTTCCAGTTCTACGTGGCCCTGAACGGCATGAAGGGGTTCATTGAGCGCCAGCGCCGGCTACGGGGTGCCAGGTTAGGCCCGGAAGTGGAGGCGGGTTATGAGGAATCATACCGGGAGGACGTCAGGGCGGATTGGCTGGCCTGCTGGCAAGCGGAGCGGCAAGAGGCCCCCCCAAAGGCGAAGGCCAGCCCCGACACCTGGGGCCGGTCCCACCGTGCCACCGAGATGGTGTGTCGGGTGATCGAGGCCAAAGGGATTACCCCCAGGGAACTGGCGGCATAAACCCTGATGGGGGCCTGCGGGCCCCCGCCCTTTTTTTGCCGCGCCTCCTTTAAGGGTAAAAAACCTTAATCAAATTGGAGGCAGCCATGAACCAGAATCAAGAGGCTATTAACAGACTGGAGCGGATCAAGGCCCGGATGCTGGGTCTGCTGGACGAGGCGGTGGAGGTCCTGATGGACCATCCCGGCATTGCCCACCGGTCCTACGAGACCTGGGTGGCCCGGATCGAGACGGCCCTGACGGATCAAAACGAATTTTGCCTGTCCTGCGACTACACCCTGGAGGATGCCATCGAGGCTTTGAAGAATGAGAGGTGGGCGGCATGAAATCAAGGTTTCCCGAGCAGCTCATCGTGGCCGCAGCGGAGGTCATGGGGCCAGTCACCCAGGAGCTGACCCGGAGAACCCGGGTAGCCCTGGAGCGGGGCGAGGCCCCTCCACTGGTGGGCGCCCTCACCTGGGCCGATATGGCCCGGTGGATTGAAAATGCCCACGGCAAAAAGAATAAGAGGAGAGGGTGATGAAAAGCAAAGAATTCACTTGGCTTGGCGAAAAAGACCGGCTGTTGCAGGTCTGTCGTCCCTGTCCCTGCGGCTGTGATGACCGGGGCGGGCGCCCTGGGGTCGGATATCTCACCGGGTCGGACAAAGAGAGCAACGGCTTCACCATCTGGATTGAGTCCGAGGCAGTTTTCCAGCGGCTGGAAAGGCTGCTGGCCTTGGAATAGAGAAGGCAAGGGATGATTACCGACTCTCTCAAAGCGACTGCCCGGCCCTCTTGGTAGGCGTAAATCCGGAGTTCTATCAAGATTATTAGTGAAATCGAGTCGATGTTAGAAGTAAAATTGCCTTGGAGGAAAGGCCAATGGACCCGATAATCCAAAAGTGCAAAGAGATTTTGGAGAAGCATTATGGGGATCGGTTTGCCGGTCTCATTTTATACGGCTCCCAGGCGCGCGGCCAAGCCGAAGCGGGGAGTGACATCGATCTCCTGGTCTTGCTCCAGGGGCCATTCGATTATTTCCAGGAAATCTGGAGCCTGGCCGAGTTGCTCTACCCGTTGCAATTGGAAGCGGACCGGTTGATTTCCGTCAAGCCGGCAGCAGTGCAAGACTTCAAATCCGGTATTTTACAATTCTATCGCCGGGCCCGGCGGGAAGGGGTACAGCTGTGAACCTGCCGCTTTTTGAACCGGAAGTTACGGCCAACCTGGAGCGGGCGGAGGAATCCATCCGGGCGGCCCAATTGCTCTATGAAGCCGGGCATAGGGATTTTGCTGCGGCCCGGGCCTATTACGCCACCTTTTATGCCGCCACCGCGGCTTTGTTAAGCGAGGGCCGGGAATACCAGAAACACAGCGGCGTCATCGCTGCCGTTCACAAGTTCCTCGTCAAAACCGGCAAGCTGGATAAAGAGCACGGCAAAAATCTGAACTGGCTTTTTGAACTGCGCAGCATCGGTGATTATGGCGATACCCGGCATGTGCCCCAAGAAGACGCAGCCAGAGCCATTGCCGTGGCTCGGTCATTTGTTGCGGCCATCAAGAAACTTTTCCCTTGCCCGGAGTAGGAAAACCAAGGGGGAGTCGCCTTAAGAATTTTACCCCAGAGGTGTAAGCTTACCCCTGAATAAAACTGAATATCTCATTTAACAAACCTTTTAGCCGCCTTGGGGCGGCTTTTTTACTTTCTGGAGGTGACCCATGATTCAAGACTATCTTAAGTCCGGCTACCCGGTCTTGCTGGTCAGGACGCATGAGCCGGAACGGTTCATCGGCGCAGCCTGCCAACAGGCGATCGGCCGGAAGCCCTACCAGTGGGACGTGGTCCGGGGCTTCCGGCAGCTTGGCAACGGCGCGGAGTGGCAGGAGTGCGACCCCTTTGACCTGCCCAATGTGGCGGCCAAAGGAACGGAAAAAGCGGTATGGTTTCTCCGCAATTTCCACTTCTGGCTGAATGAGCCGCCGGTTATCCAGGCAATCCAGAACAACCTGCCCATTTACAAAACCAAGGGCATCACCCTGGTGATCGTCTCCCCGGACGCCAAGCTGCCCCTGGAACTGGAGCGCGAGGTGGTGGTGTTGGACTTCCCCCTGCCCACCAGGGAAGAGCTAAAGACCATCCTGGCCGGCCTGGTGGAGAGCACCGGGATCGAGCCGGAGGATGAGGCGGCGGTCCTGGATGCGGCCCAGGGGTTGACGTGGGAAGAGGGAGAGAATGCCCTGGCTCTGGCCCTGGTGCGGCAGAAACGCTTCGATCCCCACACCATCTGTACCCTGAAAGCTCAAATGGTGGAGAAATCGGCTTCCCTGCAGTTCTCCCAGTTTACCGAGACCTTTGCCACCCTGGGGGGCCTGGAGAACTTGAAGGAGTGGACGCTGAACCGGTTCAAGAACCGGCGGCCGGGGCTGCCTTTCCGGGGCATCCTGCTCCTGGGGGTCCCCGGAACCGGCAAATCCCATTTTGCCAAGGCCCTGGGGAACGAAGTCGGCTGGCCGGTCTTGTCCCTGGACATGGGCCGGGTGTTTGGGTCTCTGGTGGGCGAGAGCGAAGCCAAGATGCGGGAGGCCTTGAAGGTGGTGGATGCCATGGCGCCGGCGATTTTATTCATTGACGAGCTGGAGAAAGGTCTGGCCGGGGTGGGCGGTTCCTCCACCGATGGGGGCACCACCCAACGAGTGGGCGGCACCTTCCTTCAATGGCTGAACGACCACACTTCTGAAGTTTTCGTCATCGCCACGTGCAACTCATACGAAAAGTTGCCCCCGGAATATACCCGCATGGGCCGCTGGGATTGTCTGTGGTTTGTCGACAATCCCGGCCCCCGGGAGCAACTGGACATCCTGGATATCTACCTCAAGCAGTTCATGGGTAAAACCCTGGGAACCATCATGGCCGAGAGTGACGGCCGGGTCAAAATACCGGACCTGGACGGTTACAGCGGCGCCGAAATCCGGCAGGTAGTCATCGAAGCCGCGTACAACGGCGGCGACCTTGAGGCCGCAGTCCGGTTCGTTATCCCCATCTCCCGGAGCCAGAAAGCGCAGATGGATACCTTGCGGGAATGGGCCCGGGCCCGGACCATCCCGGCCAGCAAGGCGGTGGGAGAGGAAGTCAGGGGCAAGAGGAGGGTGCAGGTATGATGCTGGTAGAAATCAATGCGGAGACTTCTCGATACGAGGCTCAGCAGGTTGAACTCAGCCTCCCCAAATGGAAGTGGAAGGTTTTGGAAAAGAGGGCCATAGCCCTCCACAGTGGGGACATGGCAAAATGCCTCTCCGAGATTTTCGACTCGGGCTTTCATCATGAAATCAAAATCTTGCGGGGTTTTCACAGGGATGCCCTTTGCAGTTAAGGAGGTCAGGTCCATGAGCCACTACAGCGAAGTTCAAGTTGAGTTCAGGGACGGGGCGGCTCTGGTGGCCGCCCTCGGTCGGTTGGGGTTTCGGGGCAAGGTGGAGGTCCATCAGGAAGCCAAATCCCTTTATGGATACAAAGGGGATGTGCGGCCCCAGAAAGCCCACGTCATCATCCGGCGCCAACACGTCGGCCCGGCGGCCAATGATATCGGGTTTGAGCGCCAATCAGACGGCACTTACCGGGTCTGGATCTCGGAATTTGACCAATCTCCTACCGGCAACAACTATGGCACGGAGTGGCAGGGCAAGCTCAAGCAGGCCTATGGCATAGAGAAAGCCCGGACGGAAGCCAAAAAGCGCGGGTACCGGGTCAGCGAACAGAAACTCGACGACGGCCGCATCCGGCTGGTGCTCAGGAGGTAAGCTATGTTTAAGCCGGAATTGATCATGTCAGAGGCCATCCTGGAAAAAACCAAGCATGGTGATCTCATTACTATCGCCAAGGACATTAACGGCAAGAAGGCATTTGGGGCCCGGTGCAAAGTAGAGGCCGGCAAGTGCCTCTTGAAATATTTTCCCACGAAAGCGGCGGCGAAAAGAGCGTTAAAAGACCAGAGGACGCCGCAGTTTTGAGGAGGTTAGGTATGGCCGAATTCATCATCGACTTTCTGTCTGACGGGCAGGTCAGTATGGAAGGCAAGGGCTTCCAGGGCAAGAGCTGCGACGAGGCCATGGGCCATTTCGAAAAAGCCCTGGGCGTGGTGACGGAGCGCAAGAATAAGCCGGAGTATTTCCGGACGGAGGTGAAGGACAATGCCAGAATCAAGGCCCATTGAAATCGAATTGGAGATCACCCCGGGGGGCGCCGCGGCCACCTGGTGGTGGACCCCGGAAGCCGACGAAATCCTCTCCGCCCTGGGGCCCCCGGCCCCGGGGTATGAGGGGGTTAATCAAAATCCCTTGTGCGGTTAAATAGAGGCTGGCTTGACGAATGTTAACAGATATGTTAATAAAACCTATGTCCAGGAAGATCGTCTATTACAGTGAAGCCGTCCGGCAGTGGGTAGACGGTCTCCCGGTGAGCCTCCGGGCCTATTACGCCAGGATCACTGAGCGGATGTTGAAATACGGCCCTCATCTGGGAATGCCCTATGTGCGGCCGTTAGGGAAGGGACTTAATGAGATTCGGGCCATCGGCAAAGAAGGTATCGCCCGAATCTTTTTTGTCGCCAAATCTGAAGAAATCGTAATTCTCCATGGGTTTGTGAAAAAAACCGACAGGACACCAAAGAGAGAATTGGACACCGCCCGGCGTCGACTGAAGGAGGTCTGGGATGAAAATGCATGAAGAAATGATGGCCGACTGGATGAAGGACCCGGAGTTCAAGGCGGAATATGATGCCTTGGAAGAGGAGTTCTCCGTTTTTGACGCCTTGGTGGAGGCGCGCCAAAAGGCCGGCCTGACCCAGGAGGAGGTGGCCAAGCTGATGGGCACTAAGCCGCCGGCCATCGCCCGCCTGGAATCCTCCGGCGGGAAGAAGAAACCATCCCCGACCCTGAGCACTTTGCAAAAATACGCCAAGGCCTTGGGGTGCAGACTGGAACTTCGGTTGGTCCCCAAGAAAAAAGGACATGTTGCGGCTTGAGAGCGAATGCCTTAAATCATCGTATAAGACTGGGGGAAACTGCTGAGAGCAACTGAACACCGCCGCAAGTTGCCCAACAGACAGGCAGGGAATTTGCCCTGCCTTTTCATTTTCCGCCTTTCCGTATGCCCCGAACCACTACTCGTGGCTGGGGGCATAGTTCAAGCTCAGCTTGCTACCATGAAAACTTCTTAATAAATTCAATCGATTATCGATATGATTTGAATAATGAAACGTGGTTTTGGTAGGGAGAAAACCGCAAAGTTTTTGACCATTCCAGCTTGACCCTATAAGTAAAGCCCTCATTTTTTTCCCCAACCCATGGAGCCGCGGTCTCTGGTTTGGGATGAGGATTGGGATGAGGATATGATGATGCTCTCAGAGGCCGGCATTGATCTGAGGCATTGATCGGCATTTATTTTTGCCAGAGGAGGCACGGCGATGAAAAGCAACGGTATTGAGTAAATAGTGGCCATTCAATTGGCTGTGTGCTCCTGGCCGGAAAAGGCCAGGATGGGTGCCTGATTTCCTTCAGGTTTCGATAAATCCATAAGAAGCAACTTGACAATACACCATAAAGGTGTAATATGTTGGTGGGTAAATTATGACGGAGAAGCGCCAACCTACCTACGATCTGAAGGCATTCAAGGCTGCGTTCAGCCGCGTGGAGAAGCTGGCGGTCACCGGCACCGCGCTAAGAAGCGCCGCCGCCCTGGGATTTGGACGCGCTGAGATCGTCGAAACGATCCAGACCATGCAACGGGAGCATTTTTATAAGTCCATGACATCCTATGCCGACCACCGGCTTTGGCAGGACGTCTATCACGTCCCTTCGGCGGTGGGAGTCCTTTACATCAAGTTTACCGCCGATGTGTTAACCGAGTTTTTGTTGCTCTCGTTCAAGGAGAAAGAAGATGACCACTAATCCCGTATGTCCGAAGATGGGTGCGCCGATGCACCGCGGCGTTCGTCCCATGACGTTGACTTATAAGGAAAAGTCAATCACTTTCGACATGCCCGGCTGGTATTGCGACGATTGCGAGGAGAGCATTCACACCGGCAAGGATATGAAAGGATCCGACCGCATGTTGAATCGGCTTAAGGCAAAGAGCGAGGGTCTGCTCGGGCCGGAGGAAATTCGGCGTATCCGTAAGAAACTACGTCTTTCCCAGGAGACTGCCGGTTTGCTAATCGGCGGTGGGCCCCGCGCCTTTCAGAAATACGAAAGCGGGAATCTGTTGCCGAGCCGGGCGGTCAGCAGCGCCCTGGTTTTACTCGATCATGACCCCGATGCGCTGGGGATTTTAAAGAAGCGGCATGAAGCGCACCAGCCCCCTGTTTCACCTGAAGCCGTCGAGCACCCTTGATGCCTGAAAGGTTTCCATTGGAGGTGCAACACAGATTCTAAGGCAGCACTTTATAAGTAAAACCCTCACTTTTTCACCCAGGCCAGGGCGTGGCTCCCTGGTTTGGGATGAGGGAGTGATGGTCCCTTTGATAAGGCCGGCATTGTCCGGCCTTAATTTTTTTTCCAGAGGAGGAAACGGCAATGAAAAGCAACGGCAACGGTTTCGAAGAAATGGTGGCCATCCAGTTGGCCGTGCGCTCCTGGCCGGGGCAGGCCAAGCTGAGCGCCGAGGACCTGGGACTCAAAGACGGTGAGGTCCCGGAGATCTTCTACCTGGGGAACAAGAAGCTCTATCCTCAGGAGTGGCGGCAACTCTTCTCCCAGCTTTCCAGCCGGGCCCGGAATTACCTGAACGACAATTCCTACCCATTTGTGGTGGAGTATGTCCGGGCCATCCCGAAGCGCAACCTGGCCAAGGTGGTGGAGCGGCTGGAGGAGCTGAAGGCTGAGTACCTGGCCCGGGCCGACGAGTTCGTGGCCCACTATGAAGCCATACAGGAGCAATGGCGGGAGAAATACCCGGACATCTGGCCGCGGCTGCAACCTCACTATCCCACCAAGAGCCAGCTTCGGCGTAAGTTCGACTTTTTCTGGAGCGTCTTTGACATCAAGGGCGCGGAGATCAAGGAAGGGAGCGCCCCGGAAGTCATCGAGGCTTATGACCGGGCCAGGGCGGAACTCCAGGCCAGGTATGAGGAAATGGTGGAGGAGGCGGTGGTCTATCTCCGGAAAAAGGTCCTGGAAGTGGCGACCAATCTCTCCGCCCGCCTGAAGGACGGCCGGATAGTCAGAAATGACACCCTGGAAAGCGTGCGACGGGTGGAGGAGTGGTTCCGGGACCTGAACATCTTTGGCGACGTCCAGGTGGAGGAAGCCCTGGGCAACCTGCGGGCCTCCCTCAACGGCACCGACTATGAAAGCCTGAAGGACAACGAGGCTTTGAAGCAGCAGTTGGCGGGCCTGGCGGACCAGGTGGCCGCAGCCGCGTCCAAGCTGGACGACGTGAGCAGCATCTCCGGCAGCTACAAACGAATGATAGACCTCAATTAAGGGAGGGAGGCCATGATCGAGTGCCGGGGCCGCAACGGCTGGTTCAGGTATGCCTCCCACCAGGTTCTGAACGGGCAGGAGACCACCCACGTGAGTATTTATTCATCACGCCGGGGCGAGTTCCCGCCCATTTACCTCCAGGGGCCAAAGGCCGAGGTCCTGGAGCTTTTGGATCAACTGAGAAAGGAGGTGAGCGAGATATGAGCGAGGCGCAAGGGCTGAACATCCGGTTTTTGTGCCAGGGGATGATGAAGCTCGGGCCGGAGCAGTTGCCCGAAGGCTTCTTTGCCTGGAGCCGGGAAGACCAGATCGGGTGGGCGCAAGAGTATTGGGATAGCCGCACCCGGAAAGACATCCTGGACGCGGTGGCCTACCTCACCGTGGAGGAAGACTCCGTGCCCGACTGCCTGGAAATGGATGGAGAGGATTATCCCGTACTGGCCCAAACCCCGGCATGGAAAGCCTTCAATGCCCCGGACAGCCAGGTGTTGATTCCCGTGGAAGAGGAGGATTGATGCACACCAGCCATTTCTGGCGATTCTATGTGAAAAACGATCCGAACCTGGTGTCCATCGCCCTGAAGACCCCGGAGTGGTTCCGGGGCCGGAGATACCCGGCCCTGGCCCCCCGGGAGGACATGCTGGCGATGGAGGAAGACGAGTACCGGAGGGAGTACCAGGCTATCCTGGACCGGCTGGACCCCCACATGGTCTATGAAGAGCTGGGGCAGGACAGCATCCTGTTGTGTTGGGAGCCGCCGGGGGCCTTCTGCCACCGGCGCCTGGTGGCCCGGTGGCTGGAGGAGAGCCTGGGAATCGAGGCTCCCGAACTCCCTCACAATTACAACCCCAGACAAAAAGATCTTTTTTAAGGAGGTGAGCGGATGGTTACGGTGGTGGTGGACATCGTCAACGGGCTCATTGAGGACGTTTCCGCCGACAGCCCCGCAAGGGTGATCATCCTGGAGCAGGACAAGTACCTGGAAGAATGGGGAAGTCCCCGGTTTTACGAGGATGGAAACCCGATATTCTTCAAGGATTACGAGGTCCGGGGGACCGGGGTCAACCCGGAGTATGTCCGACAGATAATCGGGAAAGTGGAGCAGCCCCTCTGCGATATCTGCCTGGGGCCCCGGGGCAGCGAAGACGGGCACATCGACGACGATGAGCGCCATGTCAGGATGTGCTCTGACTGCGCGGCCCAAAAGGCCCGGGGAGAACTGGAAGTGGCATAAACCAAAATAAGGAGGTGCAACGATGCCGTTTTATCTGAAGCACGTGCCTTACGCGATCTGGCACGTTTACCTGATCGAGACCCAGGACGAAGACGAGGCTCTCTATGAGAAGGACGGGGAGTATCAGGGGTATTTCGATACCGAGTCCCGGGAGGACTGCGAACTTTTCGGGCCATTCGCCACCAGGGAGGAAGCCCTGGCCAGCGACAAGGCCCGGGTGGAGGGAAGGTGAACCATGGCGAGGAAGAAACGGATGGCCACAGGTGACTGCGCCGCCTGCGAATTCTGGAAACGGAAAGCCAGCCCCATCAAGGGCAAACTGATTCCCGGCGGCACCGGCAAATGCACCCGGAAGGAGGGGCTGTGCGACAACTACAAGCCCAAGGACCCCCATCCGGGAAAGGGAACAAAACCCAAAAAAGAAGAGGGCCTGCGCCCACAGGCCCCCGAACCCGCTTCCCAGACCCCGTCAAACGGGAGCTGCGAAGTCAACCTGTCTTTAATCTACCCGAATCCGGATCAGCCGCGCAAGTTTTTTCCGCGGGAGGCCCTGGAAGAGTTGGCCCTGTCCATCAAGGAGCAGGGTCTGATTGAACCCCTGGTGGCGGTGGCCCGGGGCGAGAAGTTCATGCTCATCGCCGGGGAGCGGCGCTGGCGGGCCTGCCAGATGGCCGGGCTGACCACGGTGCCGGTGCGCATCATTGAGGCCAACGAGCGCCAGATCACCGAAATGGCCCTGGTGGAGAACCTCCAGCGCCAGGACCTGACCCCCCTGGAAGAGGCCCGGGCCTTTAAGGAAATGATGGACAACGGCTACTCCAGGGAAGAGCTGGCCCGGAAACTGGGCTTCAAGCAGGTATGGCGGGTGGACGAGCGCCTGTCGCTGTTGAACCTGACCCCCAGGTACCAGGAGGCCCTGACCCTGGGGCTGATCTCCCCCTCCCAGGCCTTCGAAATCAGCCGCCTCAAGGACCCCGGCGACCAGGAAGTGGTGTTCCGCAAGGTCAGGGCCGGGGATTTGCCCAGCTATAACCATCTCCGGCGCTTCGTCAATGTCATGGTGGAGGCCAAAAAGGACCGGGCCCTGTTTGCCCTGCCCAAAAAGCAGGACCTGGAGGTGGTGGCCCGCTGGGAGAAGGCCCTGGACGCGGTAACCGCGCTGATCGTCAAGTCCTTTTCCCCGGAAGACTGCCGGGTGCTGGCCCGGGTGGTCCAGGGCAACGCCCAGGTCAACCTCATGAAGATCGACCTCATCATCAAGCACCTGAACCTGGTGAAGAAGGCCATGCTGGAGAACGCCAGCCGCCAGGAGGTGGTGAGGATTAACGGAAGTGAGGCCGAGTCCGGAGTGAGCCCCGCACCGGCCTAGATGCAGCCGACCGGTAATGCAACCACCATGGCGGGTGATCCGGGAGGGTCCCCGCCTTTCCTTGCTATAAAAAATACTTGCCGCAGCATGCGGCATCAAAAATTTCGCCAAAGAGGAGAAAAGCAATGCAGGTTCATATCGAACAGGAAGTTTTGATGAAGGGAGTCAACCACACTTTGGGCGTGGTGGACAAAAAGGGGACGCTCCCCATTCTGAGCCATTGCCTCATCCAGACCAACGGCAGCGGCCTGATTGTCTCGGCCACCGACCTGGAAACCAGCTTCCGGGGCTTTTACCCCGCGGAGGTGCTGGAGCCGGGCACCTTCACCGTCCAGGCCCACGCCCTGCACAGCCTGGCCAAGGACCTTCCCAAGGGCCGGGTGGAAATCCGGGGCGACGACCGGCAGGTGAAGCTGGAGGTGGGCGAGTCCCGCTACAAGTTCAACACCCTGCCTGCAGACCAGTACCCGCCCATTCCGGAGATCGGGGAAGAGGGCTTGGTGGAGTTGGAGGCCGGACTGCTCCTGGAACTGATCGACAAGACCGTTTTCTCCGTGGGGGACGATCTGCAATACCACCTCTCCGGCGTCTTCTGGGAACGGGTGAAACACGAGGGCGAAGCCTGGCTCCGTCTGGTGTCCACCGACGGCCACCGGCTGAGTCTGGCGGAGCGGCTCCTGCCGGGGGTGGAGCGGCTGGAACTGGGGGAGGGCATCCTCGTGCCCGCCAAGGCCGTGCGGGAGATCAGGCGGTTCGTAGACGGCTACGCCCGGGAAGGCGCGGTCAAGGCCGGGGTCAGGAACAAGGCCCTTTGCCTCAAGGCGGGGGACAAGGAACTGTCCGTCCGGATCCTGGACAAAAAGTTCCCGGAATACCGGCGGATCATCCCGGAAGAATTCCGGCATACCTTCACCTTCAGCCGCCAGGAGTTGGCCGCGGTCCTCAAGCGCATCTCCCTTCTGACCCAGGGGCCGTTCCGGGGCGTGATCTTCACCTTTTCCGATGGCGCCGCGGAAATCGCCCATGAGAACCCCGAAGTGGGCGCGGGCCGGGAGACCGCGGGCATCCTGGAGACCGCCGGGGACCTGGCTGAACCCTTGCAGATCGGCTTCAACGCCCGCTATCTGCTGGAGCCGCTCCAGGTCATGAAGGGGGAGCAGGCGGTTCTGTCGGTCAATGACCCTGGCCGGCCCTGCCGGATCATGGACCCTGACAACCCCCACTGCTACAGCCTGGTGATGCCCATGAGCATGTAGCCGCAGGGTAAGGTGTTTTGGGGGAGGCGGGGTCAAATCCGCCTCCCCTTTTCAATTTGCTGGAAGAATCGAAGAAGAACGCCGGTTTCGGCTTTTAAAGTAGGACCCTGAAAGGACGCTGATGATGCTCTGTTCTGAGGTGCCGGTTATGGAAAAGGTTGCCTGGTTTCTGGCCGGCTTCATCGCCGGCTGGCTGATCTGCGGCTTCGTCACGCGGCGCAGGCTGAGGAAAAACAAAAGATAAAAAACACAATCCTGAAGGAGGAAATTCTATGGCGGTCAAAGGCCTGACGCCCCAGTTGGCGGAAAGAGGGAAAATCAAGATCGGGGACAAGGGAGAGGTGAAAACCTCCCAGGGCGGCAAGCAGTTCTCGCAGCCCCGCAAACTGGATCATTTCCAGATAACCACCTTGCAGCGGGACGCGGCCGGGCGGCTCCTGCCGGACACGGCCCTCATGGCCCGGCTCAAGCCCGAAGGCGGCAAGATCAACGAGATCCCGGTGCGGCTGCTTTTTGATGACGTGGATTTAAACTTTCAGACCCGTTACGCCTGCTACCGGGGCAACCGCTGCTGGTGCTCCGGGGACGGGGAGGCGGCCCAGCGCCTGGCCGGACAGAATGGCAAGTACCAGGAGGTCCCCTGCCCCTGCGAACGGATCGGCCCCTATTACAACAGCCAGGACCGGTGCAAGATTCTCGGCACTCTTCAGGTGTTGATCGAGGGCACCGACCGTATCGGGGGAGTCCACAAGTTCCGCACCACCTCCTGGAACACGGTGAACGCCATTTTATCTTCTCTGGCCCTGGTTAAAACCATAACCGGCGGCCCTTTGGCCGGCATCCCCCTGTGGATGGTGCTGTCCCCCAAGACCGTTACCGTACCCACGTCCGGCCAAAATATGGTGGTATTCGTGGTTTCCCTGGAGTACCGGGGCCCGGAGTCGCAGTTGGCGGAATTGGGCTACGGAATCGCCCGGAAGCGCCTGGAGCACCGGGTCAAGATGGGGCAGATCGAGGCCGAGGCCCGGCGCATGCTGGTGCCGCCCCACGCCGAACCCATGGAGGAGCAGGCGGAAACGGTGGCGGAGTTTTTCCCGGATGGGGCCGTGGAGGAGGGGCAGTTGGGTCCCGAAGGGGAGCCGGAGGCTGAAACTCCTTCGCCGGAACCCGGAGATGGCGAAGTCCCCGGAGCGGTCACCCAAGCGGAGCAGTTTGAGGAGGCCTCCCCAACTTCTGTCCCGGAGCAGAAGCCGGGCGAGCAGAAGGAAGCCGGACTGTTCTGAGGGGTCTTTCAACCCCCTACCCAAACCCTTGCCTCCCCCGAAATCGGGCCTCCTGGGGCCTCTCAGGGGGCCGCTTTTCGGAGGAGGCGCCTTTTATCACAGGAGGACGACATGAACAAGCGCCAATACTCGTATTCCCGGTTGGATTTATATGACCGGTGCCCCCATGCCTACAAGACCGTCTACCTGGACGGAATCCCCCGGGCCAGGCATAAAGCCCGGGAACGGGGGCAGATTCTGCACGGCATGGTGGCGGACTACCTGAACCGGCTGATCACGCTGGGCCTTGCCACCGACTGGGACTGGGCCCGGACAGCCGCCCCCGAAGGAGCCATAGCCGATGTTGCCGAAATCTGGGGACGCTTCTATGAAGGCTTCGTCCTGCCATCAGGCTTGGAGGCCCCCGGAGTGGAGCGCCGGCTGGCCTTCGACCGCATATGGCGGCCCGTCAAATTCGACTCCAAGCGAGCCCGCTTCCGCATGGTCCTCGATTTCCATTTTCGCCAAAACGGTCTTGGCGTCATCGTGGACTGGAAATCCAGCCGGGAGGTTCCCCAGGATGTGGCCAAAGACCTTCAGCTTCGGACCTACGCCTGGGGCCTCAAGCAGGCCCTGTACCAAGACATCCAGGAGGTGCTTTTACGCCTTCACTTTCTGCGCTATGGCAAGGAACGGGAGGTGCTTCTCATGCCCCAAGACTTGGCTGATGTGTCGGACGAGCTGGATGCCAGGATCAACGTCATCGAAAAAGACAAAACCTTTGACCCCGTTCCTGGCTCTTTCTGTGGGATGTGCGGAGTGACCTCCCACTGTCCTGTTATGGCCCAGTCACTTGTCCCAGTTGAGGTGGCGGCCCCTGCCAGTCGGGAGCAGGCGCAGAAAGCCGCCTCCCTCCTCTTGACCTTACAGAAGATGGAAAAGGAACTGGCTTCCCGCCTAAAAGAATGGGTGAAGGGTAACGGGCCTATCCAGGTAGGAGACCTAGTTTACGGCCCCAAACAGTCGGTCTCCTATGACTTCGACCCCAAACTGGTAATAACGGCCTTGCTGGAAACCGGCCTCAGCCGGGAAGAAGTTTGGTCCCTTCTGTCCCTCAATAAAACTAATTTGGAAAGGGGTTTGGGAAAGCTGAATCGGAAGGATTTGATCAATCTCGCCCTCTCACTCGGCAACGTCAAGACATTGGAAAAGATTGAATTTCACAAAGCGAAAGACACCGTTTGAGAAAAGGGGAGGACGATCTCCGCTATGCTGGCTGCTGATTATTTGGCCAGACCATAGCTTTCACTTGACCGGCTGCGATGGATGCCTTAGACTTTGGTAAAAGGCGACGGGAGGCGCCTAGCATGACCATGAAAGAAGCAGTGTTGGCGGCCATTAAAGAGCTGGTGTTGCCGGAGTTGCAAACGCTCAAGCAGGAGCATGGGGAATTAAAGGCCACGTTGGTTCTCACCAACAAGCGTCTCGACGACTTGAACCTGCACCTGGCGGATCAGAGCCGGCGCATTGACGATACTAATAAGCGCATCGATACGATCCATGTCGATATCATCGGCCGCATCGATGCAGTCCATACCGACCTTATTAGTCGCAATGACGAAACCAACCGGTCCATTGCCCGCTTGTATGAAGTGATCGTACGGCGGGATGAACACGCCGATTTGGTGGGGCGGGTGAGAATACTGGAACAGGAGGTCGCCGAGCTCAAAAGACGGGTGGCGGCCTGAAAGGATTGCTCCATCGCTAACGTCTCTATCACTTACTGCAGGTACTTTTAATACCGCCTTTTATTAAGAACGGCCAAAAGCCTTCGGGCGATCTGTGGCCATGTTTGCGAATTATAATAATGCCGTTGACCCGCAACAGATTCCGAGATCAGGCCCTCTGGAATTGGGCTTAGTGTATCTCGCCGTCCTCCTCCAAACCAAGTCTTTTCATTTAAATTAAGTGGCCAGCTCTCCTTTGATGATCTTTTCGGGGATGTGGGTGACCATGGCCAGGGCCCGCTCCCGACCAATTAGCCTGGAAAGTTCGCTTACCGCTTTGCTAAGCCTCGGCGGGCGATGGCGGGGGTCATGCGCGTCGGAGGCCAACAGGTGAAAATACCCTTTCTTCACCAACTGCCGGGAAACCCTGGCAATCTGCCGTCCGAAGCCGCCCGTCAAACTACTCGCAGTCAGTTGGGCCAGGCACCCCAGGTCTACCAGATGCTCCAGTCTCTCCGGCCTCTCCAAAATGAGCGGATGCCTCTCGGGATGCGTGATGATGGGGGTGAGCCCTTGGGATTGCAAGCGAAAGCAGATTTCTTCCAGGGAGGGTGGGATGGCAAAGTGGGACAACTCCAGTAAAAGATAGCGGTTACCGTCATTAACGGTCATTACCCGGTCCTCTTCCAACAGGCTCAAGGCCTTTTCACTCAATGGGACATCGCAGCCTGGCAGGACTTCCAGGGCAATGTCCTCTGCCGCCAACCTGTCTCGAAACCTGTCGAGGTGCTCTAAAATGACCTTTTTCTCGTTGATGGCCCCAAGGTCCCCATTCTTGTGCTTGAAAAGATGCGGGGTGGCCACCATTACCCGGATGCCGTCCGCCACGGCCAGGCGGGCCATCTCCAGGGCGTCCTTCATGTCTCGGGCACCATCATCTATGCCCGGCAGGATATGGGAGTGGACATCGATCATGGATGGCCGGTTAAAAATGATATGCCAAACCCACAACCACCTGATGCCGGTCGAAGTCAAAGACGGCTTTGCTCGCGGTAACGGTGGCAGGAGCGAGTTGCTGCGATTCTAATTCGACGCTCCATTGCTTGCTGAATTTATATTCCAGAAAACCGCCCAAATGCTTGGTGAACATGTAGCGCACGCCGGCCTCCACCTCCAGGGAGAAGTTCTTGGCCAAATCAGCTTCGCCATAAAGCATAACCAGGCCCGGCCCTAGGCCCACGTATGGTTGCAGCCGGCCGAAAGGGACTTCCTGGTCAGGGAGGAAGCCATAACGCCCCACGAAGTGAAAGGCCATGGTCCAGGCAAGAAGGGTTTGGCCGGACACCCGGCCGGTAGTGGCCCCGGCCAGCGGCGGATTTAAAGATACAGTTTGGCTGGGTTGAGGATGGTTGCCAATGCTGCCCTCGGCTTCCACTCCGAAATAGGGGCAGCTATCCAGGAAGTACCCCAATTTGATACCGCCCGTGACCCCGGGGTCGATGGTCATCTGCCGGGCGGTGATATTCTGGCCGCCTATCTGATACGTCCAATCAGTGCCAGGCACAAAAGAGCCGCCGAAAAAACCGCCGATGTAAAATTCCCCGGGGCCTTTATAGCCCAAGCGGCCTTTGGCATCTGCGGGTTGAGAGAGGCGATTCTTATAAAGCAGATAGCCGGCCGCGGCTACGCCCACCACCGAAGCCGCAGGCACGGCGGTGACTACCAGGGTATCGCCGGAGGACAGCGCCGACGCCGGTTTGGGAGAGGCCACGGCCCCATAGGAAATCATCAGCGCCATCAGAACCAAAGACCAGAACCGATTAATTCTGTTTCCCCTCATTCGCCCGCCCCCCTGGTTTTTCCCGACTTATAGCAAAAAAAACCTGGGCAAGTAAAGGGGAATTTAGAAATCTACAACGCCATAGATTTAGAATAAAAAGGAAGTTACCTCCGGCTGAAGACGCTTAGTCAGTAGGGGGCCATCCTCAGGCTTCCTTTAGCCGGCCGAAATGGAAAGGCCTGGGTAAGAAATCGGGCTGGGGCCTGCCAGGGAAAAGAAAGACGTTTTTTCCCTGGCAAGCCACCACCTGTTATAGAGGCCCCCCAGACTCCGAACGTCTCCTCCCCTATTTGTTTGCTTCTCCCAATAAACATCGGCAAAGGCCCGAAGATGCACCCAAGGTCAACCGCCGGAACTGTCACCGCGCCTTCCACCGGGCCCGATTACTATAGGCCGTAACCTCCCTCTCGGTTGGCTATCTGAGAGGGACTCCCTGAGGCGCTCAGAGAAAACACCTTGAGCTTCAAAATCCTGGTGCGCCCACTCGCAATATCCCAATCCTGATTTACTTACTGGGAAATGATAAAGATAAAAAAATTTACCGCATGAGCCTGTCGGCAACAGGTCATTTCACTAAACCGAGGGCAAGGCGTTCTCCCTAATAGTTCTTCTTAACTGGGGAGCAGGGACCCTCTATATAGTTTTTGGGGCCTTTGATAATATATAACTAGTTGGTTTATCTGTTTTTTTTTTTTTTGGGACTTTTTTCTTGACAATAAATTCCCAGAGTGTTAATCTCTGTTCCCACTGGGAAAAGTAGTGACCATCAGACAATCCATCGAAGCAAACAATCAGCCGATACGAACAATAGGGCTTTCCAGGCTTTAAATTTCATGTGACCTCCCGGGTGATCATGCTGCAACAGTGGATCGGACAAGAGGGAACTGAAGGTCGCCGCCGCCTTTTTGAAGCGATCAAGGCTGAATTTCCTTCTTTCACCCAAGTCAGACTGACCAATTATATCAAGGGATATAGAATCCCTGATTTTGAGATCGCCAAGATCATTTCCGAGGTTACCAAGATCCCCATCTCCCTGCTTTCATGGAGATTCACCAACAAGGTGAAGAATTAACGGGAGGGCCAACATGACCAGGATGGAGGGGGAACGGGCTTAAGATGGAGATGTGGGATCGACCTTTCGCCGATGATGGCCCAGTTTGGTATGCCATGCACACCCGCAATCAGCATGAACCCATGGTCGAATCGGACTTGCGGGCCCGGGGATTTGAACCAGAAAAGTTGTCTCGTCCGATAGCTGACGCATCTGCCTGAATAAGGCTTAACTTATTAATATAACGAATTATTTAACCAAACTGAGTGATTGCTCAGGAAGGCGGAGCTTTGTCATGGAAAATGTAATCAGCGAAGAAACGGGAAGTCGACAAGCGAGCCGTTTTCCTTCCTGGTATGCAGTCTATACCATGAGCCGCCACGAAGCCAAGGTGGAGAAGGTTTTGCAGCAAAAAGGGGTGGAAGTTTTTCTGCCCCGGGTGATTACCAGGCGTCGGCGCGACCGTAAGCCCCTCATAAAACTTCCTTTGTTTCCCGGTTATCTATTCGTGCACTCGACCCTCGATATGTACGATTATCTCCAGATTCTCAAGGCCCCGGGGGTGGTGCGGATTTTAGGTAATGGTAGACCCATCCCGGTGCCGGAGGAAACTGTCGGCTCCATCAGGTCCATCGTGGAGAGCGATCAGCCGTTCTACCCTTGCCGATACCTGGAAAAAGGGATGCAGGTGCGGGTGCTGGACGGCCCCCTGGCCGGGACCATTGGTTTCATCCAGGGACGCAAAGATAAGAAGCGCCGTCTCATCGTCTCGGTGGAACTGTTCCGGCGTTCGGTGGCGGTTGAATTGGATGACGATGCAGTGGAGCGTTGGTCGTGAGTAGAGGATGGTTCTTGCCTATTTGCTTAATAGCCCTGTTATCCACCAGCGGGTGGGCGTGGGGGCAGGTCGGCAAGACGTTGCAGGAGGAATCGGAAAAGCCATTTCTTAAGCCGTATTCGCCGGAAACCAAGAACCAAAGTAATCAAAGTCTCGACGCCTCCTTCAAAACAAATACCACCGAAACTAACAAACGAATTGGTATAACCCCAAATAAACCAACACGTACCGCTACCCAAAAATCATCCAAGCCCTCTTTTGGACGTTACCAAAAATCAGAAATTAAGCCAGACAACCCGAAGATAGGTATGGCAGGAAGCAGCATGAGTTTCCAAGGATATAATCAGTACAATCCAATGGGTTTAGGGTCGTTTCTGGATGGATACTTATTGAAGTCTCTCCAGGAAAAAAGGATAGGGAAAAAGAAAGCCGAGGATGAAAGCTCCTCTGATGAAACCCTGCTCAAAAAGAAAAAAGGTTCTTTTATGAAATAGCGTAGTCAATAGTTCGGTTAAACTTAACTTTTTTACTGTTAATTCAGTCAGTTTAAATAACAATGATGGCGAAAAGTGGAGGGGCGAAACATGCCCGATAAGTCAATGATAATACATGCCGGCAGAAAAACCTGCACAAGATCTCTTGTTCGAATCAATATCTGGATGGTGCTTGTCTTAGGGTTCTTAGGGTTATCTCTATTATGGGGCTGCGGCGGACCCTCCCAGCAAGTGCTGACGGCCCAGGCGCTGTCCCAGAGGCAGGCTCCTGATCCCAAGCAGGCCCTGCAGAACCAGTTGATGATCCAGGCTACCCAGGCATCGCTGGTGAACTATAAAGATTATAAGGTGGGGCCGGAAGACCAGTTGACCATTGAAATTTACGGTCATGACAGACTCAACAAAGAGGCCCGAATCAACGGCCAGGGGGAAATCACCCTGCCCCTGGTGGGGGTGGTCAAAGTGGCCGGTATGACCCCCCAGGAGATCGAAAAGCGCCTGTTTGAATTATACGATGCCAAGTACCTGGTTAATCCTCAGATAACGGTGGCAGTCAAGGAATTCCGCCACCAGAGGGTAGCTGTAACGGGGGCGGTGGCCAAGCCCGGCTCTTACGAAATAATCGGTCCTCGAACTCTTCTGGAAGTCTTGTCCCTGGCCGGCGGGTTCATCAATCAAGGGTATCCCACCGGCGGCGGGGCCCAGGCCGGTGATGTGGTCAACGTCATTCGTCATCAGAATGCCCCTGATATAGTCGATAGTATGAAAGCAACAGCCGCCAAGCCGTTTTCCCCAAAAACCGAAACCATGGTCATCGATCTTCGCCGCCTGGTCAGCGGACAGGAACCCCAGTTGAACATTCCGGTGCGCAACGGCGACGTGATTCACGTGCCCTTCGCCGGCACCGCCTATGTTCTGGGAGGGGTGAGGAAACCGGGGAATATCGCGGTGAAGGAAAGTATCACCATCTCCCAGGCCGTGGCCATGGCCGGTGGGGTTGATCCCATTCTAGGCACCA
>Ga0194119_10001643_pt1 | contig 40183 bp, 22 predicted proteins | sample TA2MahC100mmetaG_FD_148620 | JGI IMG/M metagenome (GOLD analysis project Ga0194119, IMG submission 148620) | Freshwater microbial communities from Lake Tanganyika, Tanzania - TA2015018 Mahale Deep Cast 100m | ecosystem: Environmental > Aquatic > Freshwater > Lake | place: Tanzania: Lake... | reverse complement strand
GTATGTACCTGCTCTAGACCTTGTTGGTTTTAGTACTGATCCTGAAACTGACATGAAGTTCCTGTTCCAGATTACAGCCCTCCCAGAGGGTATTGATACTGCATTAGCCACAAGGGCTTACAACGTACAGTCCTTTGATCCTGATGTAGATTCTGTAGTTGTTAGCTCTATTACGCTAGGCCGCACAGAAAGTGTCACACTTGATGCTCGTGGTACAGGTAGTGCTAAGTCTGTAGAGGCTAATCCTTCTAATCAAATGAAAGATGGCCTTGCTCGCATACGTCGTATGCTGGATAGCGGACGATAGTATGAGCTTACAAACTCGTACCTTTGGTAAACCTACAACTTTAAACGATATTATTGAAAAGACTATTACAGAGCTAGCTAAACATGAGCTTCTTACAGGTGCAGCAAATATTGTAGGACCAGACGGTCGTTTAGTTAAACCTGTAAAGTTTAGAAACTTTTCTGGTGTAGAGCTTAAAGAACAGGGATTAACAGTTTCTGTTTATCCGTACTACTACGAAGGAACAAGCAGGCCTACACCAGAGTCTAAAAATGCAAGTGTATCTTTAGTACCATACGGGCTGATTGGACCTGATCCACAAAATCCTATACGAGCCATCGATATGGCTACGGCAAATATAAAAATACGACTTGATATGCTTGGCTATACGCTTGATACAAAGAAACAAGCAAATACAAGCCTTGGTCAACGTGGATTATTTGGTACTAACCTTGGTGTACAAACTTTTGAGTTTAATTATGCAGAACAAATACTTAGAGATTACGCCGAGTATATAAGGCTTGCCCTGTCTAACGAACTTTTTAATTTAGGTGGATTAATTAGAGGTTCCCAGGTAACCTGGATTAATCATATATCAACTACATGGGACCAGGGCGGAAGCCTTATTTTGCATACAGCAGAATTAATGTGGCAAGTATATTACAATCCACTACGTTCTTGGAAAACTGATGGCATCATTCGTGGAAAGGATATTTTAATTGGATCACTAGAAGCTAATGGCCATCCTGTATTTTTTAGACCAGCTCTTGGTACGGTACTAACTGGTTTTGGTCAGGTATTTTTAAATACCCCTACTAGACAGCCGCTTAGCTGGAGATCTTGGCGTGTTTCCGAGGATGATGGTATAAGTACTCTCTATAATCCACAAACTAATCAACCGCTCTCAACAGAAGCTTTGTATGGACCTGGTACTACAAAATCATTTATTAACCTAGATCTTTTACCAGTTGGTGTGCTCACACTAGGCGATATTCCGCTATACTTTAACAAGATAACAAATCAATTATTCACTTATGACGGTAGCCCGTTTACACAAATTCCCGGCCCAAATGCAAAGTTGGTAAACGGCGCGTTAGACTTAACTGATAAATCTCAGTGGATCTCGGTGTCTTGGAATTTGGAAAAGTTTCACTTGGTGTATGGAGTTGGTCATCCAAAAGTTGGGGAACGTGTTGATCCTTCTGATATGATTAATCCAGCAACCAATGATTTGTACCTGATTACAGGACAGGTATACGGACTAAACTTTGAAACTCGTCGACCAATTCGAGAGTTTCTGTTGTTTGATTCCCCTAATCCAAGCCCCCAATAGGAGGAAGGTTACCATGGCTGATATTTTCCCAAATATCTCATTTGATGAGAGCGACGTAGGCCCTAGGCCTGTTGCACCAGTTTCCTTTGCCCGTATTGGGGTTGTAGGGGAATTTACAAAAGGTCCTAACAACCAGTTTGTGTTAGTTGATACACCTGAAAATTTAGCAAAGATTTTTGGTACTGACACAAAGAATGGTTCTATTGCAATTCAAACTGCAATGGACCAGGGCGCTCGGGACTTTGGTGTCCGACGTGTAATGGGACAAGCTCGCCCCGCAACAGGCTATCTGCGTCCTGTGTTAGATGGTGTTGCAACTGCAAGTGGCAAGGTTGTATTGATGTCTACAGGATATGTAGTTCCTGTTTTAGGAGAAGGCGTTACTTCAAAAGAAGATCTAGCTCAAGACATTGTTACTGCAGTTAATGCTTTTAACTTTGGATTTATGCGAGCTTCTGCAGCTGGTAACGTTGTAAACCTTCAATCATCAATCGATGGTCTTCCACTAGCTCTTCGACTTGTAGATCGTAACCAGCCTGGTAGTGTTGTTGCTAATAGCGGTATGAAGTTTATGCTCCCAGATGGTGCTGAACTTCTTCCAGATAGCTTGGTTAGGCTTTCTGGTAGCAACTTGAATTTTGCGGTAGAGTACGACCAGTCTGCAATTTCAAGCGACTTAACAGTTACTTTAGGGTCGTCAGTAGCTAATGGAAACTTCGTAACCGCAAAAGTTGGACTTACTGAGGCTACTGCTACTCGTCAGGATGCACAGTCTGTAACTGTAACTCCCGCAGCTATTGCCGAGGGTGAAAAGGTCTCAGTAACTATTGGTGGTATTAATGTTCAATCAACTCTTAAAACCAGTAGTAATACTATTAAAAACCTTATGGATGATATTCGGACAAACTTTACACAAAAAAATCCAGTTTTTCTTGCACAGGGAAATGTAACTTTAACCGTTGCTAATGATGGTGTTTTAACAGTAGCTGCAGTGGCTAACAAGTCATTTGCTAACATTAGTATTACGGCTTCTGTGATACCTGCAACAGGTAGCCCTTCTCCTACTGGAACGGCGACTCTTAACAATCCTGGTGTTTTAAAACCTGCATTAGTTACTGTAGCTGCCCTAGTTGCAGACCTAAAGCGTCAGTTACAGGAAGCACGTTCCGACTTAAATTTTGTAGCAAATGCTGGTGTCCTAACAGTAAGTCCTGCTCCTGCTGCACCAATGAGTGCTGATGTTACTCTTAGTGCAAAGGTTTCCGCAAACGTAACTGCAACCTGGTCTAATTCTAAACTTTTTAAGCCTGGAGGTGCCGTAAAGCCGTTCCATCTCCACATAATGCTAGGGGCAGAAGCAGACGTGGTTCAGGGATCTACTACTGCAGAGTCTCTTGCCGCAGCTCTATCCCAGAGCTTGAATAGTCGGGGTCTAGGTCTTACAGCAACTGTACGACCAGTTTTAAACGAACTTGTACTTACAAGTAGGTTTTTAGGTGCAGAAGGCAATGCCTCACTACTAAATGTTGGACTTTATCAGTCTGGCAGTTTGTCGACAATTGGTTCACTAGGTATGAAGTACCGTTCCGGAGCACCAAATGCCCTACTATCTGACCTATCAAATGGTTTAAGCGTTTTACTTCAAGGCGGTGAAGATGGCCCTAAAAAGGGACATGTTGTAATTAGCCGCCGTAAGTTTGTTCGCGCTCAAGCAACAGCAACACTTTCGTGGGCTAGTAACAACGTTCTTTTAACGCTGAATTCTGGTGAAGTAACAATTAATGGAGTTACAAAATCTTTAGCTGCAGCTACCTGTAACCCAGCAGTAGGAGATAACGGTAGTAACTATGTTGTTGCTGAAATTGACGCATCAGGAAATTTAGTAATTAAAACTGTAAATCAAGCAGTCCGTGATCAGGTTGTTATTGGCCAGTATACTCTAACTGGTAATGCTGCCCAGAATAACCTTGGCTCTTTTAGCACTGAAGTATATGGTAAGGCTGTAAATGGGGATGTACTAAGGATTGAAGCTGCTTCTGAAGGGATATGGTCCAATCTTGCAAAAGTAAGTGTATTGAAGGACAATGGGCTTATCTCTCTGACCGCTACTTATAACGGTGATGTTGAGATCTTCCAGTTTGACTTGAAAACTTCTTTAGACGGCAGCAAGCCTTATCGAGTTGTTATTCCTACAAGCCAATCAAATTACATTAAAGCTATTTATGTAAACCCCCTAGATGATGCATTGGATGATGATATTCATGCTGTATCAGATCTACCATTACTAGGTGGTCAGGATGGTCCTCCACCAACATTTGAAGACTATCTTCGTGTTCTGGACGCAATTGACTCAGATTCAGTAAATATTTTAATTGCTTCTGGAAATACACACCCAGGAGTTCGTCAGAAGCTTATTGAAAAAGCTGCAGCATCTAATGAAATTAACGGACTTCGAATTGCAGTACTAGCAGCTGATCGCAGGTTATCTGCTTCTCAGGCGCAGTTACAAACAGCTAATCTTGATAGTCCTTATGCAGTCATGGTTGGTGGATGGTCTACATATTCTAAGCGTTCAGATCTTGCACCACTGTCTACACCACCAGACGGTTTCTACGCTGGGCATATTGCTGCTATGCAGCGCTTTGAAGCTTCACCAGCTGCGCGTACAAGTGCAGCACCATTTACCGGAATTTCTGCAGTAGACATTCCTGTAACAGGCAGCCAGGCTTATAACGCATATACAAAGGCCAGGCTGGAAATGATTATTCCAGATCAAGTATCCGGTAATTTCCACTGCCTAAATGGTAGGAGCCTATCTTCAGACCCGGCATGGAATTGGATTGCACTCCGTAGGGTTTATAACTTTATTCGGGGTACAACCTTCCAGGCTCTGCAGTTTGCAAAGTCTGAACCTAATAATAGTCAGCTACGTTCAACAGTTGCAGGAACAGTAGATCAAATTATGTACATGTTGAAACTACAAGGTCGAATTGATGGATTCCAGCAAACTAAGGTTGACTCAGAAAACAATACACCAAACATGATTGCTCAAGGTATGTTAAGGGTAGATATGTTCTTTACCCCGGTGTACCCAGCAGACTTTATTACAGTAGGCTTACATAGAGTAGTACCTGTTTCAGTTACTGTTCAAGCTGGACAATAATTAGGAGAATACAGTAATGTCAAATAATATTCTTGACCCTATTCAGGGGTTTGACGTGGATGTTAGTATTACTGCCATTGGCGGTCCAATCTTAGTTGGCCGTTTTACATCCATTCTAGTACGTGTTGTCAACGTTACGGAAACATACTTAGAACTTAATCAACGTATCCCACGACACCTAGACGGTGAAGTTAATATTGTTTGGCAGTGTGAACGCGGTATGTTAAATACAAAAGTTTTACAAGACACTTTTGGATTTTTTGATAGCAATAGTATTAGTAGAAATAATAAAATTAAACGTGCTCGTCGATTTACTATTACCTTTAAAGTAGGTGTAGAGAAAGCAGACTTTGTAGATGACCAGATGGCTAACCAGCATGGACAGGTTAGGTCTGGTGGTCCAACATCTTACATGTTGCAGTTTTGTAAAGTAGACACAATGTCTTTTGGTGCAACATCGGGTCGTAATATTGTTGCAAACCAGTGGCAGGGCACTGCTGAAGGTATCACTATTAGTTAAGTAAAATTATTTAAGCCCCCGGTAGCTTTACCGGGGGCTTATTTTTTTTTGCTTTCGTGTGATACTATATAAGTAGTATCTAGTATTATCTAGAATTAGGAGTTACAGCTATACATGGGATGGGTTCCAAATAGTAAGGGTGGTGTTAACTATTCTTATGTTATGAGTGATAGTGACCACACTCTACCAAACTCATCTGAAACTGTACCGACATGTATTGTTGTGTGTACGCAGCCACAATACAACGCGCATACGGCTTCTGGTATAAAACCTTTAGGTGGTTGGAAAAGAGTCTTTCACTCAAATACAGCCTGGAAAGTTTTGAATGCTCGAGTTCAGCTTGTAAGGTATTACGCAGCATCATCTGCAAGAATAGCACTTGGTATAGATTTACCTTTTCTTGAAAGTCCCATACCAGCACCAGGATTAGAGTACTCTGGAACTGCACCTAAAGAGTTTGATGCTCGTAGATATAGTTTGTTTGGTACTGAATCAGGTACTAAAGATGACCCATACACACAAGAAGTTCGACCAGAAATGGAAATCGAAATATGGATGGGGTACTTATCTAAGTTTGACGAAGTAGGAAAATATGTAAGTCTTACATATGAGGTAAATCCAGTAAAGTTTACTAAAGTATTTACAGGGGTTATTGATACAGTAGACCTTAAACTTGGTAGAGGAGACAGTCCTGCAGATGGTGTAAATTGTATTATTACTGCGCGGGACAGAATGCGGTTTTTAATTGATACAAAGATTTTTGGTGGCATAACAATACCTGGTCAAGATTTTACTACAGGTGTTGATCGAACAAAAATTGTACAAACACTTATAACCCAAGGTAGTAATGGTGCTTGTACACCAGCAAGCGAGTTATTGTTTCATCCCAGCGGAAGACCTCCTATGAAACTTTTTGGTGGGGCTACTGGGGTTACAAAGGAGCATACAGGTGCACTTGCTAACGGAGCCTCTCCTTACGCTTTGCTAGATCAGTTTCCTGTGGATGCTATTAGGTGGTTTTCAAGTATCGAGACAGTTCCCAGAGAACTGTACTGTGACCCTAACACAGGTAATATAGCCTGGTCTTGTAGACTTCGTGGGGAGCCTTATAAGCGAACTAAAGATGCTTCTCTGTTTGGCGGAGGTGTGGGTATTAAGTCAGCTGGAGCTGCTAGCTACAACTTGGATGGTTTAGCTAGAGCTATCAAACTTTATAACAATTACGTTGGTACAGAAACTTATGCACCTATAACAGGATTCAAAACATCAAATAAAATCGATGAAAAAACCGCTTATGAATGGGCAAGTAAAATTATTCAATTAAGTCAACAAGCGCGTAGTCCAAAGTTTTTGGATCCGATTACATTTGCTGCACAAATTCAATTGGAAAGCCAGTGGTTGCACTACAAAGACGGAGAGGTTAATACTTCAAATGCCGGCGCTGTAGGCCTTGCACAAGTTATGCCTAACGCGAAGAGTGGTTTAACTGGAGTAGATGTATCTCTTTTAAAGAGTAATCCTCTCTATAACTTAGAGATGGGTTGGCAAGTCATGGTTAACAAAGCTCGAGCTAAATACTTTAACGGTCAAAGCATTGAAGATTTATATAATGCTGGAAAATTATCTACAGAAAATGCTCTTATGTTTACACTAACACTATATGTAGGCGCGGGTAATATAGTTCCTGGAACAAAAAAACCTCAATTTATATATGTTGTAGAGCAAGAACTCAGAAGCAATCCTGGAAAACTTTCTTTTGATACAATTATTTCTTCTTCAATTATTACAAATACTGAGACTAAGCGGTATGCAAATAATATCAGGGCTAGGCGATCATCTGCAGTTTATCCACCCACAAAAGAACTATTGTGGTTACCACTTTATAATGGTTGGCTGGCTGCTGAAAAATCCCGAACTACTGGAACTGATGCATCAACTGTAACTACTGTTGCAATAACTGAAGATATTTCTGTATTACGGGGCGAAGATAATCCTTGGATATTATCTTATAAAAAAGTTGGGACAGAAATTAGTTCGGGTGATCCTAAAAGAGATCCATTCGAACTAGTTAGATCTAAAGATCGTAGAGCACCAATTACTTGGGGTGATCCTACAAGGGATCCATTTGAACCCGTTACTAATAAAATTAAACCTAATGTACTTTCTGCACATTCAAGTTGGTCTACTTTAGGTATGGTTACAAGATTTACTCTAGTTACACCTCAACACAATAATAGTGCGGGTGGTAAAGCAAAAATTAGTGCAAGCCAGAGTCTTTTTGGTACACCAACAATCTCAGGAATTACATATGAACAAGCTATGGCACTAACAAATGATGCAACATCTTACGGTGCAGCTACTGCATCAACAAGCGCAGCAGCTAAGAAAGAATCAGCTTTTGCAGAGCCACCAGTTCCTAGCGAAAGCACCATTGATATAACTAATCCTGGGCTTTTAGGCCCAACTACAGCACAGCCACTTAAGTTTGTAAGTAAACTTAGACTACCGATTCGAAATAGATTTCTCTGGGATGAGACTTCTGATGAAACGGTAACAACAAACACTATGGACTTAATCTTGAATGCAATGATTAATGTACATGGAAAAGATTTACATACAGCAGATTTCATGGTTCCGCTAAATCCAGATATGCGACCAAGCCATATGGTGCGTTTAAATAATATGGGGTTTTTTGACAACCACGTAATGCGCTTAGAGGGCGTCATCCATATGTTTTCGTCGGGTGGCGTTCAAAATGGTTGCGTAACTATGGGTGTAGTTGTAGATCCACAAGGTTCATTTGATCCGCGTAAGTTGCCTGCACACTTGCAAGAGATTCTTAGATTACAAAATAGTGCCCTAGATGTTTCAGCTTTGAGTAGAGATCCGGCTCTAGATTCAGGTGATCTTAATATTCCTATAGATAATCTTGTTAAACCTATAAATGTATCAAAGATAAGACAATCTTCTTATATACGTTATTCAACAGAATTAATGGTACTATACGCCCATGCTGTGTTAGCTAAAGAGCTAGAAGAACTAATAGCTGCTTATGAAATTTTTACTTATCAATATTTATGTTGGACTTTAGGAAAACCTATTACAGAATTCAAAGAACCTTTAGTTGATTCTGAAAAAGTTTCTGCAGGGAAGTTTAATTATAAATATGGTGTTCATTATACAAGTGCCGTTAATGAAGTATATCGTAAAGCTAATAAATTAGTAGAAAAAGTAAAAGCAGCAAATCCACCACTTCCAAAATCTGTTGCTGAGTATTTTTTAGATGCAAATAATCAACCTATACAAAAGTTTTTGTTAAACCCTGAAGATATACAACTTTTTAATGAGGTAATGGAAGAAAACAGACCAATTATTGAAGCAAGGAATGATTATGATTTTATACCACCCAGAATGGTAGTATGGCCATTTGATTTTGCTAGCTCAAAAGCAAATGAAACTATTTTAAAAATTTTAGGAACGTTTACAGGACCAGCAGCTGCTGGGGTAGCACTTTTTATAAGATCTACAGCTACTGTAATATACAATTCTATCTTAGCTGCAATTTTTGAAACTGGTACGGCTGCTCTTAGAGTTGTTTTAGGTGGCGTACTAGGTATTATTATATTAAGTATTTTAGGGTGGGATGCAGGAAAGTTTATAGGTGGCTATCTTGATACAGTAACTGTACTTTTTTCAGATTATGAGAAAGCCTTAAATCAAGCAATTGAAATAGCAATTAATAATACCGAACCTGGTAAAGGTTTAGAAGACCAAGCAGAAACATTTTTGTATACACCAACTCAAAAAGAATTAGTTAAGTATTTTATATATGTTGCTGAAAGACAACACGTTATAGAAATGAGAAAAAATTTTCCTATCTTATACAAGCAAATCGATCCAATTATTGTTTATTTGAATGGAAAAATAGCAGATCTTAAAGCAAAGATTCCAGGATTAATTAATTCTGAAAAAGCAGGAGAATCTAAGTTTATACCTAGTAGAATACCTACGCGTGAAGAACCAAAACTACCGTTTGGGGGATACTAGAAGTTACATATATGGATCAAAACTTTTTACGCGGATTAGGTCTTGAGCAATTCAAGACCGTTGTAGAGAAAAAACAAGAATCTAGTACAACCCGATTTGGGATTGTAGAGTCTGTTAATGTCTTGGAAAGTTTTGCGATTGTAGCTGTACCAGGTGGTGATTCAGATTTTAATACGGTTGAGGTAAAACTCCTTAACGTCTCTGAAAACGCAGAAGACGTTGTAGACGGCGAAGTCAAAACCGTAAAGTCTAACTTCACAAGGTATAGGGCAAGGATGCCTGAGCCTTTAGAGCCCGGTACACACGTCCAAATAACGTTTATTTCAGGGCGGATTGAGCCAGTCATTACTAGTGTAATACCCGTCTTAAAAGACGATATAGAGCCCCCTACGAAGTACATAGCTGTGGACAAAGACGGTAATGGCTTTAGGTTTTTAGATGGTGGTTCAGACACTTACTGGACAAAGCAGAATGCAGCTCGAGGCTTTAGATTTGCACCTTACAGTCAAAATGCTGTAGGCGGAAAGATTGTTGTAGCAAATGGGTTTAAGCTGAAAACTCTTTTAAACCCTAAAACACCGTCAAGTCAAGCTATCAAAAACGCTGTCAAAGATAGCACCCCAGCTGGTATTTCACCCTGGGTTGATAAAGATGGGGTGGGTCATGTTGGTATGTTTGGAGACATCATTCATAGTCTTGCAAAAGAAATTGATGTATTTGCTTTAGGCTCTAGTCAACCTGTATCATCATTTTTAAAAGATCCCCTAAATGATTTAGTAGAGTCCCTTGACTTAGAAGTTAAAACTAATTTAGAAAATTTTCTATTTCCAGAAAAATTTGAATTTAGAGTTTCACCACTAATTTATGAATTAGCTATAAAAGAAGCTGCTGAATTTAAATTAAAATCTAAAGGCTACTTTTCTGTTATTGAGCAATCCGATATATTTTATACAAATAAAACTGAAGATAGTAAAACTTTACTAAACTTTGTAAGAACTAATTACAAACCTACAGATAACTTTAAATACTTAATTGCTGGAGCACTCACAGCGGGAGTTTATACTGAGGGTTTAAATGTAAGCAAAATTGGTGGATCTTATTTTCCATCAACAGCACTTGTAGGAAATTTAAATAGCTTTGACCCAGCTACTTCTAATAACTTAAATTGCCTTAATGGTTTAAATGGTTACGGATCTGCTTGGATTAATTTAATTGCTGCACTAAGACTTTCACTGTTATATAACTCACAGGCAGTTGGATTAAAAACGTTACTAAATTCATACCCACTAAAGCTTTATAAAATAAAAAATGCTTCTATAAGTACTATTGAAAATAATGTAGATTTATTTATACATGAAAATATTTTTGGATTTAATGATATAAATTATAAAGAAAGTATGTTAAGTGATAGATCAAACTTTAATAAGTTAGCTGGATTTACAGGATATACTTTATCACCAAATAATAAAAAACAATACACTTATGCAGATATAACACATGCAAATTTAAAAGAAATATCTACCTCAGCCGAGGGTTGGTTAAAAGCGAACAACTTTTATGTACCAAATGTAGCAGCTTTAAAAGATACATCTGGAAAAAGATTTCTTGATCGTTTATACCTTGATACAACCGGTATTAGTCACACCACAAATAGTTTGAAGTATGGCGTTGCTGGTGGTTATACAGCCCAGGTTCGTACACTAGTACAAGAAATTTTATACATTATAAAAGAATACAACTCTGATATTGAAGCATTTACGGGCCGTGTAGGTTCGCCGTTTAAATCTAATACAACAGCACTAAAACTAGTAGATAAGCTTGGTAAAAGTGGTCAGGTTGTTTCTCAGCTATGGACTAGTAGTTTTATTATTTATCTTATGCTTAGGCTTTTTAATGGACAGCCTGGTAAAGAACTAGCTCAAACATTTTTAAGTACATATGCTGGAAAAACTTCAGCTGTATCAAAACAAGAATTTTTACAAATTTTTCAAACTTATTTGGGAGACATATCAGATCCGCTGGCTTTAAAATGGTGGACTACAACAATTGAACGATACACATTTGTTGCAAATGCATTGGCTAAATCTCAGGTTTACTGGAGGGTATAAATGGCTAATCTAGGAGAATTTAATAAGCTATTAGATGCTACTAGTATATTTAGTAATTTAAGCTTTAACCACCAGTCTATTAGTAATTATCTTAATGCGCAGGTAGCAGTAGTAAAAAACTCTGCTGAGCAACTTGTGAAAGGTTATTCAATTTATGGCCTTGAATTTAGTAATATAGGTAATATTTTGACAGACAATATCCCTGGACTTAACTCACCTAATACAAATCTTGCTTTACCTGATCCTACAAAATTAGTACCGCAGCCTGAAGCTGGACCCAGTTTACAAGAGCGTATTACTTTTTACGGGCATACTCCACCCCAAAGTAGTAGTGCAGATGCTATTGTAGGTTCAGAGCTCCCTACCGTTGAGGGTGTTGGATCTGTATTAGCATGTACACCACATCCACAGCATAGCTACAAACTAAACTCAAATCGGGTTATAAACCGCACAGGAAAGCAAAGACCCGATTCAGGGACATAAATGAATTTAGATACGTCAACAAGTACAATCAGAGCCAAAGTATTAAGCCCTGATCCTAGTGTGCTGGATACTGTACAAACTGCAACAAACTTAGTACAGGACTTGAAAGCTTTACAGCTTCTTCAGGAATACTTGTCTAAAGTTAGTTCAGAAGCAGCTAATACAAGTAATGATGTTATTGAAAATCCCGCATCTTCTCTAAAGAAATACACACAGCAAATGAGGAACTTTATTTGTGGCTATGTCTTAACCCATGATGAGACACTCAGCGCAATGTCTGAAATACCGGCATCAAAGCTGTACGCTGAGCCTGAGACAAATAAAAATCCAATACATTTTGAGAGCGTGCTTGCTAACCCGTTACTGGTACCAGCTATACCTGGAAACTTATTTTACATGGCTTGTGGTGATAATCTGCAACAACATAATTTAGATTTATACACAGCCTATACACTAGCAAAAAATCTTCCTGAAAATTCTAATACAACTAGCTCACAGATAATTGCAAATCTTTTACCGTACTACCCTGTACCAGGTTTACGCTCAGGCACAAATCAAATTCCACAGACCTTACTTGCTCGCTGGGCAAGCCTTATTGATATGAGTGCAACTAATAGCTGGATACTTGATGGACTTACAGTATCCACTGAACTTGCAGAATTAGTTGCAATTATTGGTTTACGGACTGTTGTAAACTACAAAGCTTTTATGTGTTTAAGACAACTTGATAAGGCCCTAGAAGAGATTCCACATAATGTAGCAACAGCCATGAAGAGCCTGTATCAACAAGCTGGATATACAAGTCACCCACAGGTTTGGTTATCTAACCTAAAATCTACTTTAAAGAACCCTACAAGTATATCTACAATACTTATGGAATATTTTACACATAAAAGAATATTTGATGAGTATCAAGATACTTGGAATAGTTTGTCGTCAGTGCCAAGTAACTCTAATACAACCCCTAATGAACTTATTTCTGTTTTAAGCGAAAACTCATCTTATAATGACGCAGCAGTAAAAAGTTCAACATATGTAAATAATTTACTAAGTATTTTATTAAGTGCTTATGGGGGTTCAACAAGTTTAAATAATACTCAACGTTTTGATTTGTTTGAAACTACTTTTGAGACTTGGAAAAATACGATAAATAGTTTTGGTGGTGTTACAGGTGCAGAAGGTTTAATAGCTGTTGTAGCAATTAATCAACTTGAAAGAATTTCTAATTACAGTGCTCTTCCCACAGCAAATGACGAGACTTTAACAAGTTTGGGTCAAGAGGGTTTAGAAATAACTAAGTACCTTTCAAATACCCCTTTTCTTGAAGATGCTTTTGCAGGCTTAGCATCATGATTAGTGATTCAAAAGTAATCAAGTTTGGCTCTGCAATGGCAGAACAAGCTAAATCAAACTCAATACAGTCTATAGGGTTGATGGCTTCTGTAGAAAAGCCTTTGGCAGCCACACTTGTTTCAGATGCATCAGCCGGTACAAAACAGATTCCGCCTGAAGATGCTCATCCCGAAGTTTTGCAAAAACTTAAGATAGAGATATCTGCAAACCTTCAAAAAATTCTTGCTACCGAAGCCGAGGGCGTTGCATCTAGTGACTACAACGGATTTATTGATCTTATAAACAAGCTTGCTACAGTCAATGCTAAGTCTTATAACGAGCCTCTTATTCGTATTAGGAACAGTCGGGGTCAACTAGCTGATGTAGTGAATACAAACGCTGTACACACCGCTACAGGCAATCAGACAACAATACTGTCAGGTAATGACATAAAGGTCTTTAGGAGCCTCCTGTGGCGCGGTGGGACAGCTATGCGCTGTGAAGCACCCCTTATTACGGATAGCGCCCATACGAGGCTTATATTCGCTCATATGCTACTACAGCAGGCAGACCTATTAACCCAGCGAGCACAGAACTTATTATCTACTGTAAAGGGGGTTTATAGTGTGTCTGCTAGCGATATAACTTTATTGTCAAACGAAAAGTTTCATGTTTCTGCTGATACCGCAGAGGTAGTAGCCTCAACTAAAATTAAAATATCTAGTGAGGGTGAACTTGAGATAAGAACAAATAATGACATTAGTGTTATTTCTCAAGGATCTAATAGTAAAATTGTAGTACAAGCTAGCAGAGTTGATGTAAACCCAGTTATACCTGTTGCTAGTGAAATCATTACAACACACGAAGCAACTGGATTACCTACAGGCACAGCATCTAAAGTTAAAAAGCATATTGAATTACCTCAATGGGAAGGAATGAGTCCAATCCCTGCTTATGTGTTTCCTGGCGATGAAGTGGCATTTCAAAGCGAGGCTAATTAAATGGCATTAGATCCTTTCAGCGATTTGTTACTTCAAAAAGACAACAGAATCATAGCCTCAATACCCGTAGATGAAATAGACTTTGACATAAAAGATGGTGACTTGGCTTTAGCTAGTAACGAAATTAACGTAAAAGAGAGTTTGATTAGAAGGCTTAGAACTCCGCTTGGAGCTTATCAAGCATTAGTAGTAACCTACACAGAAGCGGGTTCAAAAAACTGGGTTTATTACGATAGCACCTATGGCTCTATGTTACATACCTTTATATCTGAGCCACTTACAAATCATTGGGTAAAGAATTTTACTGATACAGTAGTTAGGGTAATTTCTGAAGATACGCGCATCTCGGTAACTGACATAAATCTGGACATTGTTGATATATCCCGTGGAAAGATAAACTTGTCTATTACGTATGAAATTACCGGCGTAGAGTCTGAGCAAACTATTCGTATTGGGTCAAATGAGTCTAGCTCTTTGAGTATTAGTTAGGGAACAATAAGTATGCCAAAAGAATTTGAGTCAAAAACTTTTAAAACCATTAATCAGGAAATGGTTGATACCCTTGTATCACAACAACAGGGCAATACAAAAAAGTTAACCGACTTCAGTGAAGGATCGATTATTGGAAGTATATTTAGGTCTATTTCTTCAACAATTTCTGGTATGTGGTCAGAGCTCGAAAGTTTAATAGATGGATTTTATATTGAAACTGCTACAGGAGATCTATTAAAAAGGCGGTTTAGAGATTTTGCATTTGAAATGAAAACCGGTACACAAGCTAGTGGAACTGTTTTAGTAGTTAGAGATCCTGGTGTTAGTTTTACAGCAGATATTGATATTAATAGTTCTTTATTTTTTACTGGAAATTATAACTTAGAGTTTGTTGTTATAAGTGGTTCTGATACTAGTGTTTTTGGACCAATTAATGATATTAGAAATAGTAAAACATTAAGTGTTAGATGTACATCAAAAACGTCTGAAGCTAATTTACAGGCGGGTACTACTTTAGTTTCAAATAATCCAACTTATAGCGGTTTAAAGTTTATTGTTGGTTCTAATATAGATAGTTCTGGAAATGTTTCTGGTAGTCCGCTAAGTAATGGCTTAGACGATGAAACAGATGAAGAGGCAAGAGAAAGGTTTAAAACTTATATTCAAAACCTAGGTAAAGGTACTGTAGAAATTATTGAAGCATCTGTAAAATCTGTAAGTGGTGTCAGAGCTTGTACTGTTTACGATAATAGTAAGGTAATTAACAACAGTATTGATGGCCCTGAAACAAGTAATAACTTAAGAAAATACCCAGGCCATATTGTTGTACAAGTGCAGCCTTCTAATATTCAAGAAGGTTTAGCACTTATTGAAGCAAATATTGTTAACGCTATTGAAACTAATAAAGCGGCTGGAATTGCTTATGATATCTTTACTGTACCAGTCACACAAATTATTTTAGTAGTTACTGTAAGAACTACTCAAAGTACTTTAAGTGACGCATACAAACGACTTATTGAAAGTACACTAGAAACTAAATTTAATTCTCTAGAAATCGATGAACCTATAAGACTTTTTGCTTTACAAAATGAACTTTATAAAGCTGATCTTGAATCAGGAGTTGGTCTAGTTGCTACTGGCGGAATCACGGTAGCTGCAAAAACAATTTCAGGCACACCAATTAATGCTGGAAATTTAGGCGAAGTATACCCGGTTTCTGGGGGTATTTTAGCCTTAAATGACGTTGAGTTTGCCTAATGAGTTACTTTAATAGAAAGTCTGTTGAGTATAGTAATCTTATACCAATAGTTTTTAATACTTTAATTAGTTTAATTCCAAAAGTATCTGGTTGGTACGGAAATAGTGTTAGTAAAGTAATTACAAGTAATACTAGTCTAAAAGCAACATCTGTATCAAGTGCTATTTTTATTTCAATTGCTACAGGACTAGCAAGCTGGCTTGCTGCTATAAAAGATCTTAAGCACTCTATGTTTATTAAGGGCGAAAGCCCATTAGGCGATCGTTGGGTCAGTCATCTTAGAAATACATACAAAGATTATGGAATTAATCCAGATGCTGATGGTCGTAGCTGGGAGAATACTTTAACAGATAGTGCTGAATACTCTAGTAGATTAGATGGTTATGCAAACGCACTTGTAGCTTTATTTACAAAACAAAACGTAACCATTGATGCTATACAAAAAACAATTACAAAACTTTTACCTGGCGGTACCTCTGTTACGGTTATAGAGCCTTTTAAGTTAATCAAGGCTTGGCCCTCTGCTAGGTCGTATAAACCTAGAAAACTTGAAACTGAAAGTGATGTAGAGTACTTTGATAGACTATCAGCCTATAATAAAAAGTACAAAGAGTTAAGTAAGTTACAATTGGGCACCCCCAGTGCCAAGCCAAATACTTACTACCCTGTACCTGTTACAGGTAATGCGCCACTAACAGACTCTACCTTTGAAAGTAGTTCTAACGATCCTAAAAAAATCGAACGAATTAATGCCCTCAAAACCGATTTAGGAAGCTATACTAATCTAGGTAGAACTGGTTCAAGAGTTTTTCCATCTTCTAGGCATCAGGGTGGTAAACTAGAAATAGTTATATCTAACCTTCAGGAATCAGGTCAACAAATTGTAGATGTACTAACAACGATTAAAGCTGCTGGCGTATACATAGACGTAAAAAGTCAACTGTTTTTAGGAAAACCACAAGAGACACCAGCTACTGTTAGTTTTGTACAAACTGAGTGGGATTTAGAGTTTACAGGTAAGGCAACTACTACGCGTAGTGCAGGGTATCACCAGGTATAAAATGGCTACACTTCATATTAGCGGCAAAGCTAAAAAAGCTATGAATTACGCTGATGCTTCTATGCCTATGTACATGCTTTTTAGCACACAAGCAGATGCTGAATCTTCTAGTTTAGTTATTAATACAAATAACTTAGTTGGGGCTGCTCGAGTTACAAAGCGAGAGATACTTGGACCCGTTGTCGATGGGCAGCTTACTGTAAGTTATGGTGATAAAAACTATAAAGTTCTTACAGGAAGTATTAGTGATATTTCAACTGGTAATGTTACAAGCGTATATTTTGAAGCTCCACTTACAACTGATAGTGTTGCAGCTCAAACAAATGTTATTTACATTATTCTTGTAAGCCATCTGCAAGGGATTAGTGTTACTGCTTCTAACGTCTCTGCTACGGATATTAAAGCTGCAGGAGTTAATTACATAATTGAAGCCGTACATAAAAGTAGTGGAATTACCGTTACAAACGGTGTTTCTAAAACCGTTGGAATGATTATTGATGTGTAAGTGTAGGTAAAATAATATGCCTTTTACCCCAGATAGCGGTTATTACAATAGATACAGTAAATCCAAAAACTTTTTTGAATGGCGAAATATTGCTGGTGAAGTTCCGCAGTCTGCAGAACTAAACGAGATTCAGTCGCTTGCTAAAGATCTTGTACAACGTACAGGTGATAGTTTTTTACAAAACGGCGACGTTGTTTCTGGGATGTTTTTAACTAGGTTAGGTGAAGATAGTAAAACTTTTGATTCAGAGTCTTTACCAGTTGTAACTTACAATACAGAGGGTTCAGGAAAAATCTGGATTGATGGGGTTGTACACGAAGTTTCTGAAAAAGTTACAGGTTTAGCTGTTCCAAAGAGTAAAAATGATGTACCACTATGGGGCTTTTTAGGAGTTTATCTAAGAAAAGAAGTAGTACAGTCTGCTTCAGATGCTAGCTTATACGACCCTGCAATTAGTGATATAAACGGTACAGCTTTAGGGTTACCTGGTGCTAATAGACTTAAAGTCACGCCTATTTGGGTTGCTGGTACGCTTTCTGTATCAGACTTTGATGATAAAAAAATTAATAATTTAGGTGGAATAACTAACGATCCTAACACTGCTGCAAGCCTTGTTTTTAATATTGATACTACTGAAAGCATCTCTTCAGATTGTGTGTATAACGCAAAAGTTACATTACCACCAGCGGTTACTGGTGCAACACTACTAAAGATTTTTTCTAAAGAAAGTAAGACTATCACACCAGGTTCAAAAATAAAGTTTTCAGTTAAAGTAGTAAATCCAGGTAATGGTAATACAATTTCAGTTCGTCCACAGCTTTTTATTAGTAGTTCTTCGCTTGTACCTAATAACAGCAATCCTTCAACAAGTTTAACCGCTGGAACAGCATCTAATATATCTCTAGAAATTACACCAGATATTTTAACTAGTTTGGGGGTAGGTTCTAGTACACCACTTAACATTGGTTTAGAAATTACTAGTAATAGTTCAATCAGTACAGGGATAGAAATTTATATTTCCGACTTGCACTTACTTTATAAGAATGAAGAACGTAAACCTAAGTACAAACAGTTTGTAACTGCATCTGGATCAGCTTACAGTAGTTTTGTTGTTGGTCCTTCTAGTTATATTAGTCATGGTAATTTTACTAATAATAGTTTTACTAGTTTAAATGGTACACTACTATCTAATCAAGTAATTCCAGCTATTGTTAGTGATAATTTAGATTACATTATTAGAGATACTGACTTAAACGATACAATTGAATCTGCTTTTATTGAAGAATACGGGGTATCAAAAGAAGATGCCCTTACAAGAATTTATCCAGTACACATTACTTATAATGGAGAAATTATTTCAAGCCTACCAAACCGAGAATACACAAAACTAACAGATTCATTTTTATCTGAACGTCTTAGTAATGTTGTTAGTAGCTCAGTAATTGAGGGTCTTGAAGTTTCTCAAATTAGTGGTCAAAGCCATAAAGTTCAAGTAAGTCCTGGTAATGCATTTGTAAAAGGAAGGCTGTTTTTAGGAATTAATCCAGAAGTTGGTACGAGTAATAATAGAAATCAATCTAGTAAAACAGTTACTATTTACCCAGAAAACAATAATACGGTTACATTAACAACCCCAGAAATTACTGCTTTTACAACTGGTGTACATAAAGTTACTTTTGGTACATTTATATCTATAGATGGTGCTTCAGCACTATCACTTTTTAAAGAAACTATTACCTATACTGGTAATTCAAATGTATATGGTGAAGGTGTCCATCTTGGTGATGATGCTTCAATACCTATTGCAGACCTCGAACTACTAGGTGTTCCAAACGTATCAGAAATTGTAAAAATTAGTGATAATACGAGAGTTTATGAACGCGGTCTAGATTGGGATATTGTATTCAGAACACAAATAGTTAATAATTTACCAGTTAAAAGAGCAGTAATTGGGTGGTACTATAAGCCGCTAGTATTTCAGAAAAATACTATTGTCCGTAGAGCCTCTATTAGACCACAAGTAGGTACAGCTTTAACAGTTTTATATACTGCTACAGTTGACCTTACTTTACCGCCAACTCTAAATTCTCAGTTAACTTATGATACAAGTGAAGAATTTAATACAGGATTTAAATTAACAACTTCAAAAGAACCTACTACATCTAATATTCTTTTATCTAGTTGGAGTAATCCAAATAGTAATACAATTAATGGCCCGTACTTATCTTTTAGTCAGGGTGATGTAAGTTTTAGAAGCTCCATCATAGTTTACAAATATACTGGAAGTCAAATAACAAAATATATTGTTTATTTTTCAGGTAATGTTCGAGAAGATGGTCCTGACGGGAGTCTAGGTTATCAGCTACTTGGGAATGCGTCTGACTTAGGTGAAACTGCAGCACTCACAGCTTTACAGGAAAATAATAAACTACCTCTTGCTCTAGTTACTGTACCAATTAACAGTGCAAATGACATTAAGCAATACCGGTTTAGGCTTACAAACGTCGTAGAACAACAACAAATTAATGATCAAATTTCTGATCTTTTAAAGATCTTACCAGCGTTAATTACACAAAATATTTTATCTGGAGATGTTAGCAATACCATTACTTACGCTAATTCAGCTGAATTGGCAGCTGAACCTACAAGAGTAGATACACTTACTTGGGTTGTAGATGGTAATGCGTTTCCCGCACTTGAAGATTATAAAGTAGAAGTAAAGTACAGCTATTTTGGTGATAGTTTAACTACTACTTATACTGCTCAAGGATTTGTAGATACACCGCAAGAGTATGTAGATGCAGGTCTTTTACGCGGTATGGTAGTAACTATAAAAGATAACGCTGATAACATACGTAAAAAATTACTAATTGTTATTTCTTATACTGCGACTGCATTCCAGAATAATCCTCAAATTAGTGATATTGAAACGCATGTGTTATAGAGGTTAGGGCATGTCTTATACTGTACTAAACTCTCCCCAGGGTACTGTAAAGCTTGAGCTAGATAAAAATTATATAGATCAAATTAGTAACCCTAATCAGCTTGTTAATGATCTTGCAGCTTGTGTAGAAAAGCTTAAGTTTTTAACAGGTAACTTTCCTGGAAATCACGCAAGCCGGCAAACTACTTTATCAAGCCTTACATTTAGACAGGCAGGCGCAGCTGACCAAGAGTTTACTGCTAACCAGGTTGCTGTCTGGAGCCCTTTAGAAGGCCTTATAAAGCTTAACATTGACTACTTACCTGATTTGATTAAAGCTTTCAATACTAGTGGCTATGTTATTGAACTAGTAGAAGCTTTGGGATTAGCAGCTTTAAGCTACCAGGCTAAAGACCCCTATGCGCTCTCTGAGACCTCTGTACAAGTTCTTGGTCGTGGGGCGTTCTACTATGGAATAGCTCGTGCAGTGGGCTTCTACAGCCTCTCAGAAGCTCCTGTAGTGTCATCATTACATAACCCGAGTGTTAGATTTAGTGTTGAAGAGATGTTGGGTTTGGAGCTTGTTAGGTGTTACCGTAAGCAACGTTTGGGATTTAACGGTAATGAGTTACTGCTTCTTGAGGGTTTTGAAACTCAGCCTGAACCAGATATTTCGTATGGATTTCTTTTAGAGCTAGTAAATATTTTTGCTGATTGGGAAGGGCTACGCGAAGTACTAACTATTGATGTACCAAAATTATATAAAGAAAAATACAATATAAAAGATTTTTCTCGAAACTACTTAGAAGAATACAATGATTTTATTTTAAACTTGTCGCTTCGTTACAAGTTAAACTTAAGTGGGCTCTTAAACACTTGGGGGTTTATTACTAACCTTGTTCTTGATACCTTGCCTGAACAATTTCCTGTTGTGGCAGCAGGCCAACCTATTACTGTAAGTGAGCGTTTACTTAGTAAAGTAGGTAGAGAGGTCGTAGACCGTGAAGTTCAAGCACAGTACTTACCGAGTATTAGTTTAGGTGGATTTGATTCTTTTGGTTTGACAGTTTCTACAGGTAGTGCATTAGTATTAATAGACCCAAGCCCAACGGATTCGGTGTCATTTAAGGATTTAAATTGTGTACTGCTAGGTACACCTGAATCTAATGGCCCCAACCCGGTTTATAAAATTCCTTATAACCTTGGTGATGTTAATCCAAGAGGACATACACTGCTTGTACCAGAATACGAGGGATCAGCTGCACAGTCTGTATTATTTGAGTACTTGAATAAAGATTTACAGTCTTTATCAAATCTTGTTATAGCTAAAGTAATTTATTTAGGTACTTTACAAAAGTACTTTCCTACAATTATGCGCTGGGGTACTAACGAAGCTCAGTCTGAGTTTACGTTTCAGCCTTCAACTGCAACAGAAGTACCTGTTACAACTTATGCTGTAATTAGTAAAAATAAGTTTGGATACAACTATATTTTTAATGGTAATACAGCTATTTGCCAAATTATTTCTATAGAAGTAACACCAACAGATTCTTATCAAGATGATGATGATGACACTGTTTATACCCCAGGTGGAACTGTAACTCGAGTAAGTTCAGTTACAACATACAGAGAAAGTACTGGATTAACTTCTAAAGAATTTGTAGAAGACTTTGTTGTTAAAGATTCTAGTGGAAATGCTGTTTATTCTTTTGAAACTGTAATTCCAAAAGAAACTGAACCAAATCTTTGGGTTGCTCGTGAAAGGCCGCCAAGTAATTTACGTGATTCAAAAAATATTTTACAAAGTGTTGGTCACCCTGTTATTGCAGAAAAAATTTCTTTTGCAACACATTTGATTGCATCTAGCTTAGCTGTAGATGCAAAATTAAATTATAGGCAGTCAAATAAAGATATTATTGATACTGCTAAAAAACAATACGTAGCTTCCTTAGCACCTAGCGTACAAGTTGTTAATTTACCAATTGATTTTGTTAACAAAGTAAAAGAAGTACTTACTTATAATATTGGTAACAACCAAGAAGAAAAAATAAATTATAGGTTTACTAAACTTATAGAAGCTTATGATACTTTACTACCAAATAGTATAAAAGAAAGACTTAAAAGTATTAATAACCAGTCTTCTTATACTGCGCCAGAAGTATACGGTTTAACTATACAATATCCACCAAATACACAACTTGCCCCTGATGTTGAAAAATTTGTATCTGTAGAAAATGCATTATTAAGTTTAGCAAAAACGTCAACTAGTTTACCTGAAGATGTACGTATCCAGAATGTTGTAGATACTGCAACAAGTATAACTAATGACAGTATTAATAGAAGTATAAATAATATAGCTAGTACATCTAATAGTACAACGGTTGTTACAAAGTCTAGTGGCTTTGTAAGGTTTATAAATGATGGTTTTGCCGGATTATTTGAAACTGGGGGAGATCCACAAAATCCGTGGTCAACTCTTAATGGTACTTATTTTAATAACTTAGTGTATTTGTTTGAATCACGACCCGGACAATTCCTGCCGGTATTTAATCCTAAGGCTAATCCTAGAGCATCTGCAAAACTTATTTCTGGTTTAGTTGAAGCTAGCTTGGTTGCGTTAAAAGTTGATCCAGCTATTTCTAAAAGCGTTGAAGAAAATCTAAGTAGTGTTTTATCAAATATTGCAGATTTAGATAGACCACAAGCGACAAGTGCTTGGTTGCAGTCTGGTAATACTGTTTTACAAAAGATTTTAAACACGTATTTTCCAGGAGAGCAGGCTCAAGCATATACCGCTGTAAGTGAGTGGCTAACAAACAGACTAGTTGCCTGGGCAAATGGTGCTATATCAGGCCCGGCTCAGAGCGCAACTGATGCTTTAAATCCACCGTGTCCATGCCATGAAGAGCCAAAACCAAACTGTGATCCAGGAAAAGAGGTAGCAAAGCCTTCTGGAGACTCGAATACTACTGGCGGTCTTGTAATTAATAGTGTTACGCCAAGCAGTGGAACAGCAAATACGTCTCTAACAGTTAGTATTAAACTTAATGGTAAATTACCTCCACAAGGTAGAACTCCTTCTGGTGTAAGTATTGGTAATACTAGTGGTAGTAACATACACTATAACGACACTAATGGTACTATCACTGCAAACTTTACACTCCCAGCTACAGTTGGAGCTAAAAATGTATCTGTAAGTTTTCCTCAACCTTACCTTGGAGAGGACGTAAAGTTAACTATTACTAAGAGAAATGGTTTTACTGTTAATGGAGTTGCTGGTGGTGGCACTACTACAACTACTACTACTACTACACCCCCTGAGAGGACTTATACACCAGTTTTTAGAAAATACGCTACAGGTTTAGAGGGCGATTTACAATACAATATAGACTACGCCGGTGTAATTGCAGGTATAAACAAGTCCTATGGTTTTGAGACTATAGATAGTCCAGAACTTCAAGGATTTATAGGATATAGGTTAGGTACAACAAGTACCGTTGTACCTGTATATAATCCAACAAATGATCCAAGGTTGCTCATAGATGTAACAAATAGTCATGTAAATAGACTTACAGTAGCAGCACTTCAAAACCTTTCAATTAACTACTTACACGGATCAAACAATTACAAAGACGTAGAAATAGTTCGACGTAACCTTGATGATAAAGTTTCACAGGCTGCTGCTGCAAGATTTCATGCAGGATTAGTTACTGCTGCAGTTATTGGTGCTGCAAATAAAGCGTTTTCTACAGAGGGTTTTGCAAAAGCCAAAGATATTTTAGAGGGCTTTTCTACTGGACGTGTAAGATCTCGTACTAGTAGTGGAACAGTTCCTTTAGTGTCTAATAAAAAAATTCGAGATGCTGTTACTGCTTATAAAACTGCTTTAGACAGCGGTGATACTATTGTAGGCGCAACTTATGATGGGTACCCAATAGCTATTTTAAATACTTATATTGAGCTCCAAACTCTAGATGAGAGGGAAAAGTTTAATAAAGCTAATCCGGTTATTGCAGGAAAAAACATTTTTACTATTAATCAAGAAGCTGCTTTAAGGGGAGTTAGAAGGCCGTCACTTCCTCCTGCTGAAATGAAAATGGCTTCGGTTGCACAAATTAAATCTTTAGCAAGTAAAGAAAAGTATACGTTTGAAGTAATGCCTGCTATACGATCTTATGGCAGCTCTAGTAATCAGGGTATGCAACCTCCTGGGGCAGGTCATGGAATTTCTTGGAAATCAAGTTTGAATATTGCAAAACTAAATGTACCTGGTGGCAGACCAATTTACCAAGTAATGGGTATTAACGAAGAAGTTATTGAATTTGTAGGCTCATTCTTAGGTATGAGAAGCCTTGCAGAACAAGGTTCTCGATTTGATAGCTCACAATTTGAAGACTTACCGATTAGCGATGGTTTAACTTACAACACAAGCGCAAATTACTATAGAGCTCAACAAGAGTCTAACATTATTAGGTATATGCAGTTGTCTGGTGAAATGCTTGAGCTAACAATTAGGAGCTATGCTGGCAGTCAAAGAGACGATGAAGACCAGGGTATAGCTATTAATGTAAAGGGCTATATTCATCAGTTTCAGCGATTTATAAAATCTGATGATCGTGTTTGGTACCAAATAAGTTTTAGAATTACAGATCATTTTATGAAAAAGATAATTACAACAGCAACTGTATCTACTGGTACTCCTGGACCTCCACGTATTGGTCGTGCAGAGCCCTTTTTTCCTTTAGTTGATGAGTCTAGAAATATTACTACACTTCCAGGAACTAATATATTAAATCTTGGTATCCCTAATGCACCTAGTTCGGGATTAAGGGCTACTCGTAATCTTAAACCTAAATTACCGGCTGCTATTCGTGATCTTAAATCTAAATTACCGGCTGCTATTCCAAAACCAAGAGATATTGTTGCCACAGAAGATTCAGTAATACAGCGCCGTGAGTCTATTCCCAAAGTTAATACAAAAGATGCACTATCTACAAACTTATCTAAGTTAATTACTCGGTGGAATGGGATACTTCCTACAAATACTTCTAATAGCAGTGCTGTTCAGATGTTTAAAAACTATCGTGCTGTATCTAGTGTTTTTATAAATGATATAAAAACAAATATGCTAGCGTGGGAATCTAAAGGCAATACTACTAACTATACTAATTTTGATACATCATATTTTAGTAATGTGCACGTTCTTAAATTTTATAATGAATTCGTAAGTAATTTATCATTACTACGAACCTATATTGCTAGAGTTAGAGTTGCACATACAACCAATCCTACTTTAGAACTAGAAAAAAATAATATAGCTAATAGACTTGAAGCTGTAGCAAATGCTGTAGAAAAAATAAATAAGGAAGGATCTATAGGTACTGCTAATATGTTTGTAAATGATCCTTCAGGATTTGCTTTATATATAGATGATGTTGAAAAGTATATACCTACTATTGCTGAAGATTTTACTAACACACAGCTTAAAAAGTTTTTAGAAGATAAGAAACAAATTTTAATTGAATTAAAGCGTGCTAAAGCAACTATAACTAGTATAGGTAGTTCAAACATAGGTAAGAATGGTAATTTTAAAACAAAGTTAGAAAGTACTCTTGATAGTTGGAAATTAGCTGTAGATACTTATATTAATAAACTTAGTACAGCCGATATTTCTCACGAAGCCCACGTAATACAACGAGGGTACCAACAATTAAATGATAAATTTATAACTAATGCTAAGAGTGGTTCAAATCCGTTCTTTGCTCCCGAGAGGTTGCAAGAATATATTACATTTATTAAGACTATGGACTTAGGCTCTCCTAGAGCTAACCAAACTGATGCGGATTTATCAGCACTCAGAGCAGTACAACTTAAGGTAGTAATAGATTTACAAAGTTCACTTAAGTTATTACGTAATAGTAATATAGCTACTAGAGCTACAGGTGATTCCGGACTTAGATCAGTTGTGGGTGAATAAACACTATGCTTCAAGGACCTGATTATTACGTTGAAGATACGTTTAAATTAGTTATTGACAAACTTTTATCTGAAATACCAGATAAATCTTATATTGCAAATTTGCCATTTGATACTTTATATAAAATAATAAATCATGCAGATAAAACACACTTTGTTACTGTTAATGATTCTGAACTAAATATACCAGACATTATTGGGCCTTATAGTTTATACGACGAAAACAGGTTATTTTTATGTAGAATTAATCTGCATTCGAATATTTTTGGAGAAACCCTTGTAGAAAAAGCATACATAGACACCATGTCTTTTGGTCAAGTACTGTACTTAAGCTATGTAAGCTCAGATAATGAAGTACGCGATATTCAGGTAATGAAACTATAAAATGGCCCGAGACAAGAAAGACCAAAGCTTTGGCGGCCTGTTAGACGACATCATCTCAGAGGCGCTACAGCAAGAAGACGAACTGCTAGGACCTATTGAGTTTTGCAGGGAAATCCTGGGCATGTACCTGTTCCCTGCTCAGCGGGTCATCATGAAGTCTTTTTATGGCTTGCCGCTGGGTAAGGGTAAGTGGCTTGAATGCATCAACCCAGACGACCCTAACAGGCTTCAGAAGCTTGCCCAGTGGGGTCACGGGCCCGATGACGAGTTCGATGAGCAACTCATCATGGACAACTGGATTGCAGAAAAGAAGGCTATTTGGGTGCCTGGGCAGCGCTATAAAAACCTGTCCTTAGAATCTGGCATGGGTAGTTCCAAGTGCCTAAGTCTTGCCCTAACGTCTATCAAAGGTCGCGGATTCCTGTATCAGGATGAATATTTACCATCAAATGTTTCAGAGGAGACCATTGTTCCGCTGAGTGTTGATGTACACACTAGGTTTGGATTTAAGCGTACTGCGGCGGGTATTTCCAGACCTTCTGAGAGGGTCATAAACCTTAGGACTAGATTTGGTTACGAGGTTGGCGGTTCTGTAGTACACCCAATCCTGGTCTTTACAAAGGATGGGGAGTTTGCATGGAAAAAGCTTCCGGACGTAAAGGTCGGAGATGTTTTGTGTGTAGAGCGTAACCACGCCGGGTTTGGAACTGATAAGCCAATAGAGTTTCAACCAAAAGAGCGTAAGAGAAAGGTAAACCCCTATAAACTGCCAACACACATGTCTCCTGAACTTGGCCGTATTCTTGGTTATCTGGTTGGTGATGGCGGTGTAAACCAGTCTTCTTCTATTGTTCTGACTTCTATGGATCAATCACTAATAGAAGATTACTGCCAAATCTTTGAAAAACAGTTTGGCGTAAAACCTACTGTAAGACCTTACTTGGATAATACTAAAGTTAACTGTGTGTCTTACCATTCTGTGGTCATAAGGGACTTCTTAGAGTCTCTGAGTCTCAATCGTACAACTTCTTACACTAAGAAGATTCCCGCTGCAATAAGAACATCATCTAAAGAGACTGTGCGGCATTTCTTGCGGGGTTTGTACGACACAGATGGATTTGCCAGCTGTAGTACTACTAAGGGCAAATACGGCCTCAAGAAGCGTCTAACAGTAGGGCTTGCTTCCACTTCTGAGCAGTTACTTAAAGAAGTACAGGTATTACTACTGGGATTTGGGATTGTTTCAAGCAGAGCTTACTACACCGGTAACTACACTAAAAAAGACGGCACTACCAATAGCTATTGGACGTTACATATTTACGGTAGGAACGCACGTAGATTTTTTAATAGTATTGGTTTTGGTCTTGAACGTAAGCAAAGAATTTTAGAAGAGGCTCCTGACACTCTAGTTGATACAGTAGATAAAGTTCCTTATTTGCATACCATGCTAAAAAAGATGAAACTAAAAGAAGGAATGGTTGCAAGGGGTTCCGGTCGTGTTGACAAGTGGGGTAGTATACGCCGCCAATGCGGCGGTACTTTGCTAAGAGAGAATCCGGATAGTCAATCTGGCATAACTTATAACAAACTTCTAGAAATTATTAACTACTTCAAGGAAGTAGATGGGTGTGAAGAAGAAATCAAGTTCTTGCAAGAACTGCTCACTCAGAACCTGTTCTTTGACCCAATAACAGAAATTTGGGACACTCACGAGCCTACCTACGATATTTGCGTTCCAGAGGTTGCGGAGTTTGTGGCAAATGGAATTGTTTCTCATAACTCCTCAATTACTGGTGGTATGTCTGCTTATGAGTTTTATCGTCTTACAAAGATGGATAACCCTGGAGCTGAATTAGGCTTGATTGCAGGAGACCCTATATTTGTTCTGTCAATTGCAACAAACGAGCAGCAGGCTAAAGATACGATCTTTGCATACACAAAAGCTCGTATGGAATCCTCTGCATACTTTGGAGCAATGATTGAACGGGGTGATATTGTTGTTCAAACCACTGAAATCATCCACAGAAAAAAGAACATTATTTTCCGAGCAGGACATTCCCGAGGAGCCGGTCTTGTAGGTAAGAACCTTTGGGGCCTATTAATGGACGAGGTAAACCGATTTGCAGTTGAGCCTGGAGCTACCGTAGAGAGCTCAGGACTAGCTCTCTGGAATAACGTCGGTAAGGGTACCACGCGTTTCAAACATCGCTCTGACGGCGGCTTGAAGATTGCTATTGGATCTGCATGGCAAGAGAGTGACATGTCCGACACTCTGTGGAAACAGGTTGAAGAAGGTCGCCTGGACGCCAAAGAAATGCTGTGTTTCAGGTTGTGTACCTGGGATGTAAATCCTAATTACAGCGGTCGAGAGGATCCTCAGTTAGCTACATTCTATGCCAGCGATGTTATTGGATCTATGCGTGACTACGAGGGTGTAAGGCCTGGCGCGCAGTCTGATTTCTTCAACAAAGAAATCGTCAATATGTACTCTGTACAGCAACCTGTTGCACAGTACGTTCAGAAGAAGATTCATACAGGACAGGGTGTTGCGCTTATTACTGAGGATCAGGCTCGTGAAATGCGGGCTGACCAATACCGAACATTTGTTGCCGTAGATTTGTATAATCTACAAGAGATGGATTTCCCAAATTTTTCGTATGCACATGCAGACCCCGGTTTAAAGAAGGACAGTTTTGGTTTTGCGTGTGGGCATGGTGAGCCTGATCCAGACGGTAAAGGGCTAATCGCTGTAATTGATCTGGTTTTGGAGTGGGAGCCTGAACTTGACCCAACAAATCCAAAACTAAAAATCCCCGTGAACCTTCAGGATGTAGAAGAAAACATCTTGAAAATCAGCAATGCTAGGCATGTTCGGCGCCTGAGCTTTGACCACTGGCAATCCGGTGCTGCTATTCAACGGCTTTATACACAGGGCATCATTACGGAAGAGGTCACGTTTAGTGCGCCAATCCAGCTAGCCATGTACGAAACGCTACGTCACCGACTTGATAACGGTTTGGTGCGTTTGCCAGACCCAACTTCAAGTAAGGCTGCAGCCAAGCTAAATGCTGAGCTTACAAAGTTACAGCTGCTTCACGGACGCAAGATTGATCACCCTAAGGGTAACTCTCTTGGCTGCTCAAAAGACTTAGCGGACTGTGTGGCAGCTGTGGTGTACAGGATTGCTCAAGATGAGCGGTCATACGGGCTTGGTCAGCAGGCCGGCGTAAAGATTGACGTACTTGGTGCTACAAAGCTGTCTGAGATTGAAAACAAACTTAGAGGTGCAGGTTTTCAACCAGGTAGGTCAGCGTCTAGGGTTCCTAGAAAGTGGACTTAGTAGCGATTTATAGAGATATCTACGCTATACTAGAGTCATGGTCGTTATAAAGCGATTACTAGAGTTCTGCTTAGTTTTTGTCATTGTTGGAACTTGGAGCTACCTAGTATTCGTTTCTGGTGGAAATCCTTTACCCCTGAACGAATTTGGAGATCTAATCCATGGGTTATTTGGATCTTAGTGATAAGCAGGCAAAACCTGGTAAGGCTCTAAGAGCTACCGTAGATGGTTTACCTATTACTGTTGAGTACGAGAACGATCAACGACACCTTGATCTAGGAAAGATCGAACGAGTAACTATGCACTGGTCCGTTGGGCCCTATGCTATGGCATTTGATGGCTACCACTACAATGTTGTTTTTGATGTAGCACGTAAAAAAGCACATGTTGTCAAAACACTCAAGATTAGCCAATATGGTCGTCATGCCTTTAAGGCTAATAAAAGCAATATCGGTGTTGGCTTTGCAGCGATGATGAAGACCGACCCAGATACGTTAACGGGTAAGTGCCCTATTACTGCTGAGATGCTTGATGTAGCTTCTCAGTTTGTTGCAGAGTTTATGTGTTGGCATAATCTGGACCCACGAACAAAAGACCTTACAGATCACCGTTTGGTAGATATTGAAATTGGTCGTAATCAAAAGTCTGACATTGGTAAGTATTTTCCTGACTTTAAAAACTCAGTTATCAGTAAGTACGATTCTCTTAAATCTGGCAAGTCTAAATTTAGCTATAAGGCTATTTTAGTAGACTAATATGTTCAAGCAGCAGTACGGTATTGGCGATGTAGTTCGCTTGTTCTTTAGAGAAAAGGACCAATCTGCAAATGAACGTGTTTGGGATATCTTTTTAAACTCTAAGATATTCTCAATACGAACTCGTAATGATGCTGACGACGATGGTATCTCAGCACTGACTATTACTCGTGGCACAAATACAGCAATTGACTCAATAAGCTTAGGATCAAAATTAAACATTTCTGGGCTTGTAAATGTCTTGCCCGGAAATGCTCCTAGTGCACCAAGCAACGGCGACATATGGATCACTACCGCTGGGTTGTATTATCGAGCAAACGGTACAACATTTGGTCCTTTAGGTCAGGGATTCGGAGACGGTACAGTAACCAGTGTTGGTTTATCAATGCCGTCAATTTTTACTGTTAGTGGCAGTCCTGTAACCGGTGGAGGAACTTTAAGCGTTACAGCAAATGGTACTTCAGGGGGTATTCCCTATTTCTCCAGTACCAGTACATTTGCAAGAGTTCTAGTACTGACACAATATGCTTTGTTAGTTGGCGGTGGTGCTGGAGCAGGACCTGAGCCTGTCTCTGGTTTAGGGCTATCCAATCAAGTACTCCACGGAAACGTCAGTGGGCCGCCTACATGGGGCAAGGTTGCTCTAAGTACAGACGTTGCAGGAACTTTGCCTGTTTCTAGCGGCGGTACGGGCGGAACAACACCGTCAATTGCACGCACTAATTTAGGCTTGGTCATTGGTCAAGATGTTCAAGCTTACCATCCCAATCTAACAAGTGTAGCTTCTGGAAACTACGTATCAGCTTTTAATACGCGTACTGGAGCTATTTCTCTTACATCTGGGGATGTTACAACTGCTTTGACTTTTACCCCTGAAAATGCTGCTAATAGAGGTACAGCTAGCGGTTACGCATCATTGGATGCTGACGGTAAACTACCTACGACACAGCTGCCAGATTTAGCAATTACTAATACGTTTGTTGTTGCTACAGAAGAAGCAATGTTAGCCCTTACAGCTCAAGTAGGCGATATTGTTGTTCGTACTGACATTGAAACATCGTTTGTTCTAAAGACTGCTGGAGCATCTACTTTAGCAAACTGGCAGCAAATCTTAGCTCCTAGTGGTCTTGCACAGGTTAGCGTCGCACTTGCTATGCCTACAGATGTGTTTAATGTGTCAGGATCGCCTGTAACAAGCGAAGGAACACTTACTGTTACTCTGGACACCCAGACGGCAAATACTGTCTTTGCGGGCCCCTCAACAGGCAGTGCAACTGCTCCTACATTTAGAGCTCTTGTTGCCGACGATATTCCTAATATTAGTGCCAATAAGATTACTTCAGGTACTTTACCCGTTTCTCGTGGGGGTACGGGGCTTAGTTCTGTTGGAACAGCTAATCAAATTCTAGGGGTACAGGATCCTAACTCAGGTGGACTTGAATACAAGACTCTGACTGCTGGTTCTGGTATCAGTATTACTCATGGTGCTGGTTCTATAACCATTACAAGTACTGGTAGTGGGTCCGGAACAGTAACAAGCGTTGGGTTAACTGTACCAACTGGATTATCTGTTACACCGGCATCTATTACTACAAGTGGAACCTTTGCTGTCACTTTAGCTGCAGGGTACAGTATTCCTACAACGGCTTCACAAACTAACTGGGACACCGCATACACAGACCGATTAAAGTGGGATGGTAGTTCTAGTGGCCTCACAGCTTCGACAGGCCGTACTTCTCTGGGTGCAACTACAGTAGGCAGCAACCTGTTTACTTTGACGAATCCTGGAGCAGTTTCGTTTCTTAGGCTAAACGCTAACAACACGGTTACGGCTTTAAATGCTCTAGATTTTCGTTCTGCAATTGGAGCAGGAACTGGTTCTGGTAACGGAACAGTTACAAGTGTAGGGCTTACTGTTCCTACAGGATTATCTGTAAGTCCTGCATCTATTACTAGTTCTGGAACGTTTAGTATTACTTTGGCCTCTGGTTACAGCATACCTACTACTGCATCTCAAACTAACTGGGACACAGCTTACACCGACAGGATGAAGTGGGATGGTAGCGATACAGGATTAACCGCCAGCACCGGTAGAATCTCTCTTGGTGCTAGCACTGTAGGAAGTAATATCTTTACACTTGTTAATCCCGGTGCAGTATCTTTCATGCGTATTAATGCAGATCACACAGTTGATGCATTAAGCGCAGCAAACTTTAGAACTGCTATTGGTGCTGGTAGCGGAGACGGTACAGTAACTGGTGTTACTGCTTCATCACCGCTGTCCTCTTCTGGTGGTGCGGCACCAAACATTACTTTGTCTGGTACTGTTGGCGTTTCTAATGGCGGTACTGGGTTATCTACAACACCAACCAACGGACAATTACTTATTGGTAATGGCACTGGATACACCCTGGCTAATCTAGTTGCTGGAAGCAACATTACGATTACTAACACTGCCGAGGGTATTGAGATTGCTTCTGGTGGTGGAGGCGGTGGCGGGGCTGGTGGCGGTTCCGTAACCAGCGTGGGTCTTAGTGCTCCGGCAAACATATTCAACATTGCAGGTGGCCCTGTCACGACGTCTGGAACCCTGGCCCTGACTCTGGACAACCAAAATGCGAACACCGTGTTTGCAGGACCTACAGGGGGCAGCGCAGCTGAGCCAGGATTCAGGTCCTTGGCTTCTGCAGACATTCCGGCGCTTTCCACGGACACGCTTACATCAGGTACGCTGCCTGTGGCCCGAGGTGGGACGGGTTTAAGCTCATTAGGGGCTTCAAATCAAGTCCTTAAGGTTAATAGCTCGGGCACCGCTTTAGAGTTCGCACCATCTTCTCCTCAACTAGGTTCTAACAGGCAGACGGTTTTAAGCGGCCCCCGAAATGGTTTATACGCAAGTTATCTTACAAGCGGGGCGGGACTTACCGTAGGAATTAACGGTTCTGTTACCCCAGTAGAACTGTCTTTTGCAAACGGGTTTAATAACGGGCCATTAGACTACTTTGAACAAATTACAACAAACGTATCTGGCGCATGGACACTACCGGCAAACGCCACTTCGTATCTTTACATAGAAAGAACTGACGCGAGCGCGTTAACCTACGGAAGCACCACATTACAACCCTACTATATTGATAGCAATACTTACTATACGCAGCTTGTTGTAGAAGTTTATGATTATCACTCCTCCCCGGGCACCTGGAATCACGGGGCTACCCTAAACGAAATTACATTTACTGTCAAAAAAGAAACGTCTGGCTTTGAGTCAGACCAAACGTATTTATACACTGTGTCGAGCACTGAAGCTTACGACAGTAGGATGAACGGTGTCCCCTTTTACTGGAATCACGCGAATTACTTTAATAAAAGTAATTTGAACGATGGCGCTACAGCGTACAGTGTTTCAAACAGCATTTTACTCATGTATGGTCCAACAGAGCCTAGCCCAGCAAGGCCCGGTATGGGGGACTGGGCAAGGTTTTTAATTACGTTTCCTGAGATGCCCGTAGGTGCATTAACTATGACTGTCAATATAGGGGATAGCCAGGGCCATACCCCAGTAACGGTATCAGTGTATGCAGTAACCGGTACGTACAATAAAGCACAACACTTAAACGTAAGAACAAACAGCGGACTTACGTTACTAGGAAGTGTAAGTCCCGGTGATAACGTAACAACTCCTACTACATATACTGTATTTGAAAATCTAAACACAGAGTCTCTTGTGGAGAATCGGTTTAAGTTCGACATTGCCCAGATGAAGATGTATAAGCAAGTAAGTGGTTCTTTAGTAAACACTAATGCAATTTTTGTGGGTGAAGCGACTACAAATGCCACAGGCGTAACAAATCTTGTAAACTACGCTTACCGGGGCTTTTTCGTAACGCCGAGGCAAACGCATGGTGGTAGCAACACGTCGTATAGGTTTAACCACAACCTAGGCTGCTTGCCTCTTTACTTTAGACACGTTGGTATGGTTGGTATAAGTAACCCTACAACCAATGAGTACAACGAGCCCATACACTATGCGACGAGTAGTACAGCATTCCACGGCTCTACTTTAGCGTATGTAGGAACTCTATCAGCTTATATCATGGTCCGAGGGTCAGGTGTAAGGGGTTATGTGGGTAGCTCGACAGCAGCTTTAGGTTGGGGCCGCCTAATTGTCTCGCGAGGTTGGTAATGGGTTATATTAGTGCAGAGCACGGCTTTTATTATGAGGGGGATCCAGCGTTTGGAGACCTAGAAGTACCCCAGCGTCCCCATCACACCTATGAATGGAACGGGGAGGCTTGGCTCCAAAACGTAGATCTTGCTCTTATAGAAATAAGAGAAGAACGCAAACCTTTATTGGAAGAAGCGGACCATAAGATTAATCTGCTAGAAGACCAGGGTCTTGATTCCACAGAAGTCCGCCAGTACAGGCAAGCTCTGAGAGATATGACCAATAACTTTATTGCAGGAACAGTAAACTGGCCTACTAAACCTTGGTAGAAAAATGACTGAAGAAGAAAAGCAGCACATCAAGAACATTGATAACAAAATTTTCTTGATGTTCGGGGTAATTGCTTCTGTCATTACAATACTTCTTGCTACTGTTGCTTTACTACTTGATGTTCACTGGAGCTTCATCTTGGGTATTGGGCTACTTGTAGGTATCATGGTTTCAAAAGCGCATAACTGGCTTACAAGTAAGCTTGCTTTGAAGTACAACCTTGAAACCGAAGACAGTCTTGTTGAAAGACCCTTCAAAACAAAACCAAAATCAAAGACTGAATTGATTGTCTACATTGAACCGGAACCCGCAAAGGACCCATGGATTCACGACGATGATCCCAACGACTATAAGTAGTTATAGTCAGTATTTATAAACTATAGTATTATCTAGATAGGTAATAAAACTAGCCCGGAGGCTTTATCATGCTAAACGAAGCAGTTGAACAGACTGAGAAAGAGCTGCAAGCTAATCTTGCAAATAAGGCTGAGCTTCTTGAAACTCTAGAACAAGTCAACAAGAACTTAGAACAGGTCAATAAAAAGATTGAACACGGCAGAATTATTCTGCAGGTTCTTAAGTTTGCTGAAGAATCTACAAATAAATCTGCTGAAGTACAGGCAGAATCTGCTGAAAAATAAAGAAAGGTAAGCCCCGGTAAACCGGGGCTTTCTTATGACTTCAAAAGTATTTTTAAAATATCTGTATTTCTCAACTGTTATCTGGCTTCTATTTATTACATTTGTTTTTTATTTTGTAGTTGGTGTGTTTGGTGCACCCGGGTGGTTTTCACCAGCAGTTGGACTTGGATCAGTGTTACTAGCTAGTTTTTGTTATTTCTTGCTAGTTTTATACATTAATTATTATAAGCTTTAAGAATTGTTTTTACGATCTCAGATCGTACTACGTCGGTAACAGCAAATCTAAAGATTGAAATTTCGCTGTTACCTTCAAACCTTGTAAGATCTCGAATACAAGACTCTTCAACAGGAATATCACACTGGTGTGGATCTATTGTTACTACGGCTGTACAGTTTTCACCGATTCGGGTTAGAGCCATCTTGAGCTGTGCTGGCGTAGCATTTTGCATCTCGTCCATGATATATACAGCATCTTCAATGGTTCGACCACGTAGGTAAGTAAGGCTTGTAATTTCAATAATGCCTTCTCGCATGAGAGCATCAAGCTGAGGCTTACCAAGAATTTTCTCAAATGCATCAAGTACTGGGCGTAAATAAGGGGCCATCTTTTCAGATAGGCCCCCGGTAAGATAACCGATTGAGTCGCCCGCTTCTACTGCTGGTCGTACAGCAACAATCTTTTTGATTTCACCGCGACGAAGCATGTCTACGGCATAGACAACTGGCAAGAATGTTTTACCGGTTCCTGCAGGCCCAATTAAAAATGTAAGGTCGTAGTCTTCAATTAAGTTCAAGACTACTTTTTGGTTTACGCGAGGTGTAACTTGTACACACTTCAAGCGTCTAAGATTTATTTTTTGTGGATTAGGAATATCATCATCGTCCCTGAACCGCGAAGAAGATGGTCTACCTTCATTATGACGCTGGCTAGAACGATTTGAATTTTTCTGTGCCACTTTTATACCCTTTTACGACAAGACCCATAATAAAAGTGTAACCGATGAAGGGCTTTTATACCCCTCATCGGTTACTGTTTGGTCATGTTTTATTAGCTACATTTGCTAGTAAAGCACCGAGGACAAAACATGCAGCCCTCAGAGAATACCAAGGTACCTCCGCATTCTGCACACTCTGGGCTGTGACCTAAGTCACGTACTGGATCTAGGCTTACTGGTGTGTTTACAACAGGTGCACTGGGTACACGGTGCTCTTTATATAGAACACCTACCTGTTCTAATTGTGGTTCAGGCTGTGAACTTGTTACACCGAGTGTTTCTGGGCTCGCTTCAAGTACCTTACCAATAGCATCAGGGATGCTAAGGGTTTGCTTAGGACCAAAGCCATTTGGGCTACCACCACGAATACCGCGGAGGCTTTGGCTTAGATCTTCAACAGGTGTATGGTGCTTGAGTGCAACTGAGATAAGGCGACCAATAGCTTCTACGAGAGAGCTAAGGACACCCCCACCCTTACCAAGATTTGCTAGGACTTCACGAACACCCTGTGAGTCATAGTTTACTTGGACGTATAGCTTGCCCTGTTCTGTTTCGATACGGTCGTTGAATCCAAAGAGCCTGTTAGGACGCTCACGGGGTTCGTGAACCTTCATGACCTTTTCTACAAGCTCAATGATGCTGGTTTCATCTGCACTGGAAAGCCCAGTTGATTCTGGTGTAGCTGGAGCACTCGTAACTGCTAGGGGCTGGAACTGGCGGCTGTTATTACGGTAGATAGTTACACCCTTGCAGTTGGTCTTGAGAGCAAGATCATAAACACGTGCTGTTTCTTCGACTGTATAGTTCTCAGGAGCGTTTACAGTCTTGGAAATTGCACTGTCACAGTACTTCTGTAAGGCAGCCTGCATGAGTACATGATCTTCTGGAGAAATATCCCCAGCGGTTACAAATACTTGTGCGAGTGGTTCTAGTTCTGCAGGTAGTCCAGGAACCCTGGCCAATGCATTGATTAGTGAGCCTTCATTCTTGGTTACTTCTTCTAGTACATGATTCTTGACCTCTGCAGAAAGTCCAAGATTATCTAGAGCCGCCAAGAAAATCTTGTCGGTTTCAATCATCTGGGTTTCTGCCTGGAATCGCTTGAATGCAAGTGCAAACAATGGCTCACAACCACCGCTTGTGTCAGCAACCATGGAGATAGTGCCTGTAGGTGCAATTGTTGTAGTTGTGCTGTTACGAATACCGTGTTGTTCAATCTGGTTTAGTACCTGCAAGTACCCATCACTAATCTCTTCCATCCCAGACTCCAGAGCGCGATTTGAACGCTCCTGAAGATCCTTGCGGAAGAATTCCATGGACTCGTCAAGATTATCCATGAAATAGGGATAAGCACCCCTCTCGCGTGCCAGCTCCGTGGAGGCAGCCTTTGAGTGAAGGTCAATAAATGCATAGACATGTTCAGCCATGGCACGACCCTCTGAGCTGTTGTAAGCAATGTTTAGCTTACAAAGCATTCGGGCAAGCCCCATGATACCTAAACCAAGCTTACGAGTCTTAAGGGTTGTTTCACGAATTTCAGGAACCCGTGGAACATACTCGTTTGCATCAACAACGTCATCCATGAATTGCGTTGCAAGCCAAACAGCTTCTTGAAGCTTTTCGTCATCAAGAAACGGCTTGTTATCTTCTCCATAGGAAACCATGTTATCTAGAGTGATAGACCCTAGATTGCAGGATTCATAAGGATTTAGGGGCTGTTCCCCGCAGTTTGCAGAAAGGATTGCGTCATTTTCACCACACATTACAAAGTAACGGTGGGTATCATCTACTGTTCCGTTGTAAACATCAGCAGTTTTTTCTAGCTTGGTGATTGATACAACTTTATGGTTTGCTACCGCTTCTTTTGATCCAGGTCGTACCCAGCCAAGACGCTTCATTACAGTGTACTTGCTACACCCAGTAACCTTGGCAATGTCCTTATAGGACATTCCTGAAGCTCTTAGTGCTTCAAGTTCCTGGTCGTCGATGTCTGTGCGATACCTGCCATTGTCTTGTCCAGCAGTAGGTCTACCAAAAAGAGGATTTCTTTCATCCCAAACACCTGACATTGGATTATTGATACCAAGCATGTGTTCGCTGTTGTGCTGAGATGCCAAAATAATTTCTAGATTATCTGGAAGGTTATTAATATTATTATTGTCAATATGGTGGCAATGCTCAGTTGGGTAGCTAGGCCTACGACCACTATTCCAAGATACTACTACGTGATGTTCCATAGGAGTATCAACACCGTTTGTAAGTCGTAGATAACCCTTGCTACTAGCGCTATACCGGTAAACACTACCCAGTGATACGCCAATTTCCAGGTCCTTTGCCATGACCTTGTTACCGTTCTTGAGGTAGAGATTGTGGTTAGGTGTAAGCTCAAGAACAGTCCCATCATCAAGGGTTACGGCCAAGATCTCAGCGTTATTTTTTGTCAGTCGGGGATTACGCATCATCTTGAATACCAGCTGGTTGTTGGCATCCTGTGACAGTACAGGAATATCTTCCCCGGAGCTAGCTAGTTCAGCAAATGTCTTGGGACCATAAATGGTCCAGACCTTTGTATCACCAGTCCAGCACGGATTGGTTGCTTCGTAGGGACCAAGCTTAGGCGTAGGATTATGCTTATTCATGCGATCCAGAAATACAATTCCTGGTTCACCGGTACTGTGGGCGCGGGTGATAATACGATTCCAAACGTCCTTTGCACGAAGCTTACTGCCGGTTGGACCATCAGCAGGGTCAACAAGTTCAAACTCTTCGTCAGCATCCAGGGCCTTTAAAAAGTCGTCTGTAACGCCAACACTAACATTGAAATTTGTAAGCTTGGTAAGGTCCTGCTTGTAGTCAATAAACTCAAGAATATCGGGATGATCAACCCGTAGTATGCCCATCTGGGCTCCGCGACGAGTGTTGTGCGATACAAATCCATTTGCAAGGTAGGTATGGTTGTCTTCGACACAAAGGTCCAAGGTTAGAACCTTACCGCCCTCTTCGATGGACTTTACAGACCAGTAGTACTCGTTGTAGTTAGATTCATTTCCGATTCCAAGACGGTCTAGTGAAGAAGCCTTAAGCAT
>Ga0194119_10001636_pt1 | contig 40250 bp, 34 predicted proteins | sample TA2MahC100mmetaG_FD_148620 | JGI IMG/M metagenome (GOLD analysis project Ga0194119, IMG submission 148620) | Freshwater microbial communities from Lake Tanganyika, Tanzania - TA2015018 Mahale Deep Cast 100m | ecosystem: Environmental > Aquatic > Freshwater > Lake | place: Tanzania: Lake... | reverse complement strand
GAGGAGGCGCGTTCGGCGGCGGTGGCTGCGGAACGAGCGCGTCCAGGCCCTTCGGCGTCAGCGGTGTAATGACCATGAAGATGATCAGCAGCACCAGCAATACGTCGATCAGCGGCGTCATGTTGATGTCGGCGGCAGGTCCTCCCTTGCCGCCCATTGCCATTGCCATGGTTTAGGCTCTCCTTGAATTCCGGAAAATAAACTACAGACCCGCGGGCCCTAAGGCGCCCTGTTTGTTCGAGTCCGTAATCAGTCCCAACTGATCGACGCCAAACCCGCGCATCGAGTCGATCACTTCGACCACGCGCTCATAGCGCGCCCGCGAGTCGTTCTTGAGATAAACGGTTTTGTCCAGCTTCGCCGACAAACGGTCCTTGATCTTGACGCCCATATCGTTCAGGCTCGAGAACGGATCGGTACCGAGATACACTTTGCCGTCTTTGGTGATCGACACGAGAATCGCGTCGTCCTTATCGGCGGCCTGCATCGCAACTGGATATTTTGTTTTTGCAAGGTCCACGCTAATGCCTTTGGAAAGCATGGGCGTGATGACCATGAAGATGATGAGCATGACGAGCATCACGTCCACCATCGGTGTAACGTTGATGTCCGATACGGCGTCTCCGCCGACTTTTTTCTTCTTCTTACCTGCTGACATCGCCTAATCTCCTGTGTCCTGGGAGCGCTGCCGCGGCGGATCGACTCCGCCGCGGCCCGCCCGATTCAATTCGAACAGGGAACCGGCCGAAGCACCTTTTAGTGCTTGCCGGCCTTGGCGCCGGAGCGCTTGATGAAATAGTCAACCAGCTCGGAAGAGGAGTTGCCCATTTCCACGCCAAACGCTTCCATACGGCCGTTGAAGTAGTTGAACATCATGACGGCCGGGATGGCGACGAACAGTCCGATAGCGGTGGTGACCAGCGCTTCGGAAATACCGCCGGCGACGGCGCCGAGACCAGTCGACTTTTCAGCGGCGATACCTTTGAACGCGTTGATGATGCCGACGACGGTTCCGAACAGTCCGACGAACGGACCGGTGGAGCCGATGGTGGCGAGCGAGCTGACACCGCGCTTCAGTTCGGCGGAAACGATCGCTTCGGCACGCTCCAGGGCGCGGCGGGAAGCTTCGATGGTTTCACCGGACAGTTCGGTGGAAGCGTTGTGCGACTGGAATTCCTGCAGACCGGCGACGACGACTTTCGCCAGATGCGACTTCTTGTAACGGTCGGCGATCTTGATCGCCTCGTCCAGCTTGCCTTCGCGCAGCGCGCCGGCCACGGCCGGAGCGAACTTGCGTGACTCGTTGCGAGCCGCGTTGTAGGCCATCAGGCGATCGATCATAACGCCGATCGACCACGCCGACATGATGAACAGTACGATAACGACGGCCTTGGCCAGCCATCCCATCTGGTTCCACATGTCCATCGGGTCGAACGATACCGCGCCGCCCGCCAACAAGTTGAGTGCCCAGACTTGCAATTGAAAAGCCATGATATTCTCCTGCGAGTTGAATTGAATCGAATTGTACCGGTGTACCGGTTGTGTGTGTACTGCGCCCGGAGCCCTAAAGGAACCGGTGGTTATGGCCGATCTTTGATAAGAGGGTCCAGAATTTGGTATCCGTCTGTTTGCGCCGCGGTCGTTTCGTCGGCGGGAGGCGGTCGATCCCAGTCCGGTCGCCCGGACCGGGATCTGAAGAATTTCGAATGCGAGATATTGCGCTTAGTTGCTGAGCGTGAAGTTGACGTCGATTTGCGTCTGGACTTCCACCGCTTCGCCATTCAGCAGCGTCGGCTTGTACACCCATCCCCGCACCGCTTCCGTCGCCGCTGGAATCAACAGCGGGTGGCCGCTGACTACCTGCAGGTTTTGGATGGTGCCGTCGCGAGAGATGATCGCGTTGAATCGAACCGTTCCCTGAATGCGGGCCTGTTTGGCCAGCGGAGGATAGTTCGGACGGATCATCTTCAGGATGTTCGCCGCCTGGACGTTGCCGCCCACGCGGATCGGACCCGTTGGCTTCGGCTTCGGGGGTTCGGCCTTCGGAGGAGGGGGGGGCGGGGGCGCCGCGGTCGGCACCGAACCGATAATGCCGCCGATCACGCCGCCTGCCGTGCCGCCGGGAACGCCGCCCGGCACACCGCCGACGACACCCACAGCGCCGGACATTGGCGGAGGCAGTTCCTCTTCCTTAATCATCGCGATGTCTTTCGGAATTTCCTTGGGAGCGATGAGCCGTCCCGCGTCGAATTGACGCGGTATCACTTTCACGATCTTCACCGGCGCCGCGGGAGGCGGAGGCGGCGGCGGTGGCGGTGGCGGTGCCACCAGCATCGCGGCCAACTGCGTCGGCTGCAAGCCTTCGAAGAAGATCATCGGGAGAATCACAAGGAACGTCACAAGGCCGGCTTGAATCAGGAACGAGATCAAAATCGCCTGCGGCTTTTTTGTGTGTCCTGTTCCGTCCACGAAAGTTTGTTCAAACATTTCCGCGTACCTTTCCACTGATCCGGGGAGCCCCCGGATTGCGTTTCTTTACTACTGGAGCGGCTATTTTGCCGCTTTTACTTTTCCACCGGCGCTCACTGGGGACGCACCCGGGGTAGGGGGCGTTCCCGCGCGACGCTGCTCCATCCAGTTCCGCCACCAGATCAGGATGGGACTGGCGATGAAGATCGAGGAGTACGTGCCAACAATAATTCCGGCGACCAATGCGAACGAAAATCCGTTCAGCACCGGACCGCCGAACAACCACAATGCCACGGCCGTCAGGAAAGTCAAGCCCGAGGTTAAAATCGTCCGGCTCAGCGTCTGGTTAATGCTGGTGTTGACGATAGTTTCGAATTTCTCCTTCCGCATCGAAGGAAGATTCTCCCGGATGCGGTCGAAGACTACGATCGTGTCGTTCATCGAAAAGCCGACAAGAGTCAGCAGCGCCGCGATCACCGTCAGCGAGATCTCCTTGTCCACCAGCGAAAACAACCCGATCGTGATAACGGTGTCGTGGAAGACGGCGATCACGGCCGCCAACCCGTAAATGAACTCAAAACGGAACGCGATGTAGATTAGCATGCCCGCCAGGGCCATCAGCGTGGCGTTAATCGCCTGCGTGCGCAGTTCGTTGCCGACTTTCGGTCCCACCAGGTCGAATCCGCCAATCTGATACGGGGCCACGAAGGCCTCCTTTTTCAGCGCGTCAATCACTTGCGCGTTAACTCCTTGGACACCGGAGAGGGCATCGATGGTTCCCAGCATCCCGGATTTCTGCGTGTCCCGGAACGCCAGAATCGCCTTGGAAACTTCCTGCAATTGATCTTCGTTCATTGCGGCGCCCATCTGGGAGCGCAACCGGTCCGCCACCGCCCCTTGCCCGGCGTTGGAAAGGTCGAGCTTCGACCCATCCTTGCCGTTAAAAGCGGCCGCAAGACTGTCCATCACCACCGAGCGCGCGGCGTTCAGTTCTTTCTCGTCCCGCAGTTCGGTCGAGATCAGCATGTCCCGCGCGGTCGTATCCCGCTGGACCACAATTTCTCCCGGAATCTTTCCGGTGAGGGCGGCCCGGATCTGGTCTTCCGTCACCGCGTTGGCGAATCGCACGGTTGTGACCGTACCGCCCTTAAAGTCAATGCCGTAGCGCGGCCCGCCCTTCATGGCGAGGCTGGCAACACCGGCCACAGTCAACACCAACGAGGCGATGATGAAGGGCCACTTCTTGCCGAGGAAATCGAAATTCGTGTTCTTGAAAATTTCCATTGAGTACAGCTAGCAGTTGCCCTGACGGTTTTGACACCAGAGCGGAACAACTAGTTCCCGCGTGATCTGAAAAAGTATCACAAAAGTTTTGCTCAGACAAACAGCCACCTGTACTAGGCCGGAACGGGAGGGTCCTAGCGGAGCTGTCAAAACGTCGCGTTAGATGCTCAGGCTTTCCACCTGCGCCTTGCCGTCGTGTTCCCAATCGAATATGAACTTCGATACGAACACCGCCGTAAAGACGTTGGCGATAAGGCCGATCACGAGCGTAACCGCGAATCCCTTCACCGCCGTCGTACCGAAAATAAACAGGAAAGCGCACGAGACTACGGTAGTCACATGGGTATCGATGATCGTCACGAAGGCCTTGTTAAAGCCCGTATCGATCGCCGCCAGCACGCCCTTGCCATGCCGCAACTCCTCGCGGATGCGCTCGAAAATCAGCACATTCGAGTCCACCGCCATGCCGATGGTCAAAATAAATCCGGCGATGCCCGGCAGCGTCAGTACCGCGCCGAAGTAGGCCAGGCCGGCCAGAAGGATGATCGCGTTCAGCACCAATGCCAGCACGGCGTTCACGCCAGCGCGCTTATAGTAGAACAGCATCACCGCCACAACCGCGCCCACGCCGATCACGCCGGCCAGCAGTCCGTCCCGGATCGAATCCGCGCCCAGCGACGGCCCCACGGTCCGTTCCGCAATGTACAAAATCCCCGCCGGCAGCGAGCCGGAGGTTAGCGTCAGCGCCAAGTCCGAGGCCCTCTGCTGGTCGCCGATGTTCGTAATGCGGCCTTGATCCTCGATCTTGTTCTGAATCGTCGCCACGCTAAACGCTTGCTGATCCAGCAGCACGGCCAGCTTGTTGTTGATGTTGGCCTCGGTAAACCGGCCGAACCGCTGCGCCGCGTCCTGTGACAGCACAAAGGCCGTTTCCCACTTGCCGAACTCGTCCTGCGACGGCTTGGCCGAGCGCAAATCGCGTCCCGTTACCACGGCGTTGCGCGCCACAAGCCACCATTGTTCGCCGGTCGCGCCGGGCTGCGCCCGTTCCCGCACCAGGCGGGTTCCCAGCGGCAGCACGCCGCCGTTCTGGCTCAACGCCTGTTCCCGGGACGGGAACGGTCCGCCGCGGACCTCGACAATTTCCAGCATCGCCGCCGCCTGAATAATGCCCCGGACGCGGCCCGGATCGTCGACGCCCGGCATCTGGACCAGAATCGTCGCTTCGCTCTGCGTGCCGCCGCGCTGCTGGACCGTCGCTTCGGAAAGACCGAGTCCGTTGATACGCGTCTCGATCGTCCGGATGGTTCGTGTGACCGTGTCGGAGCGCATGACGGTCGCCTCGGTGGGCTTGTAGGTCAGTTTGTGGTCGGCCGAACCGGCCGAATTCAGGTTCCAAACCCCGTACTGGGCGGAAATCAGGTCGCGGAACGCGGTGTTCTTGTCATTGGCCACGCCCTTCACCAGAATCTCGATCTTGTCGGCCTCTTCGAGCGTCGCCGGATCGTTGCGATCCATCGAGACGTAGCTGATGCCCTCTTTCTGCATGGACGCCTTCAGCCGGTCGATCGTCTGGTCCGCCTCGGCCTTGAACGCATCCTGCACCTGCACCTGCAGGACAAGCTGGCTGCCACCCTTCAGATCCAGGCCGAGCTTGATCTTCTCGCTCCAATTCTTCATCAACTCGTCTTTGCTCTTGGGCATGCCGACGATTCCGTACACGCAGACCAGAATGATCGCGAGATAGAACAGGGCTTTGTTACGAAGGGTGCTTGACATGAAAATTGCTCTTGAAAATATTTCGGTTACGACGAGGCGGGGGAGGCTGACGTGTGAAGACCGGAAACTGCGTTTCTCGCCAATTGTAGCTTAACGTTGTCCGGCTTTACGCGAATCACGATCGTGTTGTCGTCGGCGTGGATATCCACCACGGTTCCCACCAGGCCTCCCGTAGTCACAACAACGTCGCCTTTTTTCAGGTTCTCCAGCATCTGCTGCGTCTGCTTTTTCTGCTTCTGCATCGGCAGGAAGATCAGGAAGTAGAAGATGGCGAAGATCGCAATCATCGGCAGGAAGCCGAGGACGCTGTTCATCGAAGCGGCCAGTAGATAAAGGGAGGGGATCACGCGGGTTCTTTCAACGTTTCTTCGCGGACCTGCCGCAAGAGTTCTGGAAATTCGCCAAACAAAATAGACTGCCTGATTCGCCGCATGATGTCAAGGTAATACCGGAGGTTGTGGAGGGTAGCCAGTACCGAAAACAGGATCTCGCCGGCCAGAAACAGATGCCGCAAATAGGACCGGGTGAACGTTTTGCAAGTGTAACAGGGGCAATTGGCGTCCAGCGGCGCGCGGTCGTCCTTATATTTAGCGTGCTTCATTACCACGCGCCCCTCGCTGGTGAACAGGCACCCGTTCCTGGCGTTTCGCGACGGCATCACGCAGTCCATCATGTCTACGCCGCGCGCCACGTACTCGATTAGTTCCTCCGGCTTGCCCACGCCCATTACATAGCGCGGCCGGTCCGCCGGCAGCAGCGGAGCCGTGATCTCCGCCATCGCAAGCGACAGGTCGCGCGGTTCGCCAACCGACAGCCCGCCGATCGCGTAGCCCGGCGCGTCCAACTCCAGCAGTTGTTCGGCACAGGCCCGCCGCAGGTCCGCATACATGGAGCCCTGCACGATAGGGAACAGCATTTGGCGCGTTTCGAACGTCCGGTAGTGGGCGAACGCCTCGCGCGCCCAGCGAATCGTGCGGTCCATCGACCGCTTGACCTCCCGCGCCGGCGGCGCCGGATATTCCAGGCACTCATCCAGCACCATCATGACGTCGGAACCCAGCGCCAACTGCGTATCGACCGTCGATTCCGGCGTAAACAGATGGCGGTCCCCGTTCAGGTGCGATTGGAAAATCACGCCTTTTTCCGTCACCTTCCGGATCTTCGACAGTGAAAACACCTGGTAGCCGCCTGAGTCGGTCAGGATGGCTCGCGGCCACTGCATGTATTCGTGCAAACCGCCGAAGCCGCGAATCAACTCGTGCCCCGGCCGCAGGTACAGGTGATACGTATTCGACAGGATGATCTTCGCGTCCAGATCGTTGGCCAGTTGCTCCGGGGTCAGACCCTTTACGGTGCCTTGCGTGCCGACGGGCATGAACACCGGCGTGGGAACATCCCCGTGCGCGGTATGCAGAATTCCGGCACGCGCTCCCGTCGCCGGGCACACCGCCTGCAATTCAAACGCCATGCATATCCATTCCCTCTATTGTCCACGACACGCGTATGATGAAGGAGCGTTCGATGCTCGCAATCACACCCTACATCGCGTTCCAAGGAACCTGCCGGCAGGCGGTGGACTTCTACAAAGAGACCATCGGCGCCACGGTGCTCTTCCTGCAGACTTACGGCGAATCGCCCATGGCGGAAATGGGCCCGGCCGCCAACATCATGCACTGCACCATTGAGGCCTGCGGCTCGAAGATCATGATGTGCGACAGCCCTGGCGCCGAGCCTGCCGGTTCCAACATCAGCCTGGCCATCGGACTCAACGATGTAGAGCGGGCGAAGGACATCTTCGACAAACTGGCCGGCGGAGGCACGGTCAACATGCCGCTCCAGAAGACGTTCTGGGCCGCGGCCTTTGGCATCGTGACGGACAAGTACGGCGTCAAGTGGATGGTGAACTGCGACGAACCGCGGTAGGCGGACGGCAGGATCGGCACTTCAAGCAGACAGTCTCTGCGATCTTCTTGCGCCTGTTCGAGGATTGCCCACGGATGAGGAGATTGATTGCCGCTTCAGCCGGCCAGGAGGTCCACGCTTCCATGCGCACTCCGTGCGGACCACTAGCGGTCGCGGGGCGAGTTTGACGTACACGCCAGGCGCTCGATGGACGGCTCGTTCCTCTCATTTTTCGCGGTTTCGCGAAGCCGCAATCGACTGGGGGACGGCGTCGCGCGAGAAGTTCTTCTGCCGCTGTTAACGGCCGCGACAATAGTCGCCAGGTTGGAGCGCGTTAGGCGCAAGAATTGCGCCAACCCGTCTGGCCCTATTTCACGTTGTAGCACTTCGAGCGCGTGCGAACAGAATCTCTCGTCCGTCAGACTTCTCGCCCCGCAGTCTTTGCCAGGTACAGTTCCACGCGGTCTGTCGTCCAGGTTGCCACGCCGCAGCCGAAGAAGTCTGTGTCTTCGGTCCAGATGGGACAACCGAGCGCCAGGGCCGCGGCCAGGACCGGCCAATCGTCCTTATCTCGTCTGTCGATTCGTTCGCGGGCTACGCTTTCGAAAGTGGCGTAGGTCTCCGCTTCAACCGTTTGAACCAATCCGATCAGCAGATCGAGCGTCGCCATCGCTGGAGCAACGGGGATCTTCCGCGTCTCCAGGACACCGGGCAGATGCTCGCGCGCTTCCTGAAACGCCACATCGGGAGCCAGGAACTCGACCGGACCGGCGTATTGTCGCAGCAAGCCCAGCACTCGCGATCCCAGCACCGCGCGAATGAGAATATTCGCGTCGAGCACCAGCATCGCTAAACTTTACGCGATCGCCGCTCGCGCCGGGCTTTTTTGAAGCCAGCCGCGATTTCGTCTTCGCTGGTCCCCGCTGCTGCAATCAACTCTTGCATTCGCTCACCTGCCACACGCAGTGCTTCCAGGTCAGCTTGGCTGGGCTTTGGCTTGGTGGGGACATAGATCCCGATCGTTGAACCGTGGCGCGTAATCGCAACAGGCGTTTTCGACTCCAGATAGTCCGCCAGATTCTCCCGAAACTCCCGAATTCCGACTTTGGTTGTCTGCATGGCTGCGCCTCTATTGTGTACACAATCATAACACAATGACGCCATTGAATGCGGGCGCCAGACTCCGCTATCGACACCGCCTCTTGGAGGGGCTTAACAACGCTGACTCGCTTGGACGTTCCCAGTAAATGCATCGGCAGACGTCCGAACCAGCGTTGTGCTTCCCACTCTCTCGTTCGTAGCCGACCAGCTAGTCTTCAATTTGATGCACACTTACAATCCAAAAACCAAACGAGGCAGCGCTCACGGGCAAGACCTCTTTGGCGCGTCCGGCATCCGGCACGGCCCATCCGCGAACGCACAACACCGCCGGTGTGGATGGTCAACTACCACGAACGCGCAGTTCGGCTTCCGGCCTAAATTCACCGCTCTGCCCAACATGCCGATTATGTCGAGGCACAGTTCAAACGAATCGCCGGCCACGACGGCCTCGATCGTCGGCCCCACGTAACGTTCCCGCCAGAAAAACTCGAGCAGCTCCGCACGGGATACTACCAGCCCGGTTCGACGCAGCAAGTCCGCCTGTCCAGAAAATAACATTGACATTCGATATCGAATGTCGATACTATAACCGCATGGGCAAGCAGACCGAACTACTCCAGGGCACGCTCGACCTTCTCATCCTGCGAACTCTTGAACTGCAGCCTCTCCACGGCGTCGGCATCGCTGACCGTGTCGCGCAAGCCACAAAAGGCGTCTTCGTCATCGGCCCCGGATCGCTGTTCCCGGCGCTGCACCGGCTCGCCGACCGCGGTTGGATCGAAGGAGAGTGGAGCGAACTCGCGACAGGCCGCCGCGCGAAGTTCTATTCCATCACTCCCGCCGGCCGCAAGCGCCTCATTGAGGAGAAGCGCAACTGGAATCGCGTCTCGATCGCCGTCAATCAAGTGCTCGCCGAGGAATCATGAACCTGAAACGGATCTTCCAACGCCTCCGCAACCGCGGCCGCGCCGACGCCGATCTCGAGGAGGAGATCGCGTCCTTCTACGACGGCATGCAAGCCCGGCGCATCGAAGCGGGCCTCACTCCCGGCGAGGCTCGCCGCGAGACGCGCGCCGAATTCGGGTCTCCCGCGCGTGTCGTCGAAGCGGTCCGGGACTCCCGCGTCGAGGCTGTCCTCGAAACTGCGATCCAGGATATCCGCTACGCCTGGCGGGGGCTTCGCCGGAACCCGGGATTCGCCGCCGTCGCCGTCCTCACGCTGGCCCTCGGCATCGGCGCGAACTCCGCGATCTATAGCTTGATGGAGTCGATTCTCTTGCGATCTCTGCCCGTTGCCGGTGCGGAGTCGCTCGTGGTTCTCAACTGGCACAGCCGGCCGCCGCGGGATGGCGGCAAGGACTGGGTCCACGTGATGCAATCCGTATCCGGCTTCGCTTGGAAAGGCGGTCACGGATCGTATGTCAGCGGGATGTTCCCCTACGGCGCGTTCGAAACGCTTCGCGAGGAGAACGGGTCTCTCTCGGTTTTATTCGGACACTTCAGGGCCGGCGATCGAACTCTCTCCATCGGCGGCGCGGCCTCCAGCGCCGGCGGCGAGTACGTTACGGGGGAGTACTTCCGTGCCTTGGCCGTGCGGCCCGCCGCCGGCCGTCTCATCGGACCCGAAGACGACAAACCCGGCGCGCCCCCGGTCGCCGTCGTGAGTTTCGCCACGAGCCAGAACCGCTTTGGAGGGCCTGCGAAAGCGGTCGGCCAGCCGATTCTTGTCGACAATGTTCCCTTCACCGTCGTTGGTGTCGCGCCGCCGGAATTTCGCGGAGTCGATCCGGCCTGGGAACCGGGCGTGTATCTTCCTCTGCGCGCGAATCTGCTTCTAGACGGTTCCGGAGCGGCCTCCATGTATGGCAATGGCAACTTCTACTGGATCGAGTTGATGGGCCGCCTGCGTCCCGGCGTAACGCTTGAACAAGCGCAATCCGCGATGGCTCCTCGCTTCCGTCAGTGGGTCTCTACCACGGCTACTACCGATGGGGAGCGCGCCAAACTTCCCGAACTGCTGCTGACGCCAGGCGCAGGAGGCCTCAACAGCTTGCGCCGCGACTACTCCAAGCCGCTGTACGTGCTTCTGGCGATGGTGGGACTGATCCTGACAATAGCCTGCGCGAACATCGCCAATCTGCTGTTGGCAAGGGCCTCCGCGCGCCGCCGCGAAATCTCGGTTCGCCTCAGCCTGGGGGCCAGCCGGTGGCGCGTCGTGCGGCAGTTGATCACCGAGAGTCTCTTGCTCGCCTCTCTCGGCGGAATTCTCGGAGTCGTACTCGCCCATTGGGGTACGCAATGGCTGACGGTGTTACTCACGAACGGCCGGGAGAACTTCACGCTCGGCGCCGGACTCAACTGGTTCGTGTTGGCCGCCACCGCGGCGCTCACCATGCTCTGCGGCCTCCTGTTCGGATTGGCGCCGGCGCTGCAGGCGACGCGCCCGGATGTGATGCCCGCGCTGAAGAACGGCCGCGCCGGCGAGCCGCGCGGTTGGACTCAGCAGGCTCTCGTAGTGGCGCAACTTGCGCTCTCCCTCATCGTGCTGGTTGCCGCGGGTCTCTTCGTGCGGACACTCAACAATCTGCACTCCGTGCAGCTGGGCTATGCGCGCGAGAACATTCTCCTGTTCTCCGTGGACGCGCGCAAGGCCGGCCATCGCGACCCGGAAATCGTCAACTTCTATTCCGGTCTGCGCCGGCGCTTTGAAGCAATTCCGGGAGTATCTGGCGCCACGCTCTCGCAGTCGTCGCTCATCCGCGCCGGCCACGCCAGAGGCGCGATGAAGGTCGGCGAAACAACCGTCGAGGGCACGCGCGTGCTGGTCACCGGAGCGAACTTCCACTCGACTATGCGGATTCCAATGCTGTACGGACGCGAAATCGACGACCGCGACCAGCCTGGCTCCGCGCCCGTTGCCGTCATCAGCGAGCGTTTGGCCCGCACATATTTCGATGGCCGGAATCCAATCGGCCACCGCATCGCGTTTCTAAAGGAGAAGCGCGAACTCGAGATCGTCGGCGTCTCAGCGAACCTGCGGTACGGCAGCCTGAAGGGCGAGAACCCGATGACTGTGTTTATCGCCGCCAGCCAGGTTTCGCTGCGGGGAATGACGTACGCGCTGCGGACGGCGGGCGACCCGCTGCGCCATGCGAGTAACATTCGCGACATCGTCAAGGAAGCGGACTCGCGGATTCCCGTCACCAACATCGTTTCGCAAGCCGCCGAGATCGACCGCACCATCGGCCAGGAGGTCGCCTTCGCCAAACTCTGCACGGGTTTCGCCGCGCTGGCGCTGCTCATTTCGTGTATTGGTCTCTACGGAACGATGTCCTGCGCGGTCGCGCGCCGGATCAATGAAATCGGCATCAGAATGGCCCTGGGGGCGCGGCGTGGCGCGGTTGTCTGGATGGTCCTGCGAAGGGTTCTGGTTCTCGTGTTGATCGGAATCGCGATCAGCGTCCCAGCCGCGTTGGCCGCTTCGCAACTCGTGGAGTCGCTCCTATTTGAAACCAAGCCCAACGACCCGGCGATCCTCGCGCTCGCCGGCGTCATCCTTGCCGGCGCCGGGATTCTTGCCGGCTATCTGCCGGCAAGGCGCGCTTCGAAAATCGATCCGCTCGTCGCGCTGCGGCACGAATAAGGCAGGACCCTCGCAGCCCAGACACAAGGCCCAGGCGGCGTTGAACACGGCGCCTTCCATTTTGCTATCCTGCGGCTTGGCTCAAATTGTTCGCTAAATAAGCTGCCCCGGCAGGGACAGCGTCAAATACGGCAGCCTGCTCACCCCGGCGGCGGGACGTGTAGCCGCGTATTCAAACGGTTGAATAGGAAGCGAACAAGCGATGAACCAACCAGATCTGGTGCGGGCCCGTGTGTCATTCGGGGCCCAGGAAGAGTATCGAGTGATCCTCGACTGCGTCGAGTTTCCAGCCCATCCCGCCGGGGCGTTACGGGCCTTTCAGGACTTGCCCGTCGTGGGCGATTGGGTCTACCTGCGGCACGCCGGTGGCTTCGGCTTAATCGAAACAGTAGAACCAAGACAAACGGCTTTCGTGCGCAAGGCGCCCGGGCGGACCGCCGCCGGCCAATGCGTGGCCGCCAACGTGGATGTAGTCTTTGTCGTGTGCGGCCTGGATGGCGATTTCTCGCCGCGCCGTCTCGAGCGCTACCTCGTGCTGGCCTTCGAAAGTGGAGCCCGGCCCGTGGTGGTCTTGAACAAGAGCGACGTGTGCGCGGACCTCGCTCTCTCGCTGGAACAGGCGCGAGAGGCAGCCGCGGACGCGGACCTGCTCGTAGTCTCGGCTCGCGAGTCCGCTGAACCGCTCCGGCCCTGGCTGCGGCCCGGCGTCACCGCCGCGCTGCTCGGCTCCTCTGGCGCCGGCAAGTCGACCATCGCCAATGCCCTCGGCGCGGGGGACCTGCTTACACGCGAAGTCCGCGCCAGCGATTCGCGCGGGCGGCACACAACCACCGCTCGCATGTTGATCCAACTGCCCGGCGGCGCATGGTTGATGGATACGCCGGGCATGCGCCAACTGGGCCTGCTTGCCGGCGGAGAAGCGCTGGAACGCGGCTTCCCGGAGATCACCGGACTCGCCGCCGCGTGCCGCTTCTCCGACTGCCAACACATAAGCGAGCCCGGCTGCGCGGTCCAGCGCGCCCTCGCCGACGGAACCATCGGCGAGGAACGGTGGGCAAGCTATCGAAAGCTAACCCGCGAAGCCCGGCACAATGCGAGGCAAGCGGACGCGAACGCCCAACAGGCGGACAAGAAGCGTTGGAAAGCGGTTTCCAGAGCACAGCGGCGGCTGTTCCGCGAGCGGGACCGGGGCGACTGAAACGGCGCCGCACTCAGCAAGCTAAACAGCCCGTCAGTCTACTTGGGCGTCACATGGATCAGCGCGCCGGGATTCGCATCCTCCAGAAGCCACAGCGTTCCATCGGGCGCCTGCGCCACATCGCGAATCCGCTTTCCGACCTCCCAACGCTCGGCCGCCTTCGCGCCGCCCTTGCCGTCGAATACGATACGGTTCAAACTCATGCTGCCCATGCCGCTGATGAAGCCGCTGCCGTCCCATTGCAGAAACGATCTCTTGCCCTGATAGAACATCAGATTGCCCGGAGCGATCACCGGTACCCAATAAATCACGGGCTTGGTGAATTCGGGCCGCGAATCGTGGCTCGGAATCGGCACTTCGTTGTAGTTCATGCCGAACGACGCCAGCGGCCACCCGTAGTTCTTACCCTTTTGAATCAGATTCAATTCGTCGCCGCCGCGCGGCCCATGCTCCACCTCCCACAACTCGCCCGTGGGCGAAAACGCCAGTCCGTACGGAGCGCGGAATCCGGAGGCCCACGTCTCGGCCGGCGTCATGTTGGGACCGGGGAACGTGTAGGTGCTCACCACCTTTGCGTTCTTGGCCACCTCGGTATCGCGCGGAGGATCGATCAGCGAGATCGTGGAGGCGCCCGTCTTGCCAAAGTTCGGATTGCCGGGGGCGGGCTTGCCGTCCAGCGTCAGCCGCAATATTTTTCCGACGGGCTGATCCGGATCCTGCGCCGGCGTCATGCGCTGGCGGTCGCCGACCGTCATGTAGATATACTGCCCATCGGGCGAAAACGCGATCTGTCCGCCGGCCTGGCCGCCCTTGCCACGCGGCATCTGCCGCCACAGGACCTCGAAGTTCTCAAGGCGCTTCACCCGGCCCGTGATCAGTTTGCCCCGCGCCAGCACCTGGCTGCCGCCGTATTCGCCGGGCTCGATGTAGGTCAGGTAGATGCTCTGGTCCGTCTCGAAGTGCGGCGAAACATAAACGCCGAGCATTCCGTTTTGCCCTTGCCAATAGACCGGCGGCGTGCCTGACAGCGGCGCGATCTTTTCGCCCTTTGCCGACACCAGCCACACCGGGCCGATCTTCTCGGTGACCAGCATCTGTCCGTCGGGCAGGAAGGCAATGCGCCAGGGCAAGCCGAATGTCGACACTGTGGTCATACTAAACGGCAGCGCCGTCTCCGGTTTATTCGGGCCCGCGTTCGTTTGCGCCCAAGCCGCGGCCGCCGCGAGCAGCAACGCCATATTCGCCAATCTCATGAACATCTCCTTCGAAGTTTCTCCTCAGTGTACAGGAACGCTGGTGCGGGCAGCGCATGATAAGATGAGCCGAAAAAACGTAGGCCTCCCATGGACATCGAAAAACTGCGGCCGCGCTTCCGCGGCGAAATTCTCACTCCCGGCGCCGCCGGCTATGACTCCGCGCGCCAAATCTGGAACGGAATGATCGACCGGCGGCCCGCCGTCATCGCGCGATGCACGGGCCCCGCCGATGTCGTCGCGGCTGTCCGCTTCGCCGAAGAGAGCGGCGTCTATCCGGCCATCCGCGCCGGGGGCCACAACGTCGCAGGGCTGGCAATGGTGGACGATGGACTCGTCATCGATGTCACTCCGATGAAGGGCATGACGGTCGACCCCAAGGCCCGGACCGCCACTGCGCAGACCGGACACACCTGGGGTTCGTTCGATCGCGAAACACAGCTACACGGGCTCGCAACCACCGGTGGCCTGGTTTCCACAACTGGGATCGCCGGGCTGACTCTCGGCGGCGGCATCGGATGGCTCATGGGCCGTTGCGGTCTCGCCTGCGACAACACGCTCTCCTACGAAGTCGTCACGGCCGGCGGAACCGTCGTGACGGCGAGCGCGGAAGAGAATCCGGACCTGTTCTGGGCGCTGAAGGGCGGAGGTGGAAACTTCGGTGTGGTCACCTCGATCACCTACCGCCTGTACCCGGTCACTCAAGTCCTTTCCGGCATGCTCGTCTATCCAAGATCCTCCACAGCGGAGGTCCTTCGCCATTTTCGCGACTTCTGCGAGGCGGGCCTGCCTGACGAGTTGATTGTCTACAGCGGTATCGTCACAACTCCCGATGGATTCCCCGCGGTCGCTTTAATCCCGTGCTACTGCGGCGACGATCGCGCCGAAGGCGAACGGCTCCTCGAACCGCTCCGTAAGTTTGGGCCGCCGGTCGCAGACATGGTCAACTGGATGCCATATCTCGCGCTGCAGCAAATGCTCGACGGGGCCGCGCCCTACGGCATTCGCAGCTACTGGAAATCGAGCTACCTCTCCGGGCTCCCCGGCGAAGCCATCGACGCCGTGGCGGCGGCGACCACCACCATTCCCTCGCCGCGAACCTTGGTCATGATCGAACATGCACACGGCCGGGCCACGGCGCCCGAGCCGGGCGCCACCGCCTTCGGCGCGCGGAACCATGCTTTCGACCTCGTCATTCTTTCGCTCTGGTCCGGCGCGGAGGAAGACGCCGCGCAGATCGATTGGACGCGCAACACCTTCCGCTCCCTGCAGCCATGGACCGCCGGCTCGGTCTACGTCAACGCCCTCTCCAGCGACGAAACCGGCCGCACCGCCGAGGCCTACGGTGCCAACTACGCTAGACTCCGCGAAGTGAAAGCCCGTTTCGATCCTGGAAACCGCTTCCGGCGAAATCAGAACATCCAGCCTTAGCCGGAACATTCCTCGCTCCCGCCTCGTACTTCCGGATAGCCATGGAACAACAGCCGCAGTCCCAAAGCCGCGCCAGAGTCGTCGAACTCGCCGCCCGCTGGTACGTTTTTATCTTTCTGAACATCTACGGCATCGGGAAGATTCTCGGCGGCCAGTTCTACCGCCGGGGCCACCTGCCACCGGATGTCGCGAGCCTTACGCTCGATCAAGCCGGGCCATTCGAGTTGGCGTGGACCTTCATGGGCTACTCGTTCGCCTACATCTTCTTCATCGGCATCGCCGAAGTCGCCGGCGCTTGGTTCCTGCTCTGGAACCGGACCAAACTCATCGGAGTAGCCATCCTCTTGCCGATCATGGTGAACATTATCGTCTTCGACGTGATCTTTCTCGACAAGTACGGCGCGCTCGCCAGCGCGACGATCTACACACTCTTGTTGTTCCTCATAGTCGCTTTGAACGGAGACCGCGTTCTCCAGGCCATCCGGACGCTGCTGCCGTCGTCAAACGAAGCGCCCTCACCGTTCGCCGCGCGGGCGAAGGCGGCCGCCTTCGCGCTAATGCTGATGGCTGCTCTGTTTGCATTCGACCAGACGCTCGTGAACTTCTTCGGGCATGGCAAGGGATAGCGCGCAAACCGAGTACCTCTTTCGCGCACCGCTGTGGCTCTACGACGGCGCCGCCGCGTGGCATTTCGTCACGGTGCCGGCTGCCGTCTCCGCCGAGCTCCACGCGGCTCACCGCGGCGCGCAGAAACCGGGCGGGTCTGTGCGCGTCCGGGTAGCGCTCGGCGTCACGCGCTGGAACACATCGATTTTCTGGGACCGCCGGCGCAATGCCTACCTGCTGCCCATCAAGGCGCAAGTGCGCGCCCGGGAACACCTGCGCACCGGCGACTCCGTCGAATTGTCGCTCACCACCGTCGCCTAGCCCCTCAGGCCCACATCTGCCACCGGCCCGTCGCCAGGACATACGCTGCCAACAACCCATTAGTAATCGCATGCGCCGCCACGGCTTCACCCAACCGCCCCCGGTACACCATAACCCCGCCATATATCGCCCCGGCCACAGTTCCCACATGCCAGTACGATCCATGCAATAAACCGAAAACGGTAGACGCCCCGATCAGCCCAGGCCAATTCCAACTGGTCCACGGCACGCGGTCAAAGTCCTCCGCCTGCAACCGTCTCTGACAAAACCCCCGGAACGCCAACTCCTCCACCACCGGAACGGCGATCGCCGCACTCACGCACCGCGCCGCGAGCCACGCAACACGCACGCCGCTACTGGCGTTCCGCAGCTCAACTGGCATTCCCGCCGCTTCGCCGCCCATCAACAAGTCGTACGCCGCCCAAACGGCGAACACTAGAAATCCGGCCGCCGCCGCCGGCCAGCCGAACCGCCAATCGATGGTCCGGTACCTCGTTCGAAAGTAGAGCAACGCGGCGATCGCGGCCGGTATTCGCAACACGTACATCCATTCGAACGATCCCGTCATCGCTTGCGAAACGACCGCCGCCGCCATGACCGCCAGAAACGGCGCCAAGTACGGAGCCGCGGCATACTCCACCTCGTCCTCGTCCCGCACGGCCCGGAACAGATCGCTTCTTCCGGACACCACCATGAAGCCGATCGTCACGGCGCAAAACGCCAGCCATCCCGCCTGCGAGTGAAATCCCCGCGCAGCGATCTCACGGTATCCGGCGTCCCCAATCAATATCAGCACGACGATGCGCGCCACGTTCGACAGGTAAATCAACACCATGCCGGCGGGCAGCAGCAGAAGCGCCCGCGGAAAGCGGAATTCGCTGCGGAACACCGTGAGCCACATCAACCCGCAAACCAGCATCAGCCCCACGCCTTCCAGCCCGGAACACTCCTGGCTGATAAACACAAAAAACCGGCTTGTGCCGAGTTTCGCCGAGTCCGGGTCCGACACATACTCCGAACGAAACAGCCCCAGCACCATCTCCGATAGTGAGAACGTTGCGAGTGTCACCGGCCCCCACAGGCGCCAACTCAGCAGGCCCGCCGCACATCCGATCGCCGCGGCGAGCGCTGCCTGCGGCCCTAGCCATCCCGTCGTGCGCGCAAACGCCGCCCAATCCGCAAGCCGCGCTACGGCCATCGCCGCCGTGATCACCATCCCAATACCCGCGGCCAGCCAACCGGCAATCGCGGCTCCAGCCGTGGCCTCGCCGCCGTAGACCCGCGTCCCCAGGGTCCAGAACATCCCAAACACGGCCAGGTTCCCTAGCAGCCATCCGGGCCGGAAACGCGAGCCGGCGGCCGCTGTGTTTCCCTTTTGCCACACCAGCGCGCCGAACAGCAACGCCGACGCCAGCGCCCATCGAAGCGTCCAGGCTCCCCAATCCCGCACGGCGCCGAGCGCGCCCCGCTCCGCGGTGATTGTCCCCCCATCGAAGGCCAACGAAACGGCCAGCCCCTCCACGCCGAGTAACAGCGCACACGCCAGCGCCCTCCCGGCCATTCCTTCGAGAATCCCCACCCGCTCATGGTACAATCGCCGAGCCTCCATCTGCCGGATCGCGGCGCGCCATGAACTGGAACGAACTCGAGAATGCAAGCATCGTCATCGGCTTCGGCGCGGGCTTCCTCCTTCTTTCGGTCTACGAATCTCTCAGCCCGGCGGCGCCGCTGACCCGGCCAACCGGGCGCCGCTGGCTGAACCACGGAGCACTTCTCCTCGCCGCCGCGGCCCTCCAATCGGTCGTCTTGCGGACCACGCCCGTCGTCACGGCGCTCGCTGTCCAAAACGGAGCGTGGGGCCTGCTCAATCGCCCCGGTCTCCCGGTTCCGCTCCAGTGGCTGATCGCCGTTCTGGCTCTCGACCTGGCGCAATACGCCGCGCACCGGCTCTTCCACGCCGTGCCGCTCCTTTGGCGTTTCCACGCGGTCCATCACTCGGACCCCGATTTCGACGTCTCCGTGGCGGCTCGCTTCCATCCATTCGAAATCGTCGCGGCAACTGGCGTGAAAACGGCGGCCGTCGCCCTCCTATGCGCGCCTCCAGGCGCGGCACTCGCCTCCGAGTTGATCTCGACCCTGGTGAATCTGGTCAGTCATGCGAATGTGGCTCTCCCGCCGGCGCTGGAACGCCCTTTGCGTGCCGTCTTCGTCACACCCACGATTCACCGGGTCCATCACTCGGCGGACCCGGCCGACTTCAACTCCAACTTTGGCCAGGCACTCACCTGCTGGGACCGCCTTGCCGGCACGTGGCGCAAGGCCCCAGCCAGTTCACTGCCGGGCTTTCCGACGGGGATTGCAAACTTTCCGGAGTCCAGGCATCGCAGCGTGATCGCGATACTCTTCGCGCCGTTCCGGAAGGATTGAATCAGGTGGCCGTTAGCTCTTCTTGCGGCGGCTGCGAAGCACCAGCGCCGCTCCACCGATCAGCGAAATCGCTCCCGCGGCCGAGGTCATATTGATCTCGGGGACCGTAATCGCACTCGCGAATGCCAGGCTCGACGCCGCCAAGCCGCCCAAAATGATTCGTATGCTGTGTGTCATGTTGCTCATCTCCTCTTAGTTCTTCCTCCGCGGCGAAACGGCCGCGCCCGGAAACAATATCACACGTGCGCCGCCCGGCACAAACTACTCGTACCGCAGCGCCTCCGTCGGATTCAGCCCGGCCGCCCGCCGCGCGGGCAACAACCCGAACACAAGCCCCACCAGGAACGACGTCCCAAACGCCACCATCACCGACACCGGCGAAATCGGAATGTCCACGCCCGAAAAGTACGAAGCCGCCCACGGCCCGGCCACGCCCAGGCCGATGCCCACCAGCCCGCCCCCCATCGAGATCAGCACTGCCTCGGCCAGAAACTGCGTCAATACGGCGTTCCGGGTCGCGCCTACACTCCTCCGGATGCCAATCTCCCGCGTTCGCTCCGTCACGGTCACCAGCATGATGTTCATGATCCCGATGCCGGAAATCAGCAGCGCGATCGCCGACACCAGCACCAGCACCAGCGTAAGAATCAACGCGATACTCTCAGCCGCGTCCAGAATCGCCGTTAGGTTGTCGACATAGTACTTCGCGCCCGCCCGGTGCCGCGATTCCAATATCGACTGCACCTGCCGCGTCAGCGCCACCACCTCCCCCGCATCGCGCGCCTGCACGTACATCGGGTCGATCTTCTCTTCGGAGGTCAAATACTTCAGCACCGTCATCGGAATCAGAATCGTCTCCGTCGACAACTCCGAAAGCCCGAAGCTATCCGTCTTCTCGCGAAACGATCCGATGATCGTGAACTGCAGTCCCTGGATCTTCACCACCTGGCCCACGGCGTTCGAGTTGCTTCCGTATAATCGCACCGCCAGCTTCTCCGTCAACATCGCCACCCGGTTTCGCAGCGTCACATCGTCGGCGGCCATGAACCGGCCCGCCACGCGCACCAGATTTCTCAGCGGCGCATACTGCTCATCCGAGCCGATGATCTTCACATCGCGCACCTTGCCCTCGATCACCATCTGGTCGTAGACCGTCATCACGCCCGTCGCCGCCGAAATCCGCCCCTGCAGCGCCTCGCGCACCGCCACCACATCGGCGATCTTCACGAAGTCCGCCTCCACCGACGTTCCCGTTCGGTTGCCTGCCTCGTAGTAAGCGATGATGAGATTCGATCCGATGCCCCGGATCTGCTCCAGCACGTAGTCGCGGCTCGTCATCGAGATCGTCACTACCAGAATCACCGACGCGTTTCCGATCACCAGGCCCAGCGCCGTCAACAGCGTGCGCACCCAGTTCGCGCGCAGCGCTTGAACGCTCTGCTGCAACACCTCGCGAACGTTCATCGCGTCTTCTTCAGCAGCTTTTCCACGTCGAAGCGCGAAGGCAGATCGGGATTGAGCGGCGCCTTCAAATACTGCTCCAGTAAGCCCCGCGCCGCCTGCAGGTCGCGCTTGGCCTCAATAAGATACTCGGCCTTTCCGTAGAGAACCTCGGGCGCTCCCGGCGTTAGCTTCTCCGCGCGCGCCACCCACTCCAATCCTTCCGCCACGCGCCCGCGCCTGGACAGAAATCGAGCCATGTCCAACAGCCGGCCGGCCGATTTCGGCGCCAGTTCCGACGCCCGCCGCCAATGCGCCTCGGACTGCGCGTACTGCTTGCGCTCCTCCTGCATCCGGGCGCGCGCATACTCGCCTTCGGCCGCACCTATCGCCTCGAACTTCGTCACCAGCCCTTCGGCGCGTTCCAACCCGCCGCCCATGAAGCCGGGCGCCATCGTGTAGAAGGTGAACAGGTCCTCCAGCGCCTCGTAGTTGCGGGAATCCAGCGACACCGCTTTTTCGAAGTGTTGACGCGCCTTGCTCGCCAACCCGGGCATCGCCAGCGGGAACGCCGTCTCGGCGCGCCGGCCCATCGCCCGCCCCAGCCAGTGCCGTGCCACCGAGTCCGAAGGCGCCAGCGCCGTGGCCTGCTCTAGATACTCCGAGGCCTTCTTAAAATCCCGAAGCCCAAACGCCGCCCGCCCGGCCAGCAAATAGGCCGAAGCGTTCTTCCCGTCCAACGCCCCGGACACCGCCTGCAGCGCCTCGGCATAGCGAGTCTGCCGGTACAAATCATCCGCCGGTCCGGCCCAAACAGCCGCCCCAACCAACGCTGAAATTAGAATTCCCACTCCCTAATCCTACCCCGGCCCGCGTCCATTTCCGGGCTTCCAAGTGCATTCGACGAACGGCGCGCTCAACGAATTCCGGCGCTTACGCAATATGCGCGCCCGACGTATTCACGTACAGTGCATACAAACCCTGGCTCGCCGTCATGAACAGCCGGTTGCGCTTCACGCCGCCGAAGCAGACGTTCGCGCAATTCTCCGGCAGCCGGATCATCCCGATCTGCTCCCCCGTCGGCGCCAGCACCAGCACGCCCGGCCGGGCTCCGCACCAGATGTTGCCGTCCACATCGCAGCGAATGCCGTCCGCCGCTGAGGGCGTCTTCGCGCCGGGAATCTCAAGCAGCGCGAACCGCTTGCCGTTTCGCACCGTAGCACCGTCCACGTCCCACACCTTCATATCGCGGCCCTGCGCGCCGGTGTCGGCGATGTAGAGCTTCTTATAGTCGGGCGAAAAGCAGATCCCGTTCGGCGCCGAAACCTCGTCGGTCAACTTCTCCACTCGGCCCGTCTTCGGATCGGCCCGGTACACCGACTCCTTCAACTCCTTCTGCGCGCGAAATCCCTCGTAATCTCCCCCGATTCCATACGGCGGATCGGTGAACCAGATGCTCCCGTCGGGATGCACGACGATGTCGTTCGGCGAGTTCAACCGCTTGCCTTCGAACCGTTCGGCGATCACGGTCACCGTGCCGTTGTATTCGTAGCGGACCACGCGACGGCCGCCGTGCTCGCACGAAAGCTGCCGCCCCTCGTAGTCAAACGTGTTGCCGTTCGAATAGCCGGCCGGGTTCCGGAAAACCGTCACGCGCGAATCGTCGTCGATCAAGCGAAGCTGCACATTCGCCGGAATGTCGCTCCACACCAGATATTTTCCGACGCCGTTCCACGCCGGCCCTTCGGCCCAGGATGTGCCGGTGTGCAGCTTCTTCATCGACGTGTTGCCGATCATATACTTGCGAAACCGCGCGTCGAGCGCGATCACATCCGGGTCCGGATACTTGATCGGCACGCGGCCGCTCCAGTCGCGAACCGTGGGTTCCGGAGAAACTTGCGCGGACAGGGCGCCGGCGGCCGTCAGAAACAGCCGCCGGGAGTGCATCGTGGACATGATGCTTACTGTACTATCAAAACGCGAATCGCAGCGCCATCTGAATCTGCCGGTTGGAGCGCTGCGTGGAGGCGATCGTGCCCGCGTTGCCCACGCCGGCCGTCGATGCCGGCAGGCCGAACTGCGGATGATTCATCGCGTTGAAGAACTCGGCGCGGAACTCGAGCTTTCGCGTCTCGGCGAACGTGAACTTCTTCGCCGCGGACAGATCGACGTTGACGATACCGGGACCGCGCAGCGTGTTACGGCCCAGCGTGCCCCATGTGAAGGCCGGTGGTGTCGCGAACGCCGCCGCGTTGAACCATCGATTGATTGTCGGGTTATCCAGCTTCGCTTCCACGCCCGGCACCGCGTTCGCGCGCGATCCGGAACCCGTGTTCGACGGCGAGCCCGCCACCGTTACCGTAAACGGCAATCCGGATTGCAGTACCGACAGCACGCCCAACTCCCAGCCGGTCAATACTGCTTTTGCCGGACCGCTCAGGGACTGCCCGAACGGCAGCAGATACGATGCCGCGAAGTTCACGCGATGGCGCATATCGGCGTTGGAACTGCTCCAGTCCGCCCGCCGGTTCTGCGGGTCCTGCGGAACCGGCCCGTTCGCGCCGCCGTCTCCGCCAACGTTGTCCAGACCGTGGGCCCACGTCCAGTTGCTCAACAAATAGAGCCCGCGCGAGTACCGTTTTTCGAACGAAAGCTGCATCGACGTGTATGCCGAGTTGGCCGAACTCTCCAGCCAATTGATGTTCGTCACGCCGGGCAGCGTCCGGGCGAAAGGCCGCCGCGGATCGATCGCCCCGGCGCCGGGATCGGGCAGGTTGATGTTGCGCTGCCAACTGAGCAACGCGCCCGCCGAACCCACAAAGCCGAGCGTCACCACCATGTCTTTTCCGAACTCCCTCTGCGCGCTCAGGTTGAACTGTTGAATCTGGCCGTTGCGATAGTTCGGCGTAACACCGCGCAGCGCGTAGAACGCCGGGCCTCGAGTCAGATCTGGCACCTGCGTCGTGATCGGGAACCCATCGGAGGCCCGCCGCGTGGGAACGTCGTTTCCGCTAAAGGGAATATTGACCACGAAGCCGAACGGCGGTTGGCGGAACTGCCGGATGCTGGTATTGAAGTTCCCTTGCGGTTCGTAGAATAGCCCGTAGCCGCCCCGGAAAACAGTGCGCTTGCCGAACTGGTACGCGAAACTGACTCGCGGCCCCCAGGCCTTGTAATCCGTGTTGATGTTTCCCGTATCGGAAACACTGTTGACGCCGGCAACCAACTGCCGGCCGGTCACGGGGTCGAAGTTCACCCACTGATTCTTCTTCTCGACGAATGGCGTGTTGATCTCATAGTGCAGGCCAACGTTCAACGTCAGCTTCGACGTCAAGCGCCACTCGTCGCGAATGTAGAAGTTCCATTCGTTGGTATTCAACGTCGCCGTGCCGGGCAGGAACACGTCGCGCCGCAGCGCTTGCGGATATCCCAACAGCATCGTGGCGATCGTGTCGCCGGTGCCGCCGGGCGAGGCCGGATTCCTAGTATACGCGCCGTCGAAATTCCACCGGCCAAAGGCGCTCTCTCCTGGGGGCGATGCGGTTTCGCCGGTCGTGCGGAACCGCAGGTCCACTCCGTACTTGATGTTGTGCGCGCCCTTCAACGTCGAAATGTTGCCGAGGATCTCGTGCATCTTCTGGTCGCGAATCAGTGGCGTGGACCGTGCGTTGCCCAGCCCGGCATAGCCCGTCGTGCCGACGATCGGCGCTGTCGGCTGCAACTTGTCGCCGCTATCGCGGCCGGGGATCCGCCCCCACAGCGGATCGGTCAGCGTGGTGGGCAGCAGCGCCATGTTGAATTGTGTGTAGCCGTAGCGGAAGTCGCCGACGGTCGATGGTGAAATCACCCGGGTATACGCACCGGCCATGTTGCGCCCGGTCACCGTGTTGTCGCCTGCAAAGCTGGCCTCGTTGCCGCCGATGCGCTTATCGAAGGTGTCGGGCATGGTGATCAGGCTCTTATCGATCGAATAGCGGAAGAATGCGTTGTTGTTGGCGTTGAACTGGTGATCCACCCGTCCGTCCGCGCGATGGAGGCTCGACTTCTTGATCGGATTGGCGACGAAGTTGTTGACGTTGCCGGTGCGTTGGGGCAGGGGCCACATCCGCACCAGCCCGGAGCCGATCGTATCGAAGCGCGAGGCCGGAATCGTGTCGTTCGGAAAACGCTGGCGCGCGGCGGGGCTGCCGCCGGTCGTGAGCGGATCGAAAACGCCGTTCGCCGCTACGCCGCGGAAATCGCCGCCCTTCATCGCGGCGGTGGGCACGGTTACCAACTGGGTGTCGCCGAAGATCTCGCGGTAGCCCTCGTAGTCGGCGAAGAAGAAGGTCTTGTTACGGCGAATCGGACCGCCCAGCGCGACGCCGTATTGATTCAGCTTGAAGGGCGGCTTGGGCGCATCGGTGCGGGCGAAGAAGTTGCGCGAATCGAACACCTCATTGCGCAGGAATTCGAACACGGAGCCGTGGAACTCGTTCGAGCCGGACTTCGATGTGATGACGACCACGGCGCCGGCCGAGCGCCCGTATTCGGCGCCGGAGTTATTGGTCAACACCTTGAACTCCTGGATCCCTTCCACCGCTGGACGCACGATGAACGTCTGGGAGATCATCTCGGTGTTATCGATACCGTCGATCAACACTTGGTTGGAAGTGCTGCGCGCGCCGTTGGCGGCGATCGCCGTCCCGCCGGGCCGCAGTTCGTCGGGGCGGCGGCCGGAGTTGATCGTGTTCGGCTGCGCGTAGTCGAGCCCTGTCACGCCGGGCGCCAGAATCGCCAACTGCACAAAGTTCCGTCCATTCAGAGGAAGAGACTGCACCGCTTCCTTGGAGATAACCTGGCCGACGCTCGCGTTCTCGGTTTGCAGCAGCGGCGCGGCGCCCACCACCTCCACCGACTGGTTTACGTCGCCGACCTCCAGCGTAATGTCCAGGCGCGCCGCCTGGCTCACCTGCAACACGAAATCGCGAAAGATGGCGTTGCGGAATCCGGCCTTCGACGCTTGAACGTTGTAGGTTCCCGGGATGAGATTCACGGCGGAGTAAGCGCCGGCGTCGTCGGTGAGCAGCCGCTGCGAAGTGTTCGTGGCGGCGCTGGTGACCGTAACCTCCACGCCTGCCATGGCGGCGCCGGATTTGTCGGTGATGTTGCCCACGATCGAAGCGCGCTCAACTTGCCCGAGGGCGATGACAGCGGATACAAGAAAGACCCAATAACGAATACGCATAGATGAAATTTTTATCACCCCGCGCACGCCAAGTAAAGGGGTGCCCGCCGCGTGTCACTTTGCGAAGGGGCCGGGCATCGCGCTTCACCCGTTGGAAAATCGCTCCCTTTTTCCCGATCCTCGACGAAACCTCCGAGCGGTGCGTCATTCGGGCGGAACATCTGGAACCATGCGGATCGGGATCTAGGTCCGCAGGTGTTGTAACGACCACCCTCCTCGGCATTTTCACGCGCGTTACGGCGAGTTCGAAGCAACGGTTGACATCGAGACCCTCGAGATCATCGAAGGCGAATAGCCCACCCGGGCCTTCCATCTTGTGCAAGAGTGGGCGATGATGCATAGCGAGGAACTCCTGGAGGATTGGCGATTGTGCGGCGAGAACAAGGTGCCCGCTAAGATCGAGCCACTGGGAGGAATGGAGCGCAGACCGTATGAAGTGGGCCGTTGTCGGAGTCAAACCCGAACCCCACGACCGCCTTTTCGTCCGGTTTGGCGAGATCGATCTGGCCCCAGACGCCACGTACGTCCAAATCGTCACCGAGCGCGGCGAACTGCAAAAGGTTAGCTGAAGGCACCGCGCGTCTAATTCGGCGTCTCCAGCGGCCGTTGATCCGCCCGAGCATCCCTGCGCCCAACTGAGATGTTTGGAGTGTTATCCCCGAACAGTCAATTGGCGAGTGGCGAGCAGTTTGAGAGGAACGGCTCTTCACGAGCCGGCTCCAAGCGAGCTATCGCCGCGTTTCCTAGGTGGCAGAGCCTCAAGTTGAGTTCCCGCAAAAGCTTTGTCAGGGGCTCAGGGTTCTAGTGCCGCGGACTCATCCGATCAGCCAGTGCTCAATCCGTTCAGCACTAACGCGAACGCCCGTGAGAAAGCGTCCGGCGGACTTTTGAACTACCCCGGCTGCTCGCTCGGGCCATGGCGCCGGCGATAGTTCCCTCCGTATCCTCGAAAAACAGCAGCCTTCCGATGCCCGGCAGGGAGCAGATCTCCATCAAGATCCGCCCGCGGTTGGCCGTGATCTCTGTTGCGTAGGAGTGGAAAAGCTCGCGCTTGCCCACAGCGTGACCGCAACGTCCGAACCGTTGAGTTACAGCGGTCCAAGTGCGATCATCGCCATGTTCAAGCGCGAGCTAGGTCAGCCGCCAGGCGGTTACTGCAGGCTGATGGCGTCGTTGCCGGATTCCTTGTTCGTGTCGTTCAGCAATTCGAATGCCTTGACGCGGAAGAAGACCGAGTTGCCTCTAAAAAGGTTGTAGCGGGACGTGATCGAGGCCTGAAAGCCCATCTCAAAACCGTGGATCGTGTTGCCGCTGATCAGGTCTCCGCGCGGTCCTTGGGGGTCGCCTTCGGCGGGGTTGTAGCAAATGCCCAGCGCGCCGCCGGCGGGGCCGGCCGTCAGGACGTTGTTGCTGATGCGGTTGCCGGCCGTCTGGCTGCCACGCACGAAGACACCGAGGAACGTGTTGTAGACCGCGTTGGCATTCACGATGCCGCCGCGCGACTGCACAACGACGATGCCCATCTCGCTGCCCGTGCCGCGAATGTTCAGCCCCTCGATGCGGAAGTTGTTGGAGCGCATCACCAGCACGCCCATCCCAGTCGTCGAAATGCTGCCGTTGCGCACCGTCACGCCGTTGGTGCCGCGAATTTCGAGGCCCGTTGCGCCGGAGAGCATCTGGCCATTCAAGTCGAGCGAGACGTCGCTGGCCGTGATAAGAATGGCCGCGCGGGTGCCGACTGCGAAGCGGTCTCCCGTTAAGAAATAGCTGCCCGGCTGGTCGATCAGGCCGCTGCCCGGAACGGGCCGGCCGTTGGGCTGTGCGAATGCGGCGGTGGCAAGGCAGAGCGCGAGCGCGCTCGTGGAAATCAGTCTCATGTTTGGACTCCTGAAGAGGTTTCGAATTTTGAGGACTGACGGCGCCGTCTATCCCACCGGGGAAACATATCCGGGGCGCGCGGCTTCTATTCCGCCGCACGAAAAAAGTTTCGTATGCTCTTGAGATGATCCCTCGACGATCGTTGTTGGCCGCCGCGTTGGCGCTGCCCGCTCCCGCGCAGACCGCCGTGTCCGGAGCGATTCCCACGCGCCGCTTGGGCGCGACAAACGAGAACGTCTCCATCCTCGCCATGGGCGGAGCGCACCTGGGCCGCGTGGGCGCCAAGGAACAGGCTGCGGCCACGCGTATGGTGCGGACGGCGGTGGACGCCGGGTTGACTTTCATGGATAACGCTTGGGACTACCTGAACGGTGAGGCCGAAACGGTGATGGGTCACGCGCTCCGCGACGGCTACCGGGCGAAGGTCTTCCTGATGTCGAAGAACTGCGGGCGCGACTACAAGACATCGATGGCCAACCTCGACGAGTCGCTGCGCCGCTTGCAGACCGACCGGCTCGACCTGTGGCAGTTCCACGAGATCAACTACGACAACGACCCGGATTGGGTCGTGGAGCGCGGCCCGTTGAAAGCGGCGCTGGAGGCGAAGAAGGCGGGCAAGATCCGGCACATCGGCTTCACCGGGCACAAGGACCCGTCGATTCACCTGAAGATGCTGGGTAAAAACGTAACGTGGACCACGGCGCAGATGCCCATCAATCCGCTCGATGCCTTCTACCGGAGTTTCCAGAACGAAGTGTTGCCCGTGTGTGTCAAGAAGGGTGTGTCGGTAATCGGCATGAAATGCCTGGGCGGCGGCCCGTACGTGGCCCGCATCCCGTCGCAAACGAAACTCACCGCGGAGCAGTGCGTGCGGTACTCGTTGAGCCTGCCCATCACAACCCTTTGCCGCGGCTACACAACGATGGAGCAGTTACTCGCCGATCTGGCCATCGCCAAAGACTTCCAACCGCTATCGCGCGCGGCAAAGGAAGAGATCCTGGCCCTGGCCCGCCCCGAAGCCGGCGACGGCCGCCACGAGCTTTTCAAATCCACCCAGTTCTTCGACGGCCCAACCCATCGCTCCCAACACGGTTTCGACACGACAGTCCCAACGGCCTCGACTACGCGGTAGCGAATGACCCCCGAAGAACAGTTGCGGGCGGCGCTGGGCCGCACGAAGGTTGTCTTTGTGACGGGGACCGGGGTGTCGATTGCGGCGAGCGGCAATCATCCACAGGCGTCGTGGGCGGGGTTGTTGAAGCATGGGGTGGAGAAGCTCAATCGTCACAAGTGGATCGAAGAAGCAACCGCCGACGCGTATCTGACGCTGCTTTCCAAAGCGCCGAAGTCGAACAACTTGATCTCAATTGCGGAAGCAGTTCAGGACAACATGTCCGGGAGTCAGTTTGCGGATTGGCTGAAAGAGACGATCGGCACGATCACTGCCAAGCATCGCGAGGTTCTGGATGCGCTCGAGGAACTGCGAAAGAACGGGCACTTTCTGGCGACGACGAACTACGACAGTCTGCTGCTGCACGCCGGTGTCTCAGCGGTGACTTGGAAGACACCCGCGGAGATGCTGATCGCGCTGCAGCAGAACGATACTTCGAAGATCCTCTATCTGCACGGGCACTGGCAGCGGCCGGATTCGGTCATTCTCGATTGGAACTCCTACAAGCAGATTGCGCGTGACGAACTGTATCGCGGGGACCTGGAGGCGATTTGGAAGACCAAGGTCTGGGTCTATGTGGGTTGCGGGACCAGCGGGCTCGCCGATCCCGATCTTGGTCTGCTCCTGGACACGCACGCCGCGCGGGCGCGGGCGGGGGGCCAGTGGGATTTCTGCCTGGTGCGGGAGAGCCAGCGCGCGGAGTTTCAGGCCGAGTTCGACAAGCGGAATCTGAACATACACGCGGTCCCGGTCGGCGCGCAGCATGAGGACCTGCCGGTTTTTCTAAAATCGCTGGTCCGTATGGATGCCCCGGCCGTTGTGCCGCCTGCGCCCGCGCGGCGCGAGTTGAAGGCGGTGCCGGATTATTTGGGCTCGCACCAGTTCGTGGGACGGAAGGCGCAGCTTGACGATCTGAACGATTGGGCGAAGCCGGCGGACCAGTCGAACCTGCTGATCTTCGATGCGATTGGCGGCACGGGCAAGAGCATGCTCACGTGGGAGTGGACGACGAAACACGCCCCGGCGGCGCGCACGGACTGGGCCGGGCGCTTCTGGTACTCGTTCTATGAGCGTGGGGCTTACATGGAGGAGTTCTGCCGCCACGCGCTTGCCTACATGACTTGCACGGACGAGAAAGCGTGGGAGGGGAACTCTCCACAGGAACTGGAGGATGCGCTGTTGGCCCAGTTGCATGACAAGCCGTATCTACTGGTGCTAGACGGGCTGGAGCGTGTGCTGGTGGCGTATGACCGCTTTGATGCGGCGGAGGTTCCGGACGAGGAGGCCAACGCGCCGACGGATAAGGTGTTGACTCGCGATCCTTGCCATACAATCCGGGACGCGGACGGAGACCTATTGCGCCGGCTGGCTGGTGCGCGGCCATCGAAGATCCTGGTGAGTTCGCGCCTGCTGCCACGCGTGTTGCTGAATCCAGCTGGTCAACCGATTCCCGGCGCGCGGCGCATCTCGCTGACCGGCTTGCGGCCTGCCGAGGCGGAGGAGTTGTTGCGGAGCTGCGGCATTAGCGGGGACTCGGCGAGAATGCAGAGCTTCCTGACCGAGAACTGCGACAACCATCCGCTGACTACAGGGATCCTGGGCGGTCTGATCGCGCAGCCCGGCCCGCACCCTAACGACTTTGATGCGTGGGAGCGGACGGTGGGGGCGAAGCTGGATTTGGCGTCACTCAACTTGATTCAGCGGCGCAATCATGTCTTGTGGGCTTCGATCGACGCGTTGTCTGGACAAAGCCGGGCTTTGCTTTCGCTGCTGGCGCTGGTTCCGGCTTCGCTGGGTTACGCGGAGGTCGCAACGTTGGCGGAACGGGATGTGGCCGAGTCCTTAAAGGACCTGGAGCGGCGCGGGCTCGTGCAGTTCGATGGACAGGCGAATCGCTATGACCTGCATCCGGTGGTGCGAGGCGTGGCGGCGGGACGATTGGATGGAGAGTCGAAGGGCCAATTCGGACAGCGCGTGGTGGATCATTTCAATGCGCAGCCGCACCCGCCCTTTGATGAGGCCAAGACGATGGAGGATGTGGCGCCAGGATTACATGTGGTTCGGACGCTCCTTCGCTTGGGACGGTTTCAGGAAGCGGCGGATGCGTATTCGGGTAGCTTGGGCAATGCGCTGCGCTTCAACCTGGAAGCTAACGGAGAGGTTCTGGCCCTGCTGAGGCCGTTCTTCCCGGATGGATGGGGCAAGCTGCCGGATTCGGTTTCTGAGGCCTCTGCGAGCTATCTGGCGAATAGCGCGGCCGTGGCGCTCAGCAGTCTTGGAGAGGATGATCGAGCGATCGAGGGGTACTCGGCAGCGGTCAGGAGCGAGATCAAGAGATCGAACTGGAAGGAAGCGGCGACCACAATTCGCAATGTGGCGCTCTCTGTAAAGCGAGGAGGCGCGTCTCGATTGTATGAGATGGCCCTGGCGCTTTGCGAGGCCAGCGGTGACGATATTGGAGCGTTCGTTGCGCGGATGCACGTTTTCCTCTCTTCGACGCGACGGGGCGACTGGGAGGCGGCGGACCCTCTTCGTGCAATCTTGCTTGCGGCCCGCCCACCTTCGAATCGTGCCATCTACCGGCCCGGCACCCGGGAGTACTATTTTGCCTGGGCCGATTTCTGGCGGGGCACGCTGACCGAGGAGACCCTGGTCGCCGCGGAGAGTGCATTGGGTCAGGGAGGTGACCGACTGGTCGTACGTGATCTGCTCAGCCTGCGCGGCCACTGGCAATCCGCGCGGGGGGAGTGGGCGGAAGCAGGGCAGAGCTACAGCCGCGCGATTGAAATGGCGCGGGAGCGGAAGTTGTTGGACGAGGAAAGCGAGGCCAGGCTGGCCCTGGCCCACTTTCATTTGGGCAAGTTCCCGACCGTGGAGGCAGCGCGAGAGGAAGCGGAGCGGCTCTGCGCCCAGCGTCACCACCGGCTGGGTGTTGCTCGATTGTGGATGGCGATCGGAGACCGGGAGCAGGCCACCAAGTACGCGCTGAAAGCCTACGAGTGGGCCTGGGGCGACGGCGAACCGCGCGTTCATCGCTACTATCTGACGGAGGCTACGAAGCTCCTTGACACGCTTGATGTCCGGATTCCGGTGCTGCCTCCGTACGATCCTTCGAAGGACACGCCGTTCGAATGGGAGGCGGAGCTCTGGGCGGCGATTGAGAAGATGAAGAAGGAAAAGGCCTAGCCCGCCACCTGCTCGTAGACCCAGGCCGCGGCGGCTACGTCTTCCAGGCCCAGGCCGATCGACTTGAAGAGCGTGATCTCGGCTTCGCTTTGTCGCATGGGGCGGGCGTGGAGTTCCTGGACTCTACCCCAGCCTTGCTCGTCCAAGGCCAGGAGCAGGTCGCCGGCTTCGATCCGGGCTTGCTCGATGGAGTCGGCTACGAGTTGATCCGCTCTGCGTACGAGTTCCGCGGGGACCTCGGCGCGGTTGGCGATGTTCGAGCCGGCGGCGTTGATGTGGGTTCCCGCTCTTACAGACTCGGCGGCAAAGAGCGGGTCCTTGGCTGAGGTCATCGTGATCACGATTCCGGCCTGGCGGACGGCTTCGTCGGCTGTGCTTGCCGGTTCGCAGTTGTTTGCCTTTGCGAAGGCTTCGCGCTTTTCCGGTGTGCGGCTCCAGACGATGGCTCGCTCGATCTTGCGCACGCAGCGCACCGCTTCCAACTGGCTCGCGGCCTGGAAGCCGCTGCCGAGCACCGCTACCGTTCGCGCATCCTTTCTCGCCAGCCATTTGGTAGCCACGCCCGTCGCCGCGCCGGTTCGGATCTGACCGAGCCAGTTGGCATCGAACAGCGCCAAGGGCTTGCCGGTCTCCGCCTGATACAAGATGAAGTGGAACCATGCGCCGTGCTTGGGGTGGGTGGTGTAGATCTTGGTCCCGAAGTATTTTTCGTTGGCTCCGGCCAGAGCATGGAGCACCGCGCCGGAGGGCATGCGCAGGCGGCGGCGCGGCTGATTTTGCGCCTTACCGTTGCGCCATTCCTCAAAAACCTGCTCCAAAACGGCGACCGCCTTCTCCATGGGGAGAAGGCGGCGCACGGTTGCTTCGTCGATGTGCAGCACTTAGGCCGTGACGGGGTCGTTGCGGTCCGGGTCCAGACCGAGTTCGACAACGGCCGCGCTGGCGCGGGCGGCGTCGAACTTGCCGTCGCGCGCGAGACGGGAGAGCGCCGCCGCGGCGATAGCGGCCGCGTCGACTTCAAAGTGCTTGCGCAGGTGCTGCCGGTTGTCCGAACGGCCGAAACCGTCCGTGCCGAGCGTGACCATGCGGCCGGGCAGCCAGGGCGCGATCTGATCGGGAACGATCTTCATGTAGTCCGAGGCGGCGATGATGGGCTGAGACGTGCCGGCGAGAATGCGGTCGAGGTTCGACGTGCGGGCCCCGGCGGCCGGGTGCAGCCGGTTCCAGCGCTCGGTCTCCAGGCAGTCGCGGCGCAGCTCGTTGTAGCTGGTCGCGCTGTAAACGTCGGACGCCACGCCGTACTTCTCGGCGAGGATGGTCTGGGCCTTGACGGCCTCGTTGAAGATGGCGCCGGAACCGAACAGCAGCACTTGGGCTTCTCCGTTGGCCGCGGAGTTGAACTTGTAGAGGCCTTGCAGGACGCCGTCCTTCACGTCCCCGGGCATGGCGGGGTGAGCGTAGTCGTCGTTGCAGATGGTGAGGTAATAGAAACGGTCCTCATTCAGCTCGTACATCCGCTTGATACCGTCCTGAACGATGATGGCGATTTCGTAGGCGAACGCGGGATCGTAGGAACGGCAGGTGGGAATAGTGGAACTCAGCACGAGGCTGTGGCCGTCCTGGTGTTGCAGGCCTTCACCGGAGAGCGTGGTGCGGCCGGCGGTGGCGCCCATCAGGAAGCCTTTGCCGCGCGAGTCGGCGAACGCCCAGGCGAGGTCGCCGATGCGCTGGAAGCCGAACATCGAGTAGTAGGTGTAGAAGGGGATCGTCGGCACGCCGTAGTTGGCGTAGGCCGTGCCGGCGGCGGTGAACGAGCCCATCGACCCCGCTTCGGTAATGCCCTCTTCGAGAATCTGGCCGTTCTTGGCCTCGTGATAGTAGAGGAACATGTCCGCGTCGACGGGCTTGTACAACTGGCCCTGGCTCGCGTAGATGCCGACCTGGCGGAACAGCGACTCCATGCCGAAGGTGCGCGCTTCGTCGGGAATGATCGGCACGATGTACTTGCCGATCTCGCCGTCCTTCAACAGAGTCGTGAGGATGCGAACGAAGGCCATCGTGGTGGAAAGTTCACGGCCCGCCGAGCCGGCCAGCGCATCGGCGAACTTGTCGATCGACGGGGACTTCACGGTAGTGGGCGCCGGGTTGCGGGCGGGCATGTAGCCGCCCAGAGCGGCGCGCCGCTCGTGCATGTACTTGATCTCCGGCGCATCGGGGCCGGGCGTGAAGAGACCGCACTTCATGGCGTGCTCGTCGGAGATGGGGATGGAGAAGCGGTTGCGGACGTAGATGAGCTGATTCTCGTCGAGCTTCTTCTGCTGATGGGTGAAGTTGCGCGCTTCACCGGCGTCGCCCATGCCGTAGCCTTTGATGGTCTTGGCGAGGATGACCGTGGGGCGGCCATTCGTCTTCATGGCGCGGAGGTAGGCGTTGTAGATCTTGCCGGGATCGTGCCCGCCGCGGCGGAGGCGGCCGAGTTCGTCGTCGCTCTTATCCTTGACCAGCTCGAGCAGCTCCGGATACTTGCCGAAGAACTCCTGGCGGATGTAGGCACCGCCCTTGGCCTTGAAGTTCTGGAATTCGCCGTCGACGCACTCTTCGAGGCGCTTGATGAGCAGGCCGGACTTGTCTTTTTCGAGAAGCTCGTCCCACTCCTGGCCCCACAGCAGTTTGATCACGTTCCAGCCGGCGCCGCGGAAGAGACCTTCGAGTTCGCGGACGACGCTGCCGTTGCCGCGCACCGGGCCGTCCAGGCGCTGCAGGTTGCAGTTGATCACCCAGATGAGATTGTCGAGTTTTTCGGACGTCGCGATACGGATGGCGCCGTAGGATTCGGGCTCGTCCATTTCGCCGTCGCCGAGGTAGGCCCACACTTTGCGGTCGGTGGCTGCGATGAGTTCGCGATTCTCCAGATAGCGCATGAAGCGCGCCTGGTAGATGGAGTTGATGGGGCCGAGACCCATCGAGACGGTTGGGAACTGCCAGAAGTCCTTCATCAGCCACGGGTGCGGGTAGGAGCTCAGGCCCGGCGTGTCGCGCAGTTCGTGGCGGAAGTTTAGAAGCTGCTTTTCGTCCAGGCGCCCTTCGAGAAACGCGCGCGAGTATTGGCCCGGCGAGGCGTGGCCCTGGAAGTAGATGAGGTCGCCCGGCTGCCCGTTGAGGGAGGCGCGGTAGAAATGATTTTGCCCGACTTCGATCAGCGTCGCCTGCGAGGCGAACGTGGCGATGTGCCCGCCGATGCCGGGGTCGTACTTATTCGCCCGCACAACCATGGCGAGCGCATTCCAGCGGACCAGAGCCCGCAGGCGGTCTTCCAACTCCAGATCGCCCGGATAGGAGACTTCGTCCTGGGGCATGATGGTGTTGATGTAGGGCGTGATGTTCGTGACGTCCGGGTCAACCCCTTCGCGGGCCGCCTTCCTCTGCAAAGCGTTTATGAGGAAGCGCGCGCGATCCGGGCCCGCTTGATCGATGATTTGATCCAGAGCCTCCAGCCATTCGCTGGTCTCTTGCGGATCCAAATCCGCGTGGGTTTCTACCTTGAATTTGAGCATTGGGTAATGTGATGGACGCCAACCCGGTGAGGCGGGCGGATGGGTGGTACACCCATATTCTACTATCGCAGCAAGTGATGACGGGATTGGGAATTATTCGACCAGCGCCGACCGAACACCGAACCGCAAGGGAACAAAAAAAGCGGGTGAACGGCAGGCTTGGTTGACCGGCCATCCACCCGCGCCATTTGGTTAGGCGAACATCGTGGGGCGCGGGCTACTTTTCTGTGGTGTAGCCCGGCGGCAAGGAGGAGCCTTGCCCGAATAAGAATTGCTCCATTTGCTGGAAGAGAAACTCCTGCGCTTCCTTGGTGCCGAGGTTGAGCCGATACTCGTTCATGAGCATCTTCATGTGCTCCACCCACATCTTCCAGGCGTCCTTGGAGATGGACTCGTAGATCTTCTGGCCGAGCGGATGGTTCTCGAATGGATTCTCATCCAACCCCGGCAACTCCTTACCCAACTTGGCGCATTGAACGGTGCGACCCGCCTGATCCGGCATATACCTCCCGTAGCGAACTACTAGGATAGCGTAGCGCGGGTCTCGATGCCTACACGTTTCAGACGGGTGGCTTCGAGGTACTCGGAGAGCTTCATGGGAACGGCGCCGCCCTTCTCCATTTGGCGCTGCACGGCGCGCTGGTAGCGGCGCAGGGTTTCGCGCTTCTGTCCGTCGCGAAGATCGCAGGTTTCGATATCGAGGAGGATGTCGATTTCCCAAGGGCGGAAGGTGTTGCGAACCAGCTTGCCCTTGAGCAAGTCACCCAGAAGGCGGTTAAACTGCGCCAGTATGGTTTCGGAGTCCAGCTCCCGAACGTAGGTTGAATTGTGCTGTTGAATGCTCAAGCGTGTAGCTCCCGCCTAGACAGTTCTAGACGTTCCCGTACAATACATTGTTGCTTTGATTCATCTTACAATACTCCCGTGCGACACCAGCTAGTGCTTTGCCCTATCTTTGCTCTGAGTATTTCCCTAGGGGCGGTGCCGGAAACCGACACTCGTAAAGAGTCGGTGACCGGTACGAACACGCCGTACTTTGAAGGGAAATTCAAAGATTGGCCGGGTGCGATCTCCCTGGCGCAGTGGGAGGGCCGAAAAGCGGCGCTACGACGCCAAATCCTGGCTTCGGCGGGCCTCTACCCGTTGCCGGCGCGGCGGGCGGCACCCCGGGCGATCGTGACGGGCAAACAGGATTTTGAGGGATTTACGGTCGAAAATGTATACCTCGAAACAAAGCCGGGGTATTGGCTGGGCGGCAACCTGTACCGGCCCACGGCAGGCCAAGGAAAGGGGCCGGCGATCGCAAGTCCACACGGGCATTGGAAGGGGGGACGGCTGGAGCAGACGGAGCTGGGGAACGTACCGGCGCGAGGGGCGATGCTGGCGCGAATGGGATTCGTGGTCCTGCAGTACGACATGGTTGGGTACAACGACACGACGCAAACACCGCACGCGTTTGGGAACGAGTTGTGGAGTTGGGGACCGCTCGGCCTGCAGCTTTGGAACTCGATCCGGGTGGTGGATTACCTGGTCTCGCGACCGGATGTGGATTCGGCCCGGATTGGGGCGACAGGAGCGAGCGGCGGCGGGACGCAGACGTTTCTGCTGGCGGCGGTGGACGACCGGATCCGTTGGGCGGCGCCGGTGAATATGATCTCGGGCATCATGCAAGGCGGGTCGCCGTGCGAGAACGCGCCGGGCCTCCGGATCGGCACGTTTAACGTGGAGCTGGGCGCGCTGATGGCGCCGAGGCCGCTGTTGATGGTGAGCGCCACGGGCGACTGGACGCGCAACACGCCGCGGCAGGAGTACCCGGCGATCCGGCGGATCTACGAGCTGTATGGCCAGACGGGCGAGGTGGAGACGGTCCAGATCGACGCGCCGCACAACTACAACCAGGCCAGCCGGGAGGCGGTGTACGACTTCTTTGCGCGCAAGGCGCTGGGGCTCGCGAAGGGCCCGAAGGAATCGAACATCCCCGTGTTCGACCCGGCGAAGATGAAGAACGGCGGGCTGCCGGCCAGCGCGCTCAGCTACGACGAATTGCTGCGCCAGCATCAGACCGGAAAACCGTCGAAGGACCGGCTGCGGGCAGCGATGCACCTGGATTGGCCGGAGCGGGTGGAGGCCGAGGAGCGAGGCGGGCGTTTCGTGTTGAGCCGTCCGGCGCATGGCGACCGGGTGGAAGGGCGGGTGCATCCGGGATCTGGACCGCCGGTGATTGCGATCCATCCGGATGGCGGAGACGCGGCGGAGGCGGAGCCGCGGGTGAAGCGCCTGATCGCGGCCGGGCGGAAGGTCGTGATTGTGGAACCGTTCCGGTTTCCGGTGCCGGAGAAGGCGAGATACTTCACGACGTTTCAGCACTCGGAGGCCGCCAATCGCGCGCAGGACCTGTTGACCGTGCTGCGCTGGCTGGAGGCCGAGAAACCGAAGCTGCTCGGGCTGGGCGACGCCGGCGTTTGGACTCGCGTGGCGGCGGCGATCGCGCCGGTGGCGTTTCAGAACACGGGTCCGAAACCTGGTTTCGTCGAAAGCGACGAAGCGTGGCAGCGAATCTTTGGCGCGCCTGGGATTCGTTGGGCGGGCGGGTTACGCGCGATCCGTTAAGGCGGCGCTGCGGTGCAGGTAGCGGTCGATGGCGGCGATCTGCTCCTCGACGCGGCGGCGGTCCTCGGCGTCGGGAACAAGAGTGAGGTAGTGCTCGAAGTCTGCCTTGGCGGCGCGGTACTTGCGAAGCTCCACGTTGACGGCGCCGCGCAGGACATAGTTGCCGGCGTCGGAGGGCGTGGCATCGAGCAGCAGATCCAGCGTTGTGGCGGCCTTGGCGAACGACCTGGTTTTCAGATAAATCGACCGCAGGTTGTGCAGCATGCGCACGAGAATCTGGCGGTTCGACGCCGCGTCGAGCACACCGGAGCCGGGGCCGTACTGGCGGCCGGTCGCCTCGCGGGCCATGTCGTAGCACTGTTCGGGCTCAAGTATCTGGCCGTTATTGAACACGTCAATGAAGGCATGGAAGTCCTCGTCATCGTAACGGACGATGAAGTGGCCGGGGAGGCTGACGCCCGACATGGGCATATCCAGGCGGCTGGCTATCGATAGGTAGACCACGGCGAGCGAAATTGGAATGCCGGTGCGGGAGGCGATGACCTCGTTTAGACAACTGTTGCGCGGGTTGTAGTAATCGGACTGGTTGCCGGCGAAGCCCTGCTCGCGGAAGAAGAACTCGTGGAACACCTGGAGGCGTTCCAGACCGTCGTACTCCATGCGCATGCGGGCATCGAGTTCGTTGGAGTAGGAATCGAGGATGTCGATGAACGGAGACACGTCGAGATTGGGAAACTCGATGCGCGCCAGTTCGAGCGCGGCCAAGTCGAGCGGCGCATCCGAATCTTCCCTTCGAAGCAGATCGCGTAGCGTATCCATCCGTGGGGTTAGAATACCAGATTGTAAAAGCATCGGGTCAACTTATCGGCGGCTTCTGGGAGGGGATCTCCTGAGGGTTCTCCGGAGAGACCGGTTCCAGCCATTCAGGGAATGGCCCTTCCCGTTTCGGACGCGAGGGTTTCGGCTTGGACTGGCTGGCGGCGGCGACCGCGCGGTCCATCATTTCGATGACCTGTTTGGACCCTCCGTCACTTTTTGAATATTTGCGTATGTCGTTGAGAAGTTTGACTAAGCGGGCGATGTCGCGAGTGTGGGCACGGGCTCTGCGCTCGAGGCGTTCGGCGGCGGCGCGGCCTTCGGTCTCGACACGGATGTAGGCTTCCTCCGGCGTTTGGTCTGTCGGGCAGTTTCTCAGGAACTCCTGCATTTGGTTTGCGGTGACCTGCTGGGCGGCGCGGCTTAGGCGACGGGCGGCCCATTGATGGTTGACGATTTCGTCGACAATGCCGTACTCGAAGGCGTTGCCTGGGTGGAACTGGTCGACTATTGTTGCCCAGAGTAGCTCGTAGGCTTTCGGATCCTCGTGGGGGAGGACGGTGGCTTTGGCGGCGTACGCGGCGTGCTTGAGGTTCACTTTGGCGCACTTCTCCTTGCCTTCTTCGGTTTTCGGACCTTTCGATTTGGCGCCATTGATGCGGGCCTGCTCGGACCGTGATCGCTTTTGCTGTTGCATGATATTGCCTCCATGAAACGGCGAAAGCCCCCGGTTTTTGGCCAGGGGCTTTCGCGTGGGCGCATTGCGCTCCACAAGACCATTGTAGAGGGGCGTCAAAAACTTTCGGGGTTTCTTAGGGGGCGCGAGTGGCTGGAAGTCGTTGGATCGATTGAGGAAAAGATTTTTTTCGAAGTTTGGTGAACGGGGTTTGGAGGAGTGTGGTTTTGGCTTGCGAGGACTTGGCCCGCGGGGGCCCGGGGGGGGGGGGGGGGGGG
>Ga0194119_10001629_pt1 | contig 40302 bp, 34 predicted proteins | sample TA2MahC100mmetaG_FD_148620 | JGI IMG/M metagenome (GOLD analysis project Ga0194119, IMG submission 148620) | Freshwater microbial communities from Lake Tanganyika, Tanzania - TA2015018 Mahale Deep Cast 100m | ecosystem: Environmental > Aquatic > Freshwater > Lake | place: Tanzania: Lake... | reverse complement strand
CCGGGGCAGCCCGGAGGCGAAGCTTGAACTGGCCGGTATCGACGCCGGGAAAGATCTCTTTCCCGAGTCCCGGAAGCAGGAACCACACGGCCGCCGCGCTGACAATTAGAAACAGAGGGACCACAATCGAGCGCGCTCCAATCACCGAGACCAGATAGGAACGGTATCGCTGCGAATCCATCGCCGGCCGCGACGAATGCCGCATGAACCATGTCCCAAGCACCGGTACCAGGCTGGATGACAGCAGAAACGAAGCGATCATCGCAAGTCCGACGGCCAGCGAAAGCGGCACGAAAAGTTGGCGCGCCACTCCGCCCATGAAAAAACTCGGAATGAACACGGCCAACACGGTGAGCATTGAGAGGAACCGCGCCTGCGCGGTTTTCGACGCGGCTTCAAACACGGCCCGGGCGCGATTCATTCCCTCCGCCATGTGCGAATGAATGTTCTCGATTTCCACGGTTGCTTCGTCTACAAGCACGCCCACGGCCAGCGCCAGGCCGGCCAGCGTCATGATGTTGAGGGTCTGGCCCAGGGCCCACAGACCGATGACCGCCGCCAGCAACGAGAATGGTATCGTCGCGACGACAATCAGGCTGCCGCGCCAATCGCGCAGAAACAGTAGAACCATCAGCGCAGTTAGAAACGCCCCCAGGGCCGCTTCACTCACCAGCGCGCGCAAGGACGCGGTCACAAACCGCGATTGGTCGAACTCCAGCCGGACATCGACGTCTTCCGGACACGCCGCCTTAAATGACGGCAACGCTTCCCGGACGCGCCGCAGCACGTCCACGCTGGAGGCGTCGGCGCGTTTGGTCACCTGCATGTACACCGTGCGCCTGCCGTTCACGTGCGCGTAGGCGGTGACGATGTCCGTCCCGTTTTCCACCACGGCGACATCGCGCAGATACACTGGCGGAGTTTCGCCGGGCCGCAGTTGCGCGCTTAACAGTTCGCTGAGGTTGCCGCCGAGCGCGGCGTTGGTTTGCGCGATCGTCGTGAAGTCGCCGATGCGGATGTTGCCGCTCGGTTGCACCGTGCTGGCCTTGTTCACGACTCGGATAATCTCGTCCGGCGAAATGCGATGAGTGCGCAGCTTGTCCGGATCGACGCGCACCACTATGGTCCGCTGGTTCCCGCCGAACGGGGGCGGCGCGGAGACTCCGGGCAAAGTGGCGAACAGCGGGCGCACACGGTTCAGCGCGATGTCCTGCATTTCGCCAGGACTTCGAGTAGGGCTGGAAAAGATCAGCTGGCCTACTGGCAGACTCCCGCCGTCGAAGCGCGTTATGAACGGTCCGACAACACCAGGCGGCATGAACGCCCGCGACCGGTTCACGTATCCGACGACCTGAGACATCGCCTGATCCATATCCGTTCCCGGATAGAAGACGAGCTTCATCAGCGCGGCGCCCTGTATGTTTTTCGACTCGACGTGCTCGATTCCCGCGACGTACAGGAAGTGATACTCGTAGTAATAGGTTAGATAGCCCTCCATCTGGGCAGGGTCCATGCCGCCGTAGGGTTGCGCAACGTAGATCGTCGGCGCGCCAAGCGACGGGAAGATATCGACCGGCATGCGCGTCAGCGACATCGCCGCCGCGCCGAGAATGGCAAGCACGGCCACGAGTACGGCAACCGGTTTTTGAAGGGACGCGAGGACCAGACGCATCTACGGCAGCCTCGCCAGGAACGGATCCAAGTCACCCTGGGCGTATGCCAGTGCAAGTTCGGCGCGCCAGACGGCCAGACGCGCAATCGACGTCTCGATCTCGGCTTGAGTCAACTGCCGCTGCGCGTCGGCGACTTCGATCAACGTGCCCAGGCCCGCTTTGTACCGCGCTTGGGCCTGATCCAACGCAGTTTGCAGCGCGCCAATCTGCTTCGGAGCGATGTCCGCGATACGGACCGCGCCGTCGATCTGCGCCTTGGCCTGTGCCACTCGTCCGGAGATCTCGCGTTCAATTAATTCGCGGCGCGCCTCTTCTCGCTTCTGCTTCTGCAGTTCAATCTCCTTGCGCGCGCGCATCGCCTTATAGTCAAGAATCGGAAACGTCGCGGAGAATCCCAGGGCCCAGTTGCCGTGATCCGGATAGAGCCCGTAGCCCTTTCCCGCGAACGGACCGTCGACGCGTGCGCCGGATCCACGTCCGAAGGCGGCCCCCTGAACCGCGAAGCGCGGGTACCAGGTCTTGTCGACGGCCTTCATCCTGGCGATCACTTCTTCGATTGAGAACTGCTGCTCCCGCAGATACGGGTGCGGCGCACCGGCCGCGGCCACGGGCTGCGCAGCAGCCTTGATGAACGGCGCTGCGTCCAGTGACGCCGCGGCTTCACCGGTATACTGCTCGAGCAGCGCGCGAGCCTGCGCCACAGCCTGCTCGGCGCGGATAATCGTCGTCTCGGCTAGAATTCGCTCGGCTTGGATGCGAGCCAGATCGGCGCCCGGGCGAAGCTCGGCTTTCACCAGCGCGTCGATCACGATCTCCAACTGCTTGTAGCGATCCAGGCCCGATTGCGCGACGGCGACGGTCTGCTGCGCAGCGACGACAGCCAGAAATGCGTCCGCGGCCGCGGCGCCGGCGTCCAGCTTGGAACGGGCGATGGACGCTTCCGCACGAGCCCGGCCCGCGCTGGCGGCATCCACCTCCGCCTGCCGGCGGCCGAAGTCGAACGGTTCCCAGGAAACCAGCATTCCAACGGCCGCGCCGAAGGCGGTACGCGATTGATCGCCATCGATCTGAGGACCGGATATCGGAGGAATGACGTTGTTCGGAAACAACAATCCAAAGACGTTGTTCGCAGTGGCCCGGTTCAACTGCGCCGTGGCATCCACGCGGGGAAGAAACGCCGTGCGTGCCAATTGAACGGCGGCCGCGGCCTCATCCACCTGCTGGCGCGAGATTCGAATGGACGGATATCGCTCGGACGCCTTGTTCACAGCATCCTTCAGCGTTAGTTGGGCGCTGAGGGGCAACGCCAGGAGGAGAGGTAATACCTTCATACGCCGGTGTTCTGCTTTGTACCGCGTTCCCGGCAGATTCCCCGTTGGGAGTTCCGCACAAACTCGACCAGGTGCACGGTCTCCGGCGTCGCCGCTTCGGATGCAATTCGTTCCAACGCGTCGCTAAGCCGGAGTCCGCTACGATACAACATCCGGTACGCGCTTTTCAACGCTTGCATTCCAGGCAGCTGGATGCCGGCGCGCCGCAGCCCGACGACATTCAAACCGCTGGGCTCAATGTCGAAGCCGGAGTAGAGAAAAAACGGCGGGGCGTCGAGGTTTACGCGCGTGTTGCCGCCGATCATCGCCAGCCGGCCGATTTTGGAATATTGATGGACCACCACGCCGCCCGAAAGAAAAGCCTGATCCCCAATCTCCACATACCCGGCCACTAGCGCGCAACTGGCGATCACGCAATGGTTGCCGATTACGGCGTTGTGCGCGATATGGCCGCTGGTCATGATGTAGTTGCCGTCGCCAAGCACGGTTTTGGTTTCGGGCTTCGTGCCGCGGGAGATCGTGTAGTGCTCCCGGATCTTGTTCCGGTTCCCAAGGATCAGGTAGCTGCGCTCGCCGGTAAAGACCTTGTCCAGTGGATCGGTGCCCAACACGGTATGCGCCGAGATTTCATTCTCGTCGCCCATCGTCGTCCAGCGTTTGATGTAGACGTACGGCTCCAGCCGGCACCGGGCGCCGATCACAACATCGGATTCGACAACGCAAAAATCGCCGATAGACGTTTGCGGGCCAACTACGGCATCGGGATGCACTCTCGCCGTGGGTGCTATCTGCGCGGAAGGATCGATGGGCATCCGTCTTCGTATCATACTAGGCATGCGTGTTCGCGAATTGGCAGAAATGCTCGGCCTCGTCCTGGAAGGCGACGGCGAGTGGGAATTGACCGGGGCCGCCTCCGCCGAGGAGGCCGCGGCCTCGGACCTTTCCTTTGCCTGGGGGCGGAAGGGCGTCGTGCTCGGCGCGGCCTCCAAGGCGGGCTGTTTGATCGTCGATGATTCGTTTCCAAACGGCAGAACGCTGTTGCGGTCCCCCGACCCGCGCGGCCATTTTGCCATGGCGCTGCGGCTGCTGTACCCGGCGCGAACCTATCGCGCGGGAATTCATCCATCGGCCGTCGTCTCGCCGTCGGCGGTAGTCGAGGAAGACGTTGCCATCGGACCGTGCGCGGTGATCGGCGAGCGGGCAACCATCGGGGCGGGCAGCGTCATTGGCGCCGGCTGCGTGATCGGCGACGATGCGGTGGTCGGTGCGAACTCGCTCCTGCATCCGCGCGTCACGCTGTACGATGGTGTCCGCATCGGCGCGCGCGCCATTCTGCACAGCGGCGTCGTGGTGGGCGCGGACGGGTTCGGTTTCGTGCGCGTGGGACCCTCCTATCAGAAGTTCCCGCAAGTCGGTACGGTCGCCGCCGGCGACGATTGCGAATTCGGCGCGAACACAACCATTGACCGTGCGGCGCTCGGCGTCACGCGAATCGGCAACGGCGTCAAGCTCGACAACATGGTCCACATCGGGCACAACTGCGTACTCGAGGACAACGTCGTCATCGCCGCGCAGACCGGCATCTCTGGCGGCTGCGTGATCGAAAAGGATGCGATCATCGGCGGACAGGTGGGAATGGGCGACAAGGTGCGCGTGGAAACGGGCGCCGTGCTCGGTTCCGGCAGCGGCGTGCTGACGTCAAAGATTGTGCGCGGCGGGGAAACCTACTGGGGCACGCCGGCAAGGCCGCTTAAGGAGTACCTCAAGCAGTTGGCACACGTCGCCAACCTGGGTTCGCTCGTGGAGCGTGTCAAACGGATCGAAAAGAAACTCGGCGATCAGTCGGGTCTTTGAAGTTCGGCGAACGGCAGCTCGATGCGAACGGTCAGCCATCCATCGATATCTCGTGCGACACGGAATTGCCCGCCGTTCAGCTCCGCGATGTTCTGGCAGGCCAGCAGACTCTTCGAAGCCAGCGGCGTGTAGAGCGATTCCATCGGAATCTCCGGCGCATTGACGCGCATCCCAATAGCCAGCGCCTCCGCCTCCTCGGTCATTGTCACCGCGATTTCACGCGCTTGCTTCCCCGCCGGACGCAAAAAGTAGATCGTCGTTCGCAGCAAATGGCGAAGCTGTTCGCAGTCGGCGAAAACCGGGAGCGGCTCGGACGCCTCCATGCGGACGGTCAGGCCTTCGGTCACCCAACGCTCCTCCAGCACTTCGCGAAGCAATTCCTCGCAGTCCACGGCTCCCGGCGAAGGCGGCGCGATATGAAAGATGTTCAGCATGTCGCTGAGCACCCAGTTGGCGTGGTCCACGAGCGATTGCACACGGCTCACTTGATGACTCATGGGCGAGGACTCGCCCGCTGTCAGCCGCAAATAATAGGCGATGGACTCAAGCGCGCTGAGCGGTTGACGAAGTTCATGAGCGAGGTGTTGGAGCACTTCCTTGGAAGTTGGTTCTGAGATTGGGGAACTGAGTTCCGGAGCTTGGGCGGTGGATACCATGACGCAAAGGGACAAGGGGGAGTGTAGCGCACATTGGCGCTCACATTCTCAACCGGAAATGTCGCGAAGTGAAATTCCCGCCAGCGCCACCGTCAGTCCGATCATAATCGCCACAGCCGACCACGCGACGGCGTTGTACAAGCGGGAGTTGGTCCATCCGTGCATCAGATATTTTCGATTGACGATTAACGTCATGTAGATCAAGACAAACGGCAGCAACACACCGTTGATAACCTGCGACAGGAGAATCATCCGGACCAGTGGAAAACCCGGAATCAGAATTACGCCGCCGCCAATGGCGATCAGCAGCGTGAAGAGCCAGTAAAAAACCGGCGCCTCGTTCCAACGCTTGTTCACTCCGGATTCAAAGCCCAGGCCCTCGCACACCGTGTACGCCGTGGACAGCGGCAGTATGCACGCGGCGAAGAGGGAGGCGTTGAACAGGCCCGCGCAAAACAACAGATATGCGTAATTTCCGAACGGTTTTAACGCCAGCGCGGCGTCGGTCGAATCCTTGATATCGCGCGGGTGGACGCTCCAAATCGCGCCGGCGCAGGCCACGATGATGAAGAACGCGATCACGGTCATCACCACGCAACCGACGATCACCTCAATCCGCGACTCGGCGTACTCCTTTGCCGAAACGCCTTTTTCCACAATCGCCGCCTGCAAGTAGAACTGCATCCAAGGCGCCACGCTGGTTCCTACCATGCCGATCAACAGCTTGATGTAGTCCGGCTCAAACAGCAGCACCGGCCGGACAGAATAGATGGCGGCCTCCTTCCAATCGGGCTTCACCAGCACACCGGAAACGATGTAGCAGACATACAGCGCCGTGGCAAACAGAAAGATGCGCTCTACGCTCGCATAGCTTCCTTTCACCACCAGCAGCCAGACGATCAGCGCGCCGATGGGCACGGTTATGTATCGCGAAATTCCGAACAGTTCGAGCGAACTCGCCACGCCGGCGAAGTTGGCCATCACATTGGTGAGGTTTGCTCCCAACAGCGCCAGCATCACGAAGAACGTCGTGCGCAGACCGAACTCTTCGCGAATCAGATCGGAGAGCCCTTTGCCCGTCACAGCGCCCATGCGCGAGCACATCTCCTGCGTCACAATCAGCAGCAGCGTGATCGGCAGCAGCGTCCACAACGGCAGATAGCCATACTTGGCGCCCGCCTGCGAATAGGTGAAAATGCCGCCGGCGTCGTTATCGACGACAGCCGTGATAAAGCCGGGCCCGATGACCGAGAAAAACACCGCGATATGGTAGCGGAGCCGCTTAAACACTGCGCAACTCCGCGATCACGTCGTCGGAGGTGATCACGCCCAACAGTCTTTTGGAGCCGTCGACGACGGGCAGCGCGACGAGGTTGTACTTGTCGTAGATCTCCGCGGTCCGCTCCTTGGTTTCGCTCGACAACACCCAGATAAGCGTCTCCGCCTGCAGGCTCGCCAGGGGCGTCGCCGGGTCCTGCGAAAACAACCGCGCGATCGGCACCGCGCCCGTCAACTGGTCGTCGCTTCCAACCAGAAAAACGGTATTCGTCGCCTCCAGCGCTTCGACGTTGTTTCGAATCAGTTCCAGCGCCTCCGCAATCGCGGCGCCGTGCGGCGCCGCCACATAGTCGGTAGTCATCATGCCGCCGGCGGTATCCTCGTCGTGCTCCAGCAACTCTTCGACGTCGTGGGCCGGCTCGTCGCTCATCTCCTCGAGGATGGCGCCGGATCTCGCCTCCTCCATCTCGGCCAGCACGTCGGCGGCCTCGTCCGGATCCATCTCCTCGATGATCTCGGCCGCCTTCATTTCCGACAGCGATTCGAGAATACTGGCCTGAATGTCCGGATCCACTTCCGACAACGCTTCCGCCGCCACCTCCGAATCGAGCGAGCCAATAATCGCCTGCCGGTCGGAGGGTCCCAACTCTTCCACAATGTCGGCCAAATCGGCCGGGTGCATCGCCTCTAGTTTTTCGCTCGAGATGTTCAAACGCAGGCGCCGTTGCGGGTCGCTCTCGACGATATTGCAATACTCCCAGGAGATCGAGTTAACCGGAATCGGCATCATCAGGCGGCGGACGATTCGCCGCGGCGCTACCCCCTGCATCAGGCGGCGGAACATGCTTCTCAACCCGATGTCCACTTCTTGCACGCGCAAAACGTCGTGCCCGTCGACAAGGGTCTTGACGAAAGTCACGTCGGTGACGCGGACGACCTTGCGCCCATGCACATCGATAATCTGCTGGTCGAGCAAGTCGCGCTCCAGGCGCAGCATGTAGTCGTCGGAGTGGTACGGGGTCAACTGCTCGTCGCGCAGCCAGATGCCGTCCAGATTGATGGTCCGGACCTGATCGTGCCGAACGGTCAGCCACGCCCAGCCGCCCGCCAGAAGGAACCGGTCTACGCGGTAGGGGTCTACAAGCGGGACAATGGCGGCGTCGCGAACGCGGCCGAGTTTCCGGCCCTTAAGGTCGTAGACCTTGAGCCCGACAAGCTCGGTAAAGAAAAGATTGTCCTGCATCGCGCGGGTTCCGGGGTCATACAGCCGAGGGCGTACCTACTCTTCAATATCGCTCAGGAACCCCTGGCAGGGGAAGGTGTTTATTTGAGTTTTTCGGCCAGCAGCGCGTTCACCACTCCGGGATTCGCCTGCCCTTTGGTCGCCTTCATCACTTGGCCGGTAAAGAAGCCCAAAACCGTGGATTTCCCGCCGCGGAACTGTTCCACCTGTTTCGGATTGGCGGCGATAATCCCGTCGATGATCTTCTCGATCGCGCCGGCATCGGAAATCTGTTTCAGTCCTTCGCGTTCCATAATTTCGGCTGGTGCGCCGCCGGTGGCGAACATCTTCGGAAAGATCTCTTTCGCCAACTTGCCGGAAAGCTCGCCGCTTGCGATCAACCGCACCAGGGCGCCCAGATTTTCCGCCGGAACCGGACACGCGCCGATCTCTTTCCCGGCCTCCTTCAGCGCCGCGGCCAAGTCGCCCATGACCCAGTTCGCCGCGGCTTTCGCGTCGCCGGCGGCCGTGGCCGCGCGCTCAAAGTAGTCCGCCGTATCGCGTGTGGCCGTTAGGACGTCCACGTCGTACTCGCTCAGCCCGTACTGGCTGCGAAAACGCGCGCGGCGCGCCTGGGGCATCTCCGGCATCGCCGAGGAGACGGCGCGCAACCACTTCTCACCGATGCGAAGCGGCACGAGATCGGGTTCCGGAAAATACCGGTAGTCGTGCGCGTCCTCCTTGGACCGCATCGAGAAGGTTTCGCCGGAATTGGCGTCGAACAGGCGCGTCTCCTGCACAATTCGCCCGCCGGATTCCAGCACGCCGATCTGCCGTTCAATCTCGTATTCGATCGCCTGCTTCAGAAACCGGAACGAGTTCACGTTCTTGGTCTCCGTTCTCGTACCGAACCTCTCCTCGCCTTTCCGGCGGACGCTCACATTGGCGTCGCAGCGGAGATGGCCTTTTTCCATGTCGCACAGGGATACGCCGGCGAACTCCAACGCCTGCTTCACCGCGGTCATATAGGCCACCGCCTCATCGGCGGAGCGAACATCGGGCTCGGAGACAATCTCGATTAGCGGCGTGCCGGAGCGGTTCAAATCCACATAGGTATAGCGGTCGGAATCCCGGAATCCGTCGTGCTGGGACTTGCCCGCGTCGTCCTCCATATGGATCCGCGTAATGCCAATTCTCTTCCCGCCGATGTCGAGCCAGCCGCGCAGCGCGTACGGCTTGTCGTACTGCGAGATCTGGTAGCCCTTGGGCAGGTCCGGATAGAAGTAGTTTTTGCGGGCGAAAACGCTGGCCGGCTGCACTTCGCAATTCAGCGCCAGCGCGCCCTGTATGGCCAGTTCCACGGCGTCGCGGCTCAGCACGGGCAGTGCCCCTGGCAGCCCCAGGCAGACCGGGCACACGTTGGTGTTGGGGTCGCTGCCGGTCTCCACCGGACAACTGCAAAAGATTTTAGTCTTGGTGGCGAGCTGGCAGTGGACTTCCAGCCCGATTACGGGCTCCCATTCGGAGGACATTCCACCATTATAAAAAGCGGGACCGGCATCGAGTGCCGGTCCCGCTTTTTTCTTTTGCCGGAATTACTGAATCGCGGCGATCGTGCTTCCGTTGGAGAACACCAGAGAGCCGTTCGGAGCCTCCGCCGCAACGCTGAAGCTGCGGAACAGCCCCGGCGCGGAATCGGCGGGAACTTCGAACCCGACCCAGTACACGCCCACCATGCTGATGGCGTAGCTGGCCGAGACGATCCGTACGCCCTGATCGTTCACGCCAACCACCAGACCGGCATTCACGAGCTGGCCGCCGGTTCCGGTGCGATTCGTGCCCGTTGCGGGATTGACCAGGCCCAGGCCCGTCATCGCCGCATACACCACTTCACCGCGGAGAGCCGGATTCGCCGGCGTCACGTAGCTCCCATCGGAGCGGATGACGGCGGCGTATGCGCGCTGGCTCCCGCTGGCAGGCGTTTCGAAAATGCCCGGCGCAGCGCGGAAGACCTGCACACCATCCACCTGCCCGGCGGCGCCAGGGATGCGGATAGTGACCGAAGTGGTGCCAGGGGCCGCCACTTCGCAGGGCACCTGGATGATTACCGATTCCTGACCGTTCTGATTCGCCACCGCCACGATCGGCGATGCCACGCCGGCGATGATGATTTCCAGGCCGTTGTAGGACGTCGGCAGCGCGCCTACCCCAAGGAAGTTGAGGTTGACGATACCGTTGATTCCCGGTGCCAGGTTGCTGCCGAAGACCGTCGCGAGTCCGCAAGGAACGATGCCGGCCTGGTTACGGGCGGTTGTGACGATACCGGCCGCCGAAACCACCGGGCCCGGAGGACGAACCGTCAGGTTGAACGACTGTGTGCGGCCGCCGAGTGTGGCGCGAACTTCAACCGGCCCCGCCGTGCCGCCGGCGCGAACCGTCACCGAGGACCGGCCGCTCGAATCCGTCGTGACCGCGGAGTTGCTAACCGTTGCCGAACCGCTGGCCACCACCCAGGCGACGCTCTGATTCGGTACGGCCCCGCCGCGCTCGTCGCGGACTTCCACAACCAGCGACTGCGGGAACGGCTGATTGATTATCGCTGTCTGTCCGTCGCCTGAGACCTTGTTCAGCGCACTAATGGTCAGATTTGTCGTGAAGTTAAAGGTCGTCACGACGTTGCCGATACGCACGCGGACCTGATTCGTACCCGCGATGGAACCGAGCGTTCCCAGGGCCGAAACGCGGCCGTTTGAATCGGAAACCGAGACGATATTGGCGAGCGTGATTGAGTTGGGAGTGGCAACTTCCCAGTTGACGGCCTGTGCGGGGAGGACGTTGCCAAACGCATCCTGGACCTCGGCCACAAAGGCGAGGCTCAGGCGCTGACCCGGATTGCCGCTCTGATTGTTACCCTGCACGAGCCGGAGAACCGACGGCGGGCCAGGCCGAACCTCCAGATTGATGGTAGCGCCGCCCAACGTCAGCGCGCTGCCGATGTTGGCAGTCAGAGTCGTTCGCCCTAACCGTCCGCCAACGCGCAGATTACAGGTAGCGACGCCCTGGGCATCGGTCAAAGGCGCTTCCCCTTCTCCCGCGCAAGTCGCCGTGGGACCGAGCAGCGGATCGGAATTTTCAGCCCTGACGCGCAGGGCGATGTTTGGAATCGCCTGGCCGGCTTGAATACCGGACGCGGCGATGACTTTTACAACAACGGCTTCATTCAGCGTCGTGCCGGCCTGTGCGACGATCAGCCCATCGGTCGGCTTGATCCGCTCAACGACGGGCTGGGCCGCCTGCCCGCCGCCGGGCAATGCGCTCAGGAGCGTCGTGACCACGAAGTTCACCGTGGCTTGCCCGTTCGAGGCGGAAATGGTCTGCGGCAGGAAGGAGAATCCAGGCGGTACCGCCGTCGCCAGGAAGCTCGCCGAAGCGATGCCCTGAGCGTCGGTAGTGGCCGTGCAGGAGTTGCCGGAGCAAACGGTGTTCGGCAGTGAAATGCCTTGGGCGGTGGAACTCGCCATCGTACCGTTGCCGGTGACGAGCGTGAAAGTAATGGTTTGGTTGGCAACCGGGTTACCCGCGCTGTCGCGCACACGCACGCTCAACGGGTCGGTTAGCAGGAACTGTTCAGGGACGATCTGACCATTCCCGCTGGCGATACTCAGCAGCCCGGTCGCTGTTCCGCCGGTCGAACCCGCCGAGGTTGTCAAAACGTAGTTGGCGGAAGGAGCGTTAGGCCCTGGACCCGCTGACGCGGTGACGTTAAACGTCCCGGAGGTGCTGGGCGCCACGACGGTGGTTATGGCGTATCCCTGGGTGTTGGTGGTCACCTGCGCGCCTAGAATCTGGGCGCTCGGATTATCCGAAGTGAACGTGACGTTCACGGCAAACAGCGGCCGGCCGAACGAATCGGTGACACGCGCGACCAGCGGCCGGTAGGTGCCGCCCGGCGTAGTGGTTTGGGCGTTGTTGTAGGCCAGGACGGTCGTCGGAGTTCCGGTGTTCTGCGCCGAAGTGAAAACAAGCGGTCCGGGCTGCGCCGGAATCGCGACCTGCCCCGCGGCCGTGCCCGGAATCGAACCCATATCGATCCGGCGGATCGTGCCGGCCTGCGCAATGAACAGGAATCTCGCATTCGGAAGTTCGTTGGAGATTGCGATGTCGGTGATGTTGCGAATGTCGGAGTCGCCGATTCCCGAAAATGACACGGGATTGACGTTGAACGGGTTGATGCTGACTTCCACAATCGACTGGTTCGAATTCGAGAACGCATATGCGCGATTGCCGGCTACAAACAGGATCTTGTCGAAGATCACGTTGAAATTCGGAATCGAGGAGGCAAGCTTCGGATCGCGAATGTCGAATAGCAAAATCGACGATCCCGTGAGCGGAGTGCGATTGGTGGATAGCGCGAACTGGCCATCCGGGGTAAAGCTAAGGCGGGTGGGCGTCGCGTTGAGTTGAATGTCGCGGACGATCGTCATGCTGCGCCCATCGATGATCTGGACGACGTTGGTGGCGGTGACGTAAACCATGCCGTCGGGACCGACCGTGACGCTGCTGGCGTTCCCGGACACCGTCACAGGCGAGCCGGCGATCTGGTTCGTATTCAGGTCGATCGCGGTCAAGCGATTGCTGGTGGGCGACAAGACGAAGGCCCGGGATCCGTCCAGCGCGATGGCAACATCGCTCGGGGAGTTCCCGACATCCGATAGCGCTGCCACCACGACATCGCTGGTGGTATCGATGATGTGGGCCGAACCGGCGACTACAACCAGCCGTCGTCCGTCCGGCGAAATTGCCATCGCCTCTCCCTGGCCGAGGTTCAGGCGCTTTTGAATATTCGACGTATTCACAGCGTCCACCACAATCAGTGTGTCGGCCCCGGACCGGGCGCCCACATAGAGCTTCTGCCCATTCGGATGCAGTTGAATGAAACTGGCGCCGGGCTGCGCCTGGAATGTGGAGAAAATCGAGAACGGATCGGTACGAAACGCACTCACCGTGGGCGTCGTTGACGACGAATTCGGCAGGAGAAACAGATTCGTGGGGGACTGCGTCTGGGCAAAGGCGCCGATGGCGGCCAGAGTAACGCATGCAGCAAGCTGCGGAGTCCGTCGAAGGAGGGACATTGAGACCTCGTGTCGTGGAGTAAGAGTAGACGCGGAGAGCGGAGTCACGCGCGCTGGCCTGGGCCAGCGTCACCTTAGAGGATATCACCTTCCGGGTCTACCGGATAGACTGCAAACCTTAGAAATCGCGGAGGTTTGGCGAATTTTACGTTACGGAAACGAAAACGGGGGAGGCCGAAGCCTCCCCCGTTTCGTTGTCTCGCCAGAGGCGATGACTGTCTAGTGACCCAGGATTTCGGACTGGAACGGAGTGTTCCGGTCGATACCGCCCTTGTCGAGGATCAGAGCCTGGTAAGACTCCGAAACGCGATTCGCGCCGACGTCGCTGATGAAGGCGAAGCCGTGTGCGTACTGGAAGGAGCACTGTGCAATCATGTAACCCTGGAAGCCCGGCGTGGCCGCGATTCCATAGTTACCGCCAGTGGACAGAACGGCCACAAGCTGCTTGCCGCTCGGCACGACCGCGGAGGTCTGGGCTGCCGGAGCAGCGCCGCCACCGGTGGTCTCACCGTAGTAGTTCAGCTTGCAAGGACCGGACTGCGGTGCCGTACCAAACGGATCCGTCGACGTGTTGCTGATCGCGAAGCCGCTGTCGAAGCCGGCCTGGTTGGTCAGGAACTGGAAGAGGATGTTGGTCGTGCAAGCGCTGACCACGAACATGTTCCGGGCGACGCTGGTGTCAGCGAAACGCGGAACCGGCGCCGAGGCCGAAGCCGTCGTCACCGTGCTGAGCGGCGCGAAGCTGCCAGCGACAGTGGCCGTGCCGAGACCCGGCAGGTTGTTCGAGGTGTTGGCCGTATACGCCGCGGCTACCGCAAATTCAAAGGTATGAACCTGCAGCGGATCCGCATTGTACACTTCCCAAACCGCCGTGCCCGCGCCATTGCTGAGCGCGATCGGAGCGGTCTGGAAGCCAGTGGTGCCGCCGTTGATCGAAACGGTCTCGGTGTTGGTCGCCTTGACGGGGCTGAAGCCCACGCCGGCGCCGGCCGAATCCGTCGAAACCAAGCGGGCAGCGCGGCCGGACAGCGGAGCCGTCGTCGTGCTGCGGCCGTTGATGCAAGGATTGCCCGCGCAACCATCACCCGTCGAGGAGACGGTGTAGATGGAGACGTAGAGGCCAAGCCCAGCCGGGATGTTCGCAAACCGGGCCATCAGGCGGGTGCCATGATCGGCCAGGCCAGCGGAGGTCAGGCCACGCAACGCGGTCGAACCGCCACCGAGGACCACGTTCTGGTTATAGAAACCGCTCTCGGTGTTGTAGATCGCGCCAGGGTCGTTCTGATTGATCAGAGCCGTCGGGGCGGTGTCGCCATCCGGGTTCATCGCCGCGTTGCGGCGCTTGAACGAGCTGGCGAAGCCTTCCCCATAACGGACAACCGTGCCGGCGCCGTTGCTCAGGGCCTTGGTGTCATTCGTCGAGGCGTCCCTGTTCCAGGACACGCACTGCAGATAGCTGCTCTTCACCTGACGGACGCTGAAGCTCAGGCCCGGCTGAATGAAGGCAACCGTCTGTTGCGGGTTGTTGATCGGTACGGACGTCGTGCCTGTGGCCGAGATGAACATAACGATCTGGGTTGGGATGAGGGTGCTCGAAACGCCCAGCTGGTTCGCGTTGGCGCGAACGTTGGTGATGCGAACGATACGGGTCGCGGTCGTACCCGGAGGATCGATCGGCACACCTTGCCAGAGGATCGAGTTTGCGCCCGACTGACGGCCCATGAACACGTTGGCCGGCAGAGTCGTGCTCGTGCCAGCTTCGTTGTAGTCCACGCCATCGGCGACGCCATCGAGTCCCGCAGCGGAGCCCACACCGGAGATCGCGCAACCGCCGGCCAGCGTGCAATAACGCTGTGCGGCCGGGCCGGGTTCGTCGATCATCAGGAGAGCTTCACTCCAGGGGTCATCAAGCAAGCGGCTGGTGACGTTGGTGTTCAAAAAGATCTGAACGTTCGTCTGCGGCACGGTGGCGCCGAGAGCGGTGGGCGTGCCACCCGAACAATTCAGAACGAGATCACCAACGATCTCCGTGATGCCTTCCGCGCGAACAATCGGCGGAACGCCAGCGTTTCCAACGCAGGAAAACGCGGCAACCTGCTGGGCATTGGCGGTCGACGCCGCGCCGAACATCAGCGCGAGGCCGGCCATTGCCGGAAACAGTTTGCGGAAATCTGCCATTTCCTTCTCCTTAAGAAGAATCAGAATTTAAACTGAGAAGTGTAACCCAAGGTGTTTGCTTCGTCCCGTCCTGCCGGTCTGCCGGTCCGGCGTTTTACCGCCGGGTTAGTTGCGATCGATCAGCAACGAGCGAGCTTTGTAAGAGTTGTTTTTTTGTTATTTGACTTCGCCGGATTCTCGCGAAGTGGACGCCGCCTAACCATGGAGGCTGTCCTTTACAAGTAGCATCCTCTGGCGGTCAAGTCAAGTGCTGTTTTTCCAGTCACTTGCCGAACCAGGACGAAGAATGCGCCTTTTTTAGTGCAAGTGAATCGCCAAACCGGGGTCCGGCGCGGTATCCGTGTCGCGGAATGACCTAGATCATTATTGTTATCAACGAATTGCGAGCGGAACCGGGTTCGCGGACACACCGCCCTGGCTGATTTCCAGCGCTTGAAACAGCCCCGGAGGCAGGTCCACCGGCAGCTGAACGTTCAACTGGTAGAGGCCAATCGCCCCAGGGGTGAGTCCAGCGTATACAACGTTTAGTGCGACATCGGACACGCGCGCGGTGACCGGCGCCGCCGTTGGACGCAGGGCAGACGACGTCTCCCGAACCTCGCCGAATCCGGTACCGTACACAACAACCACCTGGCCGCGGGCGGCCGGATTGTTCGGCGCGTTCAGCGAATTGTCCTGGTTCGTCACAGCCGCCTGAGCCGGCGACAGCCGGAAGACCGCGGGCGCCACGTCCCGCACGTCGATCTGCGCTTCGGCCGCGCCAAACGGGGAGACAATTCGCAACGGCCAGGATCCCGGCGGAAGGTCCAAAGGCAGGGCTGCGTTCAACTGAAAAGGCGTGGCAAACAACACCGGCGCAGGCCGCCCACCAACCTCAACCGTCGTCGGAATACCCGATTTCGCCAGTCCGAACCCAAAGACCGAAATCGCCGAACCCGGCGCGAAATCCGGCGCGAAGCTGGCGGCGTTCAACACGCTGTTGGCCTGAAACGAAGTCTCCAGCGGTGCCAACTCCCAGTTCACACCCGGTTTGGAGACACGAAACACGCCGCTGCGGAGTCCGTTCAAATCAAACCGGGGACCGCCCGGAGTCAGATCGGCCAGGAATCCCCGATAGCTGCCGGCGGCGGAAATTTCGGCCTGATAGGTGGTCTGCGTGCCGTCGCAGTAGGCGAAATTGGTGACTCCGCTCGACGACGGAACGCCAAAAGCGGGGGAGCAGGTACCGGCCGCACCGGTCACGAACCCTACGCCGGCGCGGGCCACGAAGAGAAATCCGCCGGCGGCGGGCGCGCGGGGAATAAATCGAACGGCCCCGGCAATCGCCGCGCCGGCGGCCGTAAACTCGCTCAACGAGCTCTTCGGCTGGTTCGGGTTCGAGTCGACAAGGCGCAGATCGCCGGTCGCGGTCACGGCCGTCGCCACCGCCGCCGCCGAGGCGCCCCCGGCCTGCGCGAACGAAACCAACACGGGCGTTCCCCCTGCCAGCGCCTCGCGAATCGCCAGCTCATTGGCCGAAACCGGAACCAGTTCCAGAGCTCCGCCGGCATAGGGAATCAGGCGCCAAAGGTTCGGAACCTCCGGGTCGTTCAGATAGCCGTCGCAAATCTGATTCGCCTGTGGGTCCAGGGCGCAAAAGTTCCGCAGGTGGGTCTCCACAGCGGCCGGGGTGACCGTTCCGGTCGCCGCCCCGAGTTCGCTGCGGTCCTGGAAGAACTTGAGGATCGCGGCGGCGGCGCCGGCATAGGAGTTGCCGTCGAATGGCAGCCGGGGTACATTGAGCGAGCTGGTCCCGGTGGCCCGCACCTGAAACGTCACAACACGGCGCACCGCTTCGGCGGTGGCCAGTGCCGTTCCAGCGGCGCCGGGGAGCCGCATCGAAGTCTCGGCCTCGCCGTTAATATCGGTAGGGGCGGAGCGCGGCGCCACTTCGGCACCGGGCGAAGCGTTGAAATCCACATTCACGCCAACGAGCGGATTTCCTCTTTCATCCTTCAAACTCACCCGCAGCGGAATCGGCAGCCGGGTACCGGGCGCTCCGGTCTGGGCGTCGCCGCGAACGATAGACAGCGCCGGCCGCGCATCGATCGACGAGCGAATCGTATACACAGCTTCGGCGCGGGTGTTGGTCGACGTATCGAGGGCCGTAACGGTCACGGAGCGGCTGGGAGAGTCGGGCGGAACCCAGGCGTCCCAGCTATAGGCGCCGTTACGGACCCGCACGTTGAAGTCCGGCTGCCCGGTCATCGAAATCCGAAGTGCCGAGTTATCCGGGAACCCGCCGGCCGCGATGCGGATCCGCGAGCCGGCCACGGCTATGGAAGGGAGCACCGAAACAGTAGGCCGTCTCGTATTTTCAACAACATCCACGACATCGCTGCCGGGCGTGTAATCCAAGTGACCGCCCTCGAAGTCTTGCCGGCGAACGCCGGAGACGGTCACCTCTTCGTTCACCGGGGCGCCCATCCGGCCCGAGGGTCCACCCAATTCCAGGTACTTGCGTGCCACCCGGCCGGCGACCAGCAGCGCCCGGTTCGGACTCAACCCGGATTGAATATTTAAGATCAGACCTTCGCGAAAGCTCTGCATCAGCCCGGACGAGGCGGCAAACGTGGAGAAAATAACGGAGGGTCCAACCGGAGGCCCGGCCGCGCCGGTCTCATAGCTGAGGGCCGCCCAGCGGGTGAGTATTCCGCCCGTTACCGCTTGCACCGGGGAGCCGGCGAGGGCACCGCCCTCGAACAACTGCCGGCCGCCCGGGGTGGCATCAGCGAGAGGATACCCGAGGAGGCCTGCCGCTCCGCCGCTCTCTTCGTGGCGGGTCAGGATCGGCCCGGAGACCACCCACGCCTGCGGCGAGCGATCGGCCAGAGCAAGGACCACGCGCTGACCGGCCGCGGTCAGAAACTCTTGCGTGTACCCGGCGCCGGTCCGCTTAACGGTGCTGGGACCGGGCAATTGCAGCGTCAGCCGGTTCCGGGTCACGGCATCGGCGAAGGCCTGGGACAGTATGGCGTTCGGCGCACCCTCGCCGACCTGGCAGCAGGGCGCCTGCACGGAGACGGCAACGGCGGCGCTGATCTTGCCCTCGCTCACGGCCGTAACGGTTGCCACGCCGCCGCCGGCCGCTTTGAGCGTGGCGACCCGCCCGTTGGCCTGAATGCTGACTACCCGGCCGTTCGTGGTAACCCAGGAGACGACCCGGTCCGTTAGCACGTCGCCGTTTGCGGCCCTCGGGATCGCCTCAAGCGTAAAGGTCTCGTTCAGCTTCAGCCGCACGGTGGTCGTGTTGCTGGAAAGGTTCACGGTCACGACCGGCAGGCGCAGTACGGCGGTCTGGCCCGGTTCGTACTCGATCGCGCCGCCCTCGAACACTTGGCGCCTCCGCGCGCCCACGACGATCTCGGGGCCCGTTGGCAGACCCAGAAATCCGGTGGCGCCTCCGTTGCCGGAGTAGACGGCGAAGACCGGAGCGCGGACGCTGACCAAGCGGCCGTTTAAGATGCCGGAGGTAATGTTGGCGACCAGCCCGTTATGAAAGGTCTGCACGGTCGCCGCGGTGCCGGCCACCGAGGTGACCGCGGTTTCGGCCGAAAACGCCGGTCCCATGGTGACGATTCCGCTCGCATTGCTCCACTCCGTATAAAAGGGATCCTTCACGGTGAAGGTGGTCGACCCGCCCGTGGCGGGCGCCGAGGTGAAGGCGAACAGGGCGAACTTTTTGTCGAACAGCTGCCAGAAACAGAAGTTGGACGGCTGGTTCGGGCACTGCGCCGTGTCGGTCGTGGGGAATCCCGCGGTCCCCACGCCGACGGACGAATAGTAGTCGTGGAGGGGATAATTCACCTGGAAAACGTCTGGGACGCCCTCGACGCTGGCGGTCGAAGAGTTTGGCTTCACGAGCGCGTAGCGGTTCTTGGCGGCGTCCTGAAACTCCTGGATATAGCCGGTCGTGCCGAAACGGCGTACATTGCCTAGCGGCGGCAGGACAACGGTATTGGCGAATCCGCTGCGGAAATAGGCGTTTACGAACTGCTGTGCAATGACCGAGTCCGGGGCGCCGGTTCCGACGTCAACGGTTGTTTGGGCGCGCAGGCTCGCCAAACAAGCCAGCGAGGCGAAGAATCGGAGGATCGGCATGGAGAATTCGAGACGGAAGGCCAACTCGGATTCTAACCCGATCGCCGCCCGGAAGTTGTTCTCAGTCCTTGATGTACTTGCGTAAACGCTTGAGCCGGTTTTTCAGCTCTTCGCTGGCCTCGGCCATTTCGTTGGTGTCGTAGATGACGCGCGGGCTCATGAAAATAATGAGCTCCGTGCGTTCCTTGCTGTAGGACCGGCTGCCGAATACAGTTCCGATGATCGGCAACCGGTGCAATCCGGGGATGCCGGCGGTCGCCATACCGTTGGATTCGTTGATGATTCCACCGATGGCGACAGTATCGCCATCCTCGACGGTCACTTGGGTGTTTACGGAACGGCGCGAGAAGGAGGGCGACTGGATCTGGCCAGCCGAAGGCGCCTGCGGAGCGCTCACCTCCTGGTTGATAACCAGAGTTACGATGCCGCTCGGATTGACACGCGCCGTAATGGAGAGCGTCACGCCGGTCTGGCGGTTCTGGACCGTGTTGGCAAACAGGGAGTTGCCTCCAGACTGCACGCCGGTGACAGCTTGGGACGCCAGCGTCGGCACTTCAATTCCGACGTTGATGTTCGCCGCGATTGAGTCGGTGGCGATGACAGACGGCGCGGAAAGCACGCGGGCCCGCGACTCGGACTCCTGGGTCGATAGGAACGCGAGCAGCTCCTTGCTTTGGCCGACCAGGGCTCCCGCGGTGAGCGCGACGCTGCCGTTGGCGAGCGCGGCGGTGAACTCACGCCCCGCGCCTTGAGGCGCGCCGGACGCCGGCTTGTTCCGCGAGTTTAGAAACGCCGAGACACCATTGGCGAACGCGCCATTCAGAGAGACCTCGTAAATTCTCGCTTCAATCAGCACTTGGCGCGGAGGAACGTCCAACTGCCGAAGCACTTTCTGAATGCCTTCATACTCGGCGGGAGTGGCCTGGATAATCAGCGAGTTATCCATCGGGTTTGGAATAATCCTGGGGATCCGCGCCTGCGAACCGCCCATCATTCCGGCACCTGCCCCAAGGAAAGTGCCCGTTTGATCGACAGGCGGGAGGTTACCGGTTTGAGCGGCGTTCGGGGGCGCGCCATAGCCATTGCCGGCGCCAATGTTGTACCCCATCGTGACACCGGGACCCATGCCGTAGAGACCTTGTGCGACGGAACTCATGCCGACAGGGCCGGTCATGCCACCGCCGCCCATGCCGCCGTACATACCGCCCATCCCGCCATACATGCCGCCCATCCCGCCATACATGCCGCCCATACCGCCGTACATGCCGCCCATCCCCATCATGCCCATTCCGCCCATGCCGCCGTAGCCGCCATAAAGCATCATCAGCGCCATGGCCAGCATGTCGGATCGTCCATACTTGACGCGGTAGACGTAGTTGTCGATGGAGCCGGCCGTGACCTTGACCGGGATGTCCAGCTTCTTGATCCACTTCTCGACCTCGTCGAAAGCGCTGGGATTGGCCGTGACAACGACCAGCGTATTGATCCGGTCGACGGGAATGAATTTGATGGGCGACGACTTCTCATTGAGCGAGATGCCCTTGAAGACGTTTTCGATTTCCTTGGAGAGATCGCTGGGGCGCGAATGCGTCGTTTCGAACAGGCGGACGCGATTACCCGCGAACGTATCCTGATCGAACAGCGAGATCAGTTCCATGGTCCGGCGCATGGAACGGGACGAATCCAGGATCATGAGCAGGTTGGCCGGGCCATAGGCCCAGGTCTTCGAGTTCTCGCCCATGAACGGCTCCAAGAGTTTCGCCAATTCGTCAACATTGGCGTACTTCAGGAAGATCAGATTCAGGACGATCTGCTCGGTCTCCGGTAACTCCCGCTGATTGATGGAGGGCTTGATGGGCAGCCGCGCGGCGTCCGCCATGGGAACGATGCGATGCACGTCACCCACTTGCACCATGGCAAATCCGTTGATGCGCAGGATCATGTCCAACAGCTCCCGGTTGGAAAGCTGCTTGGTCTCGCCGTAGGTGTTTAGCACGATGCCGCCTTTGACGCGCGGATCGAGAATATAGTTCAGCTTCAGTTGACGGGCCAGAATATCGATGACGGCGGTCAACGAAGCGTTTTCCAATTGAAGCCCACCCGTTCCGCCACCGGCGGGCGCTCCGGCGGCGGGCGCCGGCGTTCCCTGCGCCGCGGCGGCGGGAGGGGTTCCGGCAGGTGGCTGCTGCGGGGGCGCGGCCTGCGGTTTCGGGAGATCCGTGGCGCGCGGGCCGAAGCCGGGCGGCAGAACGGGAGGCTGAGCGACGAGCAGGCAGGAGGCCGCAAGGAAGAGCGCAATCCGCATCACTTCTTGGCTACCTTCTCTTTACGAACCCGCTCCCAGACGGCCGTTTCGTCGGCGTTCAGCTCGGTCTTCTTGCGAGTCCAGGAGTAGGTGCCGAACGGGCCCGGCTTTGAGAATCTGAGTACTTCGCCTTCGTCCTTGGCGCTGATCAGCTCCAAGGCCGCGTCTGTGTCCGGCGCCGCCGCCGGCTTGAAATCGGCTGGCTGTTCGGTTTTTAGGAGACCGGCCGGGGTGACCTTGTAGAGCCAGGTTTTGCCCAGTGCGTCGACCGCTCTCCAGGTATCGGCGGCGATCGCAGTTGCCCCGGCCGGCACTCCGTCCGGGCGGGCATTCGCGCCGTCTTTCGGTTCCTCGGTCTTCATGACGCCGAACGGCGACGTCCGGTACAACCACGCCTTGCCGGATTTGTCGACCCAGCGCCACGTCGAGCTATCGACGATTTTTGCCCCGGCCGGTACGCCGGCCGGGGGCGCGGGAGCTACCTTCGATTGCGCGAGCAATGCGAAGCACAAAAACAGGGTCGCGAAAGAGAGCTTCATTGGTTTCCTTACTTGATCTTTTCCCAGCGGCAGACTTTGCCGAACGGCGTCTCGCTGACGATTTTTCGATACCCGTCCTGAACGGCGCCGGCGGGCGTGGAGTCGTTCGCGTTGCAGGCGCGAATGCCGCCGCCGGTATCGACACCGGGACCGCTGGCGGTCATCACCGTCTGAACGGTTTGCACGACGGCCTTCGGAGCCTCAGTCGCGGGAATATTCTGCTGGTGTACTTGTTGCGTCGCCGGATCGCGATCCGCCAACTCGCCCACGGTTCGAAGCACCCGTTTGCCGTCCCACTCTAGCGTTATGTTGCGGTTGTCAAAGGTGACGATTTTGAAATCGCCCACTTGGTCGCCGGGCCGGAAACCCTTCTGCGCGTCGCCCTTCTTGGCCGCCATCATGATAATCGGCGGGTCGGCCAACATGAGAACTCCGTAGGTAAGGGGCAGGGCAGGCATTTGCTTAACCGGGGGAGGCGCCACAACGACAGTAGGATTGCGGTCCCTCGAAAAGAGAAGACGCGCCGCGATGTCCAAATAGTTTGCCGCCACCGTTTTTTCCGGCATGGGCACGGAGGCCGCCGGTTTGGCTTCGGGCAATTTTGGAGCCGACTGGCTAACCAGGGCCTCCCGTTTCGCCGTTTCGTCGCGGAGATCCATCCACTTCAAGGCGGCCGCCGCGATACCGGCCAGCAGCAGGACGTTTATGAGGAACAGGCGGCCCATGCTAGAACGTCACCGCCTTCTTCTCCGGAATGATCTTGCGGGGCACCACACCGGCCACCGTGAGCCGGACGGGAATGAGCTTTTGTTGCTGATTCGCCTCGCCGATGTGTACTTCGTTGGTGGCCAGGGCCTCCGGTTGCGCGCCGAGATCTGCCAGGAGGTTGACCAACTGCTCGATGGCGCATTCGAAGGAGACCGTGACGGACACCTCGCCATAGGCGTCGCCATACGGTTTCGCGTTGCCAATCTCGTTGGCGCGTATCTCCACGGGCGGGCTCTGCGACCGGCCGATCCGCCGCAAGATTTGGAACAACTGCGCCTGCGCTTGCGCGGCGGTGTCGGCGATTATGAGGCCCTTTTCGCGCACGGCCAAGTCGGCCTGGGCCTGCTTCAGAAATGCCTGCTTATCGGGCACCGTCATCATCAGGTCGCGCGACTTTTTCAGCCGCTTCTCCAGAGCATCGGCCGAACCGGCCTGCACGGCTGTGGCCGTGGACACTTCGCCACCCGGCCAAAAGTAGAGGACCGCGGCCAACGCGAGCGCTCCGCCCAGCAGCTTCAGTGCGCGTTGATCGCGTTCGGAGAGGCTCATGGCTTGGGCGGCGCCCCCTGCGGCGGCATCTCACGCTGACTGCGGATGCGGAACGATTCGCCGCTGGTGGTACGGCCGATCGGCACCGTGAATTCGCTGCCCGCCAGACGCGGCGAGCCGTCCAGAACCCGCAACATGGGGGCGGCCTGATCGGTGTAACCGGTCATAGTCACGGTATCGCGCGTTGTATCCAGAGCGCTCAAGAAGCCGGGTGCGGCGAAGGTGCCGGTGAGTTCGAGGATCAGATCGAGATCCGCGCGGGTGCGGCGGCGGAACTCGTCTAACTGTTCGATGCGCTTCTTCGTGGTTTCGAAATTCCTGTCGAGATTTCCGACGCGCGAGGAGATCGGCTCCACACGCTTCAGTTCGGCCTCCAGCGCATCCCGATATACCTTTTCGTCGTATGGCTCGTGGAACACGATGGCCGTACACAACCCGGCGAGGATCGTGGCGAGCACGGCAGTGGGCGCGTAGCGGAGTTTGGAACTGGTGCGGCGCTCAGCCTCCGGCAGGAGATTCGCATCCATGGCCAGGCTCGGGCAGGCGCTGGTCATGGCCGCGGCATGGCTCAGACTGATCCCGAGATCGCTGGGCTGCGTCTCGGCGGGCAGTCGCAGTTCGGCGTTGGCGAAGGCGAAGGCCCGCTCCGGCGGCATGTCGAATACCGCCGAGAACACGGGCTTGGCTTCGCTTTCGCCGTACACTTCGAATCCTTCGGAGGTGGCCAGTCCGGCGAGGAAATTCCTGGGCGGCGAGTCGACCATCCGAAGCGCGCCCCGCAGCGCCGCCGCGGAAAAGGTGAGAGTCGAAACTTTGATGCCAGCCTCGGCGAACAGAGCGGTGTAGTGGTCGACCGCATCGCGTTTGGCAACGCCAATCAGAACGTTCGAGGCATCCAGGCGCGCCCAACCGGCGCGGGCCTCCTCCTCGCCATACGGATGCAGCGAGTCGAGCTGAAAGCCGACCGCGGCGGACAACTCATCGTCCTTCACGCCAGGAAACGGCAGCGTGCGAACGATGACCTCCCCTCGCGGCACCAAAACGGCCACGGCTACATGGGCGGCGCCGTGTTTCTTGACGATATCGGAGAATTCGCGGCCCCACTCCGCGGCGGGGCGCTGGCGAAAATTCTCAATCACGCCGGAGCCGCGCAATACTCCGCCCGAGGGGCGGACGCGCACGACGGATACGGTGAGGTGCTCCGGCCCGATCTCGACGCCGACGCCCGTTCCGAACGCCAGCCATTTTCGCAGCATCAGTTGGTCCCCGCGTTGTCGTACCAACGCAGAATCCAGTAGGGCGACGGATCGTCCTTCACATCCACGTTGAACTTCACGACGGCCGCCACAGTGCGCCGCACATCGGAGAGGCCATTGGGAGCCGGCGCTTTCAGCGTAGCGGTGGCGCGCAGTGTGAAGATCGAGTTGCCGCCGAGACGGACCTTGCCCTGGGCCGGGCCTGTAAACGGATTCAACTCCTCGGCGCGCAGGAAGGGCTGGCGAGACCGCCTTTCCACGATGGCGGCGACGACGTCCGCCGGGACGCCGGCCGCCATCAGCACGGGAGCGGGGGTAACGTTAATGTCGTAGGCTGTGTTGAAACCGTACACGGTCAGGCAGTCTTTCAGACCTGGGAGGCGAACCAGAACACCGGAGGCGTCGCGCGACCAAGTGCCGTGAAACAGCTCCGGTGTGACGCCACGAACGTAGAGAAGCTCCTCGATCTGTTCCAAGGACGCGCGCCGGGGCTGAAAAGCCGGCCCCAGCGAAGAATAAAAGCCATCCAAGGGCGACGGACCGGGAATGGTGGTCCGCCAATCGAGAATTCCGGCGACGATGGCCTGCGCGGGCTCCGCCGCGACGCCCATGGCCAGCAGCAGCCGCCCAAGTTCCTGCGGCGTGGCGCGATTGACGTTCAATCGGGCGGATTCGGGAATCAGCTCGACCGTGGCGAGCCCGGTGGGGAACGGCATGGTCAACACCGGCCACCCGTATTCGAAAAACATCGCCTGCCCGTCCGGACGGCGTGGGCCAGGGCCGATTTGCATCCAAAGCAGGGCCCGGTCGACGGCGCCGGTGGCCAGGTAGTAGGCGCGAACGTGGTCCATGTGGGTGGACGTGCGCTCGGTTTCGCCCCGGACCGTGGTGGCGACGGAGAAGGCGATGGCCGAGAGCGCGGCAGAGAGCCAGAGCACGGTCAACAGGGCGCCGCCCTTCCGATTAGTCCGTTTGCACATAGTAGGGATTCGCGGTTAGGCGTATTGGAATCGTGACGCTGCCGGTGTGCAAATTGGCGGGATCCGGCTGCATGGGAATCATTTCGATCCGGACGGCGGAAGGCCACTTGCCAAACTGCCAGGCCGGGAACCATTGTTCAAAGACAGGCGGCGGCATTTCGTTGCGATAGACGAAGCGAATGGCCGCCATGCGATCTGCCAGGATGAAGGAATCGGGCCGTGAGAGGACGGGCGGAAACAGCGGCGACGGCTGGCCGGTGAGCGGGTCGGCGCGGATTCCAACGCAGAGGCCGCGCAGAGAATTGGCGCTGGCGAACGGCGTTTCCGCGACGATCAGGCGGTACCCCTCGTTGTTCTCGCCAGGGATGACCGTGAACTCGAGGAGCTTGGGATAGCCCCGGGCCCCTTCGGCCAAGGAGTAGCTGGAGACAAACCGCATGGTTTGCGGTTCGCCCTGAAACATCGGCGCCTTGGGCGCGCCCGGACCGCCGCATTCGACGGTGGCGGGCATGAGGCCGGCGAGTTGCTGCGCCAGGACCTTCTCCGCGCCCAGCGCGCGGCGGTTCTTCATGAAGCGTTGATTCGTCTTATCCATCGCGTCGATGCCGACGCGCATGGAGTACAGAACTCCCAGGCTCAACAGCGAAACGAGCGAGATTGAAATGAGCAGTTCGAGAAGCGTGACGCCGCGTTCGATTTTCATGGGAGCGCCATCGCCTCGCCGGGAAAAAGGTTGCGCTTCCGGTAGCCCTCGAGTTGAAAAGTCTTGGTCTGGCCGCCCTGTTCGAAGCGAACTTCGAGTTCGATTCGCTCCAGTGCCGGCATGCCCGGCCCGGCACCCGGGGCCGCCTCGAACAGCGTCGCGCGGGCGCGCCAAGCGGCCGGCACGCCGGAGGTTTGGGAGAGATCGAATTGGCCGTCGATGACAGCGCCCGGCGGGAAACGTGGAACGAGCAACAGCTCGTCCATCTTGCTTTTCGCCAGCATCGCCGCCCGGTCGTAGTTCGTCAGCCGCGCTGCATTCCGGAGCGATGTGGAGAGATTCGACAGCAGCGCCACAACGGCCACGGCCATGATGAGCGTCGCGACCATGACTTCGAGAAGGCTGAAGCCCCGCTCTCTCAAGGCGCCATCTCCCGCACCTGAGCCACGCCGGTGATGGGATCCACCATCACGAGGCGCCGGGCGTTCTTCCTGTTCCGAATCTCAATGCCGATGCGCGGCACGGTGCCGCCCGGATGGACAAGGAACACGCGGGGCTCCCGTTCGTCGAGTTGGGGAATCGCGGGGTGGATCTTTTCGATGACGACGCCGTCACTCAGCACGACCTCCCGTTGATAGCCGGGAACGGCGCTGGCCATGGTGAGCCGGTTGGCTTCCTTGTCGATCCGGATCTCGACCGGGGTTTGCCTGCGATCCGCCAAGTTCAAGGCGGAATTCAAGGAGCTGACGATCGAATCGCTGGCCGAACGCAGCCGGAGGGTTTCCAGGCCGGCGGTGATGGAGGGGAACGCGACGCCAACCATGACGCCGATGATGGTGACGACGATGAGCATCTCCATCAACGTGACGCCGGATTGTCTGGCGCGCCGCAGGGACACAGCGGCTACTTCGACTTCCAGGAGACGATATCTTCGGCGATATCGGTACCGCCGGGCTGACCGTCGGCGCCCAGGCTGATAATGTCTGGCTCATCGCCATGTTCGCCGGGATATTTATAGACGAACGGGCGGCTCCAGGGATCGGTGGGGATTTCCTGAGGCAGGTAGGGGCCCTGCCATCCATTCACGCCCTCGGGCTTGGTTCGGAGCGCGTTCAAACCCTGCTCGGTGGTGGGGAACAACGAGGTGTCCAGCTTGTAGGCGCCCAGCGCGGTGCTGAACGACTGAATCTGCTGGCGGGCGGCGGTCTGTTTGGCCACGTCGGCACGGCGCAGCATGCGCGGACCCACCACCGCGGCGAAGACGGCGATGATGGTAACCACGACCAGCATTTCGATGAGCGTGAGGCCGGCCTGCAAGCGGCGGCGGCGTTGAGTGACTGGACGAATCATAGCGATTACTCCATTAAACTGCGACTTCGTTGATGGACGAGATGGCGAGCAGCAAACTGATCACCAACGCGCCAATGATAACGCCCATGACGAGGATAATGAGCGGCTCAAACAGGGATGTGAAACGGCGGATGGCGGCACGCGTGTCGGCCTCATAAACGTCGGCCATGCGCAGGAACATCAGGTCGAGCTTGCCGGTCTCCTCCCCGACGCTTAACAGGTGGGCGGCCAGCGGTGGAAAAACGCCGGTGCGCTTGAGAGGTGCCGAGATTCCTTCGCCGCGCTTCACCCCCATGGACACGGCGTCCAGCGCACCGGACATAATCCGGTTGTTCATGATGGCCCCCGCGATGCCGAGCGACTGGACAAGCGGCACGGAGTTCGAGATCAGCGTGCCCATGGCGCGGGCGAAACGCGCCGTTTCGGCCTTGCGCAGCGCATCGCCCAGAAGCGGGATTTTCAACCGCGCGCGATCCCACCAGAGCCGGCCATCTGGAGTGCGGATATAAGCCTGGAGCGCCAGCAGTCCGGCGATCAAGAGCCCGATGACGATGGGGGCATAGGCTTGGGTCGCCTTGCTGGCTTCGATCATGATCTTCGTAGGCAAGGGCATGGGGATGTTGCCCTGATCGAACACCTGCGCGAATCGCGGTACGACGAAGTTCATCAGTACAAAGACGCTGCCGACGCCCACAAGGCTGAGTAGAACCGGGTACACCATGGAAGAAATAATGTAGCTGCGCAGTTCGTCGCGCGTTTTCTCGAACTCGCTGAGCCTTTCGAAGACGACGCCCAACGAGCCGGAGGCCTCACCGGCGCGCACCATGTTCACGTACAGGTCGCCAAAGTACTCCGGATGCGTGGCCATGGCGTCGGCCAGAGAGCGGCCTCCCTTAAGCACGCGCAGCACGTCCAGCACGACCATGCGGAACTGTGGCTTTTCCGTGAGCTCCGTGGAAATCTGCAGGGCGCGATCGACCGGGATTCCGGAGTTCAACAGCGTCGTCAGTTCGGTGGTGAAGAAGAGAACGTCTTTCTTCCGGGAGCCGCCGAAATCGGGCAGCTTGATCTCCAGGCCGCGCTTCTTCTCAAGGCCAACATAAACCGGCGTGAGTCCCTGTTTGCGAAGCTCGCGGGCAATTTCCTTGTCGTTCTCACCGGACAGCGTTCCCGTACGGACCTTGCCTTCCGAGTTCACCGCCCTAAAGTGGAACGCCGATGCCATGCCTTAGAACTCCTGCGTGACCCGCAGGACCTCCTCAGGCGTGGTGACCCCTTCCGCCACCTTGTTCCAGCCGTCCTCTCGCAGCGTCCGCATGCCGTTGTTCTTGGCCGCGGCGGTAAGAACGGTGGCGTCTTCGTTACGGACAATGAGGCGGCGAATCTCGTCGTTTAGCTCCATCAATTCAAAAATGCCGACGCGCCCCGTGTAGCCGGAGCCGAAGCAATGGGAGCAGCCGGAGCCGCGCCAGGTGGAGATCTCCTCGCCTTCCGGCCGGACGCGCCTTGGGCCGGGCACCTTGCAGTGCGGGCAGATTTTCCGGACCAGGCGCTGCGCGAGGATGCTGACGACTGAGGATGAGATCAGGTAGTTCTCCACGCCCATGTCGGTCAAGCGCGTGATTGCACTGGGAGCATCGTTGGTGTGGAGCGTGGAAAACACGAAGTGGCCGGTGAGCGCGGAACGAATCGCGACGTCGGCGGTTTCACGGTCTCGCACCTCGCCGACCATGATCACGTCGGGATCCTGCCGGACAATGTGCCGCAAACCGGAGGCGAAGGTCAATCCGATCTGCGGATTCACGTGGATCTGATTGATGCCGTCCATCTGGTACTCGACGGGATCCTCGATCGTGATGATCTTGCGCTCCGTGCCGTTGATGCGCTTTAGCGCGGAGTAGAGCGTAGTGGACTTGCCGCTTCCAGTGGGCCCGGTGACAAACATGATGCCGTGCGGAAGCTGCGTGTAGTGCTCCATCCGGTCCAGCATTTTGTCGGTGAAACCCAGGCGGCGGAGATCGTAAAACTGGTCGCCCGCGGAACGGTCGAGCAGGCGCATGACGACGCTTTCGCCGTAGAGAGTGGGCAACGTGGAGACGCGCAAGTCGACTTCCCGGCCGAGGGTCTTGACCTTGATGCGGCCGTCCTGCGGAAGACGGCGCTCGGCGATGTTGAGCTTGGCCATCAGCTTCACCCGGCTGATAAGCGCGGCCTTCATTTCGCGGGGCGGCGGGTCCTGCTCATAGAGCACGCCGTCGATGCGGAACCGGATGCGAAAGATCTTTTCGAATGGCTCAATGTGAATATCGCTGGCGCGCTTTTCGACGGCCGACGCGATGGTGGCGTTCACCATGCGGATGACCGGCGCTTCGCTGGCCATGTCACGCAAGTGCTCCAGGTCTTCGTTGCCGGCCGCGCCGTCTTCGAAGCTTGTACCGGCGTCAGCGCGGGCGGATTCGCCGTAGTGCTTGTCGATGGCCTCCAGGATTTCGTTCTCGGCGGCGAGAACCGGCGCGACACGCAGACCCGTGAAGCCTCGCACGGCGGCGATGGTTTCGAAATCGAGCGGATCGGCCATGGCCAGGGTCAAACCGTTCTCCCCCACGCCGAGAGGCAAGCAGCGGCTCTGCCGGAGAAACCGCGCGGAGAGCGCCTCGGTCTCCGGCGCGGAGAAATTTGCGGCGTCGATGGGAACCAGCGGCACCTGCAACTGCGCACTTAAGCCAGCGAGCACGTCGCGCTGGGCGACGAAGCCGAGATCGACGAGAATTTTGCCGATCTTGTCGCCGCGCTCCTTTTGCAATTCCAGCGCGCGATCCAGATCGCCGGTCTGGAGCAGGCCCTTGGCGACGAGAATTTCGCCCAGGCGCATCAGAACTGCTTCACCTGGATGCCGGCGATAGCCTTTTCCTTCTGGCCGGTCAGCGCCATTTGGAGATTTTGGCGGGTGGACTCCATCACGATTTGCGTGGGCAGTTCGCGGGTATCCTCATGCGGCATGTGAAACAGCAGAATGGATAGAACGATTTTTTCACAGGCCGGCAGCGGGTCCATGACGCCGGCGGCGGCGATCATCATGTCGTGCATGGCGCCGCGCAGCATTGGAAGACGCTCCAGCTTTTTCTTCCGCAGGGCGGCCTTCTCGGCCTCTGGAATCTGGGGACGGAACGGGCTTACGCCGGGACCCTCCGCCAAATTGACGCGGGTGGTGAAAACACAACCGAACCCATCCAGATAAACGCCGTGGGTGTGGCCCAGCAGCAGATAGGGTTCGCCCGGCCACAGCGCCTCAATGCGCTTATTCATCGACACCTCGACGCCGGAGATTAACGCCCGGTTCACCGGCGTGGCGAACAAAGTAGAGGCGAGCAACAGGCAGAAGATTCTCATTGCATTGCGCTCCGCTGACGTTCCACGGCCGCCACATACTGCGCGGCCTGCTTTTCGCGCCACAGCGAGTAGGCGGCTTCCATCGCCAACACGTCGTCCTGGCGCAGGCGCTGGTATTTACCTTCCGCGGCTTGCATGGCGGAGGCTAATTGCATCCGGTGCCGCTGTTCCACCTGCTCCAGCGCCGCGGGCAGCGAGCGGGCTACGCCTTCGGCGATTCGCTGTTCCAATTGCGCCTGGTCAAAGGCGGGCGCAGCGGCCGGAACCGGTTGATTCACAGCATGAAACACGATGGCGCCGGCCAGCAGCGCCGCCGAGGCGAAGGCCATGCGAGGGCCGGAATTCATCCAAACCTGCCACCATTTCGGCTCGAAGACTTTGTCGGAGACGAAGGCGATGCGGCGCGGGATCTCCTCTTCGTGCACGGTCATAAGGGCGGTTTGCGTGATCTGCAGGCGGGCGTATTCGTCGCGCAGAGCGGCGTCGGAGGCCAGGGCGGCCTCCACATCGCGGCGTTCAGCGGCGTTCAATTCGCCGAAGATGTAGTCTTTCAATTGGTCAGGCGTTACGGGCATGGGAGACTCCGGTTGGGGCCAATGCGTCTTTCAGCAGGTCCAGCGCCGTGTAGAGGCGCGATTTCACGGTGGACAGCGGGATATCGAGAATCTCCGCCATCTCTTCAAATTTGAAGCCTTGATACACTTTCAAAACCACGGCCTCGCGCTGTTCGGGCGAGAGCCGGGTCATGGCGGATTCGACCGCCAGAGCGGTTTCGACCGGCTGCATGTGGCCACCCATTGGGGCGGCGTCCAGGAGCGCGGTGTCGATACCGTCCTCGGGTTTCCGTTTTCTTAACAGCGAATACGCTTCGTTGTGGGCGATGCGGAAGAGCCACCCGGCGAACTTGGACGGGTCGTCGAGCTTCTTGAGGTTCTGGTAGGCCTTTAGGAACGCGTCCTGGCACAGGTCCAGTGCATCCTCCCGGTTCCGGACCAGCTTCAGTATGTAGTTGAAAACACGCTTCTCCCAGCGCGAAACCAGCAGGTTGTAGGCGTCCACATCCCCCTGGCGCGCCTTTAAGATCAGATCGCGGTCTTCCACCTCACGAAAGATCAAGGCTCGGGTACTCTCTATTGAGCATGACGCAGACAAACGAAAAAAAGTTGAAGCGGGGCTGGAATTGATCCGGTTCAGGCCTGGCGCATTTGTTTCCTTTGGCGCGGGAATCGCCGTTTCCGCTCAGACACTTCCACCCGGCCTGTGGCAAAAAGCGGGCTGGTTGGAACCACTGAGTTCGCGCTTCCGAATGTTCTGCGCAGGCCGCTGTACCCGGATTCGAGCGGCACGAAGGCTAAGGGGAGCCGGGGATGGAGCAAATACTTGTTCGGTGGAACAATTTCCGCGCAAATACCGGGCGGGACTCCCAAGAGCTATGGCATGAACTCGCGGCTTTGGACGCGGCAGGCCGGCGACCGGCAGCGGTAGCTACTGTCCGAGTTCGTGACACGCCGTACAAACGATGGTGGCCTTTGCCTCGCGATGGCAATTGACACAAGCCGCCATGCTGGTGACCGCCTTCTTTTCCGGCATTGGCTGTACCTTTACCTCGCCGTGACAGCCGGCGCACTCCACCTTCGCGGCAGCGTGGCGCGTGTGGCTGAAGAATACGAAATCCGGCAGGCGGTAGGTCCGCCGCGTCGGAAACTTCACTTCCGTCTTTTCCAAGTGGCAGGTCTTGCAGCGGCTCCATTCGGGGAACGACGCGCGCTCCTTCGTCTCCGCCGCGGAATGGCAGAAGGTGCACTTTAAGTTCAGCTCGCCGTGACGGGCATGCGGGAACACGTCGGCGGCTAGCAAAAACAGGAAGGCGGCGGGGGTCATGCGGCTCTCTTGTATCTTGGATCAAATGCCTGTCGATGCGCAAAGACGCATGATCGCGTTTCTGGAATCGATCGGCATCGGTGTGCGGTATGGCGCTGTGGCGGACGGTTTCGTGCCGGGCTTGCGTATCGAGGGCGGTGCGATCATGATCGACACGGAGCGCTGGCTGTACGCGGGGGACTTGCTTCATGAAGCGGGCCACCTGGCGGTGCAGGAACCGGCGCGGCGCGGAACACCCGGCGGCGACGGCGGGGAGGAGATGGCCGCCATCGCGTGGTCGTTCGCGGCGGCGCTGCATCTGGGGATTCATGCGGCGGTGGTCTTCCACGCGGACGGATATAAGGGCGGCGGGGGCGCGCTGCTGGAGAACTTCCTTGCCGGCCGGTATGTGGGAGTGCCGATGCTCGAATGGCTGGGCCTGTGCGACCGGGGTGCCTATCCTTCGCTGCGTTGCTGGACACGGCCGCCGAGCGCGAACAGCAGCGCGGTTCCGATGAGCGGCAGGACAGCGCAGATCGCCAATACGGGCCCGTAGCCAAAGTGATCCACCAGCCAACCGGTGGACATTGTAAAAAGCAGCGCGCCCAGACCCGCGCCGAGTCCACCCATGCCGGCTACGCTTCCGACGGACTCCGGCGCGAAGTAGTCGGACGGCAGCGTTTGCACGTTGTTGACCCAGAACTGGAAGCCGAACGTGGCGGCCGACATCCAGGCCAACGCTTCGTAGACGTTCCGGGAGAAGATCACGCCGCAGCCGCAGGCCATGCAGAGCGCACCGATCACGATAAGCGTTTTTCGCGTGGCATTTACGGTCCAGCCGCGGCCGAGCAGCACGGCGGCCAAGCCGCCGCCGGACAGGCTGCCCACGTCGGAGACCAGAAACGGAATGACTGTAAAACCGGCCACTGTCTTGAGATCGAGCCCGTGAACGCGAGTCAGGTACAACGGCAGCCAGTTCAGGTACAGCCACCAAACCGGATCAGTGAAAAAGCGCGCCAGAACGATTCCCCAAACAGGCGGGTGGCGCATGAGGCTTCGCCACGGAGTGCGCGCCGCACGCGGCGCCGGCGCTTGGAATACGGCCCGTTGTTCGGGGCGCAGCCAGCGATGGCTCGCCGGCGGCTGATAAATCCAAAGCCACAACAGGAGCCAAACGAATCCGAGGGAGCCGGTGATTAAGAACGTGGCCTGCCACCCGAAGGACTGCTGTAGTAGCACGATGAGCGGCGCCGCGATTACGTTGCCGAGCGCCGCGCCGCTGTTGAAGATCGACATGGCGAAGGCGCGCTCCTTCACCGAGAACCACTCCGTGCATACCTTGGCGGCACCTGGCCAGTTGCCCGCCTCGCCGAGGCCGAGCAGAAAGCGGAAAGCGCTGAGCGCGCCTGCCGAGCGCGCCGCGGCGTGGGCCATGGCGGCGATAGACCACAGCGTGATGGAGAACGCGAAACCGTTCTTGAGCCCGACCCGGTCGTAGAGCCGTCCGGAAAGGGCATGGCTGGCCGAGTATGCGGCAAGGAACCACGAGGCGATCGCCGCGTACTCCGTATTGGTGAGGTTGAGTTCCTTGGTAATGATGGGCGCGAGCGTGGCGACCGTCTGCCTGTCAATGAAATTGATGAGCGTGGCGAGGAAGACCAAGCCGATCATCAGCCAGCGCAGGGATGGATACATGGACTACAAGCCTTCCGGCAGGGCCTCACGCGGCTGTCGCTCCACGCCGGCCATGGCGTAGAGATTCTTATGGATGGTCTCGCAAATATCCTCCAGCGGGAGGTCGTTGTCGTCGTGGCCGAACGGACCTTCAATCTCCACGCCGATCTCCTCGATGCCGAAAAACGTGTAGGCAAGCAGAAGCACGTCGACGACGGTCGTCCAACCGTAGCTTTCAACGAGCGCGAACGGCAGCGAGAAGGTGTAGAGCACCAAGGCGCGCCGCAGGTGCACGGCATAGGCGAACGGCATTGGCGTTTTGCGAATCCGCTCGCAGCCGCCGAGATAGTCCACCAACTGCTGCACATTGGCGTCTAGCGCCACGAACACGATGTCGGAGATCAGCCCTTTTTCACGCGCTTCGCGAAGGCATTCGGTCATTCTTAGAGCAACAGCCATCGGCGTGTGCTGCGCGGCGATGGCCTCAGCGGCCTGACCGGGTGGAAGTTCGTGCGCTTGCGGTCCCAAACCGTCTACGCCGCGCAATCCGTTCATGGACGCCCACGGAAAAGCACAGGTCCAGCGCGTCAGGCGCGTCAGTAGTTCCCTGTCCGAAGCCATGTGAATCGATGCGCCGCGTACGAGATTTCGCGTTTCATTGACGATGCCGCCCCATAGTTTCCGGCCCTCCCAAAAACGTTCGTAGCTGGAGCTGGTACGGAATACCAGCAGCATTCCCATCGCGACGCCCATCAGCGTGTGAAGCGTGGAAGGCATTCCCACGGGAAGTACATGCTTGTGCACGGCGACGACGGCGGCGGCCCACGCCACGCAGAGCGCAACGCGTCCGCTGATCTCGCGCACCAGCGAACCGCGGACATCGAAGAAGTGATCGGTCCATTTGTGAGGATCGTAATGAATCATTTTGCGTAGTCCGGATCCACCGGCTCAACCGACGGTTTCTTGGGATTCTTCTGAACAGGTTCCATCACCAAGGCGATTGTCTTGCTATCTGGAGAAAGGCACGAATAGCTCCCCGCCTCCGCACCCGCCGTGAGCCGGACCGCGTTGCCGCCGCCCGTTCCCACGCGCCACAGATTGGTGGCGTAGCCAAACACGATGCCGGGTCCGTTGAACGCCGGAGGCTGCGGCAGAATCGCCGGCTCATGGGCGGCGGCGACGGCGGCGAACGGCATCAGCACAATTCTTCGCATGAGGGGTATTATCTCTGTTGTGACGTTTCTCCTGCTGATCGCCTCCGCCTTCGCGGATGTCGACGTCTATATTCGCGCGGCGTTTGAGCGAAAAGAGATTCCGCACGCGGTTGTGCTGATCGAGCAGAACGGCAAGATCGTCTATGAGCGCGCCGCCGGAGCGAACCGCGACGATGTGTATGCCCTTGCTTCGACATCGAAGCCAATTGCTGCGACGGCGATCATGACCCTAGTCGAGCAGGGACGGCTTTCGCTTGACGAGAGAGTTGCGAAGTATCTTCCGGCATTCGAGCATTCCTCGACCATTCGGCAGCTTCTTTCCCACACCTCCGGAATCTTCGGAAACAACGCGCCGGGCGAACAGATGCGAATGATTCGCAACCCGAACCAGCTTTTGAGCGAGTCGGTGGACCGGATTGTGAAGACGCCACTCGCCTATGAGCCGGGCGCGCGGTATCAGTACGGCGGCGCCTCGTTCTGCGTGGCCGGGCGCATCGCGGAGATCGTGAGTGGCACTCCGTTCGACCAGTTCGCCAAACGCACCGTGTTCGATCCGGCAGGCATGACCACCGCCCAGTATAAGGGGCGTTTCGTGCTCGTTCCGGGCGGTGTCGAATCAAACGCTGCCGATCTGTTGCAGTTCGCGCGCGCCTACCCGCGCCTGCTTAATGAGAAATCGCGCGCAGAGATGACAAGGAAGCAGACCGGCACGCTATCCGCGAACTACGGTATCGGTTGGCAACTGTTGGAGGACGGCGCCTTCGGACACGGCGGCGCGTTCGGGACCTACCTCTACATCCATCCCGGGAAGCGCCTGACTGCGGTGATCATGACCCACGTGGAGAAGGGCTCCCCGTTTGCCCGAGAAATATTGAAGAGACTCCCCAAATGACACTTTCCCGACGCGCCCTATTCGCGGCTCCTTCCCTGTTCGCCGCCGGCACACCCGCTTTCCGCGGGATCTTTCCCATTGCGCAAACGCCGTTTCACGACGATGGATCGCTGGACGCTCCAACGCTCGGCAAGCAAATCGAATTTCTGGCGCGCATCGGCGCCCATGGCGTGGCATGGCCACAGTTGGCCAGCGAGTTCTGGTCGCTGACCCCAGAGGAGCGGCTGCGCGGAGCGGAGGCGCTGCTCGCGGCCGGACGCGGGAAGCGGATCACGATGGTGATTGGTGTTCAATCCGACGATCCTGACATCAGCGTGAAACTGGCCAAACACGCGGCGGAGCATGGCGCGCACGCTTTGATTTCGCTGCCTCCGACCGGCGTCGGCCTTGTGGACTTTTTCCGAAGAGTCAGCGCCGGCGTGAACCTGCCGTTCTTCCTGCAGGCCGTCGGCAAGATAACTGTAGACGATGTGATCGACCTGAACAAAGCGGTGCCGGTGGTTCGTTTCGTGAAGGACGAAGCCGGCCTGACGCTTCCCCGGATCAGCGAATTTCAGAGCAAGGCGCCAGGGCTCGGCGTCTTCACGGGCGCGCACGGCAAGACGATGATCGACGAGCTTGTGCGCGGCGCCTCCGGCTCCATGCCGGCGGCCGGACCGGCCGATCTGTACGCGCGAGCCTTCGACCTGTGGGAGAAGAAGCGCGAACGCGAAGCGGCGGCGGCATTCGCGAAGGCGGCCGTGTTCGTCCCGGAGTTCGAGCAGTACGGCATCGAAGGTCTGAAGTACCTGTTGGTTCTTCGAGGAGTATTCAAGAACCATGTGGTGCGAGGACCTCGGAACGGAGACGTCGGGGCGGTGGCCACACGATTCAAGCTCGACGATGCCGGCAAGCGGACGTTGAAACTATTGTGGGAGGCCGTTGGGAAATGAGGCTCTCCAGGCGCGCTCTCCTCGCCATGCCGCTGGCCGCGCAACCGGCGCAGAAAATCGATTCTGTGAGGGCGTGGGTGATGCCGTTGCTGCCCGCCGCGTGTTTCGGCACGGCGAATTTTAGCGGCGATCACGACCCAGCGCGGATGCGCTGGTTCGGTCCGTTCTCACAACTGGCTGGCTCAATTCTGGTGGAAGTCAAGACCACCGGAGGACTGGCGGGATACGGCTTAGGCGGCGGCGGTTCCGCGGCAGTCCATGTGATCGAAACCCATCTGAAAGACTTGTTACTGAAGGCGGACCCAGCCAACATCGAATTGCTCTGGGAGCAGATGTACTCCTCGTCGATTTTCTACGGACGAAAGGGCGTCGCGATTCAAGCGATCAGCGGTATCGACTTGGCGCTGTGGGACCTGGCCGGCAAGGCGGCCGGGAAGCCGGTCTACAAGCTGTTGGGCGGTGCGACAAAAGACAAGGTGGCCGTCTACCTGACCAGCAACAACGTCGAGACCGGCGTAAAGAACGGCATCCGGAACTTCAAGCTCGCCGTGGCATCGGCCCCGCACGAAGGGAAGGAGGGAATGAAGAAAACAGTGGATCAGGTGGAGGCCGCGCGGAAGGCCGTTGGCGCGGACAGCGAATTGATGATCGATGTGCTGTGCCGGTGGAACGTTCCCTACACGCTGGAGATGGCGGATCGCCTGGCGCCGTCGCGCCTCATGTTCATTGAGGAGCCGTTGCAACCGGACGACATGGCGGGCTACGCGCAGTTGTGCGCGCGTGTGCAGTCCACGCGAATCGCGAGCGGCGAACACGAATACACCCGCTACGGCTTTGAAAATCTGATCGCGCGAAAAGCCGCGCATATCCTGCAGCCGGACATAACCTGGAGCGGCGGTTTGACCGAACTCCGAAAGATCGCGGCATTGGCGAGCGCCCACCAACTGCCGTTGATTCCCCACCGGGGCGGTTCGCTCTATGGCCTTCATCTGATTCTCGCCACGGCACATTGCGAGCTGGCCGAGAGCTTCGGTGTCGGAGAGAAGGGCAACGAAATCATGGAAGCCATGTCGCCGCGATTCTCAAACGGCTTTCTTTATCCGCCGGAGAAACCCGGATTCGGCGTGGAACTTACGGACGCGCTGATCGGCAAGTACGCCAAACGTCAATAATGGTCTCGACGGCGACCGGCGTTCCGTCCACGGGCTCGGTGAAGAACTCGCGCAGGCGCGCGTGTTGGTCGTCATAGCGGCGTTCGAACGGGACAGCGGTGTGCTTGCCGCGGTACCAGAGCATTCCGGCCATCGCGTTGTAGCCGGCGCCGGTAATCACACGGCGGGCATCGGCGTAGAGGTTTTCGGCCGGGTAGTACTGCGGTTCGTTCCATGGTGAGATGACCTGAAGCGGCGGCTCCGCGAGCGCACACAGCGTATCCAACTCTTCCCGTACCCCGCTATGCACAACCAGAGTCTTCCCTTGGACGTTCATGGGCGGAGGACCGATTCGCAGTGGAGGCAGGCGGATGGGCCCCGGCAATCGCACGGCGCCCGCCAGCGCCAACGGCTCAGCTTCGATGACAGCCAAAGCGCCGCTGAGGTCGAACAGCAGCTTGGTCCGCCGGGCGATGTGCACCGTAGGATGACCGGTGCCCTTGAGCGGAAACGTGTCGGTGATCAGCAGGCTTGCCGGGAGAGAGGCGACGGCTGCGCCGGAACCGTGAAGAATCGGGCAGCGTGCGAGTGCGGCCAGGCCCATTGCGAACGGCGAGTTCGTGACGATCCGTGCATCGATGCCCGCATCCCGCAGTGGAAGGCAAATGGCCAGCGCGCGGGTCAGGTGGCCCAAACCGGCGCCCGGCGCATGGTAGAGAATCACGGGCGCGCGGCCCGGAACAGGGTCAGCAAGGCTTCGATTTCCCGATCCAGGCTGTACCCGGCTTCAACACTGGCGCGCACGCGGACGGACATCGCGCGCAGCGATGCGTCGTCCAGGGACAGTGCGCAAGCCGTGGCCTCTCCGGCGGCCTCACGGGATTCGGCGGCGAACAGAAACCCGTTCTCGCCGTCGGCAAGAACATCGCGCATTCCGCCCGCGTCGGACGCGATGGGAACAACTCCGCACGCCATCGCTTCCAGCAAAACGTTTGGCATGCCTTCATACATCGAAGGCAGCGCGACAAAATCGCAGGCGGCATAGAGACCCGCCAATTCGTCCGGTGGACAAAAGGGCAGGCGCAGGCTGCGCGGGGCGATTGCCGGATCTTCGAGGATGGCCGCGGACGGGCCGTCGAGATTTCCGATAATCAAAAGTCGCAAACCACCGAGCAGCCCGCGGTCGCGCACCGCCTCCAACCAAAACGGAATCCGCTTCTTGGCCTTCAGTTCGCCGATGAGGCCGACCACACGGCCGCCGCGCAACAAACCGCG
>Ga0194119_10001628_pt1 | contig 40338 bp, 40 predicted proteins | sample TA2MahC100mmetaG_FD_148620 | JGI IMG/M metagenome (GOLD analysis project Ga0194119, IMG submission 148620) | Freshwater microbial communities from Lake Tanganyika, Tanzania - TA2015018 Mahale Deep Cast 100m | ecosystem: Environmental > Aquatic > Freshwater > Lake | place: Tanzania: Lake... | reverse complement strand
ACTGGCAGCAGTAGACCGTCACTCTGAGCGCAGCGAAGAGTCTCGCCCCCGCATGGGCTGAGATGCTTCGCTGCGCTCAGCATGACATTATGCCAGTTTCTGTCCTCGGGAATGACGCCGCCGCGTCATTAGAGACTCGCAATGACCCTCAAAATGACTTTGACAGGGCCCTGAGCGAAGGGCCTGCCTCAATCGCTGCCTAGATTCTTCGCCCTGCTCAGAATGACAAGACGGTGATGTGCTGATACTACAGGAACGCACGATGCTGACCGTTGAGCTGGACATCCAGATTGCCCGCGATTTTGCCGTCCCGATTGACGAGGGCCAACTGCGGCGTCTGGTGGAGACCGCCCTGCGCGCCACGGGGCTCAGCGGCACGGTCGAGCTGAGCCTCACCCTGAGCGATGACGCCGAGGTGCAGCGTCTGAACCGGGAGTTTCGCGGCGTGGACGCACCCACGGACGTCCTCTCTTTTCCGCTGTTTTCTCATGTAGGGCAAGGTGGCATCTTACCCTACGAGGAGCCGCCCTTCGTGCCGCCGCCGGATGGCATTCTGCACCTGGGTGACGTGGTGCTCTCCTACCCGCGGGCGGTGGCCCAGGCGGCCGAATACGGGCACTCCGTACAGCGCGAGCTGGGCTACCTCACCGTGCACGGCGTGCTGCACCTGCTGGGCTACGACCACGAGGCAGAAGCCGACAAGGAGCGCATGCGGGCGCGGGAGGAAGCGATTTTGTCTGAGGCCAGTGCGCTGGGTTCCGAGGTCAGCTAGAAATGGAGACGGCAGTCGGCGTCTTCCTTGGCCTGGTTATGGGCCTCTTCTTGGCGCAAGGCGCCTACACTCTGAAGCGCGGCCTGGATAAGTGGCACAAACCGGCCCAGGTCAGGGAGGAGATGAAGAAGAAGATGGAGGAGGCCAGGTCCACCCAGAGGGGTGGCCTGGGGGACGTGCTGGCTGGCCTCTTATTCCTGACGCTAGGCACGGTCTTGGCTGCCTTGATCTTCCTGATCACGCTCGGCCGTTTGTAGGACTGTACTTGCTTACTACACCATGACCGTCATTCCCTCGTTACCCCATCCCCGCTTCCCCGCCTGCCCCCCGCTTTCTTGACAAGCACCGCCGAAAACGCTATACTCTCACTGGCCAGTTGCGACGCACCTCCCAGGTGCGTCGCAACTCAGGTAGACTCTGCGCGGAGGTGAAATTTTGAAAGGCGTCGTCCTGGCTGGTGGCCTGGGTTCACGGCTCTATCCCCTGACCTACGCCACCAACAAGCACCTGCTCCCCGTCTACGACAAGCCCATGATCTACTACCCTATCCAAACCCTGGTGCGCGCTGGCATTGACCACGTCCTGATCGTCGTGGGCGGGCCGCACGCCGGCGACTTCATGGCCGTGCTGCGCAACGGCAAGGAATTCGGCATCCGCCACCTGGAGTATGCCTACCAGGAGAACGAGGGCGGCATCGCCCAGGCCCTGAGCCTGGGTGAGGATTTTGCCGATAATGGCAGCCTGGCCGTCATTCTGGGTGACAACACCACCGACGCCGACATCCGCCCGGCGGTGGAGGCTTTTCGGGATGGCGCCTGCATTTTTCTTAAGCAGGTGCCCGACCCCGAACGCTTCGGTGTGCCCGTCTTCGACGAGAAGAACCCGCAGCGCATCCTGCGCATCGAGGAGAAGCCCGCCCAGCCCAAGAGTCGCTACGCCGTCACCGGCCTCTACCTGTACGACGCCAACGTCTTCAACTACATCCGCCAGAGCACACCCTCTGGCCGGGGCGAGCTGGAAATCACCGATGTGAACAACTTCTACATCGCGGCCGGTAAGATGACCTGGGTAGAACTGCAGGGCTTCTGGAGCGACGCCGGCACCTTTGAGAGCCTTTACCGCACCAACCGCTTCTGGGCGGAGACGAAACTAGGAAGCAGATGAAAACAACTCTGATCTACGCCGGCATTGCTGGCTACGGCTTCAACTCCCTAGGCAAAGGCATGGAGGCGGGCTGGATCAACCACGGCCTGGCCCAGCTTAGCGCCTGTGCCAAGGCCGCCGGCTTCGCCGTTGACCTGATTGACCTGCGCGGCCTGCAGAGCTGGCAGCACCTTCGCCAGGAGCTGGCGCAGCGCCGTCCCGACGTCGTGGGCCTGACGATGATGAGCGTGGATTACAACCCCGTGATGCACTGCCTGGACATCGTCAAAGAGGTTGATGCACGCATCGTCACCGTCGTGGGCGGGCCGCACCCCACCATCGTCCTGGAGGAGGTGGCGGCCAACAGCAAGATTGACTACATCGTCACGCACGAGGGGGAGATCACCTTCCCCAGGCTGCTCGCCGCCCTGGCCGCTGGCCAGCCGCCGGCCGAGCGGGTGCTGCCTGGCGAGCGCCCCAACCTGGACGAGATCCCCTTCGTGGACCGGGAGCTGTTTCTGGAGGAGTGGCGTCGCTGCGGCTACACGCCGGACTCGCCGGAGGTCGCCTTCGTCCCGGAGCTGCCGCCGCCCTTCCTGACCATCATCGCCGGGCGGGGCTGCACCTACAACTGCAGCTTCTGCCAGCCGGCGGAGCGCCAGATCTTCGGCCGCTTCCGGCAGCGCAGCGTGGCCAACGTCATCGCCGAGCTCAAGCTGCTGCGCGATCGTTACCACTTCGCCAGCTTCATGTTCCACGATGATTGCCTGACCAACAATCGGCCGTGGATCAGCGAGTTCTGCCGGGCCTACCAGGCCGAGGGGTTTACGCAGCCCTTCTTCTGCCAAAGCCGGGCCGACATCATCGTCCACCACGAGGACATGGTCAAGCTCATGGCCGAGGCCGGCTGTCGTGGCTACTTCATCGGCTTTGAAAGCGGCAACGACCGGGTGTTGCGTTTTCTGCGCAAAGGCACCACGCGCCAGGTGAACCTGGCGGCGGCGCTGGTCTGCCGCAAGTACGGCATCAGCGTCTGGGCCAACTACATGCTGGGTCTGCCCACGGAAACCCCGGACGAGGTGCGTGATACCATCTCCATGCTCAAGGAGATTGACCCCGACTATTACAGCCCGGCCTTCTACACGCCGCACCCTGGTAGCGATTTGTACGCTTACTGCCTGGCTAACGATCTATCCCTGATCACCAGCCACGACCAGTACCGCCGCAACCCCACGGAGACCAAGATCAAGGGCCAGGACTACCAGTTTCTGCAGTGGGCGCTGCAGGAAAGCCAGCGGCGCACCCTGCCCAACCGCCTGCGCCGCGGGTGGAAGCAGGCGGGCCAGACCATCCGCCGCTACGCCAGCCCGCGTAAGGTGATGCGGCGCCTGGCCAGGATGGTAAAGTAGGTCGGCTTGCCATAGCCGACAGTTCCCATGAGGAGATGACTCTTGCGAAACCTCTTAGTCACCGGCGGCGCCGGCTTCATCGGCAGCAACTTTATCCGCTACGTGCTGCAGAAGTACCCGGACTACCGCCTGGTTAATTTCGACATCCTGAACTATCGCGGCAACCTGGACAACCTGCGGGATGTAGAGCACGACCCTCGCTATACCTTCGTGCGCGGCGATATTCGGGACAGGCAGGCGGTGGAGACGGTGGTGCGCCAGCACGGCATTGACACCATCGTCAACTTCGCCGCCGAGAGCTTCGTGGACCGCAGCATCGTGGCCCCAGACGCCTTCGTCACCACCGACGTTTATGGCACCTACGTCCTGCTGGAGGTGACCAAAAGACTTGGTCTGGAGCGAGTGCATTTGGTCAGCACGGACGAGGTTTACGGCGAAGTGCTAGAAGGATCTTCTAAAGAGACCGACCCCCTGGGCGGTAGATCGCCTTATGCGGCCAGCAAGGCCGGCGGCGAGCTTCTGGCCTTCGCCTACTGGCACACCTATCGGACGCCCATAACCATTACTCGTGGGGCTAACAACATCGGCCCATATCAGTACCCGGAGAACGTGGTGCCGCTGTTCATCACCAACGCCCTGGACGACCAGCCGCTGCCCCTCTACGGCGATGGTCGGCAGCAGCGTCCCTACCAGTACGTGCTGGATCACATCGCAGGCATTGACGTCGTCCTGCACCAGGGCCAGATCGGCGAGGCTTATAACGTGGGCCCGGATCGTGAACCCACGAACATCGAAATGGCTAAACGCATCCTCGACCTGCTGGGCAAGCCCCACAGCCTCATCCGCCACGTCACCGATCGCCCCGGCCACGATCGCCGCTACTCCCTGGACTGCGCCAGGCTCAAGGCGCTGGGCTGGCAGAATCGCTATACCTTCGAGGAGGCGCTGGCGGAGACGGTGCGCTGGTACGTGGCCAACGAGTGGTGGTGGCGCAAGATCAAGAGCGGCGAGTACAAAGAGTTCTATCGCCAGTGGTACGGCGAGCGTCTGGCCCTGGCGGGGGCGTAGAGCGATGACGATGGTGGCCGTCGCCGGGATTGACGTGGGGGCGCTCTCCACCGAGGCCGTGCTCCTGGACGAGCAGGCGAAGCTGCTGGGCTACGGCCTGGTCTACACTGGGGCGAGCACGGTGCGCGCCGCCGAGTCGGCCTACGCCACTGCCCTGGCGCAGGCGGGCCTCACGGCCGGCGACGTCGCCGTGGTCGTCTCCACCGGTTACGGCCGGGCGCGTGTGCCCTTTGCCGCCAGCCAGGTGACGGAGATCACCGCCCACGCCCGTGGGGCGCACCACCTGTTCCCCGGCCTGCGCACGGTCGTTGACGTGGGCGGGCAGGACGCCAAGGCCATTCGCCTGGGTGAGCGCGGCCGGGTGCTGGACTTTGCCATGAACGACAAGTGCGCCGCCGGCACCGGGCGCTTCCTGGAGGTCATGGCCCACACCCTGGAGGTAGACCTGGACGAGATGGGGCGGCTGAGCCGGCAGGCGCGCTCGCCGGTGAGCGTGAGCAGCACCTGCACCGTCTTCGCCGAGAGCGAGGTGGTGTCGCTCATCGCCCAGGGCCACGCCAAAGAGGCGATCATCGCCGGGCTGCACAACGCCATCGCCGACCGGGTGGCCAGCCTGGTGCAGCGCGTAGGTCTGGCCGAGCCGGTGGCCATGAGTGGCGGTGTGGCTAAGAACGCCGGGGTGGTACGGGCGCTGGAGAGCAAGCTGGGGGTGCGCCTGCTCGTCCCGCCGGAGCCGCAGATCGTGGGGGCGTTGGGGGCGGCGCTCATCGCCCTGGAGCGAAAGTAGGGGCCGACTCCGTCGTGCCCCTGGCGAAGGGCTCATCAGAGATGGCCCCTACATGTGACCAATTTATTTTGTCAAATGGAGGCACAATGCTGGAGGCCTTGTTTGCATCCAGGGTCAGAGTTAAGCTGCTGACCCTATTTATGACCAATATAAGTGAACGCTTCTATGGCCGGGAGCTGGCGCAGCGTCTGGGCGAGCATTTCAACGCCGTGTGGCAGGAGCTGCGCAACCTGGAAGAAATAGGATTGGTCAAGGCGGAGGAGGAGGCGCGGCGCAAGTACTACGTGGTCAACACCGCCTTCCCGCTCTACCCGGAGTTGCGCGCCCTCATACTCAAGGCGCAGGCCAGCACAGCGGTGTCTCCCGCTGCTGCCCCGGCCCGCCCTCCACGCCCCGGCCAAGCCGAGAAGCCGAAGGGCGCGGAGTTCATCATCGGCGAGGTGGATTAGGCCGGCGGGGACGCAGATTAACGCAGATTTTCACAGATCAAGCCTAGCGCGGCCTCTGGCCGCAACCAAACTTCATGGCTGTCATTGCGAGAACCCCATGCCCTCGGGGGCATGCGCAAAGACAGAAACTGTCATGCTGAGCAAAGCGAAGCATCTCAGCCCATGCGGGGGCGAGCTCTTCGCTGCGTTCAGAGTGGCAGGGGGAAGTTTCTGAGCAGCGCAGCGAAGCAATCGCTCTCGTTGCGCAACAGAGAGATTGCTTCGTCGCCGCCGCTCCTCGCAATGACTCATAACATTTGCACGGAGACTTTCAACCGGAGGACATCTGTTATGTCTGAGCGTTATAACCTGGCCACAAGGCTGGTGCTCTTTGGCCTGGCCTGCCTGTTCGCCCTTACCTTGCTTCTTGGTTGCTTCGCCCTGCCGCGGCTCGCCCCGCTGGCGACGCCCGGCGGCCCATCGCCGACCGTCCCGGCAGCCACCGAGGCTCCATCGCCCACTATCCCCGCCGGCACGGAGGTCCCACCGACGCCCGCTGTGGCGGCCTCGCCCACGGCGGCCGCCATGCCCACCGGCGAGAAGGCTATGCGGGAGGGCATCCAGAAAGTGCTGGATCAGCGTATGCGCGCCCTGGACAAGGGCGATGAGGCCCTGTTCATGGCTACTATCGACCAGAGCAACCTCACCTGGAAGCGCGTGCAAAGCGATTACTTCAAGTCGCCGTACTACGCACGCTATTTTCTCCATGCTGGCATCACAGCCAGGGTGAAGCGCGTCCAGATTTACCAGGACAGCTACGTCAAGGTCTGGCTGTCGTTATCCAGCGAGGGTCAGGCCGAGCGGGTGTGGGTCTATCGTTGGGTGGACGGGCAGTGGCTGCACAGCGAACCGCAGGAGGAAGAACTGGGGGAGCGCCTGCTGCGGGAAACCGATCACTTCACGGTCAAGTATTGGGCCTGGGATAAGCCGGTGATTGACGATGTGGTGGCCACGGTGGAGGCCGGCTACCAGTACGCCGTCACCCGGGCCAGGCGCCAGCCCAAGGAGAAGTTCCTGGTTATCCTCAGCCCCACCTATCAGACGCACCCCGGGCGGGCCGGTGCCGACGTAGCGGCCAACTACATCGCCGACCTGGGCCTGGCCATCCGCTCGCCGGAATCCTTCGGCGGGGTGCTGGCGGGCAATGTCTTGAGCAGTATTGTGGCCCACGAACTGATCCACCTGCTGGTGCGCGAAATCGCCTATCCCCGCGCGGTGCCCGTCTGGATGAACGAGGGGGCAGCCTATTATCTCACGGACGACGTGCGCGTCAGCATGCTACGCGAGTCGGTGCGCAAGGGCCAGATTTTCTCCCTGAAAGAGCTGGAAAACCTGTACATCCTGGACGATGAGCTGCAGCAGCGTTATGCCCTGGCCCAGAGCAGCGCCCTGGTGGGCTACATCATCGAAACCTACAGCGGGGTAGACAAATTCTGGCAACTCTTGGCCGATGAGGCCCAGTCCCGCTCCGTGGCCGAGTCGCTCAGCGCGTGCTGGGCGTAGACTATGACCAGTTCGAGAAGAACTGGCAGGCCTATCTCAAGAAAAAGTACGGCTAGCCCAAGGAGATTGGAGATTGGAGATTTCAGATTTTAGATTTTAGATTTTTTTTTGGGGGGGGACATGAGCCGCTATGCCGTGCGCCGGGTGAGCTTGGGCTCGACCCTGAAGTTCGGGCTGGTGTTGGGGACGCTGCTGAGCCTGCTGCCCGGCTGTTGGTGCGGCCTGGTCAGCCTGTGGCTCATCGGCGGGCTGCGCGGCTTCCTGGAGGGCTGGCAGCAGGGGGGAATCGTCATCCTGGGGCAGAGGATCCCCATTGACTTTATAGACCTGATGCGCCTGGGCGGAGTCCTGAATGCCCTGCGCACTCTGGACGACCTGGGCCTGCTGCTGGCGCTGGCGATCGCCCTGGCCATAATCCTGGCCGCCGTGCTCATCATCGCCGGCGTGCTGCTCCTGGGCGGGGTGGGCTACAACCTGCTCGCCGCCACCACCGGCGGGTTGGTGGTGGAGCTCGAACGGGCTGAGCCGCCGCGTGCCGTGAGCGTGCCTCCACGCCCTGCACCGCCGACCACGGGCTAGGGGAAGGTAGACAAGTAGACAAGTAGGCAAGTAGACAAGGAATGGGCAGCAAAGCCCCTACTCCTTGTCTACTTGCTTCAGGGCCCTGTCAAAGTCAGCATCGCGTCATTGCGAGCGTAGCGAAGCAATCTCTCCCATGGCGCAACAGTGAGATTGCTTCGTCGCCCAGCTCCTCGCAATGACCTCAAAACAGGACTTATACAATGTTATGTTGAGTCATGATTGAAATGAACCTGCTCCCCCTGTGGTACAATGGGGTATCTCGCCAGGGGGAGTGGACATGCCGAAACCGACTTTCTCGCCACCATACTACCGGAACGAAGTCCGGTCGATCTTTAACAACCGAGCCGCCCTGCACACCAACTATGGAGGCATCCTGGCCATCAGGGACGCCTGGGACTGGCTGAACATGAACCAGATTCAACGTGACGCCAGCATTCAGTGGGGTGGGGAACCGCCGGAAATCATGGGCTTCACCTACGCCACCGGACCACTGGTCGATGCCTTCACGATGAAAGCCGTGGCAGAGAAGTTCAGTGCCCAGAGTAAGGACGCTTTGCTGGCCGTGCTCTTCAAGCGTCACCCTGACTGGTACACCTACCGGCGCTATCTGGAGGACTGGCGCTTTGACTGGTATGAGTTCACTCAAGCAGTCGCCGCGGTGCTCATGGCCCGCCCCCTGACCGCTCCCACCGCCCAGGGCCAGATGGTCTTGGACAACGTGGTCGTGCCCAAGTGGTACGCTGAGAAGATGGAGGGCCTGGCCTACCTGAAGGATCCATGCACCGGGCACACCGGGACGGCTTACGACATCGTCAACCTGGGCTATGTGGACACACAGAAGTTCCTGCCCCTGGCCTTTCGTTTCCGTATCAAGAGCGAGAAGGAGTTGGCTCCAGGCTTCAAGCGGCCTGAGGGTGAGCCTTCTGATGATCCAGAGGTGCAAAACAAGCTCGACCTCGCCCTGACGCTGCTACGCTGGGCCGTGAAGACGGGAATCGCCACCCGCTACCTGGTCTTCGATGCTTGGTGGAGCGTCTTCTGGTTCCTGCACGAACTGCAAGCACTGGACCTGTGGTGGATCGGCAAGATCCGCCATGACCGCCAGGTCCGCCGCCTGGACGGTGAGGTGGGAGCCGTGGGTGAATTCGCTGCGGCGCTCCCTCTCGAACGTATCCCAGAGCTGGGCGTTGACACCGCAGCCTATCAAGGTTACTTGCTGCCCCCGGCTTACGATAGAAAGCGACCGCCTCTGCCGGCCAAGTTTGTGGTCGTCCGTCATCTCCGCGAAGGGGACGACGAGAGTGGCGAAACCAAGGAAGAGGCCCGCAAGCTCAAGACCCTCCTTACCGGTCAGTGCGATCTGAGCCTCGTCGAGATAATCACCCGCTACCAGGGCAGGTGGCCGGTAGAGGTCTTCCACCGGGATGATAAGCAGTACCTAGGTCTGGGCCGCTTCCAGATGCAGTCATTCCAAGGGATCTGTGGCCACGTAGCTCACGTCTACCTGCTTCATGTGCTCTTGACGGTTATCCGCTTGCGGCATGCCGGGTTGGCTAAAATGGCCATCAGCCAGTTCATCAAGGACTTCATCCATGTCATCTGTGATGTAGAGATCATCAATGGCCAGCCCAGCCTGATTCTACGGCCTGACTATGCTTTCTACCGAGTGCTAACTGAAGCCGCAAGCAGCTCGTAACTTGACATATGATTGTATAAGTCCTGCTCAAAAGTGACTTTGACAGGGCCCTGTACTTGCTTCTTGTTTACTTGTCTACTTCAACTCGCCCCACCATCCTGCCCAACACAGCCTCAATCTCTTCCACCGGGATGGCGCCGGCGCGCAGCAGGCGGGGCTGCTCGCCAGTGAGGTCGAGCACGGTGGAAGACACGCCGCCGGGGCAACGGCCGCCATCCAAAAGCAAATCAATGCGCCCGGCCAGCTCTGCCGCCACCTCTGCGGCCACGACCGGGCTGGGGTGCCCGGAGAGGTTGGCGCTGGTGACGGCCAGGGGTACGCCTACAGCGGCGATAAGGGCGCGGGCCACGGCGTGGGCGGGCAGGCGCACAGCCACGCTCTCCCCCCCGGCACAGACGATGTCCGGCACGCTGGCAGCGCGGGGCAGCACTAGCGTCAGACCGCCGGGCCAGAAACGGGCCATGAGGCGCTGGGCGTCGGCGGAGGCCTCCTGGGCTACCACGGACACATCGGCAACATCGGCCAGCAGAAGGGGAATGGCCTTGTCCCGGGGGCGCAGCTTGGCAGCGTAGAGCTTCTCCACGGCTGCGGGCTGGAAGGCGTGGGCGCCTACGCCGTAAACCGTGTCCGTGGGGAAGGCCACCGTGCCGCCGGCTTGCAGGATGGCGGCCGCCCGGGCGATAGCCGTAGGGTCTGCGACAAGCATCTCCATTGCTCTTGGGCGACGAAGATAGGACGCAGATTCACGCGGATAGACGCGGATTTTATTCTTCATAAATTAAAATCTGCGTGCGCAGCCCGCGTTTATCCGCGTCCTCTTTCGCCGTCCCGTTGGTTGCTCTTGGGCGACGAAAATGGGACGCAGATTTACGCGGATAGACGCGGATTTTATTATTCATACAAATAAGGACGCGGAGGAGTAGGCAGGTAGACAAGTAGACAGGTAGCAAGTGGGGCAGGCCCTTGCTACTTGCCTACTTGTGTACTTGCTACTTGTCTTACCGCCACCACGCGCTCCTGCCCCCCGCCGTCGCGGTGCACGGCGAGGGCCGCCGCCGGGAAGTGCTGCTTGGCCAACGCCACCACCGCCTGCCCCTGCCCATGGGCGATCTCCAGCAAGACCGCACCGCCGGACAGCAGATGTGCCGGGGCCTCGGCTAGGAGGCGGCGAATGGTTGCCAGCCCATCCTCGCCGCCGTCCAGGGCGGCCCGCGGCTCGTGGAGGCGGATTTCTAGAGGCAGGGCCTCCAGCTCGGGGCGTGGAATGTAGGGCAGGTTGGCCACGATGCTGTGTACCGGCGCCGGCAGGGGCGCCAGCAGGTCGCCCGGTAGGAGACGCACCCGCCCGGCGACGTCGTGCCGCTGGCAGTTCGCCGCAGCTACGGCCAGGGCCGGCGGCGAGGCGTCCAGGGCGTAGACTCGCACCGCTGGCAGATGCACGGCCAGGCTGACGGCCACGCAGCCGCAGCCGGTGCCCACGTCGGCGATGGCCAGGCCGGCCGGGGCGACGTGCGCAAGGCAGCGGGCCTCGCTGATACCAAGCTCCACCAGGAGCTCCGTCTCCGGCCGGGGGATGAGCACGTGGCGGTTGACCAGGAAGTCCAGGCCGAAGAACTCGCGGTGGCCGGTGAGGTAGGCCACAGGCTCGTGGGCCAGGCGGCGCGCCAGGAGGTCGGCGTAGGCGGCTGCCTGGTCGGCCAGGAGCGGGCGAGCGAGCTGGGCGTAGAGCTGGGCACGGGTCAGGCCCAGGACGTGGCGCAGCAGCACCTCCGCCTCCAGGCGGGCCTCATCGTTGGCTAGCGGGGCCAGGAGCGCCGTGGCGCGGGCCAGGGCGGCGCCCGTGGACTCGCCGGTGGGGCGCACCGACTCGCTCATGGCCCGGCCCCAGCCGCCTGCAGCCTGGCGGCCTGATCGGCCGTGGCCACGGCGTCAATGATGGCGTCCAGATCGCCTTCCAGAACGGCCGGCAGGTTGTGAATGCTGAGGTCGACGCGGTGGTCGGTGACGCGGTTCTGCGGGAAGTTGTAGGTGCGGATCTTCTCCGACCGATCGCCAGTGCCCACCTGCGCCCGCCGGCTCTCGGCGCGCTCAGCGATGATCTTCTGCTGCTCCATATCGTACAGGCGGGCGCGCAGCACGGCCAGGGCGCGCAGCTTGTTCTGCAACTGGCTGCGCTCGTCCTGGCAGGCCACGACCATGCTGGTGGGCAGGTGCGTGATGCGCACGGCCGTGGCCACCTTTTGCACGTTCTGGCCGCCGTGACCGGAGGCGTGGTAGATGTCAATCTTGAGGTCGTCCGGGTTGACGTGCACGTCCACGTCTTCTACTTCGGGCAGCACGGCCACGGTGGCGGTGGAGGTGTGGATGCGCCCGCTGGCTTCGGTGAGGGGGACGCGCTGCACGCGATGGGCGCCACTCTCGTACTTGAGGCGAGAGTAGGCGCCGCGCCCCTTGATCTCGAAGATGATCTCCTTGAACCCGCCGATGCCGCTCTGGTTGGCGTCAATGACGTCCACCGCCCAACCCCTGGACTGGGCGTAGCGACTGTACATGCGATACAGGTCGGCGGCGAAGAGGCCGGCCTCGTCGCCACCGGCGGCGGCGCGGATTTCTACGATGACGTTGCGCTCGTCGTTGGGGTCTTTGGGCAGAAGCAGGCGCTTGATCGCCTCAGCAAGCTGCTGGCGGCGATCCTTGAGGGTCTCGACTTCCTCGCGCGCCAGCCGGCGCATGGCCTCATCGCTTTCCTCGTCCAGGAGCGCCTCAGCCTCGGCCAGCTCACGTTCTACGGTGCGATATTGGCGATAGGTGCTGACCAGCGGCTCCAGGTCAATCTGCTCCCGGGCATATTTGGCCAGTTGCTCCGGGTTGGTGGCCACCTCCGGCTGGGCCATCAGGTGGGTCAATTCGTCGTAGCGTTTTTCAATTTCGGCTAAACGGTCAAGCATGCCAGTTGTCTCCTCGTTCCTTGTCTCCTTGTTTACTTTTTCCTTGTCTACTTGCCCCTTGTCTATTTGTCCCTTGTCTACTCGTATTATACCACATCCCCGCACAAGAGGCAAAACCATTTGACTTCTTTCGGCAAGTATGGTATATTTAGTGTCGGTCTTCATATTTTAGCGCCGTGAGGTGAGAGACAGATCAGCAGAGAGCAACGCATCAATGAGCGGATTCGGGCGCGAGAGGTGCGCCTGATCGGCCCCGCCAACGAGCAGTTGGGGGTGGTTTCCCTGGCTGAGGCCCTGCGCACGGCCCAGCAGGCGGGCATGGACCTGGTAGAGGTCGCGCCCCTGGCTACGCCGCCGGTCTGCCGGATCATGGACTACAGCAAGTTCAAGTACGATCAGACGAAAAAGGCGCGCGAGGCCCGGAAGGTGCAGAAAACCACCAAACTCAAGGGGATGCGCTTCCGTCCCACCAGTGACGACCACGACATTGAGTTCAAGACGCGGCGCGTCCAGGAGTTCATCGAGGAGGGCGATAAGGTCAAGCTCCAGGTTCTGTTCCGGGGACGGCAAAGGGACCACATGGAGCTGGGGCGAGCCGTCCTGGAGCGGGTGGCCAGTGCCCTCAAAGAGGTGGCGGTAGTGGAGCGCCCGCCGCTGCTGGAAGGGCGAGAGATGACCATGATCCTGAGCCCCCTGCAGCGCAAGCCCGCTGCCGCCCGACCGCCCGGACAGGCACCTGCCGGCCAGCCACCGGCGAAGCCGCCAGCGCCCCCGCCGAGCTCGCCAGCGCCAGGCTCACCCACCGGCGCGAAGAGCGCGCCGTAGACGAACGACGACGGACGAAGGACGACAGACGACGGACGATGGACGACGGACGACGGACGATGGACGACGGACGACGGACTAAAGACCTACCTTCGTCATTGGTTTTTTGTCCGATGCAAAAGTGTTTGCATCTGGAGGGATAAAAAGTATGGATGATGTACTGACCATGGCCGAAATTGAAGCACAGTTTGAAGCGGAATGGATACTGCTTGAAGATCCCCAGACCAATAAATCTCTGGAAGTGCAAGGTGGCAGGGTGCGATACCACAGCAAGGATCGGGACGAGGTCTATCGCAAAGCGGTGGAGTTGCGCCCTAAACGGTTCGCCATGCTTTATACCGGGAAGATTCCCAAAGATACGGCCATTGTGCTATGAGTTTTCCTTTCCATCATCCTGCCACCGTGGACAATTGTCCGTCTAACACGCCAAAAGGCGGATTATGCGGAAAGATTCCGTATGATGACAAGTTGGGGTGTCAACTCACATAGCAAATGTAGGCGATGTCAATTCGCTCTAATTCTTGGTGGGCCCACAATGCTGTTAGCGGCCCTGCTTATCTTATGTGGTCTTGTACCCGCGCTATATGGCAGAGCGCTGATAGCAAAGATGTTCTTTGAACAACTTGACACCTGCTTCCTGCGCAGCGACAACATGACAGTTCGGCTGTATCTTGGCAGTTTCGGTGCTACTACGGCTTATACAGAACTCGTCACAGTTCAAGAAGGCTGGCTGCCACACGAACAGATCATCTTTAGCTCATATGGCTTTCCTCTTTTCAACGCACTCGATTGCCACGATTCTGAAGTGCAATTAACCGGTTACAGCACGTTGGCATTCTCAACGGCCCAGATCAGGGAGCACTTATCTGGCAAACCAATCGTGCTATATCGGGACAAACGCGTTGATGAGAATGAAATCATGACGTGGGACCCAGTAAGAGCAATATGTGGTTTGCCTTTACTGCTTCTCGGTGCGATAGTCTTGTTGTTTGCGGCGATACCTATCCTTTGGACATGTGTCCGGAAAGATAGGAGCGACTCGGCAGAGACCAGTTGAGAACCAGACTAGGATTACGATACGACGTCTGCATGCAAATGTTGGCCCGCCTAACCAGCGATCGCAGGCGACCGCCTGATTGAGGTTCGCATTGTTGCCGGTGTCGTTTATGCGTCGCATCAGTTGTTGTCGGGCATGCCGTGTCACCTGGCAGCGATTGATGCGTGAATCGTTGGGTGGCGCGGGGATAAGAAGGCTGGTTGCTTAGACTGCAGAGTCTGCTTGATTGACCTCGCGGTTGGCGGAGACAAGGGAATTATCAGAGGAGAAACCTTGCAAGATAACATTCAAGTCCAGCTTGGAAAGGGCCAGAAATGGTACACACGTTTGGACAAGTTTCTGCTTTATTTACTTGCGGCAGAGCTTGGTTATTTCATCTTTCTTATGTTCGCAGGCGTGGCAGTAGCGATTCTTGTCTATGCGATAGATTTCGAGGCCGACATCTCTGAGTATGCAACCAGCATATTGTGGCCTGTCCTGGTATACATTTTAGCTCTACCTATCAACATGCTGGGTGGATTAGCCAGCATTGTGCTGAATATCCGCACAAAACACCAAGGATATCCCGGCACAGGACATTTGCTCAATTGGATATTCTTGATGACCACGGGCTGGCTTTTCATTGTTGCAATTGTCTTCCTGCTTCCATTAATGGCGGGTACCTATTGAGCAAATACCAAACGATAGACTCAACCTTCCAAGCAGACCAAATCGCAAGGCGCAATGCGGAGGGGAACGACTTACTGATCATGGGTGTCCCCACACACCGACCGAGGATGAGCAATATCCTCAGGGCGGTGCTGGAAGCCACGCCGCGTGGAACCCTGAAAGGTGTCAGAGTGGCAGCCTTTGACACTCGCTACCGAATGTCCGCCTGGCTTTTCGGTTCTGCGGCGCGAGGTATTAGTAATTGCAGATTTCAGATTTTCGATTGCAGATTTGGATTCGTTGAAGCGCGGCAATATGTGGAAAAGACCGTCCCATGAGAACACCGTATGATTTTTCCCACGCTGAGCGTGGCAAGTTCTATCATCCCGACACCGTGTTCAGTTTCCCGGTCTATCTCGAGCCGGACGTAGATGATTTTATGAGCCGGCTGGCAGATGAGAAAGGGCTGGACATTCAGCGGCTCGTCAATGACTGGCGGCGCGTGAGCATCCAGTTGCTTCGGAGTGTGCAGCCACGCAGCTAGAGAGATATGCTGGCAGCAGGGGTTTGCCGCGAAAGCATTCTTGAACTATGATTCCATCCGCAGCGCTTCATCCTGTGAAGCGCAAGTTGTGGCAGCAGATCAGAAGTCACCATGAAGATAAAGACCGTGCCTCATCCCATACCCTACCAAGGAAGCAAGCGAAATCTTGCTGGTGAGATTCTGCGCTATTTTCCGCCGAAGTTCATCACACTCTACGAGCCTTTTGCTGGATCAGCAGCAATTACAATCGCCGCTGCAGTGAACGAGCTTGGCGATCATTACTACATCAACGATCTCAACAAGCCGCTCATGGACTTGTGGCGTGCGATTATCGAAACGCCCCAAGAGATCGCATCGCAGTATGAGACCCTATGGCATAAGCAACTGCAGGACCCCCGTTCGTTTTATGATACAACGAGGGATGACTTCAACCGGACTGGGAAGCCAGATTTGTTTCTGTATCTCCTTGCGCGGTGCGTGAAAGGCTCTGTGCGCTACAATTCACTGGGAGAGTTTAACCAGAGCCCAGATAACCGCCGTCAAGGGATGAAACCGGAGACCATGCGTCTGCAGATACTGGGCGCATCTTATTATCTGAAGGGGAAGACCACTGTCTCCTCCATGAACTATCGGGATATTCTCGACAAGGTCACTCAGGCCGACCTTGTGTACATGGATCCGCCTTATCAAGGAGTTTGCGGAAACCGCGACACGCGCTACCTTCAGAACGTGCAGTTCTGTGAGTTCGTTCAAGCGCTGGATAAGCTGAATCGAAGAGACATCAGATATCTGGTTAGCTATGATGGGCGTACCGGAGACAAAATCCACGGCAAGCGGCTCCCCGATGACTTGAATCTCACGCTTATCGAGTTGTATGCAGGTCGTTCCTCGCAAGCTACCCTCCTTGGCAGAGACGACGTGACAATCGAGTCACTTTATCTTTCCCCAAGCCTTGCCGATGAACTTGCCCACGTTCCAACCTTATACCGGTACACCAGAGGTGAGCAACTTTGTCTCCTGGAAGGCCGTTCAAGTGACTACAAATGATCTCCCTCCCGATTTCGTGGAAAAGTGCAAGGCCGTCACGGCAAAACGGCCACGCACGGTTATTGAACACATTCTGGCGCACGGCTACATTACAACTGAGGAGTTGAAGGAGAAATACGGCTACAACCATCCGCCCAGGGCAGCCCGCGATGTGCGAGAACAGGGTATACCGTTGGAAACGTTCCGAGTTACTGGGAGTGATGGGCGGCAGATAGGTGCCTACAGGTTTGGTGACCCCGCAAAGGCGAGGCTCTCCAAACTTTACGGCAGAACGGCCTTCGCAAAAGCACTGAAAGCAGAACTCATCAGACTACATGGAAGTCGTTGTGCTATCTATCTGGAGGAATTCGATCCACGAGAGCTTCAGATAGACCATCGTATACCTTTCGAGGTTGCCGGTGACAACGCTAAGGACATGAACGACCAAAAAATGTACATGTTGTTATGTGGGTCTGCGAATCGCGCCAAGTCCTGGTCGTGTGAGCACTGCGTCAATTGGCAAGAGCTGAAGAACTCGGAGATTTGTCGAAAGTGTTACTGGGCCTTCCCCGAAGATTACGACCACGTGGCGATGCGGCAAGTACGTCGAGCAGACATCATGTGGCTGGGAGAGGAGATTTCCGTCTACGACAGACTGAAGAAACGAACTTTAGAACTTCAAAAGAACATCCCGGAATACATCAAGGAAATTATAGAAAGGCACATATAGGCGTTTCGTGTTCACGGCGGCGCCTAACAATCGCTTCCACCTGACGGCTTCACCTCGCGGCGCGCGGCTCACCGCTGGTGAAGCGCAGGCCTTTACGCGGCGACCTTTGGCCGTGAGGACAATGCTCGGCCTGAATGCCCTTCTCCCGTCCGCATGGCTTTCCGGTTCGGCGGCGCGAGGTATTGCCGGTTGACTTCCCACCTGGCGTCCAAGCCCACCTGGGATCTATGGAACAGGCTGAATCCATTATGAAAGGAGTCTACTTCTTTGCCCAAACTCAAGACCAACAAGACCGCGGCCAAGCGCTTTACCATCACCGGCAGCGGCAAGCTGCTGCGCACCAAAGGCGGCAAGAGCCACCTGCGACGCCGCAAGGCCCCCCGCGTGAAGCGCATGTACGATGACATGCTGCCGGTTGACCGCGTCGATCAAAAGCGCATCAAGAGGCTGTTGCCGTACAGCAAGTAGGTATTGCAGATTGTAGATTTTAGATTGCAGAATCAAATCTGCAATCTAAAATCTGAAATCTAAAATTGGCAATGGAGGATTACGTTGCCCAGGGTTAAGCGGGGCGTTCCCGCCCACAAGCGTCACAAGAAAGTCCTGAACCTCACCGAAGGTCACAAGGGAACCAAAAGCACCCTCTACCGGCGCGCCCACGAGTCCATGCTGAAGTCCCTGGCCTACGCCTACCGCGATCGCCGCAATCGCAAGCGCGACTTCCGCCGCCTGTGGATCACGCGCATCAATGCCGCGGCGCGCCTGGCCGGCATGACCTACAGCTCGCTCATGGTGGGCCTGAAGAAGGCAGGCATCGCCCTGGATCGCAAAGTCCTGGCCGAGATGGCCGTGAACGATCCGACGGCCTTCAACAAAATCGTGGAGAGCGCCAAGGCCCAAGCGTAGGGGCCAGGCACTCGAGTTGTTGCCGCACCCGGTAGCCACAGAACCACACAGAATTGGGATTCACGTGCCGGTTCACATTGTTTTTCTGTGGATTTCTGTGTCTTTCTGTGGCTGAACCCCCGCACAGGCCGGTGGACCGGCGGCACATGAACGGCGGCACAAGGAAGCGGAGGACTGGGAGGCCAGCCCTGCCGCTTTTCTTGTCCCCAAGCTGGAAACCACGGACGGTAGGGCGATGATCACGAGCACGGCCAACGCCAGGATTCGCTACGTGCGCTCCCTCCAGGAGGCCAAGGTGCGCCGCCAGGAGCAGTGCCTGGTCATCGAAGGTGTACGCCTGGTCGAGGAGGCGCTGCAGGCGGGAGTTCAGCCCCGCCTGGTGCTGTACAGCCCCGATCTGAGCGGCACGCCGCGCGGCCAGGCGCTTTTGGCGCGTCTGGCAGCCCTGCCCGGCGAGCGTTGGCTGGCCAGCGAGCACGCCCTCAAAGCCGCCGCCGACACCGTCACACCCCAGGGCATCGTGGCCGTGATACCCATGCCCGCCGCGCCAGCGGAAATTGGCCCCCTGCCCCTCGTCCTGGTGCTGGATGGCCTGCAGGACCCCGGCAACCTGGGGACGATCCTACGCTCGGCCTGGGCCGCGGGCGCCGGTGCGGTAATCACTACGCCCGGCACGGCCGATCCGTACAGCCCCAAGGTGCTGCGGGCCGGCATGGGGGCGCACTTCCACCTGGCCTTGTTTCCCGATGAATCCTGGGCACAGATCGCCCGGCTGGTCGCCGGCCGTCAGGTGCTGCTGGCCGAGGCGCGTGGGGGCACGCCGTACGACCAGATCGCCTGGGCCCAGCCCACGGCCCTCCTCATCGGCAGCGAGGCACACGGCGCCGGGCCGGAGGCGCGGGCGCTGGCTACGGCCACCGTCTCCATCCCCCTGGCCGAGGGCGTGGATTCCCTGAACGCCGCCGTAGCCGCCAGCATTCTCCTCTTCGAGGCGCGTCGGCAGCGCCAGTAGGGCGGGCGCGGCGCCCGCCGTCCTATTGAACCACCAAGACACAAAGACACAAAAAATAAAAACTTGGTGTTCTTGGTGCCTTTGTGGTTAACTCCCTGGCTCACAAGTAGCGAGACGACTACGATTGAGTACAAGCCGCGCGGCGCTCGCCGTCCTGTTCTGACGAAGGGAGCAGCAACATGAGCCATACATCCCTTCCCCCGGTGAACCTTGACCTGCTCCAGGAGTTCGAGCGTGGCCTGGATCCCCAGCACCCGGAGCGCAGCCGGATTCCGGCCACCGTCCTGGGCTACGGGGAGATTAGCACCGTCTTTGCCATCCAGGCCGAGGGCCTGCAGGGTATGGCCTTCAAGCGCCTGCCCCTCTTCTACAACCAGCCAGAGGTGGACAAATACCGCGCCGCCTACACCGAGTACAACCGTCTCCTGGAAGAGGAGATCGGCCTGCACCTGCCGGCCCACGGCTATGCCTCCTTCCTCAACCAGGCCGGCCGGCCCATCTTCTACATCATCCAGCAGCAGTTGCCGGCCGCCTCTCTGGGGCATAAGGCGATCCACCAACTGCCTCGCCCGCTGGTCTCCGTGCTGGTCCGGCGTATCCTCCAGGAGCTGCGCCAAGTCTGGGAGTTCAATCGGCGGCAGGATCGCCTGCAGGTGGCCATTGACGGCCAAATCTCCAACTGGGCCATTGACGCCTTCGATCCCCAGAACCCTCGTCTGGCCGCTGCTTCCCTCTCCTACGTAGACACCAGCACCCCGCTCTTCCGTGTGCAGGGTGTGGAACAACTGGATACGGAACTCTTCCTGCGCAGCGCCCCTTCCTTCCTGGTGTGGATATTGCGCCTGCTCTTCCTCAAGGACGTGGTCAATCGCTATTACGATTTTCACCTGGTGGCCGTAGACCTGGCGGCCAACTTCTACAAAGAGCAACGACCAGAGCTTATCCCCGACGTCATCGCTGTGGTCAACGACTTCTTTAGCGGCGAGGCCGCTGACCTGGGCATCCCGCCCCTGGACGAGAAAGAGGTCAGCTCCTACTACAAAGAAGACTCCCTGATCTGGTCCCTGTACCTGTCCATGCGCAAAGTTGACCGATTCATCCGCCGGCACATACTGCGCCGGGAGTATCCGTACATCCTACCAGAGAAGATCCAAAGATAAATCAGCAAATCGTCAAATCAACAAATAAACAATTGCCGATTTGCTGATTTGTTGATTTGCTGATTCCTCAAGGAGGCCCCCATGTCCCTCATCGGCCAGGCCAGTAAAGAGCAGATTATCGCCCGCTTCGCCCGCCACGTCTCCAGTGGCAAGGCGGAGTTCTTCGCCGGGGTGGGGCTGGACTTCATCTTTGGCCGGCGGGAAGGCGTCTACGTCTGGGACGTCAGCGGGCAGCAGCGCCTCATTGACTGCCACTGCAACGGCGGCGTCTTCAACCTGGGCCACCACAACCCCCGCATCATCGCCGCCCTTAAGCGGGCCCTGGACGAGCTGGACATCGGCAACCACCACTTCATCAGCGAGCATCGCGCCCTCCTGGCCGAGCGGCTGGTCGCTCTCTGCCCCGGCGATTTGCAGCGCGTGGTCTTCGGCGTGGGCGGCGGGGAGGCCATAGACCTGGCCATCAAGCTGGCGCGAGGTCACACTGGCCGACCCACGGTGATCTCGGCCCGGGGCGGCTACCACGGGCACACCGGCCTGGCCCTGGCTACCGGCGACGCCCAGTATCGCCAGCCTTTCGGCCCGCAGCCACCCGGCTTTGTCCAGGTGCCGTTTGGCGATCTGGAGGCACTGGAAGCGGCCATGGGCGAGGACACCGCCGCCGTGCTCTTCGAGACCATCCCGGCCACCGCGGGCATTGTCCTGCCCCCGGAGGACTTCTTCGCCGGGGTGCGCCGCCTGTGCGATCGTTGGGGCGCCATCATGATCGTAGACGAGGTGCAGACCGGCCTGGGGCGCTGCGGCCAGGTCTGGGGCATAGACACCTATGGCGTGATCCCGGACATCATCGTCACGGCCAAGGGGCTCTCCGGCGGCATCTACCCGATGTCGGCCACCATCTACCGCCAGCCCCTGGATCGCCTTCTGCACGACAACCCCTTCATCCACGTCTCCACCTTCGGCGGGGCGGAGGTGGGCTGCTACGCCGCGCTAGAAGTCCTGAACATCCTGGCCGAGCCGGATTTCTTGCCTCACGTGCGCCGCATGGCCGGGCTGTTCCAGGAGGGGCTGAGTCGCTTGCAGCAGAAACACCCCGCCGTGCTGCTGGAGGTGCGCCAGCGCGGGCTGATGATGGGCCTGAAGCTGGCCGACGCCGCTCTGGGGCCGCTGTTTACCCTGGCGGGCTTCCGCCACGGCCTCCTCACTATCTACGCCAACAACGATCCGGCGGTGAACCAGCTCCTCCCGCCCCTCACCATCCAGCCAGACGAGGTGGCGCAGGTGCTGGCGATGCTGGATGGCATGCTGGCGTGGGTGGAGGAGGGGGTAGGCGAGTAGACAAGGGAAAAGTAAACAAGTATGACCATAGGACAATTCCGCTATCGGGCCGCCCTGGAGGATTTCCATGAGGCCCGGCAGCGGGCCGACCTGCAAGCAGTGCTCGCCCGTTTGACCGGGAAATCTAATGAACTTCTGTCGTACGATGAGGTAGCGCAGAAACTCAGGCTGGCGGCACGCACCGAGCGCGGCGTACAATCCATCCCCGTGCAGGCCATCGTGGGCAGCGTGAGTCGCTACGCCGACTTTACGCGCACCTTTTTGCCGCGCCGCACCGAAGACAAAGAGCGCTGGGTGCGCGTCAAAACCGCCTTCTCCGATCTGAAAGGGACCGGCCTGCCGCCCATTGAGGTTTACAAAGTGGGCGACGTGTATTTTGTGCTGGATGGCAACCACCGCGTATCCGTGGCGCGCCAGGAAGGCTGGCCGTACATCGAAGCCCACGTGATCGAAGTACAGACCAACATTCCCCTCACCCCGGACGTCCAGCCTGACGATTTGATCGTCAAGGCGGAATATGCCGACTTTCTGGCGCAGACCGGCCTGGCCACCCTGCGCCCCGACGTGGAATTGAGCCTGACCGCCCCCGGCCAGTACGAAAAGCTCAAAGAACAGATCCAGGTTCATCACTACTTCCTGGTGCAGGATCAGCAGCGCCAGGTGACGTACCAGGAAGCCGCCGCCGACTGGTACGACCAGGTCTACACCCCCGTCGCCGAGGCCATTGGCGAGCGTGGCCTATTGCGCTGGTTCCCCGGCCGCACCGCCACCGACCTGTACTTGTGGGTCTCCGAACATCGCCAGGCTTTGCAATGGGAGCTAGGCTGGGAGATTCGGCCGGAAGCGGCCCTGACCGACCTGGCAGCCAAAGAGAGCGCCCGCGCCGAAAGCCAGGAGGCCGCTCCCGGCAGTTGGCGCCAGGCCCGGCTCGTGGATCGCTACCTTGAGCGTCTCTTCGCCGACATCCTGGTGCCCTTGAGCGGCACAGCCGAAAGCTGGCGGGCGCTGGAGCAGGCCATCGCTATCGCCCAGCGCGAAGGGGCGCATCTGCATGGCTTGCACATCGTAGACGCCGAGGCGCAGAGCAAAAGCCCGGAAGCCCTGGCCATCCAGTCCCGGTTCCAGCAGCAATGCGCCGCGGCGGGCGTCGCCGGCAGCCTGGCCATCGAGAGTAGCGAAGTGGCGCGCCAGATTTGCCAGCGCGCCCTGCTCACAGATTTGATCGTGCTGCACGTGGCTCATCCCCCGGCGGCTGGCCTGCCCAGCCTGGGATCGGGATTGCGCACCATCATCCGCCGCTCCGCCCGGCCCCTGCTGGCCGTACCAGGAGAGGCGAGTGGCCTGGAACGGGCACTGCTGCTCTACGATGGCAGCCCCAAGGCCAGGGAGGCGCTCTTTGTGGCCGCCTACCTGGGCGAAAGGTGGCAGACCGCGCTCACCGTGATCGCCCTGCGGGAAGAAGCAAAGGCAGCGCCCTCGGTGCTGGACTATGCCCGCCGTTATCTGGAGTTCCACGAGCTTGCGGCGGATTTCATTCTGACCACCGGCCCGCTCGACGTTATCCTAAAAACTGTGGCTGAGCGCCAGATCGACCTGGTGCTGATGGGGGGCTACAGCGCATCGGCGCTGGAAGAGGTCATGGCCGGCAGTGCCGTGAACTTCATGCTGCGGGAAGTGCAATGCCCGCTTCTTATCTGCCGTTGAAGACGGTTGTACGTGCTCTTACCGCCTGAGACAGGCAAGTCTTCGCCTGGGCTAGGTCTCTTCAGGGTAAGCGTTCAGAGGGATGACCAACTTCCAGCGGGTTTTTAAGCGGAAAAACGGAAAAGTACAGCGCGTATCCGCTGGAAGTTACCTCTCCACAGGGGGTTCATGGAGCTATGAATCAAAGCAACACCAATAGTGCCCAGCCCCGGCCGTCCATAGTCAGCCGGGTGCACTTCACTGGCGATCTGCAAGGCGATCTGGAGCGGACCGTAGAAGCCACCGGAGGATGGGAGTGGCTACGCAGCGGCGAGACCGTGCTGGTCAAGCCCAACTACAACACCGCCCATCCGCCTCCGGGCAGCACTGCCGCCGATTTCCTGCGCGCTGCCCTGCTGCTCCTGCGTGAACACGGGGCGGAGAAGCTGATCTTGGGCGAATCTACCTCCATGCTCAAGCATCGGAAGGTCCTGGAGGAGGCCGGGGCTCTCCGTGTCGCCCAGGAGCTGGCCGTCCCCGTCGTCATTTTCGACGAGGACGGCTGGGAGGACAGGCCTATCGGCGACCGCTACCTCCGACGCGCCAGGCTCGCCCGGATTCTGCGCCGCGTGGATCGTGTAGTCTACCTGTGCTGCCCCAAAACGCACCACGCCGCCCAATTCACGGGCAGCCTGAAGCTGGGGATGGGCTTTGTCCACAACTGGCAGCGCACACTCTGGCACTTGCGCCGGCTGCAGGAAAAGATCGCCGATCTGAACCTGGCCCTCCAACCTGATCTAATTCTGGCCGACATGCGCTGTACCTTCATTACGGGAGGCCCGGCCAGGGGAATCAGGCAGGAGCCGGGGCTGATCCTGGCCTCGCGCCAGCGCGTAGCCCTGGACGTGGAGGCGATGCGCCTTATCCAGAGCTTTCCAGGGCACAGCTTGCCCGGCGATCCCTGGGCCATCAGGCAGATTGCCCGTGCCGTCGAGCTGGGCCTTGGGCCAAGTGAAGGATTGTCTTATCAAGTCATTGATGCAGGAGAGTAACCCATGCACGTCACTTTTGACCGCTACAGCCTGATCGTGGACGGCCGGCGCTTGTTTCTGCGCGGCGGGTCCTTCCACTACTTCCGCCTGCCCTCGCCCGGCCTGTGGCATGATCGCCTGCTCCGGCTGAAGCGGGCCGGCTACAACGCTGTGGACCTTTACTTCTGGTGGGGCTACCATTCCCCCGCCCCCGGCCTCTACGACTTCTCCGGCCTGCGGAACGTGGACTACCTGCTGGACCTCAGCGAGCAGGTGGGACTGTACGTCGTCGCCCGGCCCGGCCCCTACATCTGCGCCGAGGTGGACGGCGGCGGCCATCCTGCCTGGCTGCTCAATCGCCATGACATCATCCTGCGCTGTCGCCAGGCCGGCCGGCACGCCGACTCGCCTGAGTATCTGAAGTACGCTCGCCAGTGGTACGAGCAGATCGTGCCGCGCTTTGCCCAGCGGCCCAACCTCATCCTGGCCCAGATCGAAAATGAATACACCACCGAGGACATGGAGCCAGGCTACATGCAGACGCTCTACCAGTGGCTGCGGGAGCTGGGCGTGACTGTGCCCGTCTTCCACAACGATCTTTGGGCCGCCGGCTGCTGGGCAGACGTGGTAGACATCTACGGCCTGGACTACTATCCCATCACCAAATTCACCACCGACTGGCGCACCGTGCCCGATACGTTTTCACGCCTCACTGGCCTGGAAGAGTCTCTGCGCGGGTTGCTGGACGCCGCCAGTAGCAACTCACCTCTGTTCTTCCCGGAGCTGGCGGGCGGCTGGTTTGCCCCCTGGGATGGCCCCAGCTTTCAGGCCATCCGCCAGATGCTGGGGCCGGAGAGCCTGGAGATCGTCACCTGGATGGTCGTGGCCCAGGGCGCTACCCTGTACAACCACTACATGGCCGTGGGCGGCACCAACTGGGACCACGTCGGCTGCCCGGGCGTGCGCACCTCCTACGATTACGGCGCTCCCGTGCACGAGACCGGCCAGATTTCCGCCCGCTACCACACCGCCAAAACCATCGCCCACCAGATTGCCGCCCTGGAGCCGCTTTTTGCCCAGAGCGATCCGGCGGACGACGTCGTCGCCAGCGACCCGGCGATTCTGTACCGCTGCCGAAAAAGCGGCGATGAAGCGCCATCATGCCTTACTTCCCGAAACGGTGGTGACTTGCCATCACGCCTTACTCCCCGAAACGGTGGGCGTGATGGCAAGTCAGGGCATGATGGCGCTTCAGAGTCGCGCCTGGCCTTCCTGTGCAACCTTACCGGCGAGCGTCGGACAACCACGCTGAGCTTTGCCGGCACCACCACCCCGCCGATTACCCTGGAACACGCCCGCATGTGCGTCGTGCCCTTGCACGTCCCGCTGGGCGATCTGACCCTGCTCTACGCCACGGCCCCGCTTCTGGCCAACGTCAAGCACGACAATCAGCGACTGCTGGTCTTCGCCGGGCCGGGTAACGTAGCCTGGCGATTGTCCGGCAGCCTGGAGACGTTAGCGGTGAGCTATAGCGGCGAGGCGCAGCGTGAGCTAACCTTCCAGAGTGGCGGCGAGACCGTGCACGTCGTCTTCCTGCCCGACGCCAGCCGGGCCTGGCTGCTGGATGACCAGCTCATCGTCGGCCCGAGCTACGTGGGCGAGAGCAGACGGCGAGACGGCGCCCAGGAGGTGCTCCTGCACAGCGACATCGCCACGCCAGTGCAGGTCTACGCCCTACGGCCGCTTGGGTCGGCCAGCCTGGATGGTCAACCGCTCGCCACCCCCACGGCTGGCCGCCTCGACTTCACCCTGCCTGCCCCGCCGCCGGTGACCCTGCCGGCGCTGGGGCCCTGGCGCGTGGCCGCTGCCTGCCCTGAGATCGCGCCGACCTTCGCTGACGACGGCTGGACGGCAATCGCCCCGGACCAATCGCTGGACATGGACAGCCTGGGCGTCACTGCAGGCTTCATCTGGTATCGGGGCGAATTCACCGGCCCGCTGGCGGAGATTCGCCTGGCCATCCGCCACCATGCGGCGGTCTACCTCAACGGGGCTTTTGTGGCCCGGCTGGACAACATCGCCGCCGACTCCGCCGCCGCTGAGCACGAGCCCGAGGAGGTGACGCCCACAGTCGTGCCGCTGCCGGCAGAGTGGCTGCGGCCGGGGCGCAACGTCCTGGCCGTGCTGGTGGAGAGTGTGGGCCACACCAAGGACTTCAACGACGACGCCCGCCGACCGCGGGGACTTATCGCCGCTGAAGCCGCCGTGCCCGTGCGCTGGCGCGCCCGCGGCGGCATCGCTGGCGAAGCAGAAGGCTACGCGGCCATCGGCTACGACGCTGCGGCCTGGTCGCCGGTCGCCGACCTGGCGCAAGCGCCGGCGTCGGACGTGGCCTGGCTGCGCACGAAGTTCGCCCTGAACCTGCCGCTAAACGCTTGGGCACCCATCGGCCTGCGCCTGGAGCGCCTGGCCGACATCGTCCACGTCTATCTGAACGGGGTGCTGGTGGCCAGGGACTGGAGCGGCTGCCCGGAACGAGTCTTTTACCTGCCGGAGGGGCTGCTGGATCTGCACGGGGAGAACACGCTGGCCCTGGCGCTGTGGCGGCGAGGCGCAGCGCCATCCGCCACGGCGAGAGTGGCGCTGGAGACGTACGCCGTGGAGGGCGTGCACGTGCTGCGACTGGAAAACCTTGCGAAGGTTCCGGAACCTTCGCAAGGCTAACTGGTCCTACTCTGGACACTGCAAGCCGATTGCGATATAATACGTCCAAACTCAGCAGAGGAGATGGGGCAGGTGAAGAGAGGCTTCAAGGCTGTGTGCATCGGCGGGGGGTGCGGGGCGCCGCAGGTGATGAAGGGGCTGCGGCCCTACACGGACCACATCACGGGCATCATCGCCGTCACCGACTCCGGCCGCAGCACAGGCAAGATCCGCGTGGCCGTGGGCGTGCCGGCACCGGGGGACATTCGCAGCGCCCTGGTGGCCCTTTCGGAGGGCGACGTTGTGCTGCGCAACCTTTTCCAGCATCGCTTTGAGACGGAAAAGTCGCCAGACCTGGACGGCATGGCCTTTGGCAATCTGTTCATTGCCGCCCTCACCCAGATGACGGGCAGCTTCGAGCAGGCCGTGCGGGAATCCAGCCGTCTCCTGCAGCTCCGCGGTCGCGTGTTGCCGGTCACGCTCTACAACACGCACCTCTGCGCTGAGCTGGCCGATGGCTGCATTGTCGAGGAAGAGTTCAACGTCCGTGCCCTGCACAAGCCGCCCATCAAGCGCGTCTTCCTCAAGCACGAGCATATCGAAACCTCCGCCGAGTGCACGCAAGCCCTGTGTGACGCCGATCTCATTACTATTGGCCCGGGGAGTCTGTACACCACAGTCATCGCCTGCCTGCTGGTCAAAGGCATCGCCGAGGCGATTCAGAAATCGCCGGCCGTGCGGGTCTACGTCTGCAACATCACCACCCAGCCGGGACAGACGGATGGGATGACCCTCTCGCAGCACGTGCAGGAGGTCATGCAGCACCTGGGCGGCGACGGCCTGGATTACGTGCTGGTGAATACGGGAGTTCCTCCGGCCGCCATCCGTGAGCAGTACGCCGCCGATGGGGTGTACCTGCTGGAACCCGCCGCCGACGAGCTGGCCCGCGTCAACGAGCTGGGCGTGTGGCCCATCGTAGGCGATTTTCTGGAGCGCAGTGCGGGCAAGCGCGCCCTTTGGCAGAAGCAAGACTCGCTGCGCCACGACCCGCCACGGGTGGCGGAGGCGCTGATCAAGCTGCTCTAGAGGAGAACCCCCACCCTAACCCTCCCCCGTCCCGACGGGGGAGGGAATATAAAAACCTCCCGCAGGTCTCAAACCTGCGGGAGGTTTTTATATGCAGTTGCGACGCACCTGGCAGGTGCGTCGCAACTATGGCAATTGTTCCGCCCTTCACGGCACTGGTGTCGGCGAGGGCAGGACGGAGACCGGCGGGGTGGGTGTCATCGTCGGCGTGGGCGGGCGCGGGGACGGCGGCACCTGGGTGGGCGTGGACGGGCGCGTGGGCGTCTGCCCAGGCCCCCGGTGCGGCGTGGGCAGCGGCGACCCCGGCTGCGTGGGCGTGACCACGGGGAGAGGCGTGGCCGTCGGCTGAACCACCGGCGGGACGGGCGTAGGTGTGGGCGTCGGCGTGGGTGTATCCTCCGGCGGCGCCGGGCGCGGGACTGTCGGGCCGGCGGGCACGGGCGTGGCCGGCGCGGTGGGCTTCGCCGGTTCGGTAGGCGGATTGGTCGGCGGCGCCGGCTGTCCCGTCGTCGCCGAGGGCGAGGGCAGGCTGGCCGGGTTCGACGGGGTGGGCGTCGGCGAGCCGCCAGCCAGGATGTCCTGGCGCACCTGCTGCTGCACCCGATCGAGAATACCGATGGTCTCGCCCAGGTCAGCCTGAGTCTGCGCCGGGGCGGAGGCCTGGAGCTGGGCCAGGGTAGCACGCTGGGCAGCCAGCAGGTCGGCGTAGCGTTGGCGCAGGGCCTGGGCCTGTGCGGCGCGCAGTTGGTTGATCTCCGCCCTGGTCTGCTCGGCCTCGTTGCTCAGAGTCTGTAGCACTGGCTGTGGCAGTGACTTACCCTGCTGGAGCAGTTCCTGGGCCTCCTGGAAGCGTCGCTGGACAAACTGCAGGTGAAGCTGCGCCCTGGCCTCGGCGTCCGGCGCCAGCCAGATTTGCACCTGCTCGGCGGCCAGCTTCACCGGGTACAGGGGGCTATCGGGCAGGCTATCGGCGGAGACGACCAGGCAGCTCGTCAGCACCAGGAGCAGGGCCACCAGGGCGGTGGCCAGCCGCAGGGCCAGCGGGCGCAGCCGGAACAGCGGCTGGCGGCGCGTCTCTCGCTTTTGCGCCAGGGCAGTCAGCAGGCGGGACCTGGTCGCCGAGACGAAGGCCGGCGAGGGGTCTTGAGGAACCGCCGCGGCCAGGGTGGCCACTTGCAGCAAAGGCTCCAGGGCGGCCCGCTGCTCTGGGTAGGCGGCCAGGCACTCGGCCAGGCTGGCCTTCTGAGCCAGCAGGCGATCCAGGCAATTATTCAGGATTTCGTCCAGAGGCGCTTTCATGTGACCCTTCGCTTTGGGTTCTGCGATAATCGGCCAGGAGGTGGCGCAGAGTGAACAAGGCGTTATGTTGCAGAGACTTGACGGCCCCTTCCGTCTTGCCCATGATGGCGGCGGCCTCCCGGATGGAGCACCTGGCGGCAAAGCGCAAGGCCACGACCTGCTGCTGCGCTTCCGTGAGCCTGGCCACCGCGTTCAGAACCTCCTGCCGCGTCATAGCCTGGTCAATCAAGAGCGCCATATCCTTGTCTGGCGGGCGATGGCGCTCCTCGTAGGGCACCTCGCCGTGGCGCTTCTTGCGACGCAGGTAATCTACCACCCAGTTGTGGGCGATGCGCAGGAGCCAGGAGGAGAAAGGCGCCCCTTGCCAGCGGTAGGAGTGCATGGCCTCCATGGCCTTGAGGAACACCTCCGCCGTCAGGTCCTCGGCATCCGGCCCACCGCCCACCCGGAAGGCGATGTAGCGATAGATTTTAGCGACGTAACGCTCGTACAACTGGCCGAAGGCTTGGGGGTCGTATTGCTGGGCCAGACGCACCAGCGTTTCTTCGTCGTCGTGCACCTGATAGCTCCTCAGTGACCGCCGGGAGACCGGCTCGAGCCGTCTTATGGCGCCTCCGGCGTGCCGATACTATCCTGTGCACTTATTATAACGTATCACAGCCAAAAAAGATAGTCCCCTGCGATTGCAAAATTGAAGAACCTGCTACATTCTGGGTTCCCCTTGCAAATGAGGGCCGGGTAGGTTATAATGGCCGCAATCTATGCAGGAGGAAACGATCGTGCTTAGTGCACGCCTGAATCGCCGCTTACTACCTCTGAGCCTGCTGGCCACCCTGGGTCTGGGGGCTTTGCTCGTGAGTGCCTTACTTGTCGCCACCGCCTGGCACCCAGCGGCCGTCTCGCTGGCGGGCAGCGTGGGCCCTGGCGAGGCTGAGGCCGCCTCGCCACGCCTGGGCTTAGCCCTGGATACACCGACATTCACGGCGACGTCCCCAGCCACGGGCACAGCCACAGCGACGCCGTCAGCCACAAGCACGACCACGCCAACACCCGGCAAGGGAAACATCTGCGTCATGGTGTTCTTCGATGCCAACCGAAACGGTCGGCTCGATACTGGGGAGTACGGTCTGGCGGATGCTTTGATCACTGTGACTAATGCCAGCGGGGATGTAATGGGCACTTATACCACTACTGGTGAGGAGGTGCCTTATTATTCCTGTCCAAGTGTCTTCTCCGTGCTCACAGGCGTCTACACCGTAACCGAGAAGAACCCGCCCTGCTGCCCCATCTCCACTACGCCGGACGAGATAACCGTCACTGTGACCGCGGGAACTAATGTCCCGGCGAGCTTCGGCGACTGGAGCCCGCCCGGCACAGCCACACCGACGCCCACGTCCACGCCTCTGGTCTCGCCCACACCCAGCAGCACACCCACACCCACGAGCACCCCCACCGGCCTGCCCACGCCTACGGACACAGCTACACCCACACCTTCGCCAACCGACACACCTACGCCTACCGGCACGCCGCCGCCCACCGGGACAGCCACGCCGACGAGCACCCCCGGCACGCCGACGTCTACGCCGACCGCCACTCAGACGCCCACGCCCACAGCCACCAGCACCAGCGCGCCCACGGCTACGCCCACCAGCACGGCCACACCCACGCCGACGGCAACAGCCCTGGGGACAGCCACGCCCACCCCCTTGTGCCCGGGCGTCTTCGGCTACGTCTTTGTTGACCTCAACTGCAATGGGGTGCGTGATTACATCGAGCCTGGTCTGCCGGGTGCGGTGGTGACCCTGCGCCTGGGCGACGATGGCCCCATAGTAGCCACGCGCACTACTGATGCCGACGGCTTCTTCCTGATGTACGCACCAATTTTGGGCGATTATGTGCTGTGCGAGAACGCCCCGCCGGGCTACATTGCCTGCACGCCGACGTGCTGGGGCCTGCGCCTGCGCGACTGCCAGATGGTGTTCATGAGCTTCAGCGAGTACCCGCCTTATCGCCTCTACCTGCCGCTGATATTGCGCCGCTACCTCGCTTTGCCGTAGAAAAAAGTGCCCCACCTACTTGCTTTTTGGCTACTTTTGTGCTACTATATTCGTAGACCCGGCTATGTCCGTGATGCCTGAATGACGTTTTGAGCCAACAACTCTGACCTGGGAGCTAAACGCTAGAGGGGCTGCGCAAGTCCTTGGCTGGACTAGGCAATAACCGACAGGTGAGCACCCACTTGGTTACTCAGGTTCAAAGCAGAGTTGCACACGGCATAGCGGGGTCTTTTTGTCCCTGCGCCCGCTATCGCCAGAATGTAGGGGCGAAGCATTTGCCTACCAATCCGGAGACAGGACCTGATCTTGCCTAGCAAATGCTTCGCCCCTACAGGAGACCACGACGCCCGATACAATTTTGTATCGGGCGTTTTGTTATCTCATGAAACCAGAAAAGCCGGGTTTTTGGCTATGAAAAGTAGCTTCCGCTTTTTGCAGGAAATTCCCGCTTAGGCAGCGGAAAAACCCGGCTTTTTGCCCTCGAAAGCGGAAGATACTTTCTTGCCCGATTTCTGGTTTCATGTATCTACAGCCGCGTGTAGGGGCGAAGCATCTGCCTGTCATCTTGGAAACATGGCACATTGTGCTTGGCAGATGCTTCGCCCCTACTGGGTTTGCGGCGGGCAAAGGCATCGCCCCTACGATTTGGCGGATGCGGCCCGCAGCGTGGCCTGCACCTCCCGCATGGCCTGCTCCAGGCGGGGGTACAGCAGCCAGACGGAGGCGAAGCCAAAAAGAGCGCCGGTGATGCTGCGCAGCAGCCAGGTGCTCTCCCGCAGCCCCACGAGCTGCGTGAGACCATCCACGGCCGTGGGCAGCACGCACAGCAGGTACAGCCGCCAGTTGAGGGGCCGCAGTTGGCGGTGCAGGGCGAAAAAGAGCCCGCCCAGGAAAAGCGAGCCGTAGAAGGCCACGTCGCGCTGGCACAGAGCCACCTGATAGCCGAAGAGGAACCAGGAGCGAGAAGGGAGCTGGTGACAGCCGGTGGCTCCCAAGCCCAGGAAGACGGCCCGGCCCCAGATGGGGTGCCCGGTGGCCATCAGGATGGGCGAGAGGAACGGGCCGAGGGCAAAAATGCCCATGCCCAGGTTCAGCAGGGCCAGCCAGTGCCGGGTGATGAAGCCGGCCACGGCCTCCACCCCTCGTACCAAAGCCTGAACCTGGGGCGTTAACGCCTCGGATGGGGCTTGAGGATCGGTTGGTGACGCGGTCATTTATTCATGGAGGAGCAAGGCATCCCAGAGGCCGCACTTCCCGCAAGCTGCTCCGCACTCCTCATGCTGTAGGATGCAGGGCCATTATGTCACACCTGCGCCACCATGTCAAGTAATTGGCGCAGCATGGCAGCCCTTAATGACATCCTAACACCTTCTTCATTAGATCTTCATACCTATCTGCTATACTGTAGGCGCCGATCAGGAAAGACTGATCGAGTATCGGTAGATCACGAATCTGGCGCGTAGTGGGCGCTTGCCCCGATACATCACCAAGTCAAGCCTTGCCCTGAGCGCACGAAGGGAATGTATCGGGGCTTGAGCGCCTGCCCCGCTACATTACAAACAAAGCCATGTAGCGGGGCCTGAAAGCGCACTACAAGTGCGCACGACGAACCCGAACTGCGATCTCCTGAGTATAGCTTAATGGAGGCGAAAATTGAACAAGAGTATGAAGACCCGGACGAGTGCGGCGCTGCTGGTGGCCCTCAGCCTCCTGTTGGTCGGGGGGCTGCTAGGCTGCTCGTTGAGCCCCTGGCTGGGCCCGGCGGCTCCAGCCACCCCTACCCCCAGTGCTGCTGCGCCGACCGCCGCGACGCCCAGCCTTGTTGCCTCAACGCGTATCGCTGTCAGCGAAGAATCGGCCATTGTGGACGTGGTGAAGAGGGTCAGTCCCGCCGTGGTGACCGTGATCAACACCTTGCCACCGCAAAGGGGGTTCTTCGGCGCTGTCGCCCCAGAGGCGCAAGGCTCCGGCGTGATCATTGACCCGTCCGGCTACATCGTCACTAACAATCACGTCGTGGAGGGTAGCCAGGCGCTCAGCGTGATCATGGCCGATGGCACCAAGAAGCCCGCCCGGCTCATCGGCGCCGACAAGTACAGCGACCTGGCGGTGATCAAGATCGAAGGGACTAACCTGCCCACGGCGGAACTGGGCGAGTCCAGCATACTGCAGCCTGGGCAGATCGTGGTGGCTATTGGCAGCGCCCTGGGCGATTTTCGCAACACAGTCACCATGGGCGTGGTCAGCGGGCTGGATCGCAGTCTGGATACCGGCGAGGGTTACAACATCGAAAACCTCATCCAGACCGATGCGGCCATCAACCGTGGCAACTCCGGCGGCCCGCTGTGCAACACCGCCGCCCAGGTCATCGGCATCAACACGGCCATCATCCGCAGCAGTGGCCTGGGGGGCGACGTGGCCGAGGGCATCGGCTTTGCCATCCCCTCGGATACGGTGCGCACGGTGGCCGATCAGCTCATTCGCACTGGTAGCGTGGTGCGCCCTTACCTGGGCATCGAGTCCATGGCCGTGACCCGCCGCGTCGCCTCTTACTACGATCTGGCGGTGCAGACGGGTATTCTGGTGACCAGCGTGAGCCGCGGCACCCCGGCCGATCAGGCGGGCCTGAAGGCGGGAGACGTGATCCTCAAGCTGGACAACGATGTGGTAGACGCCGCTAACCCGCTGAACAATGCCCTCTGGCGGCACAAACCCGGCGATACGGTCAAGCTGACGATCAACCGCGCTGGCCGCGAGCTCACCGTGGAGGTGACTCTGATCGAGCAGGCTGGCTAGCCATAGCCACTTGCTTCCACGGTACTTGCATGGCCCAGGAGATGCTTTGTGAGGCGAGTGCCGTATGTCCAACCTCAGCCACACCATTCGCAAGTTTAACCGCTTTGAGCTGAAATACCTGGTGCCTCTCCAGGCTGCGGAGCAGTTCAAGCAATCGCTCCGTGCCTACCTGGTGCCTGACGATCATGGCGATTCGCTCGGCCGCTACCGCATTTCTAGCCTGTACTACGACGGGCCGGATTTCCGCTTCTATCGGGAGAAGGTGGACGGCATCAAGTTCCGGCGCAAGCTCCGCATCCGCCACTACCAATCCGCCGAGCCGCTGGCCGCAGACACGCCGGTCTTTGTGGAGATCAAGCAGCGCCTGAACCGGGTAACGCAGAAACGGCGCGTCCGGCTGCCCTACAGTGAGGCCCTGCGGCTGTGCGACGAGCGCCAAACCCTGGAGCATACCCCGCGCGACGGTGCCGTGCTGGACGAGATCAGTAGCCTGTTGTGGCAGTATGACCTGCGCCCGGCCAGCGTGGTCAGCTATACGCGCCAGGCCCTGGTCGGCACCGAGTACGATATTGGCTTGCGCGTCACGTTCGACACCAATCTGAGCTACCGGGCCGATCATTTGGAGCTGCACGAAAACACCAGCGGCCTGCTGCTATTCCCGCCCGACTGGGCAGTCGTCGAGATCAAGGTCAACGAGCGTATACCCTACTGGCTCACCGAACTGGTCGCTGTGCACAACCTGAACCTGGTGCGGGTCAGTAAGTACTGCCGCAGCATCGAGCTGGCCCAAAACCTGACCATACCCACCTGGCGCCTGGCTCTGGCTTGAGCGTAGATCACGCCAATTCCAGGGTCCTGTCAAAGTCATTGATTGTAGGAGTCATGGCGAGTCCCCAATGACGCGGCGTCATTCCTGGTTGACGGCGGACAAAATCTATCATCGGAGGCGGTTCATGGACATCTTTAATGCTCAAGACTTGACCGGGGTGTTCTCGGTCATAGACGTCGTCATCTGTTTGCTGCTGAGCTTTGCCTTATCCTCGGCCATTGGCTGGGTGTACCAGATCACCCATCGCGGCGCCTCGTACACCCAGAGCTTTGTGCAGACCCTGGTGTTGAACGGGATGGTGGTGGCCGTCGTCATGCTGATCATTGGCTCCAACATCGCCCGAGCTTTTGCCCTGGTGGGGGCGCTGTCCATCATCCGCTTCCGCAATGCGGTCAAGGAAACGCGGGACGTGGGCTTTATCTTTTTCACGATGGCCATCGGCATGGCCATCGGCACCCGGTTCTACCTGCTGGCCGTGATCGCCGCCGTAGTCATCAGCTTAATCGTCCTGATCATGACTCGCTTCAACTGGTATGCTCGCCGGGAGGTCAGCCAGATCCTCCGGGTGCGGCTGCCCAACAACGCCGAGTTCGACACGCTCTTTGAGCGCCTGTTAGTCCGCTACACCAGCTCTTCTGAGCTGATCAGCGTGGATTCGGTGCACGGCGGGATGCTGACCGAGTTGACCTACAGCGTGCGGCTCAAAAAGCAGAGCAAGATCCAGGAACTCCTGTCCGAGATCAAGAAAATCAACGGCAACAACCCAGTGACGCTCATCGCTGGCTACAACGGCACCGATTTGTAGTGGAGGAGAGAGATGAGCCTGACATTCCAGAGGCACTACAAACTGCTCGTCATACTGGCGCTGGTGGTGGCCGTGCTGGTCGTGGGCCTGGGCGATCAACGCATCGTCGCCTACACACTGCAGGGCAATGACTACAGCAGCGATGTGACCCTGCTCTACGGCAAGGTCGTTCACACCATCCAGGGCCTGCCGTAAGCTGACGACGACCCTAACCCAAAGAGGAGACAACAAATGGGCAAAAGGCAAATCGTGTTCTTGGTGGCGTGTGTTCTTGTGCTGTCCATGCTGGTATCTTGTGCCGGTGCCAAGCCGGTACAATCTACTGCCGGACAGACCGAGACCCGACAGGCCGGGACCAGCCAGTCCGAGACCAGCCAGGCTGTTGAAGCTAAAGGAGCAAGTACCGCCGCAGACCTGACAGAGGCTGTCGCCGACGCCAGCGCGGATCATGCCAAGGCGCAGGCTAAAGTCGCGGACGGTTCCAGCATTCCAATAGTATTGAATGGAAACTCAATCACCGTAGGCGGAGCCGGCGCCACGGTTGCCGGCAGCCGGGTCACCATCACCTCGCCAGGCACCTACAGCCTGAGTGGCTCCCTGGACGACGGACAAGTCATCGTAGATACGCCGAAGGGCGTCGTCGGGCTGGTCCTGAACGGCGTGGACATCAACAGCTCTAGCGGCGCGGCTATCCACATCGTCAGCGCTGGCGAAGCGGTCATTGTCCTGGCCAACAATAGCCAAAACCACCTATCGGACGGAGGCTCACGCGCTGCAGTTGCGGCCGATGAGCCCAATGCCGCCCTCTTTAGCATGGCCGATCTCACCATCTCGGGTAACGGTTCACTGACCGTTGACGGCAACTACAAAGATGGCATTGCCAGCAAAGACGGGCTCGTGATTGCCGGCGGCACCATCACTGTAAGTGCACAGGACGATGGCATCCGGGGCAAGGACTACCTCATCATCCACGGCGGCAAGATCACGGTGACTGCCAAAGGCGACGGCCTGAAATCCGATAACGATCAAGATGCGACACGAGGATACATCTCTATGGATGACGGCATACTGGATATCACCTCCGGCGGGGATGCCATGCAGGCCCAAACAAGTATCCTGATCAAGGATGGGGAAATCACTCTATCCGCAGGTGGCGGTAGTAAAAGCCGGATTGATGCCAACACGTCGGCCAAAGGGGTCAAGGCCGCCGTGCGGGTCAAGATTGATGGTGGAAGCTTTACCATCAATTCTGCCGATGACGCCATCCACTCCAATAGCAGCATAGTGATCAATGGCGGCACTTTTGCCATTGCGACCGGCGATGATGGCCTGCATGCCGACTCTACCCTGGAAGTCAACGGCGGCAACATTACCATTACAGAGTGTTATGAGGGCCTGGAAAGTGCGGTGATCACCATCAACGATGGCCACATCCGCATTACTTCACGCGATGACGGCCTGAACGTCGTCGCCGGTAACGATGGTTCGGGAACGAATCTGGGGCCGGCTCAGGGCTGGGGTCAGGGTGCCAGGCCAGGGCGAGGTACGATGCCGGGCCCAGGTGTCGGTCCAGGTCAAGATGCCTTTGCCTATTCCGGCAATTACTATCTGTACATTCACGGTGGCTATATTGTGGTTGACGCCGCTGGGGATGGCCTGGACATCAACGGCGCCATAGAGATGACCGATGGCGTTGTCATCATCAACGGTCCAACGATGAACATGAACGGCGCTTTGGATTACTATGGTTCGTTCAAAATCACGGGCGGATTGCTCGTTGCCGTAGGCAGCTCCGGCATGGCCCAAGCTCCTAGCGGGGCATCAACGCAGTATTCGTTACTGCTGAACTATACCGCAACCCAAAGGGCCGGCAGCCTGATTCACATTCAAACCGCAGCAGGTAAGCCAATCCTCACCTTCTCGCCCACAAAACAGTACCAGTCACTGGCGTTCTCTTCGCCAGAACTCAAGACTGGCTCTACGTATAACGTCTACTGTGGCGGCAGCTCCACAGGCACAGCTAAAGATGGTCTGTACCAAGGTGGAGTGTATGCGGGCACCCAATGTAATAGCTTCACCATTTCTAGCGTCGTAACGTATGTAGGTAGTAGTCGTCGCTGACGTAGGCCTACTCCAACCCAGCCTGGTGCTTCAGCGCCGGGCTTTGAGCTGCCCTGGCTAAACGCCAGGGCAGCTTTGCATTTGGCTATTGCGTTTCTGGCGTTGGTGATATATAATGGTTAGTAAGGACAGATAGAGCGGACACCACACCCGGAGAGGAATAGGATGCCTAAAGGTATCACGTCTTTGACTGACGCAGAAGCACAATACCTATTTGCCAAGTTCGCCGCGCCACTGTTTCGTGTGGCGAAATCACCACGCCAACGAACCGGAGCCCAAAGGTTAGCGCGGTGGCTCTGGCTGGCTTTGGTCACAGGAGCAGATATCGAAGCATATGTTTTCCAAGAGCTCGAAAAAGTGGGGAAGTTTGAAGCCGGGGATATTCAAATCATCAAAGACCGTTACTATAACGAGATGAAGCCAAGTATTACTCCAGCCGAACTCCAAGCCTTGAAAGCACGTTACCAGGTCAAGAGAAGATAGAGGCGCTGAAATGGCCTACGGAGACCCGCGAGAGCACTGGGATCAACAAGCCCCCACCTATGCCGCAGAAGCAGGCCAGCGCGGTTTGGCCGGTTCCTCGACCTGTACGAGGAAGGCTGCTGGCGGTACATCGAGCCAGTAAGGTGGAGCGCTTGGGGCTGAGCGAGCAGGTAGCAGGCTACTACGTGCTGGACATCTGCGACATGCAAGCTTTGGCGGCGGCCAGCTTTGATCTGGTGCTGGCCTTGGGCGGGCCATTGACCCTCTGCCGGGAGGCGGAGCTGGCGGTGAGGGAGTTCCACCGCGTAACCAGGCCTGGGGGCTATGTGATCTGCGATGCAGCCAACCGCTACCGCACGGCTCTGGGTCTGTTTCGTGAGAAGGAATTGGCTCAGCTTACGAAGGTATTGGACACCGGACAGTTTTTGCGCCCTGATGGCCTGACCGATCACCGCTTTAGCCCCCAGGAACTTGCTGACTTATCCCGAGCCAATGGGCTGGAACCAGTTCACGTGGTAGGAGTCTGCCCGTTATTTGACTTTCTACCCACTGAAGGGCAGGTAGGCATCCTTGACGATGAGCGCGCTTTGGAGACAATGCAAGAATTGGGGAGGCGGTACGCAGAGGATCCTTTTGTGGTCGGTCTAAGCGGTCGTTTACTCATTGTGGCGTGCCGGCGGGAATAAGCAACAATTGCAAGCTGTCATGCTGAGCGCAGCGAAGCATCTCAGCCTGACTGAGGCCGAGACTCTTCGCTGCGCTCAGAGTGACAAGAGGAAAAGTCCGATGAAAGCCATGGTGCTGCACGAGCTCTGTAGCCTGGAGGCCAACCAGACTCCTCTGGAGCTGACCGATTGGCCGGTGCCTGTCCCCAGCGAGAACGAGATTCTGGTGCAGGTCGCCGCCTGCGGTGTCTGTCACACCGAGCTGGACGAGATCGAAGGCCGCACGCCTCCCCCGCGCTTGCCCGTGGTGCTGGGGCATCAGGTCGTGGGGCGAGTGGCGGCGACCGGCAGCCAGGCGCGCCGCTTCCCGATCGGCGAGAGGGTGGGCGTGGCCTGGATCTACTCGGCGTGTGGCAAGTGCCGCTTCTGCCTGTCCGGGAACGAGAATTTGTGCGCCGCTTTCCGGGCCACGGGCCGCGACGCGCCCGGTGGCTATGCCGAGTACATGACTGTCCCCGAGGACTTCGCCTATCGTCTTCCGCCCGTCTTCTCCGACGTGGAGGCAGCGCCCCTGCTCTGCGCCGGAGCCATCGGCTACCGCTCTCTGCGGCTGGCTAACGTGCAAGACGGGCAGAGTCTGGGCCTGACGGGGTTTGGGGCCTCGGCGCACCTGGTGTTGATGATGGCGCGGCATAAATACCCCCACTCGCCGGTGTTTGTCTTCGCCCGCAGCGCCAGGGAGCGGGCGTTTGCCCTGGAACTGGGGGCCGCGTGGGCGGGGGACACCGAGGATGAATCGCCAGAGAAGCTGGCCAGTATCATTGACACGACGCCGGTGTGGAAGCCGGTAGCGGAGGCGCTAAAGAACCTGGAGCCCGGCGGCAGGCTGGTGATCAACGCCATCCGCAAAGAAGCGGTGGACAAGGAGTACCTGCTGCGCCTGGATTATCCTGTGCATTTGTGGCTGGAGAAGGAGATCAAGAGCGTGGCCAACGTGACGCGGGCCGACGTGGGCGAGTTCCTGGAGCTGGCGGCGGCGATTCCTATCCGGCCGGAGGTGGAGGAGTTTGCCCTGGCGGAGGCCAATAGGGCGCTGGTGGAGCTCAAGATGAGGAAGATTCGCGGAGCAAAGGTCCTG
>Ga0194119_10001627_pt1 | contig 40350 bp, 29 predicted proteins | sample TA2MahC100mmetaG_FD_148620 | JGI IMG/M metagenome (GOLD analysis project Ga0194119, IMG submission 148620) | Freshwater microbial communities from Lake Tanganyika, Tanzania - TA2015018 Mahale Deep Cast 100m | ecosystem: Environmental > Aquatic > Freshwater > Lake | place: Tanzania: Lake... | reverse complement strand
ACAACGCTTCATTCTTATACAAAATATCAAAAAAACGCACAGGATATACCTCCCGGCAGTGTGTATACAATTCAATATACAACTCATCCGGCATCGGTTTCATCTCGTGTGAGTAACCTAAATACCTGGCGAGGGTCTCGCGATACTCTGGGAATGAGCAGTCAATATCGCGCAGGAAGTCCAGAATAATAGTTTGAAACTCTGGCGAAATATCGGCAATGGTCACGGGCTTCATTGGACCTGATGCGTTACTTTTTGCGCCGCCACTTCCTTTGTTCTTATGCTTGTTTGCCTTCTTCTGTTTCATTCCGCCCATTGAATCGTTGATGTTATATGTATGTATAATAGAATAGAATATCCAATATTTAAGTTGGTTATGATACTATTTACGATAAGATTTGTTCCGTCTTTTTGTTTTAGTGATACGACGCTTACCACCACCTTTTTTAAGTAAACCAGGGGGACCTAATAATTGTTTAAATTGTGAAACACTACAAACTGTTGTAATAACTGATTCATTTTGAATATTAATATTTGAAATAGGTTGTTGTAATTCGGATATTTTTTTACCATCAAAAAATAGGTTTATACCTACACAATCGTCTTCATTTATAACTGTTAAATAATATTGTGTATTCAAATAATCAATCACATCATTAACCGTCATACTAGGGTTATATGGAATTTTATATTCTATTCCATTATGTTTTACTATAAAGTAAGGACTGGTAATACTAGTTTTGTGCTCTTCTATTTTTTTAATTATTTCAGGGAGTAATATCATTTTTAATGCTGAAATTTGTTTTCTTTGAAATTGAAGTTCCTCAATCATTGCCGTTTTCATAATTTCATCCATTTCATCTGGCATAGGAATTTTACTCCATTTCAATCCTGTTTCTGTAGTTGAATCCGCTTGTAAGAATGTTCCATTTTCGCCAGGAGGAACTGCTATCTTTTCTGGCATAATATTTTTGGTATAATCATATTTATTCCCGGTAATAAGTCCACCATTTTCAACTATTCTCGGTGGAATTAACGTATCTTCAAGTGTATTCTTTCCTCTAGCCATCATACCTGAAGCTGACATTATATTATACTCTTATATATAGATATGATATTGAAAAAATTGAATTATTTTACAGGGGTTCTTATAAATTACAGCAGGATGAATACCGTAATGAATACAAATAATGATACGACGAAGACACCTACATATGAGCCGGATACCACTCCGGCAGTCGCGGCCGTCGCGGTAGCCATTGAAGAAGAAGTGCCCACCGCCGTGGCGCCGATAACACTCCAGACCGAAGACACCGGTAAGATATTTGAGAAAGCGATTTGCGACGCTTACGGCATTCCCTATGATGGACCGTTTCAATACAGCCAGACTGATGTGGACAAATTGACACCGCGCCTGAAGCGTCTCGTGACTGACAATTTATTTCCGTTGTGTAAGCATACGGCGAGTAAAGGTGCGCGTTATGACTTCACCGCATTGGCGGCGGAGGAAGACGGTAAAGTTCGTCACTTGTCCGCAAAAAGCAATAAGAAAAAGGGCGGTAAGGTGGCGCCGCAGGTGGTGGGGCAAGCAACACCGCAAAAGTTCTGGGATGAGTTCCTTCAGTTCAGTAATGGCTCCAACGAGTCGTCGTCGTCGTCGTCGCCCCCCGTTCCTGACCCGGCCACAATGAAAAAATACATCCAAGAAAATATCACCGCAATTATGCCAATGTTGTGGAGATATACATTTGATTCACCAATGGTCTATTATGTGCGTGACACCAACCAAATCCGATTCATCGCGCCTGTGATTTTCGCGGAGGCATCTCAATCTCAACCACACTGGTCGTCATTTCAATACTCGTGGTCACGACATTACGACAAGTGGACGAATTCAACGAGTCTTCGAGTCGTCGTATCACCAGAATGTGGCGGTGGCGGTGGCGGTGGCGGTGGTGGAAAAGAAGAAACAATTATGGAGTTCCAGTTTCATACCAAAAGCCGGCAAAATATGACGATTCGATGGTGTATTGACAAAGTGCTGACGTTATTCGCAGGACATTTCAAGGTGACGGAGTTATAGCGCGGCGGGGAGTGCGCGTGGCAGTGGTGGTAGGCGGCCGTTGTGGCGCCGTCCATTTTTTTTCCAGACAGAAGAGATACTCAATGACTGCTTTGTCTTCATTATACTCAAATGATTTGAATCGCTTGTATTCGCGTTCAATCACGGATACCGTTCCATATCGCGAGAGAATTTCTATCATTTTCTCCTTGGAGACGATGCTTTCGCTACTATACGACAAGAACACCCATTTGGCGCGGAGACCGCGAATCAAGGTGTCAAATGCAGTTTCTAATGCGGCACCTTTGCGGCAAAATGCGGAGAGAAAGCAGTCCGCGGGAATACCAGTTTTCCCTTTTAATGGCGTCGTGGTCTCAGTAGCGGCGAGTTCGGCAGGAGTCTTCGCAATGATATTCAGTGGGAAATAGTTCTTGGAGTATTGGCGTTCATTATAAGGGGGGTCAAGATAGGCAATATCCACGGGGGGGAGAGTGGACGACAGGAATTCGGGGTCACCGATGACGTCGGTGTGAAATGCGGCGGAGGCGGCGACCGAAACCGAAGCCGAAGCCAGAGGTTCAGGAATCGTATGTATCGGCGTAATAATAAACGGTTTGGTCGCTTTTGATTTGAAGTTCTTGAGATAACATCCGTATACTGCTGGAACATTACTGACCGCGTCGGCGCTGATAATAATAGACGCTAAGATAAATTGATAGTCGTCGTGTGTGAGGGCGGCGGTGGCGGCGGTGGCGGCAGTTTCAAGCATCACACGTGCCGTGTCAATCCTGTGCGCATTTTCAACCGTAAAGAACATACGTTCATTGCCTTCATAGGGGCTATAGTGTCGCGTGACAAATCCCGGGGGTGCGGTGGTGGCGGCGAGCGCGGCATTTATCTCGGCGATGACCTTCTTGACACGCTCTGTATAAAACGACCGCGTAAATGCGTGGGCGATGACTGCGCTATATAATTCAGCGTCATTGGTATAGACAACCGCGCCTTGTAATCGGAAGTGGTGAGAGACGACCCCCGTCCCTGCGAAGAGGTCGGCGACGGTTTTGTCTTTGAACGAAGTAAAACCGGTTTTATCTTTCATAAAATCAGTCAGCCATCCGAGGAGCTGGTATTTGGAACCGATATAATTCAGGCGCTGGACTGTGCTTGGCGTCGTCGGTGTGCGGGGGGTAGCGGTGGCGGTGGTGGAGGCGGGCGTGCTAGTCATTGTTATGGACGATACGAACGTTTATAATTATCGTGGTTTATGTTTAATACGGTTCAATTTTATACGGGTATACTCGTAAAAAATTGAATTACTTTTTTAGGATATACGTATAAAGTATATCATCGGTAATATCAGCCCCCAATGACATCTGAAGTTCAATCGCACGGATTCAAATGGGAAAAGGAGATTTGCCTAAATGTATACGGTGCTACCTTGGATGAGATGAAAGGAATAAAATACAACAGTAAAACGGACCTACCAGGCAGGTTCAATCGTTTGGATGAGAACTGTGATATATCCGTGAAAACGTCTTGTTCTCCAAATGCGGTTTGTATGGCAGACTGTTTGCGGGTATTTGACGCAGTGGGTAATGGGAGGTTGTTACATCTAACAGTTATTCAATACGAACAAAATGACACAACTGGCACAAAAAATGTGAAATCTATCACCGAAGTTGACATCACAAATTCACGAACAGAACTATTTGGAACGGTGACTCGCGCGCAATTGGAAGAACTGAATAATCGGGTAAAATCAATTCCGAAAAAAAGAAGACCTACCGAAGAAGAACACGCGAGTATATATTCACTACGCGATACATTACAAGGACAATGTGGCGCGATACATCTGGATATCAAATGTGACAGTAAATCACAAAGGCGCCTCCAATGTTCGTTCAATCAGTTTCAAACGTTTATAATGCTTCATCCAGAGAGACTTATCGAACAGAGTCAATCCAACGCATTTCGCGGTGGAATGATTTCAGCACAAATCGTTTCTGGACGACGAACGTTCAAGAAAACGCTACCTCCTGAATCATCTGGTTCAGCACTACATTTACTTCCGATTTTGAAAGACTTCGCGGACCCACTGTATTGCTCGGAAAAGTGTGATTGTTGATTTTGTCAATGATAGCGGCGTGATATGCCGCGGGGACGGTGGATTCATTCAACCGAATGAAATAATGAGATTGGGCGCTTCGGGTGGCAGTGTCAGTGTAACACTTCCCCGCGAGACCTCCAACCCGGCGCAATGCGAACGTTGTCGGGGTCGTCGCGGCGGTGGCGGTGGCGGTGGCGGCGGAAATATACGCAAACCCGATAGGCGCTACTTTTTCTTCTTTCGGACGTTGGGTCGCCCTTTTCTCCCAGATTTGAAACACACACGGAACGTCATATTTGGCACCACCGTTTATGATAAACGCGTTTTTGTTGAGTTCCTTATTGAATACAAGATGAAACACCGAATGAAACGCATTATACATACTCGGTTTTGTAAATGACTTCGGGAGAATAAACGCAATGAAATTCGCAAACGAACAACTTTTCGCAATGAACGCTTTTGCGAGAGAAGATTGGCGGCCAAATGGGGGGTTGCCAAATACGATGACGCCCTTCTTATTCGGGTCCACTGCCGTGTCAGGGTTCCACTCGAGATAGTCTTGCTTTATGATGTCTGCGGCTTTCGGTTCAATATCCAGGCCGATTTTTGTAAATGAATTTGGTAGTTGATGTAGAAACGCGCCGGTGCCCGCGGAAGGTTCGACCCACGTGTAGTCATCGGGCGTAGTGGTCGTCTCGCCGCCATTGGCACTCACCGCAGCGATAATCCATTGAACGCATTGCTTTGCGACGGCGTCGCTTGTATAAAACTGGTCGTTTGTATTGGTTCTGTATTTTCCAGTATCTTGGTGTGTCGTCATTGATTTTGGTGTATCGGCATTGATTATATCTTGTATTGTTATTGTCTTTATTCCGGTTCAATTTTATTGTATTGTATTGTATTCATTACGGTTCATTTACGCCCGCGGAATCTTCACGCCAAGAACAGACTGGATTTTATTCACGTGGGTCGCATTGTAGACGCAATTGCCGCCGCGCTCAATCTCCGCGATAATAGAGACGTCCATATTACATTTCTGCGCGAGTTCTTTTTGGGTGAGTTTCTTGTCGCATCGCGTCTGGCGGATGGTGTCACTGGTGGCTTTGGCGATATACTTCGTTTTCTTCGCGGTGTCATCCGCGGAACCGGAGGTCGTGGTAGTAGCAGCAACAATTGCTGATGCTGAATTTTTAGTTGCGGCAATGGACGCAAAGGTCCGAGGGGTGGAGGCGGTGGTGGCGGCGGCGCTAGGGCGGGTTTTACTCATCGTGACCGGTGTCCAATCTTGACAATCGGGCGCGGTGGTGCGTTCGGGAGTGCTGTATCGGTTTCGTGTGTTACCCGAGGATGATGATGAAGATGACATTGTTTCGTATACATAGCTACGCAAAATACGTTTATACCGATATAGACACATTTATTGAATAAGATATACTACTTCGCCCGTCGCCCGTCGTATGGCCTGGCTTCTCGCAATACATTCTCTATTTTTCGTCATCACATTATCCGAATATCTCATTTGTATGAAGTATATTACAAACCAATACAATTATAAGAATCAGTGGTTCAATGTCCTATTGAGCGTGATATTTACACCGTTTTACAGTTGCTTTTTCTTCCAAAACTGGGGGCGTCTGAAAGGATATTTCGCACCTGAACGACGGCATATCTTGAAATACCCGGTAGGCGCTGCTGCGCTTTATACGGTAGAAACCGTGCTCGTTTTTTATGCGTTGAATACCGCGACATTGAGTTATTACACCATACTTCGTTCTGGGTTCATCATATTCCATATACCGTGGTTCAAGTATTTACTAAAAAAACCGGTGACGCGATTATACTACGCGGGATGCGGAGCGTTGGTGGTTTCGCACGGGTTTGCGGTGGCGCAATATATCACGCGCTACGCGGACGCGGACTCGGACGCGGACACGGGGGTAGGTGTAAATACCATCGTAATCTTTGTTTCGTGTTTTCTGAATTCCGCATACAATAATCTCATTGAATACGCGATGACTCGGCACGGCGGCGGTGGTGGCGGTGGCAGCGGCGGCGTCACAATTGTAGACTTTCAAATCCTGTTTCAGGTATCTTATTTCGTGATTGCGATTCCTTGGGCGTTGATATATACGATGGAATACACCCCACCAATTACCACGACAACGCTTATAATGTATTTCTTTATTGCGTTTGGACTTCAATTGTATATGTTCAACAAAATCTATATCTTGAATCATAAAGATACCGCGATTCCGGCAAATATCCTGCTTGGTGGATTGGACCTCGTGCGCCGGGTGATTCAACTTACGTATTCGTTCGTGTTTTTCAATGAACCCTTTGATGCGATGATTGGTGTTTCGCTGGTATTTTTGGGACTTTCCGGCGGTCTGTTGTTGTTTCAGTATATCCAGGATTATCGCGCGGGTGCGGGTGCGAGCGCGGGTGCGGGTGCGGGTGCGAGCGCGACAGGAATTGAACTGTCGGTATTGTCATTGTCGCGAAAACGACATCAACGGTTCGTGGATGAAGACAATGACGCAGACGACGAAGGCGCCGCGAGAGTATGAAAGTGAAGATATACGTAAAACACGGCGAAATTCAGAATAAACAGCGCTTCGGCAATGAAAATCGGCGCGCCCTGGAATAGACCGATAACCGTAAGAATCATAAATAGAATTTGCGCGTAGAGGACAATGCGAAGGGTCTCTGCTGTGGCAGAGATGGCGGCGGTGGCGAGGGCGGTGTGCCCCACCATAAATCCGAGCATTGCGAAGAATACGGCACCACCGAAGACGTAATGGATTGGATTGTCTTCTGGAATGAAAATAACACCGAATATCCCGATAAGGAGCACGAGAATTGCTGCGAGAGACCACCATTGCGAATTCATACAACGCTGGTATTCATAGAGAATGGTAAACCCCGCCATTAACAGCATACACACAGCGAGAAAGTGCCTTGTTTGGATGGCGTAGAGTATGGGAGGGGGGGGGGCATTGTTCTCCGCGATGGAGATGAAAGGTTCCTGACTGGTTATAATGCTAGATATGCTACGGGTGGTGCTGGAGGCATCTTTATATTTTGAATAGACAAACGCAATCGGAAGCGCATACGCCGCGAACATCAGGCAAAGAAGTATGTCGGGTGACATTGTTGATGGAGAAACTGTATTTTATTTTATTTTATTTTATTCTATTCTATTCTATGAACTTGGAATAGAATAAAGAAAAACGAACGAATGAACGAACGAATTACTGTAAAATGTTATACACTTTATACCGATACAATCCGTATATTATCAGTGCGACGATGGAAGTAAAACTCGCATAATGGCACCATATGCTACCACTTGAATCTGTCGTAAACCCGTAAAAATAACCAAACAATGGTAGAATATTAAACGCGACGACTGCCTTATAAGAAACATCCCATAACCATATAAATGGGAATATGATAATGATTTGCCATATCGTGATTGCGAATAATCGCGGGATACCGAGTTCCATTGACTTCCATTCTGACATAAACCAGTCAAGATGCCCTTTCGGGGTGACGGTGGTGCAATATTTGACTGGGTTTCCATACATATAAATCAAGGCCAAAATCACGGTTATGACCGAATACGCGACGATAAAAAGACGGCGGTTTTGGCTACATTGAGACCACGGTTTTACGAAAAAAGAACCGACCGCAGGAGCGAGACCCTGTAAACATAATATAAATGGGACCAAGGTCATTGTGATGATTTTATTCGCGGGGGTGCATCCTTTTCGCGGTTTGGTTAACCAAAGTAAAAGTTCTACGAATTGCATTCCGCACCAACTAATCAAAACAAGACCAAACCATTTGAAATGCGGGACGCCCGAATTGAATAAAACAATAATTGCCACGAGTGCGTATAATGTGGTTTTTGCGGAGGATTCAACGCTGTAGCACATTTTTGTATATATATATATATAATACGATACAATGAATCAAAAATATTATAACATAATTTCTACATTAGTTATAATTATTGTTATAATTATTCTAATCCAAATTATTGTAACCTATTTGTTTACAAATACTAAAAAGTTTTCGGTTCGCGCATTGATAAGAAATATAAGTATAGGAATAAGCATTTATTTGTACACGCAGACAAAAAAAGCTCTATATTTGAGCATACCGTTATTTTTAGAAATATTGATAGAAGTTGCAAAGTGGAATGGGTTTCATATTGAAAAATATATAGCCACCGAATATTTGTATAGTGATTATTTTCACGACTTATCTATCGAAAATGACAAAATATATACAGGTTTTAGTGAAGGTAACTGTGATAAAATTTTTGGTCTTGATACCAAAAACCACTCTTCTGAAAATATTAAAAAGATACTAGACTGGAGTAAGCAAGTATACAAAGACGCATATGATAAAAAACAGGAATACTTTTTAGATATTAATGGTGAAAAGCATTATGAAGATATCAAAAATAAGACAGATGACGCAAAATTTAAACTGATATGCGATACTTGTAATGTAAAACCGGGTATGAAAATATTAGAAATCGGGTTCGGAGAAGGAGACTTTATGCGTTATATTAAAAAGCATTACGATATTGATGTTGTTGGAGTTTCTATTTCAAGTAAACAAGTTCAACTTTTAAGGTCAGAAGGGTTTAAGGCTTATCATATGGATTTTTGGGATATAACACCAGAATTAATTGGAAAGTATGACTTAGTGTTACAATGTGGAAATAACGAATATGTAATATGTTCAGGTGAAAATGAAAATAGATTTACTGACTTTTGTAAAATAGTAAATAGTGTCCTTAATCAAAGGGGGCATTATTTTATAACGTGTATTCATTCGAATGAAAATTTTGGAGAATTATCATTATATGACCGTATACGATTATATTTTTTGTGGAGCGGTAATGATGGATATTATCCTGACGGTATAGATGGATTTTCAAAATACGCAGAAAAGGCAGGACTAAAAACAATATATCAAGAAGAGAGAACAAATGACTATTTCATTACTAGTATGTTATATATGAGTTATTATCGGTGTAGAAAAAATAACAAATGTGAAAATACATTTTCAATGTCCGGATTTATGCATGCGTTATTCAAAACAATTGCGGCACCTTACTATATTCATAGTTATATATGCTATCAGCCAAGTAAATTTTATTATTTACTTCCTTGGATTGTTCAATTTACACCGCAATATAAAAATGGAAAATGGATGACGCCCGAAACATTGCAATATATATTATTTGAAAAACAGTAAACATTTCGTATTTCTTACACGGAGTAAGTGCGAAAAATTATTAACTCTACGTAGATTTATATCTATCACACCGGCGCCCGATACAACATAACATTTGCCATATTCGCCAAGAGGTGAATACTCGCGTGTGCGTAGGTTGACGGCCAGATACGCCCGCGCTTCATCAGATACGTGCTAATTCCGTAACACGCAGCCGACGCGGTAATGAGGGCAGTATAACACGCGAAATGCGGCGGTGATGTATGCCGAATGGTTTGAAACGCGTAATACGATTGGTAACTCACGCCGGAAATGACAGTGACAATATCCAACGTCCGACGCCACGAATTACGGAGGGGATGCCGCCAGTAGAGAAGGGACGTTGCCCAGACCGAGGCGGGGACGACGGTGAGATGAGTCGAACAGGGGCGTGTAGCCGCGTAAATAGCGCTTGGGACAGATAGCCACGCGCAATACCAGATGAAGTTGGATTGAGGGGGTGGAAGGGTGAGTGCGTCTGGGTTACCGACGGTCATCTATGTAATATAAACCGATTTGTATATTTATATTACATTCTATTCCATTGAATGGTAGTTATTATTCCTGATAATGAAAACCCAACGCGTTCAGAAATAGACGAATATATTCACGGCGCTGATACGGAGACCTTGCGCGGCATCGTTCGAGAGATTCATTGTAAAAGTGGCGCGGGGGGCCTTCTTCATCCTGCTGAGGAGTATTTCGTGGAAGCGGTGGCTGCCTTATAATTCAATGACGCGATATTCGCGATATTCGCGATATTCTTTTTTATCAACGCGCACGTCCAGAGAATACCCATTGTGTGTATAATCACAAGAGACGCTTGTCCTGCGAGTGTATAATCAAAAAACTGGGATGCGTTGTCATAAAGTAATAGTGAAATTTGGATGATACGAAAATACGAATACCAGATGAGTTGAAACGCGTCAAACACGACGGTAATTGTTTTATGGTTCGGGTATTCTTTTCGTAAATAGTAAGATGTATATAGCGTGAGATTCGAAATCTCGGCGAAGTAGTAGGCGTGTAATATTGAGTCACTGTATATACTCGTGAGTGTATCGTTCAGTATATACAACCCAAGGATATGATGAAATACATATACGACGTGGTTCTGCGGTGGGGGGTGACGCTTTATGGTTGCGTTATAAATCGTCTGTAATATGTATATCAAATCGTAGATAAAATATCCGATGCTTACGTGGACGGTATACTTCATCGCGAGTTTGTCGTTGTGATTGAAATGATACTGAAGAAGGTAGAGAGAACAATGAATCGCGCTTACCATATTATTAGCAACACCTGGATGTTCTTTGTATTTACGAACTTCGGTGGTAATGGTGTGCCAAAAGGCGAGAATAGGGAGGAGATATTCAATGTGAATCATACGGAGCAAATGCGGAGTCACGGAGTCACGGAGTCACGGAGTTCACGGAGCAAATGCGGAGTCACGGAATTCACGGAGTTCACGGAGTTCACGGAAGTATGATATATAGATTCGTTTGTGTTTATATATCATTATGTTCAATTCAACAACCAATTTATGGTGACATTGTCAAATAATTCGCGATATTACGTTTGGCTAACTTACATGTCCACGCGACCCCCATCATGTATATCACTACAATCATACATTGACTCATTCGAGAGAATTCAAGGAATCGAGACTGATTGTGATAGAGTAACATTGAAAACACGTAAACGCGATAATAGGAATACCACAGAAGTTGGATGAATTCAGCAAACGAAATCAGTGTTTTGTGGGCGCGGTATTCTTTGTGTAAATGATAGGATAGGTATAACATCAGATTGGATGCTTCAAGAAAGTAGTATGATTCAAGTAGAGGACCTGTATTATCACTCGTGAGTGTATCGTATAACAAAAAGATTCCGATGAAATGATGGACCATATAGGGTGCGCGTTTTTGAAAGTGATGGGCGGTCAGCGAGGACGAGGACGAAGTCGCTGCTCGAATACACTGAAATAGATAGAATAAATCATATATATAATATCCTATACTGGCGTGGATGGCGTACTTCATATTGTAGTTATAGTTATAATGAAGAATGTAGACGAATGAATGTATCGCACCTACGATATTATTGGCGACGGCGTGGTCGTGTTTGTATTTTCCGACCTCGGAGGTTATGGTGCGCCAAAAAGCGAGGAGGGGGAGGAGATATTCAATATTGAGCATACGGAGCGAATGCGGAGTAACGGAGCGAATGCGGAGTCAAGGAGCGAATGCGGAGTAACGGAGCGAATGTGGAGGAACGAATGCGGAGTAACGTAGCGAATGCGGAGGAACGAATGCGGAGTAACGTAGCGAATGCGGAGGAGCGAATGCGGATGTCGTAATATACATTATCGCCAACGATTTATATGTTATTTACAAGACGCATCGGTTCCTTCTTTTCAATTGCGACCTTTTTCGCGACCTTCTTTATCACCTTGGCGATATTGCCTTCTTTATCTCCATCCGTGACGGCCTTGGAAAGTTTCATATAGCGTTCATTCTCTCGAGTGCTGCTATTCATACAGCGCGGGTTGGCCTTCGCCCATTCGTTTACAAGGACGACATTTTTGTGTTCCACGGCAAGCACCGCATTCATCATTTTGGGGTGTTCAGGCCCGTCGCGCTCCCATTTATTATCATCCTTCACGTAAAGGGTTTCGCGCTTGACGTCGCTACAATGGACGGGGCGTTTATATACGTCGGTCTTCTCGAGATTGTTTATCAAAATGTTCGACATTCCTTGGACGTAGCCAAACCGTTCAACATTTTCCATATCAGTCATATTCAATTGGATGGAATTCACGAAATCCTTCATATTCATCGCGTGTTTACATTTCTCGTTCAAGAAGAAGTTCAGACTGTATTGTTGGTTGTTATTGTTGATGGTGTTATGGTCACCGTTTGATAATACTCCGATGGATGAGTTCAATTGAGGTGGAATTGTTTGTGATTTTTTAGAAAGTTCAAATATTTGTGCTTGTAATTCCCGATTTGTTCTCAGTAGTTCAATCATCATTTTCTTACATAACTGATTGTCGTTTCGCATATTCTGAATCTCGGATGGCGTTACTATCGTATTTTCATTCGGAAACGTAGCTATATCAAGCGTATCATCGTTATATGTATAGATGTCATCGTTGTTGTATGTGTCGCGTTCGGGTTCGTGTTCGGTTACAGTAACAGTTATGTTCTCTGTGTCATCGGCGCGATGGACTGCGGAGGTCGTATTTGCATTCGTATGTCCTACTATCATATTTTGTATGAATGCTGTGATTTTCTGATATTCACCTTGAATGATTGTTTGTAGTTGTGATTGTGTAATAAGAGGTTCAGAAATACATTTTTTCTTGTGCCGACATAATCCCGAAAGATGGGAAAATGATTTATTACAATTTGGGCAAACCGACGGGACTGGTTGTTGTAGAGTCGCGCCTCCACCTGCCAGTTTTTGGTGTTTATACGTCTTACAATGCATATCAAAATTCGATTGTTTGGAGCATTTGAAGTCACATAATACGCATATGAACCTATCATTATTCGTCAAATCAGGCATTATCGATATTTCACTACGCATTAACTTTGTCCTAAATTCCATATATACCCCCCGGATAATAACCCCTCCGTTTGAACGTGGTATATACGACCCTATAAAAATTTCAGTGTGATAATTTTTATGTGAAAATGTGTTTTGAGAGCATTTCAGTCACAAACACGTTTTTGAGGGTTGTTCGAGCATCGTGTTTCAAAACTTCCACGCGCAAAGGTCAAAATGGACATTTTATAAAATGTCCAAATTTCGGATAATGCCGGATGCATATCCGGATACATACCTGGCGATACCTCCCGTATACACCAGACTCAAATGATACATAATTATCCACACCAATATGGTGTTCTTTTTATTCATTTCAAACGAAATATTTTCGCACCGAAAACACTTCGTTCATTCCTGTTTCATTCTATTCCCAATATCTCTTTCATCCGTTTATTTTCAGTTAAAATCATTTGAATCTGTTCGGAGGTGACGCCGCCATTTTCGCCATTTTCGCCACGGCAACTATTCCGATGTGTATAAATAGAGGTTCTAGATTTGAATACTTTATTACAATGGACGCATATCGTTGGTTTCTTCTGCGAGGGCGCAGTATCCGGTGGTGCTGGCGGAGGCGGAGGCGGAGGATAATTCTGTAAATGTTTCCGAGAATTCAAATGTCGTGTATAGTCTTTTTTGTTTCTTGTGATAAAGATACATCCTTCGCAATGGTAGATTGCGAGAGATTGGGGCATCTCGTGCTGGTTACATAATGTTGATAAAATATTCCGACGGTTGTGAACGAGCGTAGCAGGCGTATCTCCTTCGCGCTTCGCTTAGTCCTTCTCCACCGTGACCTCTTTCGCAACTTTTCGTATCACCTTGGCAATGTTTCCATCCTTGTCCCCATCCATCACTACTTTGGATAATTTCATATACTTTTCATTCTCGCGTGTCTGGCTATTCATACACCGTGGGTTGGCTTTCGCCCATTCATTTACCAGGACGACATTCTTGTGCTCCACGGCAAGCACCGCATTCATCATTTTGGGATGGTCAGGACCATCACGTTCCCACTGGTTATCATCCTTTACGTAAAGGGTTTCGCGCTTGGCGTCGCTACAATGGACTGGACGTTTGTATACATCAGTTTTCTTGAGGTTGTTTATGAGGATGTTTGACATTCCTTGGACGTAACCAAGACGTTCCACATTTTCAAGGTCAGTCATATTCACTTGGATGGAGTTCACGAAGTCCTTCATGTTCATCGCGTCCTTACATTTCTCGTTCAGGAACATGTTCATATTGAATGTGTTGTTATTGTTGTTGCTATTGGTGTTGGTGACACAGTTGGTGTTATGACTATTTGACATTCCAGCATTTTTACACATTTCCATCATTTTATTGTGTAGTTCTGCATTTTGCTGAAACAACGCCATCATCATAGTCATAAAGTTTTTCGTTACTTCTTCGGATACAGGGAGTGATGGGTCAAAATTTCCTAAGGGTGTGGAGGTGGGTATGGTTGCGGGTGTGGGTGCGGCATTCGCGATAGAACTACTAGATGATTTCAAATCTTTACATATTGCTTTATGTCTGTATATACTTGTGCGGCATTTGAATATTTTATAGCAAGAAGGGCATATAAATGGACTTGTTTGTTGTGGTTGAATACCAGATATTGATATCGTTTTGTGGATATGTTTATTTCGTGATAAATGCCGTTCATAATCGGTCTTATTGTCCGTTGTAAACCCGCAAGGTTCACATTTATAACAAACCCGATTCTTATTCATTGAGGGAGTAGGTGCTATGTGGCGTTTTAGGCGCTTATATAAGTATCCTAATAAAAAACGCCTAAACCACCACGTCCAACGTCTTAGCCTTATTTGAACGACATCCCATTCATTTACTTCAAATGACCTTAACAATCTCGAAAAATAACAGTGTGGCATTTTTCGCTAAATAATGGAAAATAAGAGCATTATCGTAACAAATCGTGTTTTTGTAGGTTGTTTGAAAATGTGTGAAAATGCGTTTCAAAAGTCTCCAGAGCAAACAGCGTTTTGGACATTTATTAGGACAACTACACCCCTAACGCCTCCAGACGATGGCGGATACTACAAAAACGTAGTCTTAGCATAATACCGTAATGTGTATGTAGTATGTTATAGACAAAGTCCGTATAACACTTCCCAAACATCCCCCCAAACTCCACTTCAACTTTCCAACCAAATCATTTTCCCATTTTGGGGGGATGTTTTTTGAACGAATTCTTTTCGAACGGATTCTTTTCGGAAATGATAACGTCAAACCTTTTGAATTTGGAGCTTTTGGATTCCTTATTTTTCAAACATAATATTTTTCTCTCCATTCCTATAATTTTGAAACTCCCATAGGGCACAGTTTGTAAACAATCCGTAACCATTACACCCCCTTCGGTAATACATTGTTTCTAGTGCTGATAGCGCCTCGACGGCAATCGTGAAAACTGGCACTGAACCAAAACCCCAAAAGATGAAGGTTCATTGTAAAAAAAGTCTTCCGTAATAATAGCGATATATATATATAACGGTGTAAATCTACTACGTAATGTTACCACAAACAAGAAAGACGCGCAACATCGCGCAATACAGTAAAACGCGAAAAAAACGGCAGTCGCCGTCGCGGACAATCGCCACCGCCGCTACCACCGCTCCAGAAACAAAACAAATAGTAATACACGCGAACTATACGCCGGTAAATGACGAGAGATATATTCCGATTCCATCGTATACACCGGCAATATTGCCACAATACGTCACCGATAGTTACGATTGTTTTTATTATAGAATACGGCAAACTGAATCCAATGATACATTTATTGCCACGGTCCGAACACGCGGAATCGGTGATACTGAAATAATTGTTGGTGGAAGTGTAAAATCATTACCGAAAGAATGTGTTAAAATCATAATACAGAAAGACCGAGACGCAGGCAACGGCAATAATATCGTGGAAGCCATATTTTTAGTGGATTATCGGCAACATTGTAATGAAGCAAATGATTTGAAAAGCGCAATTCTACTTGCGCGTGTGGCAGTAAGTTTTGCATATACCTATTTTCGAATAGACAAATTCATCTTAAAAGACCACAGTATGTTTTATTGTTATACGCCGACGCGGACTTATGAATATTCTCTCGCCGGACGATACCTGTTGAAATACGGTGAAACGTGGTATCAACGTAATTTGAATGCGCGAATCTACCATCATCGGACGTTAGATGGAATACGAAAGTATTTGAATTTCATAGAAACGAAACCGGAATTCGACCTTTTTCAGGTATCGTCGTCGTCGCAAACCCGAGAACAATTAAAGGAGATTTGGATGAACGCACCGAACTATCGCGAGTTGGTATTGAATATACTTGATAATATTCCGCGAACAAATGACGCAGAGACGAATGAGAATTGCCATTTATTATATCCGTGGTTTAATCGGATATCAAACGAATATTTGCACGACTTGCTTTACGCAGATAACTTCATATTGAGAGACGGTTTTACATTTATCGAAGGGTTGTCTGTTGAATATTTGGGAACAGAGAATACACTTCACGCTGGAGATAGAGAACGTATGAAATCTTTCATAAAAAACAATACAAATATGAAACGAATGGGCGGAGGTGGACGGAATATCAAACGGTGGTTTGTAAAACGGGACTGAATAATATACATAATATACATAATATACATAGGAATGCCTGGAAGAAGACGGTCTGGACTCGCCCGAGATAAAAGGGCCTACAATTGGTTGAAAATTACGGATATCATACCCCGCCATCCTTGTATACTGTAACCTATGTCGGAAACACCAACACGAGCGGAAATGCGCCAATCGACGCTTCATCCCCCTACGTCGCAGGTTCAACTGTAACGATTTTAGGTAACTCTGGTTCCCCAGTGTTCGCAAAGTCCGGATATAATTTCGACGGATGGAATACTGCGGCCGATGGTTTGGGAACTTCATATTCACAAGGAAACACATTTATCATCAATGCGAATACGATACTTTACGCCAAATGGTCCGTCGTTCCCGCAGTGCCCGCGCCTACCGCCTTGTCAAGCGTCGGCGGTAATCAAGCAGCATATATCTTATTTACACAAACCGGCACTGCTGGCGCTGTAACCAACTACGAATACTCTACAGACAATGGCGCCACATTTCGCGCGTTTACTCCCGCGCAACAATACAGCCCCGTAGAAATCACGGCGCTATCCTCTGATGGAACGACACCTCTCACAAATGGAATTGAATATACCGTGAAGTTGAAGGCGGTGAATTCGGCCGGAGTGACGAGCAGTGAATCCGACGCAGTAACAGTCACGCCTACGGTGACCACACTGGAATCTACCGGACGTATCATCTACTTGGATGCGAACAATCTGAGTTCTTACGCGGGTGGTGGCGCAACGACATGGACGAACCTTGATTCTGCCGGCAACTACAGCGCAACACTGAATGGTTCGCCAACTTTCAACACGTCCGACGCCAACAACAAGTATATCGAGTTCAATCCAGGAGCGGCGACAGGTCAGTTCGCGCAAATCAACCAAGCCACCGCAATCAATCCCGTGTTAAACCAACCTTTCACCATCCAAATATGGGCTAGAATCAATAATGTTGGTTCACAAGGTTCTCTCGTAAGCAAGGTATTTGGTGCACCTTCATATGACGGATACGCACTCGGATATAGAACAGACAACACTTTACAATTACACGAAAATGGTTCTTCGCGAGTGAACTATTTCAATTCCGTATCAGGTGTATTGAGTAGTGGATGGCGGTTGTATACCGCAAATATCCAATTCGGAAACGGTGGCGGACGAACGAACAATGTGTTCGTAAATGGTAGACAGGTGACTTCGGCAACAAGCAACGAAACCGGTATTCCTTCTCCAACGCAAAATATGACATTTCCTACCGGGTTTTATGGCGAAGGTGAATGCGACATCGGGCAATTTTACTATTATAACACTGAACTCACGACCACGCAAATCATCCAAAATTACGACGCAACGAAGACACGGTATATATAATACTTACAACACAATCCGTCAATCGCATTTCATCACGTTGTAAATAAAAACTTTATTCTGGTAAAGGTAACGAAGTGAAACCATCAATCTATTATATCTATACCGATTTTTTGTTATTTATCACCCACCATTATCTACATACCTACCTTACTTGAATCTCCTTGAAGAACGACGCATCTCCGTCTAGAGTATATTTCTTCCCAGTGCGGACATCGACGTATCCATCTGTATCAGCACAATTCTGGGCGGGCCAACCGAGTCCAGACCAGTGCCAACCAGTGATATGAGTGACATTGTCGCGAAGAACCATTACTGTTTCATCATTTGTGATTCGTGCATATTCTTCACACGCAGTGTTATAATGGTCAACCGAATGAAGATGGGATTGTGTGTGACTTTGGTATCTATGCCACGAGTAAATATAGTAAGTCCGGTATCTAGGAGCGGTAGAAACGGTAGAAACGGTAGTTGACATTTCAATATATGTGTTTTTCTAGAATATACAATTGAAATGCTTCAATATTAGTAAAACATTTCAATTTAATGGCGAGACAATCGTTTTGTTTTGCGAAAACGATTTTTTCTTACCTTTTTTTTTAAGATTTACGAATCTTCTGATATTTTCGTGTAAAAACGGCATTTTGTTTACAATCTTCCATACATTTTCGGTACTTCGCGAATGAAAAAATGTAAAAGACGATATTAAATCCAACTACCGCCACCGCGGGGTTGCGCGCGCATATCCATCGTCCCGCGAAGACCGCCACCGCCTCCTCCGCCGCTGCCTAGACGAGAATACTCGGGTTGTTGAGGAGGTGCGCGATATACGGCTTGCGCAGCAAATTGAGGAGGAGTCCCGACGGGAGCGTATTGCTGAGGTTGAGGCATAGATTGTCCGCGCTGGGAACCGCTGCCCATCGCACCGCCACCACCACCACCAAACCCCGCACCGCCCATTCCGCCCATTCCGCCTCCTCTTCCACCATACCCTCCGCTCATCGCACCGCCCATCGCACCGCCCATCGCACCGCTCATCGCACCGCCCATCGCACCGCCGTCGTAGGGGGGCGGAACCCCCGGCGGAACCCCCGGCGGAACCCCCATCACCACATTTTGTTGCTGCACCTGATTCTGTATCTCGGATTGCCGTTTTTGTTGTAACTGCTCCAAAGAAACGCTCCCCACTTTATCCGGTGAATAATTATCTGGTGGCGTATCTATTTTGTCCACCGTGTCAATCGTCGCATAATTATAAAGTTGTCGCATTCCACCATTCCCTTTCGCAGACAACTCATCCGCACTCTGGTCCAAGAAACTGTAATTGTCCGACGCCACACCAAACCCACCCATACTTTCGCGCCCCAATGAAAACGCATTTGGTTCGCCGTTAAAACCAGTGGCGTGGTCATTTAACGCCACATTTTTGGGTTGAAAATGCTGGAGGATTTGCTCGCCGTATAACACCATATGCCCCTTGTTAAGAAGGAGGAGCGCAGGCACACGGTTGACTTGGGGTGGAAGAAGGACTTTTTCGCCGGTCTCAGTGATAATGTGCCAGGCACCGGTGCTGGATTTCACACGCTTATCGATACAGAGAAAATGAATGTCGTTACTGACTTGCGATTTAGAAAGTGCGGTCAATACAGCTTTGGATTTATCGCAGTGCGTACTGTAATATATGATTGACGACATATTCCTTAATACTAAAATATACATAAGTTTTTATGTGAGTTTTGACGCGTATAGACCGACAAATTAAGTTTTATACATCATAAAATAACTGGATTATTTCAATCGTTTTAGACGTGGTATTTTCTGGATTTATCCAATAACGGATAGTCTCTTCTAATACATGTAACCTGTCGGTCCATTCATTCTTTTTTGATTTTTTAACAACGCATAATCCAGTGTTGTCACATCCCCAACACGAAGTTATGTTTGTTCCATCTTTTTCATATTCATCTGGGTTGAATCTGATAAACACAATAGGTCGGTGTCCTACATCTTGCGACAACTCCATGATGCGTTTGTTTTCACAACTACAATCATAATCCGCATGTTGGTTTTCATCTACTTCTACAATAATAACTTGATATCCTAAATCAAGTAACAAGTCTGGTCGGCGCTTGGAACATGCGTTCTGAATTATTTTGTCTGCTACCCAACTCATATCGGGGAACTTTGTTTTCACGTATTCAACAACAGCATATTCTTTGGTTTTGTAATTACGTGATACTGGTTTGTCTGGGAAGAGGTTCATATAACAATATCGGCAGTATCCGTCGTATTTTTTTTGAAAGCGCGTTGAACAGAGATAGGTTTTACAGGTTCTGTTTTTCACATTCACCATTCCTTGTAGTTTGTGTTCCGAACAATATAACGGTTTTGTTTCACCTTCATTGTTATAGTTTGGTCGTGTTTTACACCCTTCGTGAATACACGTCCTGTCATTCACATTCACCATTCCGTCTTTCTTGTGTTCCGAACAATACAACGCCTTTGTTTCGCCTTCGTTGTTATAGTTTGGTCGTGTTTTACACCCGTCGTGATTACACGTCTTGTTTAACACATCCACCATCCCGTCCTGCTTGTGTTTCGAACAATACAAACCTTTTGTTTCGCCTTCGTTGTTATAGGTTGGTATTTTTTTACACCCGTCGTGAATACACTTCTGGTGTTTCACATCCACCATTCCCTCTTTCTTGTGTTCTGAACAATACAACGCCTTTGTTTCATCTTCGTTGTTATAGATTGGTTGTTTTTTACACCCTTCGTGAAGACACCTCTTATTTTTCACATCCACCATTCCCTCTTTCTTGTGTTCTGAACAATACAACGCCTTTGTTTCATCTTCGTTGTTATAGTTTGGACGCGTTTTACATCCTTCGTGAAGACACATCTGGTGTTTCACATCCACCATTCCATCTTTCTTGTGTTCCAAACAATACAACGCTTTTTTCTCACCCTGTTTGTTAAATAGTGGTCGTGTTTTACACCCATCGTGAATACACATTTGGTATAATAAATAATATAATGAATAGACAATTACTGTAAATCAATTTATATTTAAATCAGCGTTTGAAATATAAATTGATTTAAAGAAAAAATTGATAGCAAATGTTTATATCAATATAATATAAACATATTCATTATTGTTGTTTACCAAGCAATTCAAATGTCTTCTGCTGCGTCCTCGTTGTCCGGTGCGCCTTTCCATTCAGTTCCCGCTGTGTCTAAATACATCCCCCGTATCGTTTCTAAAACCGACGAAAATGGCCAGCTCAAATTCACCATCGACAGAATCAACGTGTCGCTGGCCAACGCCCTTCGTAGGGTCATCCTCAGTGACATTCCGACTCTCGTTTTTAGAGTGTATCCTCATTCTGAATGTCGTTCAACTATAACCGTAAACACCAGCCGTATTCATAATCAAATACTGAACCAACGCCTCAGCTGCATACCAATCCACATCACAGACCAAGAGTTCCCCTACAAAGAATACCAACTAGAAATCAACGTCACAGCCGACGGAAACGAAATACGCTACGTGACCACAAAAGACTTCAAACTCAAAAACAAGACCACGGGCAAATACCTGACCGACGTTAAGGTCCACGAAATATTCCCACCGAACGCCATCACCGGCGACTACATCGAGTTCGCCCGCCTCCTCCCGAAAATGACCGAATACGGTGAAGGAGAGCAACTCGCGATGACGTGCGACCTGGATATCGGCAGTGCTAACCAGGACGGAGCTTTCAACGTCGTGTCCACGTGCGCCTACCAAATGACGATGGACCCCGCGAAAGTCGATGAAGCATGGCGCATCAAGGAAGCAGAACTCGTCAAGGAAGGTGTCGCCACCATCGGCAGCGAAGAGATGAAAGCCCAGCGCAAGAATTGGTCACTTCTCGACGCACAACGCTTCACGAAAGAGGATAGTTACGATTTCGTCATTGAGACAGTAGGTGTCTTCACAAACGCGGAAATCGTGTCCAAAGCCGCGCAGATTATGATTAACAAGTGCACGAAGTTCATCAAAGATATTGAAAGTGGTGAGAACCACATTATACCTACGGTAAGCACAATTCAGAATGGCCTTGATATTGAATTGAAGGGCGAGGATTATACCTTAGGCAAGGTGCTTGAGTTCTTCCTTCACGACAAGCACTACGCGGAAGACCAGACAGTGACATACTGCGCGTTTCGCAAGATTCACCCGCATAATCCGGATAGTATGATACGTATTGGTTTTGCGGAGACGGTGGGAGTGGACGAAAGTATTGTCGCGCAATATATCACGACGTGTGCGCGGGATGCGATTGCGGTCTACGAACACATTCGTGACCAGTTCAGGGAGTATTAGCGTGTTTAACGGAACCGAATGGAATGGAATGCGCGTAGCGCGAAACCTGAAAAATAATAAAAAAGTGTTAGTAACACACAATACTTTTTTATTACCTTAAGGGTCGTGTCGTCGCCCGTGTCGTTGTTTTTCCGCGTTTAGTAATATTCCGTGTCGTCTTCCTCCTCCTCGTCTGGTTCAGCCAATTCGGTCATTGACGACGACAATCTCGTTATTTCGTCGTTATCTTGATGCTTCTGCGGAACCCGCATTACATCATCACCGCAGCTTCTTCTCGGGGCATCTGTGCCAAGTAATCGCGGCCCTGTGTGAAAATCGCGTCGTCTGGTTGGTAGTAGACTGCGAATTCAGTTTTCTCCAACAACCGAAACAGGTTGGAGAACGCATACATTGACAAAATCCTTCGCGCAGAAAATGAGATGTCGCGCAATTCCTGAAATGCCGTCACGACAGGGTGACGATGCTGGGCGTCAAACTTCTCAAAATGAAGGAAGATATCCGAGATTACGCGTTGTTCAGCAAGAACTTGCTTTTCGCGGTTCGCCTCATTGTGAGGGCGGTCCATTGTGGTCATTGCGTTCAGAAGAACCATATCTGTTCCAACAAGTTCACACAGATTGGTAATTTGCTGATGCAAACGCCCGCTTGCAATGAGGAATGTAGCAACCAATTGACTTACTCCTCCTACTCCGGAATCACCGCAGTTCTCGTTTGTAGGGTGAGAATGAGTGCGCTGAAGTGATGGAACTTCATCATCTGCTACGCAGTAACTGCTGCTGTGACTGCCTTGTTCGAGGTCGATGTCGCTATCGCTGTCGTTGTCGCTGTCGCTGTCGCCGTATGCTGCCGCATTGTCGCGCTTGAGATTGTCTTCTTGTTCTTCGTTGAATTTGTTCGCAATGACACTAATCATATGGTTTGTCCTGTTCAGAAACGCGAGTTCTTTAGTCATAATGATGGCAAACGCCGCATCATCGATGTGAAGTTCATTGTCAATGAATAGCGACGCCGACGCCCCATCACCCATCGAAGGCGCCCCGCTTATCATACAGGCGGCGGCGTTGCGTCGCTCAAGTTCCGCCTCCAATTGCCGGATTCCCTGGAAGATGGGAACACCAATAGAGATATTCGTGCGCATCGCGGTGGAATGATTCAGGAGCGCGTATTTGATTCTGCTTCCATCCGTAGTGAAGAGTCCAGGGAGTTTGGTCAGAGTTCTGATGGCATTGTTGATGTCGCCGGTTTTGAGAAAAGATAACATTATCGCTTTCGTTGATTGTTCTTTGCACGTCATATGGAGAGTATGTTACAAAACATTTCAATTTTTTTGTAAACACTAAGTTTTGGAACTTCACAAAAAAAATTCACAAAAAAAACAGATGTTCATATAAGGGATAGGAATGCAACGAAACATAGTTCTCATTGATAAGCGGGTCCAGGACTATGAAACTATCCTTGAAGCAACGAACCAAAAAGTATGTATTCCCATAACATTTGATTATTACACCGATACAATAGAGGATATTAAGGCGCGAATTTCCGCAACAATAAAAACAGATGTCAATGTTAATATTGTAGAACGTTGTATAGGTCTACTTCAGCATAATTATAACCAACCCTTTTATGATTTAGTCGCGACAAAGGCGCCAAATGAAGTTAGTAGTGTAGTCATAGGTGTGGCTGAACGCGACCCGGAACTTACAACATGGACGCCATTACGCGACCTCATTGAGTGGTGCCACTCTACACCAGAAATCCGAGCAACGTATTTTGATATGATGGCGTGCGCCCTATATAGTGAAACAAATAGAGATTGGAAATATATTATCGACACACTTGCTAGACAAACCGGCGTCACTATCCGCGCTTCAACAGATAACACGGGAGCATCCACACTTGGCGGAGACTGGTTTTTAGAATCGCATACTGGTGTGAATTTGAAAGATTTGTATTTCACGGAGGCGATTGAAGAGTATCAGGGAATATTATTATCTATATCTATCATACCGTTTTCTAAATCATACTATATTGTCAAAGGGTTTGCTACAGGAAGTGTTGTCGCGTGGGGACGTTCATCCTATGGAGGAATTACAAGTTCATTTAATCCTAGTAATAACACGTATACTTCAGTAGCGTCCAGTTTGACATCTGGAGTCGTTTCCATTTATTCAAACATAGGTGCGTTTGCTGCGTTGAAAATAGATGGAAGTGTTGTCACTTGGGGAAATGCGCGAAATGGTGGAAACGCAAATTTATTTAATCCGATTGATAACACGTATACGTCAGTAGCATCAAGTTTAACTTCTGGAGTTGTATCCGTATATTCAACCAATAGTGCTTTTTCTGCGCTGAAAAATAATGGAAGTGTTGTCACTTGGGGAAATATACAATTTGGTGGAAACTTAAGTATATACAATACTACGAATAACACGTATACTTCAGTAGCGTCCAGTTTGACATCTGGAGTCGTTTCCATATATTCAAACTATTATGCTTTTGCTGCGTTGAAAATAGATGGAAGTGTTGTCACTTGGGGAAATTCACGATTTGGAGGAATTGCCAGTTCATTTAATCCTAGTAATAACACCTATACTTCAGTAGCGTCCAGTCTGACATCTGGAGTCGTTTCCATTTATTCAAACTATTATGCTTTTGCTGCGTTGAAAAATGATGGAAGTGTTGTTAGTTGGGGAAATATACGATATGGAGGAGAATTAAGTATGTATGATCATATAAATAATGGCACTTATACTTCAGTTGCTTCAAGCTTAACTTCTGGAGTCGTTTCCATTTATTCAAACATAGGTGCGTTTGCTGCGTTGAAAAATGATGGAAGTGTTGTTACTTGGGGAGATACAGAATATGGAGGAAATGCAAGCACATATAATCCTAGTAATAACACGTATACTTCAGTAGCGTCCAGTTTGACATCTGGAGTCGTTTCCATATATTCAAACTATTATGCTTTTGCTGCGTTGAAAATAGATGGAAGTGTTGTCACTTGGGGAAATTCACGATTTGGAGGAATTGCCAGTTCATATAATCCTAGTAATAACACGTATACTTCAGTAGCGTCCAGTTTGACATCTGGAGTCGTTTCCATATATTCAAACTATTATGCTTTTGCTGCGCTGAAAAATGATGGAAGTGTTGTTACTTGGGGAGATACAGAATATGGAGGAAATGCAAGCACATATAATCCTAGTAATAACACGTATACTTCAGTAGCGTCCAGTTTGACATCTGGAGTCGTTTCCATATATTCAAACTATTATGCTTTTGCTGCGCTGAAAAATGATGGAAGTGTTGTTACTTGGGGAGATACAGAATATGGAGGAAATGCAAGCACATATAATCCTAGTAATAACACCTATACTTCAGTAGCGTCCAGTTTGACATCTGGAGTCGTTTCCATTTATTCAAACATAGGTGCGTTTGCTGCGTTGAAAAATGATGGAAGTGTTGTTAGTTGGGGAAATACAGAAAATGGCGGAATTACCAGTTCATTTAATCCTAGTAATAACACGTATACTTCAGTAGCGTCCAGTTTGACATCTGGTATCATTGGATTAAAAATGAATCTTGAAGGAGGGGTTTCCGCATTAAAAACAACACAATCCACATTCGATATTTCTGGTTCTATTTACACAGATAGCGATAGGTATGATATTCTAAGAAACAAGGAAAATCGGCGCCGTTCAAATTTAAATACGTTAAATAATAATGTTTTTACGTTGTCGCAAGCGCGAGATATTCAAGTGATTCATCCAAATATTCCATCTACTTCAACGTTACGTATCGTCGTTCCTAACTATGTATCTTCATCCTATCTTATAACATCAACTGCAACAATTCCAACCGGCACTTCATCAAATTATATTATAGCGTGTGATGAAGGCGAACCAGTTACAATCGGCACAACAACTTATGTAAATTATAGTAGAAACGTGTATCGTCGAGAAATAAACAATACATATACAAAATTAACAAGTGACACAATTGTAGGAACCGTATATGGTCTATTTGGTGGCGACGGTATTTATTCGAGTGGTATTGCGTTAGTAGTATTATACCCGCCCCCTACACTCTCCAATTTCCCAAACATCACAAAGGTGACAAACGCACCCCCTTTCCAAATCACGCCCCCCACAAGTAACAGCACCGGCGCGTTTTCATATACGAGCAGTAATGTCAACGTCGCCTCCATCTCCGAAACCACTGTGACCATCGTAGGATTCGGAACGACCACTATCACCGCAACACAAGCAACGGATAATGCGAATTATAGTGCTGGAAGTATCACCGCAACCCTTACCACCACCAGCGCCAACTATTATGGTGCAGACCTTTCGGGTAGCAACTTCACAAATGTTTCATTATATGGCGCGGTTCTTAATCTAACGAATCTTACGAATGCGATATTCGTATCTACTGACTTATCTGGTGCGACACTCAATGGCGCAACCCTCACCAATATTCTCTCGCGCAACGTTATCGGACTCGCCACCGCCACTCTTCCCACCACCGGTGGTGGATATGTCGCGCGTGGTGGTTCCATTCTCGGCAATAATGTCCGCATCACCAGCGCCAATCTCGCCAATACAGACCTTTCAGGTATAACTCTAACCAATTCGGATGTATCGGGTGCGAATTTCACAGGCGCAACACTCACGAATATTCGCACCGCCGGTCTGACTGGAACAGCCACGGCAACATTGCCTGTTGGGTATGTATTTCGAAATGGTATCATCGTTGGACCAAATGTGTTACTCGTGGGCGCGGAACTTACCTCGGTTGACCTCTCCGGCGTATCGATTGCAGGCGCAGACCTAACAGGAACTGTTCTAAGTGGCGCCAACTTGACGAATCTTGTATCCGGCAATTTGCGGAATGCTGCCGTGGCGCCGACTGGAACAACTGTATTGCCAACGGGATATATTTTTTACAATAATTTTATCGTTGGTCCATCCGTAAATCTCTCGGGGGCAGGACTTGAAAACATTGATTTGTCGGGTGTGGGTGCTGTGAACTCAGTGAATCTCACTGCCACCAAACTCACATCATCGAATTTAACAAATGCATCATTGTTCAATATAGATATTAGTGGCGTGGATTTGTCAGGTGCAATACTGACGGGTGTGCGTAGTTATGGTCTTACAGGTGGAACTGCTGTTACGACACGTCTTCCTACTGGGTATTTTGTTCGCGCGAGCGCCGGTGGAAACACAGGAACTATAATTGGGCCTGCTGTCAATCTCTCGTCGCTCCTACTTCAAAATATTGATTTATCCGGAGGAATTACACTAACGGGTTCAAACCTTACCAACACCGACTTGAGCGGTTCTTCTACGAATCTTGTTGGAATCATCACTGGTAGTCTTGTAGGTGTAGATACAGCCACTCTTCCGCTGGGATATATTTCGCGAAATGGATTTATAGTAGGTCCACGCGTCATACTTCGTGGTGCAAATCTCTCATCGCAGAATCTTACTGGGATAGACCTTTCAGGTGTTGACCTATCTGGCGCGAATCTCTCGAACGCAATATTGACGAATACGAATATTCATCCGACAACAACGAATCTTACAAACACGATTCTGACCGGTGTTGTTAGTGGTGGGATTACCGGGATCAACATCTCTACTCCATCCACGACTTTACCTACGAATTTCAGGATTCGCGGTGGTTTTATCGTTGGTCCAGGTGTATCTCTCATAAATGCTGATGTAACTGGTGTAGATTTGTCCAATGTCACACTTACTGGCGCGAATTTAACAGGTGCAACCCTCACTGGCGCCAACCTCACTAGCGCAACCCTCACCGGCGCAACCCTCACCGGCGCCAACCTGACATCTGCCGTTCTCACCAATGTCACCACGGGTGCCCTCATCGGCGCAACCACTGCGACTCTCCCCACCGGATATATTGCGCGGGGCGGCGGCACACCTGGCACATTTATTGTCGGCCCGAGCGTCATCCTCCGCGGCGCCAATCTCACCAATGCTGACCTCACCAACCTGAGTATCGCGTCGTGCGATGTATCGGGGGTTACATTTACAGGCGCAACTGTAACTGGACTCATCTCTGGCGGTCTGATAAATGCGGCCAATATCGCGGCGTTGCCATCCGCAAGTTATGTTATCCGGAATAACTTCATCGTGGGTCCAGGCGTCAATCTCTCAGGCGCCACATTGTCAAATCAACTTTTCACAGGATTATCAGTTGCTGGCGCGAACTTCACCAACGCGAATCTCACTGGTGCGACATTTACGACCACTACAGTCACCAACGCGAATTTCACTGGCGCAACATTTACGAACATTGTATGTGGAGGTGGACTCATTGGTGTGGCCTCCGCGACCCTCCCTTCCGCCGCGTATTTCGCCCGCACTGCTACGTATAATGTATTCCTTGGTCCCGGGGTCATTACACGAGACCTGAATTTCACGAATATAGACCTCGCATCGGTATCACTCGTAGGCGCGGACCTCTCCGGATGTAATCTTACCAACGCCGTCCTGACCAACGCGGATATATCTGGTGTGAATCTGCGCGGAACCACGCTCTCCGGCGTTATCACCGGCGGTCTCGTCTCTTCCTCTTCCACCACCACCCTCCCTACCGGATATATCATCCGCGCTGGTTTCATCGTCGGTCCCAGTGTCAACCTCGTCGGCGCCAATCTCTCAAATCAAGATATCAGCGGTCAATCTCTCGTAGGTGCAAATATCACCGGCGCAAATTTCCTCGGCGCCACATTTACGCGACTTGTTTCGGGCGCCACCACCGGCGCAGATACGGCGTCACTGCCCAATGGATATGTCGCGCGGAACGGATATATCCTAGGCCCCTACGTTTTCCTGCGTGGTATTACCACAGGCCTCACGAATATCAATGTAAGCGGCGTTCCTCTCACGGGTGCAGACCTCTCAGGTTGTGTATTTACTAACTCTGATTTTACAAATGTGGATATCTCTGCCGCCAATCTCTCGCGTGTTACATTTACAGGTGTGATAAGTGGTGGTGTTACGGGTGGCACGTCTACGTCGCTCATTATGCCAACTGGATTTGTCGTGCGCGGCGGCTATATTCTCGGCGCAGGGGTCAATCTCATCAGCGCGAATCTCTCTGGTTCTCTCGACTTAACAGATGTTATCCTAACGGGTGCGAATATTTCCGGCGCGAATTTTACCGGCGCCAACCTCATGCGTCTCGTTACGGGCAGTCTTGTGAATAATGCTTCCGCACCGTCTCTCGCTATACTTCCCGTTGGCTATGTATTTCGCAGTGGGTTCATTATCGGTCCCTATGTATCTCTCGCAAGTGCCACGTTGACAAATGTGGATTTATCTGGTGTCTCTCTTCTCGGGGCAAATATGACGACTGCGAATATAAGCGGTGCATCTACAATATTGACGCGGGTGACCTCGGGCGGTATCGTCGGTCTCGCAACGGCTACCCTCCCAACCGGTTATGTTGCACGAAACGGATATATTATCGGCGCGGGCGTGATAGCATCTGGCGCTGCGTTAGCTTCAATGAATTTTACCAGTGTAAATATGACGGATATTGATTTATCGGGCGCGACCCTGACTGGCGCCACCCTTACTAGCGCGACCCTCACTGGCGCCAATCTAACGAACGCCAACCTGACGAACGCAATTACGGGAGGTGGCATTATTGGTCTCGTGGGAGTTTCCAACCCGGCAACCTTACCCGCAGGATATGTGGCGCGGACGATTGGCGGCACCACGACCAACGGTTTCATTATTGGTCCACGTGTTTCGCTTCAAAATGCCACGCTTACCGGCGGAGTTGACCTTTCTGGCGTCGCACTTACAAGCGCGAATTTCACAGGTGCGAATCTTACCGGCGCTATCCTGACAAATGCGGATATCAGCGGCGCGGTATTCACAAACGCAACACTAACGAGTGTCCGAAGTGGAGGGCTTACTGGCGCGGCGACGGCCATATTAAGAACGGGGTATGTCGTTCGGTATACAGGGGGCGGTGGAGCAGGAACAGGTTCAGGATTCCTCATTGGTGCCGGTGTTTCTCTCGCCGGTGCGGATTTATCCGCTGTAGATATGTCGGGAGTTGTTCTCACAAGCACGGACTTCGTCGGCGCCAATCTGACAAACGCAAACCTACGTAATGCGACACTTACAACCGCGAATCTATCCGGCGCAACCGTGACAGGTCTTCTTACTGGCAGTATCACCGGACTTACAACGGCAACGCTTCCATCCGCGTCGTATGTTGCGAGAGGTGGAGGCGGGTCTGTTGGTTGGATTGTCGGTCCAGGTGTGCGATTGGTTGGCGCGAATCTCTCAAGCACGGACCTCACCGACGTTTCCATCACGGGGTGTGATATATCCGGCGCGAATTTTTCAGGAGCAACCATTACGAGATTGAGAACTGGCGGACTTGTCTACGGGGGTGCCAGTGCGGCAACAGCCAATATTACATTACCAAATGCGTCGACTTCAATACGTGGGGCGAGTGGCGCCGGATATCTCGTCGGCCCGCTTGTATCTCTCGCCGACGCGAATTTCAACGGCATCGATTTGTCGGGTGCGACATTTACCGGCGCGGATATTCGTGGCGCGATATTTACGACGACAACGAATCTAACCAATATTACAACGGGTGAATTGCGTAATGCCAATCTCGCGACATTTCCGACGACACCACCGCAATCCACAGCGTATTTCGTGCGTAACGGGTTTATTGTTGGTCCAGGTGTGCGTCTCCTCTCTGCGGATATATCGGGTATTACATTGACAGGGTATAGTATCGCGCGCGCCAATCTCACTGGCGCCAACTTGACCAATGCGATATTTACTGGCGCGGATATCAGCGGCGCGAACTTCACGAGCGCGACCTTGACTGGAGTGAATTCAACCGGTGGTGGAATAACCGGTGGCAATCCGGCAACCGACGGAACGGTATTTCCGACCATCTCGGCGGGGGGTGGCGGAGGGATATGGGGTGTGCGCGCCGGGTTTCTTCTTGGTCCGACGGCAATCGCGCGGTCGGCGACACTTGGTGCTGGAGGAATCGATGTATCTGGAATAAATTTACGGGCGTGTGACCTCTCTGGCGCCAACTTCACTGGTGCGTCCTTTACAAACAATGACGTGACCTCCACGAATTTCACAAACGCCACCTTTACAGGTGTAACCAGCCAAGGTCTCGTAACCGCCGGCGCCGGAGCCGGAGCATCCCCCGTGTTCGCAGGCGCATCCGCGAGTTATACCCTCCGCGGCGGATTCATTGTCGGTCCCGCTGTCGCACTCACCAGCAAAAATCTAACCGGTGTGAACCTCGCCTCACTCGCGCTGACCAGTGCCAACTTCGCAAACGCCAATTTGACAAACGCTGTCCTCACCGCTGCCGATATTTCCGGCGCGACCTTCGCTGGCGCCACTTTTACGGGCATCCGGTCCGGACAAATAGTTTCTCCGAACCAGGGCGCCGCCGTGACTCTCCCTACGAATTTTCAACTTCGCGGAGGGTTTATATTAGGTCCTGGATGTAATCTCTCAGGAGATGATTTGACAAATGTGGACGCATCCGGAACAAATCTCGCGAATGCGGTGATAACAAGCGCGACGAATTTCACGAATGCATTAATCGTCGGCGCCACACTGACGGGACTTACATTTACAACAGTCCAAAAATCTCAATTGCGCCGAAATGCGGCAAATGTTGCTGCTGGGATTGCGGCGCTGACGATAACGACTGTGATTCCGAGCGACTTGCCTTTGATGAATCCGGCGATTCGCGCGACAGACGTTATCCGACTCACTGGTGGAGTAGACGTCTACACGCCGGTGATTGGTGGTGGCGCGACCATTGTCAACGATTTCGTAAGTGATGCAAATCAAAGCAAGGGAGTTTACGTGAATATACCAAATGACACACCGTTCCAGATTACGGGGAATTACGCAGGTGACACGGTTCAGTATACCAGCACCACCGCAGGGACCATCATTGACGCGTCACAAAACCCGGTCACCCTCATACGTATTCGGAATACTATTTACCGCGTGTTTGCTGGGTCGCTCATCGGAATCCCGGTCCTTCTTGACGAATATCGTTTGAGTGGCATCACCGGATTATATGAACTCATTATGGAAGATGGTAGATATGGAAGTGCTCCGAGAGGCAGCACTGGTCCACAAGGCGCGCCCGGGACAAATGCTATCAATGGCGCAACTGGAATAACGGGTCCGGCAGCACTTACCAACGGCGCAACGGGTCCGGATGGTTCTATCGGCCATACTGGTCTCAATGGCGCAACAGGTACAACTGGAATCATCGGTCCTACCGGACCCATCGGCGCCACCGGTCCTACTGGAGTATATGGTCCGAAAGGACCCCCGGGTATAGCAACCAATGTGGGTGATACAGGTTCAATCGGCGAAAATGGGCCGTCCAGTGGGATAACGGGGCCGCGTGGTATTCCAGGACCAGTAGATTATGTGGGTGCAACCGGTCCATCCCCCAGTATGGAATACGCACCGACAGGTCCAAATGGCACATTTGAAACGATTGGTGCAACGGGCGCAACAGGAATGACGGGACCAACCGGTGAATACGCAGTGTGGAACGCAGTTACTGCTCCTGGCGGCACTGGCATTTATTACAATGGTCGTGTTGCCATCGGAAAATCCACACCACCAGATGCCCCATTTGCACTGGACGTGAGTGGCAGTATTCGCTGTATTGGTGTAAATAATGTGAGTGATTACAGAATTAAGGAGAATGTCCGCGATATCGGTGCCGCGATGTCACCGTCGCTGACGCAACTTCGCGGCGCGCATTATTTTAATACACTGACAAAACGCCACGAATACGGATTCATCGCACATCAACTCCAGGAAATATATCCAGAACTTGTGATTGGTGAAAAAGACCACGAAACCGAACTTCAATCCGTGGATTATCGGTCAATGTTTGCGATACTTGCGAGAGATATTCAACTCTTGAAAGAACGTGTTTCGCGATGTTGACACCTCGCGTATTCGCGTATTCGCGTATTACCGAGCAAACGAAAAGAATATTATGTTATTATAGTAACATAATATACCAATGACGGTCAAAAACATTCTTCTCATTGACAAACGTGTTCAAGATTATGAGACAATTGTATCCGCAACCGATTCCGAAATATGTATTCCAGTATTATTTGATTATTATACTGATACAATTGCTGATATAAAGGCGCGGGTATTGGAATTGTGTGGTATTGGTGATGTTGCTGAAGGAACGCAACGGTGTATTGGTCTAATTCAACATAATTATAATACGCCGCTGTATCATTTGGTTTCAAGTAGTAACCAAAATGGTAGTATTATTGCGGGTATTCAAACACAAGATCCAGAACTCACATCTTGGGCGCCATTGCGAGACCTCATCACGTGGTTTGCGACGACATCGGATAGCGGTGATGGCGGCGGTGGTGGTTGCGGCGGTGGTGGTTGCGGCGGTGGTGCTGTGTATTTTGATATGATGGCGTGTGCGCTATACTCGAATCCTGAATGGAAGTATATCATCGACACACTGACCGCGCAAACCGGAGTGACCGTGCGAGCTTCAACGGATAACACTGGTTCCGCCACATTAGGAGGGAACTGGTTCCTGGAATCGCATACCGGTGTCAACCTAAAAACCGTATATTTCACGGATGCGATTGAGGAATATCGGGGGATTTTGTATTTGTATTCGTTCAATATTCGGGAATACGACACGAAATGTTTTGCGATAGGAAATGTCCAGACCTGGGGAAGTTCCGCATTCGGCGGGAGTGCGCCAAGTAGCGTGACTGCCGCGAATTCAGGCGTCGTCGCGGTGTATTCAAATGAAAAAGCCTTTGCTGCGCTGAAAACGGACGGTAGCATCGTTGCGTGGGGAGATGCCACTTATGGCGGGACAAATCCGGGGATAACTGGCGGCGTCGTCGCAGTGTATTCTAATCGTTACGCATTCGCTGCACTAAAAAGTAATGGCAGTCTTCAAGTGTGGGGGTATGGGTCAAAACCAGACATATCTGGCGGCGTCGTCGCGGTGTATACAACCCTATACGCCTTCGCAGTGTTAAAAACTGACGGTAGTATTGTTGCGTGGGGAGATATTGGTTATGGAGGGACAGCGCCAAGTAGCGTGACTGCCGCGAATTCAGGCGTTGTCGCGGTGTATTCTGACGTTGGTGCCTTCGCGGCGCTAAAAAACAACGGCAGTGTCGTTGCGTGGGGTGGACCAACATTTGGTGGCACAGACCCGGGTATAACTAGCGGCGTCATCGCGGTATATTCTGCTTATGCTGCTTTCGCAGCGTTAAAAACAGACGGTAGTGTCGTTGCGTGGGGCGATACGACGTATGGCGCGTTGGCGCCGAGTAGCGTCACTGCGGCAAATTCGGGCGTTATCGCGGTCTATGCGGCTGGTTACGCCTTCGCGGCACTAAAAACCAACGGCAGCCTCATTGCGTGGGGATATTCCATTTGGGGTGGAATAACTCCTGCAAATGTGAGTTCTGGCGTCGTTACTGTGGCTTCTACAGAACTAGCCTTGGCTGCGTTAAAAAGCGACGGAAGTGTGGTTGCGTGGGGACTTTCAACGTATGGTGGGACGACGCCTGCAAATGTGAGTTCTGGGGTGGTCGCTATATATTCTACCCTTTACGCCTTTGCGGCGCTAAAAACCGACGGCAGTGTCGTTGTGTGGGGAAATGCCACGTATGGTGGTGGGACAAGTCCGGGTATAAGTTCCAATGTCATCTCGATATATTCTACTAATTATGCATTTGCGGCGATAAAAACCGATGGCAGTATCCAAGCGTGGGGAGATTCGCAATATGGCGGGACAAATCCGGGTATAAGTTCCGGAGTTGTCGCAGTTTATCCTAGTGATGGTGCCTTCGCAGCGCTGAAAACCACGGCCACGACATTTGACCTTTCAGGGTCATACTATTCCGATATGGACCGGTATAACATCCTCCGTAAAAAGGAAAACCGTCGTCGTGTAAACCTGACAACATTGAACAATAATGTTTTTACATTGTCGTCCGCCCGCGATATTCAATCCTTCAATATAACGATGCCTACCGTTTCCGCCCTACGTATGATTATCCCGACATATGTGTCGTCGCCTCACGCCATAACGTCGTCGGCAACCATTCCGGCAACCGCAGACAGTTTTATTGTTGCGTGCGACGAAGGCGAACCCGTTACCATCTCCGGTGTCACATATGTGAATTATGGTTCCTACATCTACCGCCGAGAGACGGGTAACACATATACGAAAGTAACTACAGCAACAATCAACGGATATTCTTATAATTTATATGGCGGCGATGGTATTAATTCCAGCGGTATTGCGTTATATTTGGCAATATTACCAGTGGTGATTACCAACTTCCAATCTACGTTAAGTAAAAATGTAATCGGCGAGACATTTACATTAGACCCGAGTTCTAATAGTCCTGCCGCATTTACCTATTCATCATCAAATACTGGGGTTGCTACCATTGCCGGTAATGTGGTAACTGTTGTCAATATTGGAACAACCACAATAACCGTTTCACAAGCACAAAGTGGAATATATGCTTCCGGGTCCGCTATAATGACACTTACCGTAAGTCCTCAAAATTACAATGGTCTTTCATACCCGAATTCCGATTTTATAGGTAGAAATCTGATATTGGCCACATTTGTCGCAACCATTCTCACGAGCGCGAACTTCACTGGCGCGAATCTTACGAACGCCAATCTGACGAATGCGAACCTCACCGACGCGAATCTTACGAACGCCAATCTTACGAATACCAATCTCACCAACACCAACCTCACAAATGCGCGAATTGTTGGTACAACTCTCACCGGCGTGACATTTACCGACGGCCAGAAAATCCAGTTACGTCAGAATGAAGACAATATTGCTGCGAATATTGCGGCGATAACTCTTCCGGCGACGATACATCCGTCATCCATTATTGCTGTCATTCCTGAAATAAAACCATCGGACCTCGTCGGTATACAAACGATAAATATTCTGACACCGTCGGTTGACGCAAGTAATAATAACCAACTTACCGTGACAGTGACGCCAAGTGTGACGGAAGGGTTTTATATTGGAATATCCACAAATACAGAAATTCGTATCAATGGAGAGACCTATCAAACCACGTCAATCTCAAACACGAACCAAGTCGTTGACGCCAATGGAACCATTGTCAAGTTTATCAAAATCAATTACGTGTTATACCGCGTATATCCATGGTCTATTATTGGAATTCCAGTCACGCCAAATTCGTATAAAGTGAAGTCCTATGGATTAGGCGACGTTCTCGCCGTTGCTGCAATTGGAAGTAGTAGCGAGAATATAGGTGTGACGGGAGATACCGGTCCTGTTGGGTTTGCTGGAATCAATGGTTTAACCGGTGCCACAGGTGCGCCCGGGTATCAAGGTGTAACGGGTGCGTCGGGTCCGCAAGGTGCGACAGGTCCGCAAGGTGTGACTGGTGCGATAGGTCCACAAGGTTTAACTGGCACCGAAGGTATGGTTGGTGTCACTGGACCAACTGGGCCACAAGGACCAACTGGCGCAAGCACTGAAAAGGGCGACACAGGTCCGACAGGCGAACGCGGACCAACGGGGTCAACCGGGACATATGGGCCACCCGGCGAATATGGCGTCACAGGAAATACTGGCGCCACAGGTCCTATTGGTGCCACGGGTGCTACCGGCGAAAGCGTTGCTGTTGGTAATACTGGCGCCACAGGTCCTATTGGTGCCACGGGTGTGAATATCTGGCGACGAAGCAGCAACGGCGCAACCGCGAACACAGATCCCATATACTATAATGAAGGTCGTGTTGGCATCCAGACAAGCACAACAAACGCCGCAAATACCCAGTATATCCTAGATGTCAGTGGAAATATCAAAACAGCCGGTGTAATGAATGTCAGTGATTACCGAGTTAAAAGGGATATTCGGTTTATTAGTGAAACCGGTGAAGCAGCCGGCGTTCACCTACTTCGCCCAGTATTGTTTCAAAATCGGGCGCGAAATGACGCGTGGGAATACGGGTTTCTCGCACATGAAGTTCAAGAAGTATTCCCCGAACTTGTTTCTGGTGTGAAAGACGGCGATACATTACAAGCAATCAGTTATCATCAACTATTCGCGATTTGTTGCGAGGAAATAAAGTTGCTTAATGCGCAACTTACTGCAATCATAGAGCGCCGAAAGACGAGGTTGGATTAAAGAGACACAGACAATAATAGAATAATAGAATAATAGAATAATAGAATAATAGAATAATAGAATAATAGAATAATAATACGATGATTATATAACAATCGTATTATGAGTAATTACAGTGGACAAAATCTAACCGGTACTTCATTTGTAGGACAGAACCTGACAAATGCGAACTTCACAAATGCGATACTTACAAATGCTGACCTCTCGGGGTGTAATTTAACGAATGCCATTTTCACCGGCGCGATTTTACGAAACACCAATATAATCAACACCAATCTCTCAGGAGTCGTATTTTCAAGCATCCAGGCGGCGCAACTTCTCTATCATAAAAATAACGCAGGCATAGCGTATCTCGTGGAGCAACTCGCCACTCTCACTGCCGCTAGTCTTCCATCGGTGATTGGCACAATTCTCTCGGATGATGTGCGCGACCTTTCCGGCGTGGATATTATCACTGCGACATTTGTGAGTGTGAGTGTTCGCTCTATCGCAGCAATTCCCCTCAGCGCCAAACGTGCTTTTTATATCAATGGAATATCTCTCGCCAATAACGAGACAATCACGTTGAATATTACAAGTCCGGCAAAAACATTTACGGTGTCACGGGATAATTCTGGGGTCACGACAATTGTGGATACGACGGGAGGAGGAGGTGGCGGCCCAGTCACCGTAACAAATACGCTTCTTCGTCTTACCACCGGGACGGTTCCCGCGACTGCCCCCGTGGTCTACAAAATCCACGGATATACAATGATTGGAGTGCCTTATGATATCAATGAATACAAGGTATTAAATGTTCCGCTTTACGATATTCTTATCAACAGTGATTATTTAGACGGACGAACCGGTCCTACTGGGGCGAGAGGTCCTACCGGTGCCAATGGGCAGGTCGGTGCAACGGGTCCAACCGGACAAGCAACTGTGGATGGTGTGACGGGTGTGACTGGTATCACTGGCTCTACCGGACAAAATGGAGCAACAGGCCCCACCGGTGAAGTGGGTCCAACCGGCGCAGATGGAAGCACCGGACAAACGGGTCCTATCGGTATTATGGGTGATGCGGGTGCGCAAAGTGGCATTGGACCGACCGGACCCCAAGGAAATACTGGCGCGACAGGTCCAACAGGTGAACAAGGTGTCCCTGGTATCATCGCAAATGCCGGACCTACGGGTACAGAAGGCGCAACAGGTGTGACGGGATTAAGTGGTGCAATCTTGGGTGTGGGTGCGACGGGACCACAAGGACCGACGGGTGCGACGAATACGGGGTTCTGGACGGTGATAAACCCTGGAACACCAGAATCAACAACCGGTTATACGAATATATGCTACGGAGGCAGCAGCGTTCCTGTCGGTATCAACATTAACGGTGCGACAACCCCCTTGGATACACGGTACACCCTGGATATCAGCGGCGCCATTAAGACGATTGGAATGAATAGTGTCAGTGATTACCGAATCAAAAAAAACATACACGACATTCCGAGAGATATGACCGCGGAAAGAATTCGTCCTGTTCGTTATTTGAATCGTATAACTAATCGCGAAGAATATGGATTCATCGCACACGAGTTACAAGAAATATTTCCGGAGATGGTTATTGGAGAAAAGGACGACGCTGCTGGATACCAGACGATTCATTACGAACAATTGTTTGCCGTGTTCATTTCCGAAATCCAGAAACTGAAACGAGAGATTGATGCGATGGAACGACAATGAATTATATTCGGCATTAGATATAAGAATGCCGGTAGATTATTCCAATCAAGATATAACCAATACCGACCTAAGCGGTGTAGATGTAAGTGGTGGCAACTTTACAAACACAAACGCCACTGGTGTGAATTTTACAAATGCGAATATAACGAACGCCGTATTCAAAAACACGCTCATTGTCGGCGCGACCATCAGCACACTTACATTTAGTGATTTACAGAAGGGGTATCTTCTGTTACGTTCTGCGAATCACGGGATTGCCGCAATCAACAACTTGACGTCACTTACACTCGCAGAATTTCGCGTGATACAACCCGCCATCACGTTAGATAGTATTACAACGATACAGAGTGTCACGGTGAAAATCCCGAATAGTCAGAGTGAAGGGTATATTGCGCCGGTATCCCCACTTATCAATCAAATTGTCTGTATATTCGCAGCTACGAATCAGAATATCACAGTGACGTTGGCTTCCACTGGCGCAACGTTGCGCACCATTCGCAATAATGGAACTGTGATTCAGGACATTGATAATGCGAATGCGACGCTTACCTATTTAAAAGTTGGCACCGTGCCGTATCGTCTCACTGCGGGAAATGGTGATGGCGTAATCACGATGATACCGTTGGACTTAAATGTATACCAAGTAAACGAATCAGGTATTGGTGATATTCTCTCGTTGAATACATTTGTAGGTGCAACAGGACCACAAGGAAGCATCGGTCCACAAGGACCTACGGGACCTATTGCGCCAACTGGACCTACAGGACCTCAAGGCGAAACTGGACCACACGGCGAAACTGGACCTCGAGGCGAAACTGGACCTACGGGACCTATTGCGCCAACTGGACCTACGGGACCTCGAGGCGAAACTGGACCTACGGGACCTATTGCGCCAACTGGA